>LQAJ01000067.1_pt1 | contig 84714 bp, 81 predicted proteins | sample 1535811 | NCBI WGS metagenome assembly LQAJ01 (sample SAMN04331587, study PRJNA305678) | bioreactor metagenome | isolation source: bioreactor_6 inoculated with Wadden Sea sediment 2nd replicate of a... | place: Germany: Wadden Sea, Janssand Flat
AGTTGAATCCCGCTGTCGCTGATATATTTTTGGCGTATTGGGCATTCTTACCGCCGTTGCGGCCCAAGGCATCGGTAAGGTCTGCTCACGCTTCCATTTGATGTCGTTGAAAATGTTCCAGGATTGGATCAGCGTTCTGGTAAAAAAATGCTGAATACCAGAATAACTGATACGCAATACTGCAGCGCTCCAGCCGAACTCATTCTGGCAGCAAAGTCAGTATTGACGGAGCTGTTCTTCAGTGATATCGTCAAGCGATTTGTTGTAAAATCGCTGCAGTCTTAAAACTGCGCTGGTATAGAATTGGATACTCCTTTTTGCATAACCGGCAAGTTGGAGGTTTTCTTTGAAACGTTTGATTAAATTGCTCATGGTATCTTCCTTTCTTCTTTAATCTTGTCGGGTGAAGATACCGACCTGCAAGCCGGTAAGAAGATACCATGAGCAGTGGAATTGAACAATGATAGTACGGCTTAATCTGCCGCGAAGCGGCTTACTTGACTATCTCTGTTTCAGCGGAGCGCAAAAAACCGCGCCCGCTGAAGAGCACGTTGCAGCCGCAAAAAAACGCGTGGGTGTGAAGGTCGTCGGAAATAATAATCAACAAAGGAAAGGTGAATTCAATGAAGAAATATGGAGCAGAGTTTTTTGGAACATTCTGGCTGGTTCTCGGTGGTTGTGGCAGTGCAGTTTTGGCTGCTGCCTTCCCAAATGTAGGCATCGGATTGCTTGGTGTATCACTGGCATTTGGTCTGACAGTTCTCACGATGGCCTTTGCCATAGGGCATATATCAGGTTGTCATCTGAATCCGGCAGTATCATTCGGTCTCTGGGCGGGCGGTCGCTTCCCGGCAAAAGAGCTGGCGCCTTACATTGTTTCACAAGTCCTTGGAGGCATAGCAGCAGGCGGAGTTCTATATCTGATTGCCAGCGGTAAAGCAGGATTTGACTTGTCCTCGGGTTTTGCTTCAAACGGTTACGGTGCTCATTCACCGGGTGGATATAGTTTGCTGGCTGCTCTGATAACCGAAGTGATAATGACCATGATGTTTCTCATTGTTATTCTTGGTGCTACCGACCAACGGGCACCACAAGGTTTTGCACCTGTTGCAATCGGTTTGTGCCTGACTCTCATTCATTTGATCAGTATCCCAGTAACCAACACTTCCGTAAATCCCGCACGCAGCACGGGTGTTGCTTTATTCGTGGGCGATTGGGCTATTGCCCAGCTATGGCTTTTCTGGGTGGCCCCGATCATCGGAGGTATGCTTGGTGCGGTGGTCTATCGTATGATCGGTAGTGAAAAGGAGTAACCGAAGAAATGGCCGACAAATAATAAGGACAGATCGTGAAAACAGAGCGATCCGTGATTCTGTCCTGTGATCGGAGGAGCAGGGTGAAGTCAGAAGTATGATTTCCTGATGCTCTTTTTCCCATTCCCGGACATAGCTTGAGATGGTTGCCGGGCTTAACCGCATCATTGACCCGATATCAACGCCGGTGAGTACTCCCAGCCCTGGGCTTTAGCCTGTTTGAATAAACGCATTGTTGCCCGCTGTCGAATGACCTTGGCCCTTTCTCCCTGTAGAACTGCCTCTATGTCGCCCTGGGAAATAAGGTCGACGAAGACAGGTTTCAGTCTCGTCTTTTCAATCGTTTTGCCATAAGCGGCCTTCTCATGCTCATCAACGGCGGGCCACATGATCTGTCCCATACGCAAATGGATATTCGAAGGATAAAATTTCTCGGTTAACTACTGGATATTTTTAACCAGCATATCCCTAGCTGCCCTCCCATCTGGAGGCATTGTTCTTCAAAAAACTGAAATAATGCTGCCGCAAACGTTTTACGCTGCAAGGGGCCAAAGAGGCTTTTCATACGGCTTTTACCGGATTTCATTTCGGCCTCCTTGCTGTCTGCTCAGGCTTTTTTTTGAAATCGACATTTTTATAGTAGATCAAGCTCCGCTACTCTATTTCTGAAATCCTTTTCCGATAAGCCGGATCCTCGCAGGCTTGGGTGTGCAAATCAAGATAGGTGTTGACCGTTGCCACGGAAACTCCAACAATTAGAGATGTCTTCAGATTATTGCGGAACCGTCTCTAACAATAAACAACACGGCAGAAAGTGTCGATATAGAGTTCAACCGCAGTCAATGAGTGTTTAATAGTCTTCGCAATCTCAAGAGGCTCTTTCTCTTCCAGGAACAGGAAAATGGCCTTTACCCGGTGGGTAACGCCTGGGCCAATATCTTTGATCTGGCCTCTGGTCGGGACCATGATATCATTTGCCCTCAAGGTCTGGATGTCTCGGCGGATAGTGCGAACGTCAATATCCAGAATTTCAGCCAGATCCTCTTGGGTTAGCAGGGCACTCTGCTCTTTTGCCTCCACTGCCATTCTTACGATTTGTTGCTGGCACTTGGCAGAAAGGACCATGTTCACGACGGACTTCTGCATCTTCTTTAGGGGAAATGTGGGTGAGAGTGATTCTCCGAAACTGAGACCCCTTTAGCGGTTTCCCAGGGGGTTCATTTATATCAATGGCGGTCCAGATCATTTGGCCAGGTTGCAATATCCCCGATTCAGAATGATCTCCATTTGCAAAAACCTCCTTTGCTTTTTTAACGATAATGTCGGATTCAAATGTGGAGCAGTTGCTCCCCTCGGTGATGACATTGGCGAAAAGCCGTTCCAGGGTTTTGATATCGATCCTGGCTTCATGTAACTCTTTCTGATGGGCGTATGTCTGGATCATAAGCGGATAATTCTTTAACTTTAGCGGTTTATCCACATTTTTTTTAGCTGATTGCCCAACCGGTGGGCAACAGAAAAGAGGATTTGGATTTATCCTTCCGGACATACGCCCTAATCGGAATTAATAGCTATTAATTCAGAATTTTAGAATTATTTTTTTCCTCCCGCCATTAGAATTGCCTGACGATTCCTTCTAAGCAATAACATGGCAAAGGGAACCAGCATCCCACCGATACCTAGTACCACAAAACCAGGCCCCCAGTTAGTTACTTCAGTGGGACTTATGTCACCATTAAATAACTCGAGGATCTGCCCGAAGACAAAAGGGGAAATAATGGTGGCCCCGTATCCGATTAACGACTGGACTCCCAAAAAAGTGCCGTGAAATCCGGGATGGACCATGTCGGTCAACCCGGCTTTAAAAAATTGCAGAATCCGCAATCACCCAGAATCCGATCCAGCCGGAAAAAATAAGTATGATAGCAAGGGAATGGCCGAACAGATATCCCATAACAAACTCGGCCAGGGCCGAAAACGAGCCGGCAATAATAATTGAATACGTCCTGCCGATTTTATCCGCGACTCTCCCCCAAATCCATGAGGCGGGAGCTCCCAACAGGATAATCCCAGCTGCAAAGGTGCCTCCCCAGCTGACGGCTTCGCTGTTTGACATGCCGCTGGCCAGGGCGGAAGCAACCAGAAAAGGTCCGATCCAACCCCAGAATGCATACAGCTCCCACATATGCCCGACATAACCTGCTGTAATGATAGTCGGACCTCCCATGCCCCCATTTGGAGATGCCAAGCTTTTGTCAGCATCTGGTTCATTTTCTGCTTCTGGAGTGGAATACGAATGCGAATTTTCAATCTGCTTGTCTTCTACAAATAAAAAGATGACCCCTGCAGCGATGACAGCAGGAAGACTGGTACAGACAATGCCCATCCGCCATCCGCCAAGCGATGCGATCCATGACGCAACAACATATCCGCCGGCATAGGCTGCAACCAAGGCTCCCGTATAGGCACCCAGGGCTTTTCCCCGCTCCTCAGGAGGAAACCACCTTGAAAGCAGGGCCATTCCGGGGACATAAATGGCGCCGGCAGAAAGTCCGGTAATAAGCCTGAGAGTCATTATGCTGGTGCGATCGTGGGCGATCCAGGCAAAAGCAGTCGCTGAAATGCCAGTTAATAAAGTCGCCCAGAAGATGATTTTCTTCAAACTGATTTTATCAGCAAGCCATCCTGTTACACCCACAACCACAACATATCCGACCTGAAAAGCGGAAAGAATAAAATCCAGTATCTCTTGCGCTAAGGGAAAATTCATTGGAAATATACCCCAGCAGTGCAGAAAAATTATACCAAGGCATATACCCCAACGTCATAGAACTGATCATTGCCCAGAAAACAATATTCCGTTTTTTATTTACCATCATTCTTTCCTTTAAATTGTTTTCTCAACAAATCGGACGTCGGATTCCCGGTATGCATGAAAGACAATTTTTTTTACTTCATCAGCTCAATGAACTTTTTTTCTTCCCCGGCGACCATCGGGTAACAGTATTTCTGGTCATCGGGGAATGATCCATTCTTGACTTCCGATACATATTCCTTCATGGCATTTGTAATAACTTCAGCGACATTACAGTATTTTTTTACAAATTTAGGGGTAAAGGCCTGAAACTGCCCGATCAGGTCACTGACGATCAAGAGCTGCCCATCACAATAAGGACCGGCTCCGATAGACATCACTGGAATGTCCAGCGTTTCCCAGATGTACCGTGTGACTTCAGGAGGCACGGCCTCCACAAGAAGCATTTTTGCTCCTGCTTCCTGCACAGCCAGGGCATCTTCGACGACCAGTTTAGCCGCTTCCGCAGTTCTTCCCTGGGCTTTGTGCCCTCCTAGCTGTCCTGAACTCTGAGGCGTAAGTCCGATGTGCCCGATTACATTGATACCTGCATCGGTTATTGCGCTGATCCGGCTGGTAATCCTGACGCCACCTTCAAGTTTGATAGCATCCACGTCAGCTTCTTTAAGAAAACGCCCCGCCTCCATGACTGCCTGCTCATCAGAAGCCTGATAGCTGAGAAACGGCATATCTCCCACAACCACAACGTCAGGTGCGCCTCGCCTCACTGCCTCACAATGAACAATACATTGATCCATGGTTACGGGAACCGTTCCTTTATATCCATAAACACACATGCCAAGGCTGTCACCGACAAGAATCATGTCCATACAGGCTGCTTGAGCAAACTGAGCGGTTGGAAAATCATAGCTGGTGAGCCAGGCAATTTTTTCCTTGTTTTCTTTCATTGTGTATAAATCAAACATCGTTTTGCGTTTCATTTTTCCCTTCTCCTGTATTTACTATTATGGAATTCCCCCGAAGGTATTCTCCGGGAAACTGTCTGCCTGTGAAACGTTTGGTTTATCTTTTTTTGACTATGGCCGTCTGAATTAATGTGATCGGGTGAACCAATTCAATATTATCTTCTTTTTTAAAATTTGCCCCGATTGTCAACAGACAGGATGGACAACCCGTGGCGACGATCGGAGCGTTTACTTCTTTAATATTGTTGAGTTTTTGCTCGATTATTTTTTTAGAGATTGCCGGGTAATCCACCTGAAAAGAGCCGCCTCCACCACAGCACTCGTCCGCCCCGGCGGCTTCAACAAACTCGATCCCGGGAATATGTTTCAACAGTCTTCGAGGTTCCTCTTTTACCGACTGCCCTTTTGACAGATGACACGGGTCATGGTAGGTCACTTTCACTTTTTTCTCAGAACTGTTCATCTCGGGAAGCAGTTTCTCGTGTTTTGCAACGAACTGCATAATGTCAAAGGTGTTTTTAGCCATTTTTCTGGCACTTGACAGTAACTCTTCAGGGATGTCATCTGAACAGTCCTTCATCTCCTGAAGAACACGAGGATATTCGTTCTTAAACGTTGAGCCGCAGGTGGCACAATCAACGATGACGGCAGCAAAACCGTCTCTTCCAAATTGTTCCACCGCATTTTTAATGCACTGCAAGGACATATCCCTGGCTCCGGACAGAAAAATGGGAAGTCCGCAGCACCCCTGTCCGGCCGGAACATGCACTTCAAACCCCATTCGGGTCAATACATCAACAACGGCCAAGCCGGTCTTCTCAAACAAATAATTGGTGGCACACCCGTGGAAATACAGAACGCGTCCCCTGATATCTCCGACTGCCGGAATGATTTCATCCTCTTGTTCATTGAAAGGCTTTTTGTTGAATTCTGGCACCCGGTCAGCGGGAATATTCCCAAGCTGCAGGTGTGAAAGAATCGGATCAAAAAATTTCTGGGCCCACCGGCCCATTTTTGCAGAACTTTTCAGGCGCCAGGCTTTATTCAAAACCAGGTAAAGCAGTTTTTTTCTCCAGTCTACCCCGTAAACTTTGGAAACCTCCCAGCGCATACCTGAAAACAGATGATTCCCATGGACATTTGCCGGGCAGATGTTGTAACAGGCACCGCAAAGAAGACAGGTTTCAAAAATGCTTTTCACCCGTTTTGATATGGTAACCTCATCCAGACAAACCTGCTTTGTCAACCGGACCTTTCCCCTGGGGCTGTAAGATTCCAGCTTTGTCACTTTATAGACCGGGCAGACAGACTGACAGAGGCCGCATTTATTGCATTGATCAAATTCTTGAAAAATCTTTTTGTCTATATTTACCATCCTGACAGCCTTTTTGATACGAATTCAGACACGGTTTCCCGCTTTCTATTCTGATTCATCCAGATAGCTCCCGGGATTCAGAATATTATTGGGATCTATGAGACATTTTATTTCTCGCATCATTTTCAATGCCGAATCTTCAAACTGCATGGACATAAACGATTTCTTTGCCAAACCGATACCATGTTCGCCGGAAAGTGACCCGCCCAGCGAAAGTGTTTCCTTGTAAAGCTCCTCGGCAAATTGATCCACACGTTTCATTTCCTCCTGATCTTGTGCATCTGTCATGATAGAGGGGTGAAGATTGCCGTCACCCGCATGTGCCATGATGCCGATATTCAATTTGTATTTCTCCCTCAGTGCCAGAACCGTTTTCATGATATCCGGCAGAGATGAAACCGGTACGGTCGCATCTTCGTTGATCAGGGTTTTGCAGACTTTTGAAAAGGTACCACCAATGGATCTGCGGGCTCTCCAGACAACTTCATTTTCTTCAGACGTCCTGGCAAGCACCAAATCTATCGCATGATTGTTATGGCAGATCTGTTTAATTTTTTCTGATTCTTGTTCAATCGCCAGCGGGTGACCGTCAATTTCAATCAGCAACAGGGCGGATGCACCCTCAGGAAACTGAACGCCGCCATATCCCTGGATTAAATTGATAAGAATCTGATCCAGCAGATCCATGGCACTGGGAATGATTCCGCTGGAAACAATTTGTGACACGGTTACACAGGCATCGTCCAGATTGCTGAAGACTGCCTGCAGGGTATTTTTTGCTTCAGGCATGGGAATCAGGCGAACCGTTGCCTCCGTAATGACGCCCAGGGTTCCTTCTGCCCCACAAAAAGATGGGGTAAATCCAGCCCGGCTGAATTTTTTGATGTTTGGAACCGGTTCTTATGATTTCTCCGTTGGCTCGAACCACTTCCAGCCCGATCAGATGATCTCTTGCGCTACCGTACTTTAAGGCCCTTGGGCACCCGCGTTCAAAGAAATATTGCCGCCGATCGTTGAAACATACCAACTGGACGGATCCGGCCCGTACATCAAACCATATGGTTCCAAAGCTTTCTGAAGCTCAGCATTCACCACACCGGGCTGGACAATGGCGCAACGGTTGATGCTGTCGATTTCAATAATACGGTCCATCCTTGTCAGCGGCATGATAATTCCACCTCTCCGAGCCACCGAGGTACCGCTGAGATTGGTACCGGCTCCTCTGGGAACAATATTGATCTTTTCCCGGTTCGCAATCTGCAGGACAGCAGACACTTCAGCTGTTTTTTTGGGCAGTACTACGGCATCGGGCGTGTAATCCATGAAAAACCCGTCGAATGCATATGCCGCCATGTCAGCCGGATCGATCAGGCACCACTTTCCACCAACAACCTTGATGATTTCCTTGAATACTGACGTTGGTATCATATTGATCCTGTTCTTATCTAAATTTGATTTTATGTGTCAAACTTGTCAGCTAAAACGTTTCTGGCCAGCAATTACATGATCAGACCCAATTTTCTGGGAATCAGAAGTGTCAGTTCCGGTACAAAGGCGATCAGGAAAAGCGATACGATCATAAGAATAATGATCGGCCAGGCTTCTTTGACAATTTGTTCAAAAGAACATCCGGATATTCCGGCCGCCGCAAACAGACACACACCCAGCGGAGGCGTGACCAGCCCGATATTCAGAGCGACACACATGGTGATTCCGAAATGAACCGGATGAAACCCCAGTTTAACCGCAATAGGAGCGATAATCGGTGCAATAACCACAGTTGCCGCCCCGCATTCCATCCAAGTGCCTATAAATAAAAGAAAAATGACGATGATGAACAGAGCGATGCCGGCATTTTGTCCTGACACACTCATTAGCGAAATGGTCAAACGCTCCGGCAGATTCACGCGGCTGATGACCCAGCCGAGAATATTGGCAGTGGCAATGATGAAGAAGAGCATTCCTGAAATGCGGACGGTTTTACTCAAAAGACCGTAAAGATCGGATACCTTCAGAGTTCGGAAAATAATGAATCCGACGGCCATGGCATAAGCCACCGCCACTGCAGCCGCTTCCGTGGGTGTAAAAATCCCAAAAATCAGGCCGCCCAAAATGATAAACGGCATGACAATCGCCACTAAAGCATTTCTGAATGAAATCATAAATTCTTTTGGCGTGACCTTGATTTTAGATTTGGGAAAGTTTTTCTTTTTTGCAACGGCAAACAGGTAAATGCTCTGCCCGATACCGATCAAAATCCCCGGAATGATCGCTCCGGCAAACAGGGCACCAATGGACACTCCGGTGATTCCGCCGTACATTACCATGATAATGCTGGGTGGGATAATGGGCCCGACAATTGATGAGGTTGCGGTAATTGCCGCCGCAAAAGCCGGTTTGTATCCCTGTTTAGACATGGCCGGAATGTAAATAGAGCCGATGGCGGAAACATCTGAAATTGCCGCCCCGGTCAGGCCGGCAAATAAAAGGCTCGTATAGATATTGGCTTGGGCAAGCGCCCCCCTGAATCCCCCGATCAACACATTGATAAATTTGACCAAACTGTCAGTAATCGACGTCTTGTTCATAATTTCTCCAGCTAGGACGAACAAGGGGATAGCCATAAAAACGAATGAATCCAGGCCTGAATACATTTTAGCGCCAATCATCATCAGATTCTGGCCTGTTACCATAAGCCATATGGTCGAAGTGATACCCAGTGCAAAAGCAATCGGCATACCGATGAGAAGCAGTATGATAAATACTGCTGCCACTATCATAAATATTGTCGTGGAACCCATTTTGTTTCTTATCCTTCCTGAAAATCAGACGATGACTTGCCGGCGAAGATTTTTACAATTATCTGGAAAATTGAAAAAATGCCTCCAACCGGAACCGCAATATAAGGAATAATCATCGGAATGCCCATTGCTGGTGACTTGGACATCATTCCCACTTGGGCATATAAGAATCCATACCAAATGAGAAACCCCAAAAAAACCACCTGCATCAGAAGAATGATGACCTTCAGGATGTCACCGACCCTGCTGGGCAGTTTGTCCTGGAAAAAGGCGACGTTGATGTTCAAATTTTCGATGATAATAATATTAAAGCTTAAATGGGCTGCCCAGATGAGCAAAAAACGGGTGGCTTCCTCTGGCCATGGCAGCGCATTATGCAGGACAAAGCGAAAGAAGACCTGGACCAGAACCAGCACTGTGATGACTGCAAAAAACGTGACCGCCATGATTTCCGTAGCATTTTTGGTTATCTCACTGATTTGTTTTAGCATTGTGTTGATCCTTAACCCCTGAATCCCTGATGAGATGTCGGGCAGGCCCCTGAAACCGGGCCTGCCCAACTCTATTAAATGAGCGGATTATTCCTCATATCCCATATCAATGGCACTCTTCTTGACAGCTCCCATAAATTCGGCAATGGTTTCTTTGCCCACCTTCTCATACAGCATTTCCATGACAGGCTGCTGAGTGGCATTACGGAAGGTTTCAATTTCTTCCGGAGTCGGGCTGTAAACCTCTTCCATTTTACTTTTCAGGAAGGCGACACCGCGGTCTCTAAGAACTCTTGTAGAGAGGCGGCCAGCGGTCTGAGCTCTGTATCCGGCATCAAGAATGATTGTCTGGTAAGCTTCTGGGAGCTGGCTGAACCATTTTTCATTGGCAAAAAGATGAATCTGGCTGTAGACATGGCCGTCAAGCGTCAGATACTTTTGGACCTCATACAGGTTGCCGGCAATAATAACGGGCAGGGCATTTTCCTGACCGTCCACCACACCCGTCTGCAAAGAGGTGTAGAGTTCCGACCAGCCAATTGGTGTCGGAGACGCACCCAGCGCTTTTACAATGGCCATATGTGCCGGGATTTCCATGGTGCGGATATTCAGTCCCTTCATGTCTTCTGCGGTGTGGACCGGCCGTTTGTTGTTGGTGAAATTTCTGAATCCACCGTTGTCCCATACACCGATGACTCTGATACCGGTCTTCTCCCTGAATTCGGCGAACATTTTCTGGCCGTATTCATGATCCATCACCCACAGGGCATGATCCACCGATTGAAACAGGTAAGGGATACTGATCACCTGAATTTTAGGAAAAACCATTGCCATGGTTCCCTCGGTATGGGAACAGGAGATTTCAATTGATCCCATTATGGTCTGATCCTGAAGGGAATAAGTATCACCTAAGGCGCCGCCAGGTGAAATGTTGACTTTGATTTTGCCCATTGAAGTGGTTTCAACGTACTCTTTAAACGCAAGCGCAGCGGCCTGGTTGTGCATTTTCGGATCAGATGTGGCATTGTGCGCAAAAGTCAGTTCAATGCTTGGTAACTCTTCAAATTTGTTTTCTTTTTTGCTTTTGGCCAGACAGAGCTGAGGAATAACAAGAAAAATCGAAAAAATGAATATGACAGACAGTATTTGTTTGGTGGTTAATGGCATTTTTGTTCTCCTTTTCACTTATTTGGTTAAACTTTCGGGATACAAAGATCGTCCGGGCCCTGTTCGGAAAGAACAATGTCCGGATTATTCTCCTGAATCATTTCATGGACGATCTGAGCCCACTTTACCTTTTTACGCATCAGCATGATATGCTCCTCATCACTGGTCCACGGCTGATAAAGACCGTCACCGCCAAGCTGAACACCGGGCTCAAACTTGAAATAACAGGGGCCGGCCACCCGTGCGACTTCAGCGGCATCATAAAACCGATTGGCACCCCCAAAGGAATTCGAGCAGTAGATATAAAAGTCAATGGCGATGGAGGTGGCCTGGCGAATCGAGGCAAGCTGCACCAGGGTCATGTCCGAAGGAGGATTAAATGAACTGGCTCCTAAGAATTCGGTCATTTTGCCGCCGGCAGGTGAACTGATTGACGCCCAGACCGACAGCTTGATGGCGATATCCTTGGGGAAGTTTCCCTGATCCTGCATAGTTTTTACCAACCATACCAGGCTTTCATCCACCAGCATGAATCCGCGAAGCCCCTCGTCGTACATTCTGAGCATATCCGCGATTACTTTGCGCTGTTCATCCGAACCCCGGTGGTGTTGGCCGCAGCGGCTTCCCTCACTCGTTGAATATTGCCGGCCGATATCCCATGCGTTTCTGGGCCCGGGAATGGCAATCACTTCCATTTTCGCCTCAGCAGCCATCTGCGCATAATCCCGCAACTCCCTGCGGTCAAAAAGGGTGCCGCCCTGGACAAAAGACACCAGGCGATGAATGGGGATATTCCTTTTGTTTTTTTCATCAATCAATGCTTCAAGGACTTTGGGGCCTTCGACCCCCGACATTTCATTGCGATAAAACGCGCCGTCTGGAAACCGTTTTGTCGTTGTGGGCAGATCATAGGCCTCCCGCCCCGGCACACCTGCCTTTTCCATTAGTTTTGAAACGTCATCTAATCTCATACTTCCGCCTCCTGATACTTATCAAATTATTATTTGTCGTAACGGTTACAGCTTATATCCAATATTTCCCGAAATTATTTTTCCCGCTTTTTATTATTTCTTTTTTAAATGTTTCCATACATTCCTGACTCATCCGAAAGTCCGGACCTGATATGCTCATCGCAGCAATGGTCTGACCGGTTTCATTTTTAATCGGAACCGCAACACATCGGTTATGCAGGTGGTATTCACCATCATCGATTGCATAACCGTGGATTCGAATGGCTTCAAGTTCTTTTTTCAAAGCATTTTTTGAAACGATGGTGGTGGGTGTTCGTGATTCTAATTTTGTATTTTCCAGATACGTTTCGATTTCCGATTCTGTCATGCCTGCAAGGAATATTTTCCCCATGGCTGTACAGTACGCATCCACCCGACTGCCGATCACATAGTCAGACCGGATGGATTCGGAACTCTCCACTTTGTGAATATAGACCACTTGGTTATTTTCAAACACACTCAAAGAGATCGTTTCATTCATTTCTTTTCCAATACTGTCCATGACGGGCCGGGCAACATCAACCAGATCAATTCTGCTGCGGACCAGCATCGCCAGATGAAGGATTTTCAATGTCGGACTGTATTTTTTGCCGGCTTGAACATAATTGTTCTCAACCAGTACCGACAAAAACCTGAAAACCGAACTTTTCGGCATGTCAAGCTTTGATGCCAGTTCTGAAACCCCCGCTTCACCCTCTTCACAGAGAGCTTCAAAAACTGAAAACATTTTAGAAGCTGCTTTCATTGGCCCCTCGCATTATTTTGTTCCGTATTTTGGCACAACGTTCTTTATTTTGGAAAACAACTATAATAAAAACTGTTTGATTGGTTTTGTCAATCTTTTTCTAAAAAAATTGCAATCATAGGCTTTTCTGATCAGAAGGGACCATATTTCAGTAATAATTACGACCAAATCTGAATTATTGTGTTAGCGACCGCGCCAAAATGTACATAGGTGACCAGTTTGAAACTGTAACAAATTTTCAGCATAAATTCTGCTTAATACATTTCTAACCATCTGAATTTAAAAGAAAATTAAAAGAAAGATGAAGAATATGGTTTAAAAATCTCTATATTGCGGAAGAAAATACAACTGTTTCACACCGGTAATTTTGTTACATATTCAGATCGGTCCTGACATACAGAAAATGCTCAAAGAAATTTGGTAACAAGAAAATAACAAAAGCTCGGCTATATTTTCTGCCTGTCTTTAAACCAGGAGGCAAGGATATTCTTCATAAACGGAATTAGGTGATCGATATAGTCATTATCTCAATTATAAAGTTTTCGACACTTCTTACTCAAGAATAATTATCCAAAACAAAAATAATTTCCGGGCCTGAAAAATAATAGATACCATCATTATACAAAACCTGATAGTGTCTCTTTTATTCAGATGTTGGTAACGCACGGCACCTGAACGGCCTGACCATTGCCGGAAAAAAGATCGGAATCCCATGGGCGGAAATAAACGAAAAAACGTCAGCAGAGGCAGTCTCGTAGACGTGGTCCGAAAACCGGACCAACGGACCGGAAAACTGACCCGGGGACGGGTCAAAGATATCCTCACCAAATCCTCCTTTCACCCCCACGGGATCAAGGTCAGGCTTGAATCCGGCATTGTGGGCCGGGTAAAAACTATTTTGCCGGAAGCCCCATGAAGCTGTCCAGCAAAAACCGGCTCATGCCCATGCACCAGGAGCTGTTCCCGGATGACACCTTATTTCACCGCATCGCCAGAGCGGTCTGCCGAGTCGGCACTCTGCCCAGAAAAGAGCTGTACGAGGCCTGGGAAACGGCCAGGCGGGTGCGGCGGCGGTTCAGGGGTGGACGGGTGGTGGACCTGGCTTGCGGCCACGGGCTTTTAGCCCAGATCATGCTCATTCTGGACCAGACTTCGCCTTTGGCCCTGGCTGTGGATACCCATATCCCCAAAAGCGCGGGAACTCTGCTGGCGGCCATGTCCCAAACCTGGCCCTTTCTTGGAGAACGTCTCTGTTTTGAATCCCAGGACCTGGAGGAGATTGACCTTTTGCCCGGCGATGTGGTGGTCTCTGCCCATGCCTGCGGCGGCCTCACCGATATGATCCTAACCAGGGCGGTTGATGCCCGGGCCAGAGTGGCGGTGCTGCCCTGCTGCCACGACCTTAAGACCTGCGATACGGCAGGCTTAGTATCCTGGATGGCGCCGGATCTGGCCGTGGATGTGGCCCGGGCCATCAAACTCAGGGGTGCGGGATATGAGATTTACACCGCAGCCATCCCGGCTGCCATTACCCCCAAAAACCGCCTGCTCATGGGGGTGCCTGGTTTGTCAGACCGCCTCTAATTCCAGCCCCTCTGGATCTCGGGCAGACCGCCTGGCAAAGTCCTGCCTGTCGAGAGCCCGGGCTGTTATTGAGCTTGAATTGAAGATTTTCCGGTAACACCAAACGGGGATTCCCCAGGACCGAATTGCCAGAGGAGTCAGCCTATGTCAGCAAAGATTTCACGCTATTTACGCTGCCACAAGTGGCAAAAGGCGTAAATAGCTTTTTTTTTAAACGTTTTTTTCCATTTCCGAAGGCATTGTAGAGGCCGCCCGGCTTGAAGCTAAGGCCTGGCAACAGATTCCGGCAAATGCAAATGATGTAGGCCGGTAAAAAGCACTTGAATCGAAATTTCGGACCGGGAACAGGTGATTTTACCCCGAGGGGGTGTCTGACATAAAGGGAAAAATGCTTGGGAACCCCCTGCCGGCATGGTATAGTGTCCCCGGCATTCCCAGCAAGAATAACTCTCACGTTTGAAAGGAACGGTTTATGCAACACAAAAAAAACGTCATTTCTTGGGTTGTGGTCATGATGTGGATTTTGGCAGGATTCCCTTTATGGGCGGTCCATGCCTCGGCACAGGACCAGCAGATCTCTCTTCCGGCCGCTCTGGATCGGGCGGCGATTTTTTCGACATTGACAGATGCCGAAAGACAGCTCCTGGAAACCGCTGTCACCCTGAAACAGGGAGCAAAAGGAGAACAGATCATTTTCCAGGACACGGCAATGAAACAGATGGTGATTCTGCTGGATGGCCACGCATCGGTCCGGGTCAACGGAAAACAGGTGGCGGAACTTTTCGGGGAGATCCTTCTGGGAGAAATTGAATTTCTGGATGGCCCTGCCGCCAGTGCGGATGTGTTTCTGCTTTCCGATACCGACTATATTGCTCTGGACAATGCCCTGTTGAACGAGATCATGGAAGCCCATCCCCGCCTGGGATACCGGGTCATCCGTGAAATCGCCCGGATCGAGGCCCAGCGGCTCAGGCGTGCCGATTGACCGATTGACACAGGCCGAACATCTGAATACAATGGATTCCTGCCGGGACGGGAGATGATCCGTCCCGGCCTCCGTTCCGGGTCATCCGGCGTTATACCGGCACTTTAGGCCGTAAACTGTCGTGATCAGTTCCGGATGGGACGAACCGGATTGATCATTCCGGCCAGACCCCAGATCAATAAGGTTCTGTTCATAACGCGCCTACCGGTCCAGTTCATCGACATCGATGAACCGATACGCCAGCCCCAGCGTCCATAAAATTAGTAGAATCACAAATAGTGTCCAAAACATGATACTCTCCTTTTTCCACTTGTTTTTTTAACGCCATCAGATTTTATTCACCGGCGCTCAATGTTTATTTCCCGGCGGCATCCTTGATCTGTCTGATCTTTTCCTGAGCCTTGCCTTCGGCCTCCAGATCACGATTCCCGACTGATTTTCCGGTGATCTGTTTGATTTTGCCCATGATTTTGTGCCAACGTGCCTTCCGACTCGTCCTGGGTGACTGATTTCATGGTGTTTCTCCTGTTTTCATCTTTTTCCAGCTTTTATAAACTTCATACGATTGAGATGAAGGGGTTAAAAAAAGGCTGTTATCGAACCTGCCGGCACACTCAGGTGTAACGGCAATCTTTAAGGGATTAAAACCTCAAAACTGCAGCTCTCCGTGTGCTTCTGCCGGCCCACGGTTTATTTTACAGCCATACTGTTCTTAACCGATATGACTCCTTTCACCCTCCGGGTGATTTGTACCGCCCTGGCAGAGGCTTCGGCGGAATCCACAAAACCGCTCAGCTGTACTTCTCCCTTGAACGTCTCCACATTGATCTGGAACACCTTCAGTATCGGATCCTCCAGTATTGCCGCCTTAACCTTGGCGGTGATGACGGAGTTATCCATGTATTCGCCCGTGCTTTCACTTGTTTGTGTTCCCGCACACCCCCCACCAATGAAGGCCATCAGGAACACTACGATCACCAATTGTCTGGAAAAGCCGATCTTATTCATAACGACGTCTTTATTCTATAAATTCATTGGATGGAGTTCTACACGCCGGTTCAATGAACGACCCTTGCTGTTGTATTGGACACCGCCGGTTTGGAATGGCCGAACCCCTCAAGGATCAGACGATCTCCATGAATCCCCTTGTCCGTCAGATAGGCCTTTACAGCCTGGGCCCGTCTTAAGGACAGCGCATCATTGTAAGCTTTGGTACCGATACTGTCCGTATGACCTTGCACTTTAACAGTAATCTGGGGATGCGTTTTCAAAACGTCAGCAATCTGATCAAGAGGATCAAAGGCCTGAGGTTTGATCACGGACTTATCAAAATCAAAATAAGTCTCATCCACCACCCAGATACCCTGGGCATTCGTCCCTTCCAACGCAGCAGGGGCCGGGGCGACCGGAGGAGTGGCTGTTTTGACTGCCGGAGCCTTGGGCTTCCGGGTCAGAAAAATGTCTTCGACAAAGCTGGCCATGCCTGCATCCGTCAACAGGTCATCTGCCTTGGAGACAAAGCCGCAATTGCTGATACGGACGATTTCATCCATGAGAACAGCCCCTTTTCATCATCACCGACAAGGATGGGATAATAGCAAAACCCTGGCCCCTGTTGATCTCTCAGGGCCCGGGCTGCTTTCAGAGTAATAGAGGATTCCAAATTGTTTTCCGGTTGACCGTCACTGATGATAATCACAGCGGTATTACCGGAAACGGATTTCAGCTCCTCGTTCCCGGAGGCGGTAAGCGCCCTATACAAAGCACTTATACCTCCCGCTTCAGAGATCTCTCTTAATTTTTCACCCAGGGACTTTGTGGAATATTGCCCCATTCCGTAAAACAGAACCGTATTTTTATCGGAAATTGCTGGACTGTGTCCAAAAGACCGGAGAGCACCGTTTTGACCCAATTCAGGCAATGCCTGATTGATGTGGTCGGCAATTTGAGTGGCCATATCAAATTTTTTATTTTCCATGTATGGCTTGCCCATGGAACTGGATGCATCCAGGACAATGACAAAATTATCAATGGATGACACATACTCGTCTGCACTGAATGGGGCCAGGGTGGATGCGGGAGAGGTTTGAACCTCCTTCTGGGCATAACACCCCGACAGCACAAAAGCGATGGCAAGGGTCGTAAAGAGTTGAATCCTGAAAGGTTGCACGAAAATTCTCCTTTATAACTCGGGTTTGGGATTCACGAACGATTTAAATCCGTGAGATGGATTGGTTCACAGACTGTATATTTCAATTAACGTGCCGGGACTTCCATATCCTGATCATAATCGCCATCATGTTGACCGGCAGGGGTATTAGGTCTTAAATCGTCTCATACCGGCGGCATTTAAAACCGGAAAATTAGGTCATATTCGGCCCTTGGTCATATAAGACCTGTTTTTATAAGATGTATAATGATATTTTCAAATCTATTTTTTTCTGATTTTCCATATTTAAAAAGGTGATAGATCCCGTCGCGCATTGCAGGAAGTGCTGCTGGTGATCAGACAGCAGTCCGAAGGATTCATCATTAATACGAATTCCATTGGGGGCATCATCGGGCTTCCTTTTCAGTGAATATGTTCTGCATCCAAATTTGCTGAAATTTACAGATCTGACCGTCAAATCACATGTGTCCTGCATCTTTGTCCGGCAAATAACCCGTCATTCCTGTCATGAACCGGACCAAGCCATAGCATAGCCAGCTCACCATGCAAAGCCGAATGGGTTGACGTTTACAGCGATTGGGTTGGATCTGATGCGACCCTTCAACGATAGATTTCTCCAGGCTGCCTTTCAAGGTCCCGGCAAAATTTTTTATCATCAACCACGCCGGATATTATCCCGGACCAGAAAAGTTGCGGGTGTACTGCTGCCTGATTCGGGAAAAGGAGGACATCAGTCTCTTTGGTCTCTGTCCCGGCCCCGGGTACTGGAACGGGGCCAGATGCGAAAATGGCTCAGGATCAGGGACCACAACCGTTGGGTAGAAACAAAGATATCACGGACCAGCGGTCCTTTCACATGTACCGTGTAGTCATACCGGGGCGAGGTTTAACAGGAGGTATCAAAATCATCGATAATATTAATGCCTCTCCCAAATGCAGCGGTCTGATCTACAATCACAATTTTCCGGTGCAATCGCCGCAGCCTCCGGCGCCGAAGTGTCCAGAGATATATCTTGGGCCGGAATTTCATCACCATCACACCGCGCAACGCTGCCCGCTTAAGTGCTTCTGCAATACGTCGTCCGATGATATTATTTTGAAAAATATAGCTTAACAGACAAATCTCATACTTAGCCCTGTCCAGTGCCGCTGCCATGATCTGGAAGTATGTTTCTCCGTTCTCCAGCAGTGTGATCTGATTTTTAGAAACAAACCAGACCCCGGCCCTATCATTATCCTTGTCAAACAACAGCTGAATTTTTTGCCAATATTTCTTGCACCTTGTCTGCCAGGGATGAAACGGAAAATGCTTTTTCAACAAAACATGCCCCTGGGTCCAGGATATCCAGATGGGAGATGACGTCAGAGGTATAGCCGGACATGAACAGAATACCCAGGTCCGGATTCAGGGCTTTCAAACGGTCGGCCCGCTCCCGGCCGTTCATTTCAGGCATGATGACATCGGTGATGACCAGGCGATCTCATGACCATGAGTCTCTGAAATCTCCAGGGCTTTTTTTGCCGATTCAGCGGTCAGCACGATGTATCCAAGGTTTTCCAGCATGTGTTTCGTCAATTTCCGTATTGCGGCCTCATCCTCCACAACCAGGAGGGTCTCGCCGTGTCCTGACAAGGCTTTATGTGTGCTTTTTTGAAAACCGATGGAAGGTTCACTCGTATGGCCATGCAGGTAGATCCGAAACACCGTGCCTCTGGCGGACTCGCTGTATACATTGATAATCCCCGGGTTTTGTTTGATAATACCATACACCGCGGACAAATCAAGACCAGTCCCCAGGCCCACATCCTTGGTGGTGAAAAAGGGTCCAAAGATATTTTTCTGAACTTTTCTTCCATGCCGCTGCCATTATCACTGACACTTAAACAGACAAAGTGACCGGGAATAAATCCCTCGTGACGATCCCAATAGGCTTTGTCAAAGTTTACCATGGCGGTTTCAACGCTGATTTTTCCGACTCCTGAGATGGCACCCCGGGCCACGCGTACGAAGCGGTCAGTAAATATACCGCTCGCAGATTTTCCGGTAATGATAGCCGTAAATGGAAAGGGTGATGGCCGTGGATACCAGTTTTGGTTTTCGGATCAGGGTCCAGAAAATCAGATACCAGTAATGAAACCGTTCTTTTCCGAAAACCCCGAGCCGCAAGGCGGCCCTGAAAAAGGAAAGAAATCTCTGAAGATCAATCGGTGCTACGATTTCAGGGGGTTTAAGCTCCAGCAATAAGGTTCTGATCCGGCGATAATAGTGTTTCGGCTGATAGATCTGTTTCATGATGGCCTGGTACCCGTTGAACAGATTGTCCATGCCCATCTTGGGGATGATATTGGTAGTGCCGTTCACATTGTCGCCGGTAAAGGATTGCGCCACCCGGCTTTCCTGTTGCAGCCGATCAAACAGCCGGGTGCCCGGAATGGCTTGGAGCATGCCGACCATGGCCGTGACAATGCCGCTTTTCTGGATAAAATCGATCTGGCGCTGGAAAATTGAAGGCCCGTCATTGTCAAACCCGACAATGAACCCTCCCATGACCTGAAGCCCGGAGCGGTGGATGATGCCTACGCTTTCTAGAAGATCCCTGTTTTTATTCTGGGTTTTGTGACATTCGGCCAAACTGACCTCATCCGGGGATTCAATACCGATAAACACGGAATCAAACCCGGCTGTTACCATCATGTCCAGAAGTTCGGGATCATCCGCCAGATTGATGGAGGATTCCGTAAAAAACACACAGCCTTTTTTATCTTTGCGCCAGTCAATCAGGGCCGGGAGCAGATGTTTCTTCAAGTACGTCTTGTTACCGATAAAATTATCATCCACAAAAAAGACACTGCCGCGCCAGCCTGCCGCATAAATATGATCCAGTTCCAAGATGATCCGGGCCGCTTTTTTTAACCGGGGGATGTGCCCGAATAGGGCTGTCACATTGCAGAAATCACAGTTAAACGGGCAGCCCCTGGAAAATTGAAGGCTCATGGACGCATACCGTTTCATCTTTAAAAGCCCCCAAAGGGGCACCGGCGTGTCATCGGGGTCACAGAATCCGAAAGCCCGGTATATTTTTTCAGCCCGGTCTTTGTCAAGATCTGACAAAAATTCGGGCAGGGTCAGTTCCGCTTCATCCAGTACCAGATGGTCCACGGCCGTGAATTCTTCAGGTTCACAGGTAAAGAGAGGTCCTCCGGCCACAACCGTTGCATTCAACGCCTTGCAGCGGTCAATGATCTGCCGGGCAGATGCGCGCTGCACCGTCATGCCGCCGACAAACACCAAATCGGCCCATGCAATATCCCTGTCATTCAGGCGCTCCACATTGGTATCTACCAGCCTTTTGTCCCATTTTCCGGCAGCAGGGCCGCCACCGTGATCAATCCCAGGGGTGGAAACGAGGCTTTTTCCCGATAAAACTCAAGGCATAGGTGAAGGACCAGAATGTATCCGGAAATTCAGGGTAAATGAATAATATTTTCATCATAAAGAACTCCTTATAGTACCTAAGACCAAACATGGCCGTTCAAGGTTTCTCGATATGCAGTTTTCGCATCCGGGCGCGCAAGGTGCTGCGGTTGAGCCCGAGAATCCGGGCGGCACTGTTTTCTCCGCTTACTTTCCAGTTCGTCTGTTCCAGAATCCGGACAATGTAATCGCACTCCACCTGTTGCAGTGTTTTTGCTTCCATTGTTTTATGGATGTTGCTTAAACTGGCCAACGGTCTATTAAAATCATCCACCATGCGCAGTTTGGGACCCGACGAGACAATCACGGCACGCTCCAGAATATTTTCCAGCTCCCGGACATTTCCGGGCCAGTAATAATTGACAAAGTCGTCCATCACGGATTTGGGGACGGCAGGGGGGTTTTTGCCCAGCCGTTTGGCGATCTTTTTGACATAAAAAGCCACGAGAAGCGGGATATCCTCTGTCCGGTCTCTGAGGGGCGGCGTGGTTATGGGAAAAACATTCAGCCGATACCAGAGATCCTCCCGGAACCGGCCTTTTTTTACTTCTTCTTCGAGGTTCCGGTTGGTGGCGGTAATGATCCGTACGTCCACCTTGATGGTATGGAACTGCCCAGGCGTTCAAATTCGCCGTCCTGAATCACACGAAGCAGTTTTGCCTGCAGTTCCAAGGGCAGTTCTCCGATTTCATCCAGAAAAAGCGTGGTCTTGTCCGCAATCTCAAACCGACCCAGCTGCCTGGATACGGAACCTGTAAAAGCCCCTTTTTCAGAACCGAACAGTTCGTTTTCAATCAGGGTTGACGGCAATGCCGCACAATTGATTTTTACCAGGGCCCGGTTTTACGCAGGCTGCTGTGATGAATGGCCCTTGCCACGAGTTCCTTGCCGGTTCCTGTTTCCCCCAGAACCAATACCGTCGTATTGGTGGCCGCAATCTGTTCCACTTTATAGAGCACATATTTGAGCGCATCGCTTTTCCCGATAATATTTTCATGGTTATGTTCCAGCTTGATCTCATCATTCAGGTACGCTTTTTCTCCTTCCAACTGCTTTTTCAGTTTTTTTATTTCCAAAAGGGCGCTTTCCGCGATTTCTTTTTCTTTTTCCATCTTCCCATGGGCCATGGCAAGTTCAGCGGTACGCGTTTCAACAAGGGTCTCAAGATTTCGTTTGTAATATTCCCGTTCGGTCACATCCTCTATGGCCAGAAGAATCAGCTGGGCATGGCTTGCCTGCGGATAGATTTTTCTAGCGTTCAAATGCATGATTTTCTGTCCGATACTTTCAAAAGAATGCTCCACCTCAAAATCATTGAATACGGAATTTTGAGGCAAAACCTCTTCCAGCAATTCTCTGAGTTCGGGGATATTCCATTGCCCGTTGCCAAGGTTATAGATCAATGTACCTTCCGTGTTTTCCGGAGTGACACGGAAGTTGTGGTAAAAAGAAGGATTGGCCCCGACCACCTTAAGGCTGGTATCGAGCATCAGAATGGGTTCCCGTACCGAACCCAATACATTGTTAAACACATTTAAAATTGCTTTTTGCATTTTTGATCCATTAATTTTCGTATGATTTTGGCAATTGTCAACATGGATACCGGTTTCATCATATAGGCCGCAATCCCCAGCTGCAGGGCTTTTTTTTCATCAATCAGAGAACTGTGGCCGGTACAGAGAATAATGGAGAGATCAGGCCGGATCCTGATTAATCCTTCAGCCAGTTTGGCACCGGTCATCTTGGGCATAGTCATATCGGTGATGACCACATCAAAATAGCCGGGATTCAATGAAAATGCTGCCAGGGCATCTTCCGGGTCCGTCATGGCCTCGACCCTGTAATCAAACAATCCCAATGATTCCTAAGCCATCTGTGTACTATTTTCCTCATCGTCCACAAAAAGAATTCGCTCCGTGCCATGAAAAGATTCATTCATGGTTTCCTCCATTGCCTGGGAGGCATTGGTGCATAAGTTCATCAGAATCTGGCCGATCTGTATCTTGTCAGAAAGAATCATCACCGTCTCATCCGGGAATTTTGTATGAATGTCGATGGTCGTTGGGATGGATGCCCGCAATAAAACAAGCTGATCCTTGATCACGGAAATCATGTCTATGGGGATCTGTTTTCATTGGGAGTCTGGCTGAAGCTCATGAACAGCTTGACAATTCCCGCCGCCCGCAGGGCGGCGGTCTTGATCCTTTCGATGGGGTAGGCAGGATGCCAGGCCTTGGTTTCTTCAAGCACCAGGTCAACAATCCCGGTGATAATGAACAGGATATTGTTGAAATCATGGGCAATCCCGCCGGCAATGGTACGGATGGACTCCAGTTTATGGCTTTGATGAAGCCGTAACCGCAATGCTTCCTGTTCTCTTCCCATCTGTTTGCACCCAGAGATATCAATGATCACAGTTCTGTACTGTTCCGGTCTCCAGCTTTGATATGGAAACAAACTGCTTTCCGGTTGCACATCCACAAGAGTGACGTCTGATTTTCTCATGCGCAGTTCACATATCTGCCGCGTTTTAGATTCGGTAAAATCTTTAAAATGCCGGTTATAGGTGTCCTGGTCTTCAAAAAAAACATATCGGGTCAAGGGCTGGTCGATCATAGAGTTTCTTTCCTTTGACAGCATATCGGCCAAGGTCAGGTTGGCGTTACGGATCACGCCTTTCATATCCAGGCAGACATATCCCACAGGGATAAAATCATACAGTTCCGTATACTGCGTTTTGAATTCCATGAGTTCTTGCTGGGAGCGCTGCAACTCATCATTCTGTTGTTCAAGTTCAACCTGGGAGGCCTGGAGTTCATTAATTAATTCCAGGGGATCATGATAGATCACCGCATGGCTTTCAAACCCTTTTTCCATTATCAGCACTTCAGTCTCTCGGCGTAATTCATCAAATTTTTCCTGGATCATGTCCTTTCTCTTCATATAAGACCTCAGTTTTTCCTGTTCACTATCGGGATAAAAACAGTGAACGAATTTTTGAGCCGAAATTTGGGCTAAAGGAATAGCAGATCAAGATTTTCCGGTTGTCATTTCGTCTTTTACTCTAAAGGGAATCGTCTCTTACGTCAACAACGCAGAAAGGCATAAAACAACCGATTAATCGCCTATTTAAAATAGGTGTTATTCCAGGGTCAGAAGAAAGGAGCGAAGATTGATTTTTTTGTTTTTCAAGCCGGTCTTTTTCCGGATATTTTCGCGGTGGCGGGAGATGGTGTGGATGGAGCTGTGTGTGATTTCCGCGATCTCTTTATTGGTTTTCCCGAATTTAATCAGGTCTGCGATGTGAATTTCCATGGGCGTTAAATTCACCATGTGGTCGGATAATTTTTTTGAAAACGGAGAAAGGATATTTTTCAACTCGGATTCGAGAATATCCATCATATCCTTCTGGCTTTTCCGGTCAAGGCCGTTTTTCAGGGTCTTGACAATGGGGGCCAGGATCAGTTTGTGGTTGGCAAAGATCTTTTCTTCGATTTTATCTTTATCCTCTTCTCGTTTTTTCAGCAATATTCTCAAAGTGGCGTTCATATCTTCCAGTTCAGCCGTTCTTTGCTTTACTTTCTCTTCAAGGATCAGCGTGATCTCTTTTTGTTTGTTTTCAGCCTGTTTCCGCCGGGTGATGTCTCTGGCAATTTCCAGGCGAACCAGCCGGCTGTCGGTCCAGGGGATCGCCAGACTGGTCAGCTCATACCATCGATCAGATCCCTTGTCGTAAACTTCCTGGATACTGGGCTCTGTGGGGTTGCCTGCCTTATCCACAAGATTGTCTTTGTTACAGATGTCACACGGCCCGTCCTGTTTTCCACGGATGGCTGCCCAACAGACCTGACCGGTCAGGTCTTCGTTGTGCATTTTTATCATGTAATTGTTCATAAAAAGGATCTCTTGGGAGACCATGTCAGCAATGTAGACGGGAGATTCAATCCGGTTCAGCACCAATTCCAATTGATGCCTGCCGTATTTAAGCAGACGCTCGGTGTGCTTCCGATCGGAAATGTCGATGATCACGGTGCGGTACCGGGCTTTCTCCGGGAAGGGTTCCGGAATAGCCGTGCTTTCCAGTTGCGCGTCAAAGTGGACCCCGTTCTTTTTTTTCATCTTCAGGTCACAAATCTGCCGTTTTTTTGACTCAAAAAGCGCTTGCAGATGCAGGTAATAAATATCCTGGTCCCTGGGAAGGACATGGTCGGAAAGCGGCCGTTCGATCAGAGCGCTTCTTTCTGTTTCCAGCATCCGGGCCAGAGTCAGGTTGGCATTGAGTATCTTTCCATTCGCATCCAGGGTGACATATCCCACAGGCGTGAAATCATACAGCTGGGTATAATGGATTTTAAATTCCATCAATTCCTGTTGGGTGCAACGAAGCTCATCGTTCTGTAGTTCCAGCTCCACCTGGAAGATCTGGAGCTCATGAATGAGTTGACGCGGGTCTTCACCCGCAAGCGGCCTGCTTGAAAAATCCGGTTTTGCCATCAACGCTTCCGCCTGCCGGCGCAGTTCGTTGAATTTTTCTTCGGCTGTTTTTATTTTTCATTTGATTCATTCCGTATCCCGGATGACCCTTTCAATGGAGACGACTCCGTCGGTCAGATCTTTTTCATCCCGCAGCGCCAAAACCATTATCCAAACCTTCACAACATCACCTGACCGGGTTGTCCGAAAGGTTTCAAGACTGTCAAACAATTTGCCGGCAAATGCCTTGTCGATCAATTCCTGAGATGCGTTGCGATTCTCTTCAGGTATCGTGTCCCTGATATTCATCTTCAGGGCCTCGGATTCCGTATACCCATACATGTCCACGGCGCCCTGATTCCAGAAGGAAATCATTCCTTTTTTATCCTGGATCAGGATAGCATCCTTTGAATTCATAATCACGGACAAGCGCTGGGCACTCAAGCGATACCGGTTGAATTCAGTGATATCTTCAAAGGTCACCACCACCCCGTCAATAACATTCTGCATGGTGCGGTACGGCATGATCCGGGTTCTGAAAACCTTGCCGTCCCGGCATTCCACTTCAAATTCCTGGGGGACCAGATCTTTTAGAATATGCCGGGCATGGTCCTCAATGTGAAATTCTTTCAGTTGTGTGGCAAAATGGCTAACCGGCCGGCCGATATCGCTCATGGTCAAAGGAATCAAGCGGATGACCCTGTCGGTGAACCGCTTGATATTCATGTCCATGTCTAAAAAAATCGTCCCGATTTGGGTGGCATTCAACAAATTTTTCATGTCGTCGTCGGCATCGGACAATTCATCGAGCCGACTCTGGAGCTGCGCATTCACGGTGGCGGCCTCCTCGTTCAAGGACTGGAGTCCCTCTTTTGATGTCTCCATCTCTTCATTGATGGATTGCAGCTCCTGTTCAAGCCGGCTGGTCGTATCGTTTTTTTGGTCTTCCCGGACTTGGGCCTGGATCTGGGTGTCGCTTTTTTGCATCACTGAAGACGATCATGAGCATGCCTTGAAGGGCACCGTATGCCGGGACCGGTTTTACCGTCAAATCGATTGTGACGGCGCTGCCGTTGTCCGCGACATCAACCCCCTTGCAGACGACCTCCTGCTTCGTACTGGCGGCTTTGCGTACAGCTGATGCCAGCACGGCTTTTAGACTGGGCCGGGCCATGTCCAAAATCTTGAAACACGCTATGCCTGCGGCAGGTTCCAGATATTTTCCGGTCCGGCCGTGGATATACACGATATTCAATTTTTCATCGACTATGACACAGGGAGGGGTGTCGCTTCCCTTCAAAATGGTTTCCACCAGTTTAAAATCGTTGGTATTTTCCGCCCTTTTGACCGCTTCAAGGGTTTTGACGGCCGGGGGTTCTCCAGAATTTGCCGGAACCGGCAAATTCAATACAGAACCGGGGGTTGCCCGGCCGGATAGCCGCCTGAAAATTTTCCATTTCCGGTCACATATTTCAAACAGGGGGGGGGCCTGGGGCAGGGACTCGGATGAACCGATGAACAAAAGACCATGCGGCACAAGGCTGTAATGAAACACGGGAAACAGTTTTCTCTGCAATTTTGGCTCCAGGTAGATCAGAAGATTTCTGCAGGTGATGATATCAAGTTTTGTAAAAGGCGGGTCTCTGATCAGGTCCTGCAATGCAAACACCAGCATCTCCCGGATCGATTTTTTGACCCTGTAGTGAGTCTCTTCTCTGGTGAAAACTGTTTCAATCTTTCGGCCGCAAAATCTGCTGAAATGCTTAATGGATAGAGGCCGGATCTGGCGGTATTGATGGCATCCGGATCAATATCGGTGGCAAATATCTGGACGTTGAAATGCCGGTTCATTTTTACCATGCATTCCTGCACCAAAATCGCCATGGAATAGGCCTCTTCACCGGTGCTGCATCCGGTCACCCAGATTCTGATGACGGCCCCTTCCGGTTTATCAGCCAGAAGTTCGGGTAAATATGTGTCCTTGAGCACGGAAAAGGCGTCAGGATCTCTGAAAAAACTGGTTACACCGATCAAAAGGTCCTTAAACAACAGGCGGATCTCTCGCTCGCTTCTGGTCAGATGGGTATGGTAATCCTGGATATTATCGATCTGGTGCACATGCATCCGCCGTTCCACCCGCCGGATAATGGTTTTTTTCTTGTAAAGAGAAAAATCATGACCGGTATGGGTCTGGAGAAGCATGCAAATTTTTTGCAGCGAAGTTTGAATTTGTTTTTCATCCTTCGTTATCCTGTTACGGAGTTTGACAAAGGCATGCCGGGAATATTTGACCAGCGCATCGGGCATCTTGTCCACAGGCAGAACATAATCCACAAAGCCTGTGGCAATGGCGTTTCCGGGCATGCCGGCAAATTTGGCGGAATCCTCGTCCTGAACCATGACCATGCCCAGTTCCCCCTTGATCTGTCTTACTCCGAGCCAGCCGTCACTCCCGGTGCCGGACAGGATAATGCCGACGGCATCGGTGCCCTGGTCCTGGGCCAGGGATTTGAAAAAGCTGTCGATGGGAAGGTTGAATCCCCTGGGATGGGGCAGATCCTTGAGGTGGAGGACGCCGTTCAAAATGGTCATATCTTTGTTGGGCGGAATCACATAGACCATATTAGGTTGAACCGGAACCCCGTCTGTTATCAGGTGGACCTCCATCTGTGTTTTTTTCTGGACCAGCTCCGGCAGGATACTGATATGGGTGGGATCCAGATGAGATATCAGGACAAAGGCCATGCCGCTGCCGGCGGGCATGGCCGTAAAAAACGCTTCAAAGGCTTGCAGGCCGCCGGCGGAAGCGCCTATTCCGACAATGGGAAATCTATCACCGGACGTTCCGGGTTTGGGTCAGCCCGCCGGGGAATAGTGTCTTTTTCCGGTTTCTTTTTGGGGTCATGGGCGGGGTTCCTTTGTCCTGAGAGAAAGATCGGTATGGACTAAAACGGCACACCATCTCATTTATAGGCCGGGCAACCGCCTTCTGTCAAGGAATTCAAAAGTTCCAGAGCCGGCATCATCTGGTTTTGAAATTCATTTGAAACTTCTGTTCAAAGGCACTGGCAATGATTCGAGCAACCTGGGGTCCTGATGGAATGTGATCCATATTAATGAACAGATCAAATTCATACGGGGATATCTTTTGTCTGAGATAGACCTCTTTAAAAAATACATGGTGTTCCTTATCAATGGTCTTTACTTTTGCCGCTGCTTCAGCTTTCGTGATACTCAGCATATTTGACAGGTTCTCAATCCGACGTTTCCTTTTGCACATCAATTGAACCGACAAAATCGCATGCCGGGGCAGAATCAGATGGGTTCCCCGACCCACAAATATTGTCGGCTCGGAATGTGCCAATGCATTGACCGTTTTGGCAAGCTGCCTGATATAATCGTTTTTAAAAAATTTTTTCAATGGAGAGCGCTGCGAGCAGTTCATTCATCTTTCCTGGAAACCGCTCATCAAAGAATTCAATGATTTTTTCCGTCAATAAAGAATCCTTTCTCATATGTTCCATGATCTCTTTATCAATCACACGATATCCGGTTATTTCTGATAAGCTTTCCGCCACTTCCAGTGCACCGGCCCCTATGCTGCGGGACAAACAAATGCAGTTCTTCAGTGAAAAGTCTTTGATTTCTCTTCTTTCCGCTTCCTCTTTTTCCCACTTCCGGATCTGTGCACCTGCCCAATCCGAGGCATTCATCATTTTTTTGCCATAATATCCCGGCGGATAAATTTTGTCGTTAGATCGATTTTCCATATCTTTTTCTCCTTCAAAAATTTGCTTTTGGGGGTCACTCCTCCCCACTCCCCTATGGGGCGGAAGGCCGATTTGCTCACATCATCTTTCTGAGTTCCTCTCCCTGGACCGTTTCCTGTACCGAGAGAAGCGCGGCCAGCTTATCCAGGACCAATCTCCTGTCTGAAAGGATCTTGTGCACCCGCTGATGGGCCTCTTCCATCAAACGAGACACCTCATCATCAATCTGGGCTGCCCGGACTTCACTGTAATTCTTTCGAAAAGACTCGCCCTGCGGCATAAACAAGGGCTGCCGGGGACGGTCATAACTCACCAGCCCGAGCCGGTCACTCATGCCGTATTCCGCAACCATAGACCGGATAATGTCTGTTGCCCGCTGGAGGTCGTTCTGGGCACCGGTCGATATCTCGTTAAACACCAACTCCTCTGCCACCCTGCCACCCAGAAGCACCGCCAGCCGATCAATCAGTTCCGACCGCGTCATCAGATAGCGGTCTTCCGTGGGTTGCTGCTGGGTGTATCCCAGGGCCGATATCCCCCGGGGAAGAATGGATATTTTATGGACCGGATCGGCATATTCCACTGATTCGGCAACAATGGCATGGCCGGACTCATGAAACGCCACAATCTCTTTTTCATTGGCATTCATCACCCGGTTCTTTTTCTGAAGCCCCCCGATCACCCGGTCGATGGCCTCGTCAAAATCACTGGATTCCACGATTTCTTTATTGTTTCTTGCCGCCAGCAGGGCGCTCTCATTGACGATATTGGCAAGGTCGGCTCCTACGAATCCGGGGGTCCGGCCGGCAATTTTCCCTAAGTCGCGTCCGCACCCAACAGGACATGTCTGGAATGGATTTTTAAAATCGCTTTACGACCGTTGATGTCCGGGCGGTCCACCAATACCTGGCGGTCCAGACGTCCCGGTCTTAAGAGCGCGGGATCCAGAATTTCTGGCCGGTTGGTGGCAGCCATGATGATAACGCCTCTGTTGGTATCAAATCCATCCATCTCCACCAGCAACTGGTTCAATGTCTGTTCCCGTTCGTCATGGCCTCCCATGACATTCATCCCCCGGGCTTTACCCAGCGCATCCAGTTCGTCAATAAAAATGATACACGGGGCCTGTTTGGCGGCCTGGGAAAAAAGATCCCGAACCCTTGCCGCGCCCACACCCACAAACATCTCCACAAACTCGGATCCGCTGATGCTGAAAAAAGGCACTTTCGCCTCTCCGGCCACGGCCCTTGCCAGAAGGGTTTTCCCGGTTCCCGGCGGGCCCACCAGAAGAACCCCCTTGGGTATTCTTCCGCCAAGTCTTTGAAATTTTTCAGGGGTGGTTAAAAAATCAACCACCTCTTCAAGCTCCTCCCGGGCCTCATCAATCCCGGCCACATCCTCAAAAGAAACCCGGGTGTCATTTTCTGCAAAAATTTTGGCTTTGTTTTTACCAAAAGACATCACCCCTGAGCCGGCGCCCATATTTCTGGCAGTGAACCGCCAGATCAAAAAAAGAAACCCCAAGGGCAGAACCCAAGAAAACAGCGTTCCCCAGAATCTGTTTTGCGCCCGGCCTGAATACTGGATCCTGAGTTCGTCCATCTCTTTCGCCAGGCCGGGATCATCTACCCGGACCGTGTCAAATTTTTTTGCCGGCGTTCCCTTGAGTGTGCCATGTATTTTTTCAGGCTGATGATAAGGTCATCCACGTTACCATCCGTCATGGACTGCTTGAACTGGCTGTATGGGATGGTCTGTGTCTGCGCCGGAAAAACAAAGGCCATGCATAGGCAATGATCAGAAAACCCATCAGGACCATCCAGCGGTTGAAAAACGGCCGGGAAGGCCCGGGCTTTTTATCTGTTCCCGGATCTGATCCGGCAAACAGGGTGCTGAGTTTCTCCTGGATTTTTTCTAAAGGTGTTTTTTCTGTCAACATGAGGGGATCCTTTTCCACCAATCTCAATCTGGTTTCGGAATACCGGAAAGCGATTTGACTCCCAGGGTTTCGATCAACCGGTTGATATCCGTTGTTTTCAGGTTCATTCCGCCTTCAGACACCGGCAGCAGGATAATCTGCTTGCCCTCGAGTGCTTCGGCAATTTTCAATTTCACGATGGTTTCGCCGCCGGAACCGGCCAGGGCATTGTTCATTTCCAGGATGCCTTTGGCTTCGGCAATGCCTTCCGCTTCAATGGCCCTGGCAAGAAGCTGCTGCTGTTCCTGGTAGACATCTGCCTCGATTTTGTCTTTCAGATATTGACCATCCGCATCCGCAACCATCTTGTTGACCTCCCCCCTCGCTTCTTCCAGCTTTCGTTTATATTCTTCAAGGGCGGCATGCTGGGCTGATTTGTTTTTTTCCACCTGTTGATCCGCCACTTTTTTTATCTTCGATGGCCTTGGTATATTCGTCATTGAACCGGTAATCATTGGTCAACACCTTTTCTATGACGATTCCCATGGGTCCCAGTATCCGGTCCAGGGCGGCCTTGCTTTGTCAGACTGGGCTTCCCTGGATTCCGCAACATAAAATGCTTCGGTTTTCAGTTCCCCGAAGATATCCCTAGGTTTGCTCCTGGCAACGGTCCTGACAATGGTCTCCTTGAGGGTGGCATCGTCTTGTGCCACGTACTGGAGAATGTAGGGAGCTTTTGAGGCATCGATGCGATAGGCAATAATGACATCAAGGCTGATATCATTGCCGTCAATGGTTTTAAACAGCAGATCATCCCGGGTCCTGCGGTCCCCCCTGACTGTTGAGAAGGTCATTTCCAGATTCTGCAGCTTGGTGTCAAACAGATGCCAGTCATTGATAAACGGCAGGAAGAAATAGGTGGCCCCCTGGGCATAAACCCGGTCCTCAACCCCTTTGGCACCCCAAAATGACAGTTTACGGGTCCGGACACCCACTTCGGTTTCACCGGTGGTATGGGGCATACATCCCGTGGCTGCAAGCAGCATGGTCATCATGATCAGAAAAACGACAGCGCGTTTCATTTGTCACCTCCCCGGCGGACATCAAATAACTGCAAGGTATTGTTCAGATCCAGCGGGTTGACCCCATGGATCCCGTCACTGGGAAGAATGATCAAGTCAAGACCTTTATAGGCCTCAGCCATTTTCAATCCTACCATGCGGTCGGAGCCGATCCCTTTTAACGCATCGTTTTTAAGCCTTACCCGTTCCGCTTCAGCCAGTGTCACCAGAAGGTCGGCACCGGCTTTCATTTTACGGACATACAGGTCCTTTTCTGCAATCTTCCGGGTGACATAGGCTTTACCCTTTTCCATTTCGACCGCCGCGATCACCAGGCCCTCCTGGACGATTTTTTTCAACTCGGCTTCTTCTTTAGCGGCCCGGGCCGCCGCCTGGTTGGTAAAGACCATCTGATCCTGAAGTTTTTTTTCTTCGATATTTTTTTGAATTTCTGGACTGTACTTGAAATACCGGACAAGCACCTGATCGATTTCGATCCCTTTCAGGCGCAACGCCTCATTGAGCTTGTCTTTAGCCTCTTCAGCCTTTTCAACCCGCATGGGACTGTTATAAAACTCTTCAGTTGTCAGTTTTCCCAGGGTCTCTTTCAGGACAGGCTCTGCCTTCGGGATGATCCCATTGTCTTCAAACAGAGTCCCCGGACCGATGGCGGTAAATACCAGATACGGATCTTTGATATGGTAAAGCATGGACACATCCACATCCACAAAAAAACCATCCGATGTCTGGATATGGGCGGCCCGGTCTTTTCTGGCCCCGACCGCAGCCGTTTCAGGAAAATTGGTCAGTTCCAGTACCTGAATCCCCTTGGGCAGGCGGTACATCTGCTCCACCCCAAAGGGCATGACAAAGGTCAGGCCGGCATGATACACCGTTTTCTGGACCCCGCGGGTCATGCCCACGCGGACCACCTTTATGCCGTACTCGTCCGGCCGGACATATACAAATAAAAACGTGTAAGCTCCATATGAAAGGACCGCCAGAACAAGCAGAATTTTAAATCCCATGCCGCGCCTGATGTTTGCGGAAGAGCCTGTGAAGCGATCCTTCAACCGGTTTAGATATACCCTTGACTGGGCAATCGGATTCTCTGTCATGATTCCTCCTGTTTTTGCCTGACTGCATGAACGGTCTCCATCCCCCGGGTCCGGCTCACCGTATGAATCTGAATTTGAGGCGGTTCGCATAGGAGTGGCCTGGTTCCGAGAAGGGCCCCGAATCGATAAGATTGTATATGGTGGTCCAGGTCTTTCTGGGTCTCCCATTCTTCAAGCAATATCAGCCGATGGTGATCGCTGATGTCACAAAAGGCACAACAGCTGTTGCAGCCGGGTTCCCCTCCCACCGGTTCAATCAGCGAAAGCAGTGTCTGTATGACTTCCAGCTGTTTTTCAGGAAACACTTTCAGGGTTGTTCTGACAATGATCATTTAAATCACCTCTTAAAATGGTGTGGGTTGACAGGACTCTGGTTACATTCAAACAGTTCCTGAGCAAATGCTCTATTCCGCTGAAAAGGCACCGGACACTGACTGTTTCTGCCTGCGTTTTTCTTTTGGCGTCAACCTGGCTTTTTTCTGTTTCTCCCGCTTGCCTTTATCACGTCTCCCTTTGTCTGCCATGGTATCCTCGCTTTATAGTAGAATGGTTCATTAATCCGTGTTGCTGATGGCGAACCCATTGTCAAACAACAGAGATTATCCAACTGTTAGCTGAATATAAATCCGAATATCGCAATCATTGTGCCACGACAGTGCTATGGACAAAACATGTTGCATGGTCCTGATTTTCAAAGATAAAGACAAAAAAAGTCCGGGATGTTTTAAGGAAGAGAGGATTCGGGAAAAATGGACCTATTTGCCCAATGGGTCATATATCACCTTTTTGCGTGACCCTTTTTGAAATGTCAGATGGATACCTGCCCCAAAATAATGTATGGGATAATCAAACACGTGTAAAAAACAGCAGATAAGGGAAACCGGATGAAGATTCGCAACCGATGGATCGTGATGACGGCAACGGTTGTCCTGCTATGTGTATTCCATCACACATTCCGGGATGATCCCCGGCTGGCGGGAGATTTTCAGCCCTGACACCGGGCGGCGAACTCTCTGAAAACTGGGAGCCGATGACCTTTTCGGGCATTGACCGCCATACCCGACATACCCTGATCCGGGATGACGGCCAAACCGTGATCAAGGCAGGCTGCCGGAATGCCGCAGCCGGCTTGGCTCGGTTTCAGCGGGTGGATCAGGCTGATTTTCCAATGATCCAGTGGCAATCGAAATAATTGTTGCGTTTTTAGAAAGTCAAGTTTTGTTGCATAATCTGCTACAGTTAGCCTATCCTAATGATGAGTACTGGAAAACAGAATCATGGGCCCAGAATTATATTTTTCAAACCCCACAATTATTCCATTAGTTCTCAGGTGTAAGGACAGATGAAATTGAAGGAAAAGTAGCTTTACGTCAACAACAGTTTTTTCCAGAAGCATTATTATCGTCTCACGAAGAGAGCCGCTGGCCTTATTTTTTGCTAACAAAGAGTCTGCCAGATCAATCATTGCGCCATATATGACCTATTGCTCAAATAAGACCTTTTCTATATCGTTATGACGTCGAAGTCCATAAGGCAATTATATCAACAAATCAATATATTAAAAGAAGTTATCCCAAGGTTTCACTCCCGGCACAATGCTTGCTAAAAAGTTGTTTACATAACAAGGAACGAGAAAATCATGAAGCAGACCAACGCTGCGTGGAATTGAAAACACTGATTGAAAAGGTCGTTCAAAAAAATCACAACATAACTCAAGGAGCATTATCTTATGAAACCAGAAACTGGTGAAAAAATCAAGTATGGCATTTGGGGGGTTATTATTGGAGCAGCGATAGCAATGATCATCGGCTTTAGCTGGGGGGGATGGATAACCGCCACCACCGCCCAGGCGATGGCCGAAGAAGGGATCTTGGCGAATCAGTCAGCGATCTGCGTTGCCCAATTTATAGCGGATCCGAATTATGAAGAAAAAATTAAAGAATTAGGGGAGTTAGATTCATGGAAAAGATCGCAGTTTATTGAAGAGGGGGCTGGGATAAAATGCCCGGACAGGACAAAGCTGACCACTCTGTGAGTCGTGCATGCGCTGAGGGACTTGAACATCTCCGTAAAAGCACGCGTTAAACAAACTGCACCTACTGGCGAATCGGGTCATGTAACTGTGTGCTTGTGGTAAGCAAGCTGCCTATTATTGGAGAAAGACCGGAATCACTTATGCTTATGAACCAATTTCCCATTGGGATAAAAAGAAAAAGATGAAGCCCCACTAAAGGCCTTACCCTTATTTGACCTGAGTATCGATATCGGACTCATCATCTGTAACCCGCAATGGGTTTGCATCAACTGCCCTTAATGGCATGGCATGGTCATATATTTCGGAGAGTCAATAACAATGGGATTGAATCCAATATTTTCAGGCCGACTGATTGCCATTGGCGGTAACGAAGACAAGGCAAATGAATTGATCGTCCTTAAACGTGTGGTTCAGGAAATCGGCAAAACCAAATTCAAGGTTGGTGTCATCACCACAGCAAGCGAAAATCCTGAACAGCGCGGCAAAGACTATCACAGCGTATTTACGACGCTTGGTGCATCCAGGATAGACATATTCAACATCAGGGAAAGAGGTCAGGCCAATGACAGAAAAACAGCCAAAACCATCGCAGACCTTGATTTGATCTTTTTACGGGTGGAGACCAGTTGCGGCTGACAACCATCATGGGAGGGACAAGGATATTTGACGCCATTCAGGCACATCTCGAAAATGGCGCGCTTATCGCAGGGACCAGTGCCGGGGCAGCCGTGTTTTCCGACACCATGATTTACGAAGGTAAAAGTGAAGAAGGACTGTTCAAGGGCAGTGTCCTTTCAACGTCCGGATTCGGGTTTGTGAATAAAATTATTTTTGACACGCATTTTATGGCCAGAGGACGGATTGGGCGGTTGATTCAGATCGTCACTTCAAATCCGACCTGCACCGGCGTCGGTATCGGGGAAGATTCAGGTGTGATCCTCAGGGGAGACGGGGTTGCCGAGGTGGTGGGCTCCGGCCAGGTTATCATTGTTGATGGATGCGGTATCGGGACGTCCAATATCATGGATATCCTGCCGGGGGAACCCATTGCCGTGGAAAATGTTCGAATTCATTCGCTGGTGGATGGATATGGATACAATTTTAAGAAAAGACAGTTTCTCAAACCATCGTCATTGCCGATACAGGAGTCTCTATGATTGAGATTAAAGAATTAAGAGCATTGCGCGGCCCCAATCGACACACCCGGCATACCGCCATCTTTATGGTTCTGGATATTAAAGACTATGAGGATCTGCCTTCGGATAAAATTGACGGGTTTTCAGACCGCTTGTTGACCCTTATGCCAACGCTTCAGGAACACGGCTGCTCCATTGGAAAACCCGGAGGCTTTATCCAACGCCTCGAGAGAGGAACCTGGGCCGGTCATATTATTGAGCATATTGCCATTGAACTTCAATGCCTGGCCGGGATGAGCATCGGATACGGCAAAACCATTGATACATCACAAAGGGGCATTTATCTTGTGGTCTTCAGATACCTTGTGGAATCTGCCGGATTAAAGGCAGCCGAAGTTGCCGTATCTTTGTTTGAAGCCGTTACCCGGGAAAAATTTTTTGATGTCGATCAGGCGGTTTCCGATCTCAAGATTCTGCGGGAAGCCCATATGCTTGGTCCCACAACCTGGAGTATTGTCAAAGAGGCGCAGTCCAGAGGAATCCCCTTTATCCGGTTGAACCAGGACAGCCATATCCAGTTGGGCCATGGCGCGCATCAGAAACAGATCCAGGCCTCCATCACCTGTCAGACCTCAGCCATTGCTGTGGAAACCGCCGACGAAAAAACCCGGGTGAAAACGTATTTAAAAAATGCAGGCATTCCGGTGCCTGAGGGTCAGGTGGTATCTTCCGAAGAAGAGGCTGTCACCGTTTTAAACAACTTGGCACGGGCGTTGTCGTCAAGCCGAATGTGGGAAATCATGGTAACGGGTCCACAATCAATGTGACCGATCCCGGGCAGTTGAAGATGGCGTTTCATGCCGCCCATGCCTACCACCCCGATGTTATTGTCGAAGAATACGTCAAGGGAGGTGATTTTCGTCTTCTGGTCATTAACGGCAATTTTATCGCTGCGGCAAAAAGAGAACCAGCCCATGTCATTGGTGATGGGAGATCCTCCATCCATGATCTGATCCAGGCCGTTAATTCCGATCCCCATCGCGGGTTTGGGCACGAAAAGATGCTCACGCAGATCGAAGTCGATGTCATGACCCAAAGGCTTCTGGCTTTAAAAGGCCTTTCCATAGATTCTGTCCCAAAAAACATGAAGTGATCTATCTTAAAGCCACGGCCAATCTCAGCCAGGGGGGACTGCCACAGATGTTACCGATGAGGTCAGCCCGGATATCCGCTTCATGGCTGAACGGGCCGCCCGGATCATCGGGCTGGACTGTGTGGGGGTTGATGTGCTGGCAAAAGACATCTCATTGCCCCTTGAGTCCTCCGGCCTTAAAGTAGTCGAAGTGAATGCCGCCCCCGGATTCCGCATGCATCTTGAACCCACCAAAGGGCGGCCCCGGAATGTTGCAAAACCTTTGGTAGATATGCTCTTTCCCATGGGGTATGCAAAGATTCCCGTTATAGCCGTAACCGGAACAAACGGCAAAACAACAACCTGCAAACTCATTGCCCATACGCTCAAATATTCAGGAAAAACCGTCGGTCTGACCTGTACTACCGGTGTTGTAATTGATGGAAAACCGATTTTATCCGGAGATTACAGCGGTCCGGAGGGTGCCGGTATTGTTCTCAGGGAACCATCCGTGGACCACATTGTCCTGGAAGTTGCCCGTGGGGGAATCGCCAGACGGGGCCTTGGCGTCAGCGAGGTTGATATGGGAGTTGTGCTGAACATTGGAAAGGACCACCTGGGCAGTGACTGGATAGAGACCCAGGAAGATCTGTGCATGACAAAATCCACAGTGGTGGAGGTTGTCAAAAAGACAGGATTTTCTATTTTAAATGCAGATGACAAAACAACCATGACGATTCTGAATCGCGCCCGGGGAAATGTGATTTTATTTTCTTTGAACCCAAATAATCAAAGGATCAAAGCGCATGTAAAAAATGGTGGGATCGCTGTCACGCTGGTGGGCCGAAATGTCATTATCAGAGGGCGTGAATTGGATATCAACATTTGCACGCTGGAAGAAATACCCATTACTTTCGATGGAATAATCGATTTTAACATCTCAAACACCCTTGCGGCCATAGGCGTTTTGCATGGTGTGAACATCCCCGTTGATCAGATCCGGAATGGAATTATGACATTTTATCCGACACCGAATCAAAACCCCGGCCGCATGAATTTATTCGATTTCCAGAAATACAAAGTCCTGCTGGATTACGGCCATAATCCGGAATCCGCCCGTGCCATGTCCCGGTTATTGCCACGGCTTTCACCAGGCAGAAAGGTCGCCCTGTGCCATGGGACCGGAAACCGGACCACGGAACAGATCATTGACTATGGAAAGGCCCTGGCTCTGGTATATGATTATATCCTACTGACTGACTTTGACCCAAGAAACAGACCCATCGGGGAGACCCCGGAATTGGTCTATAAGGGATTGATTCAGGGTGGTTTCAGGAAAGAAAATATCGAAATCGTTCCGGAACCGGACAAAGCCGTGGATACTCTTTTTCAAAAGCACAACAAGGAGATCTGTTGGTCATTCAACCCGATGAACTCGAACCCGTCATGAGTCAAATTCTTGAAAAATATCGGAAACTTGTGACTTACGTTTAACCTGTCAAACAAACCTGCGAATCTCCTTTTGGTTTATTTGTTATGCAGGAACACGGGAGGATGAGCGAGCCAGTCTCCTTCAGATACTTGGTTCCCAAAAGATTCTAAAACGCCTGGGTCGAAAGTTTAAAAAATTTTAACCGCATGTTGCAATCCTGGAGAATATTTTCAATTTTCAAAGGTCTCTTCAGGTCAATGGAAAGCTGATGGCGGAACTGTCCGGGGAGAACCTTCAGGGAGAATTTGAATTTCTGGATGGCCCTTGCCGCCAGTGCGGATGTGTTTCTGCTTTCCGATACCGGCTACATCGCTCTGGACAATGCCCTGTTGAACGAGATCATGGAAGCCCATCCCCGCCTGGGATACCGGGTCATCCGTGAAATCGCCCGGATCGAGGCCCGGCGGCTCAGGCGTGCGTGTCAATTGACCGAATGTCACCGCACGATACGATTTATCCCGATGAGTCCATTGTCAAAAGCTTTCTTAAAATACACGGCAGGATGCCATTGTTTTCAAAATACTCTACATCCACCACCGTATCCAGGCGGGCAGTGACAAAGAATTTAACCTGAGTGCCATCGGTTTTCCGGGCCGTCACTTCAAGAGGCTTTCGAGGCGTCATGTTCTTAATTCCTTTGATAGAAAATGTCTCAGACCCATCCAGGCCCAGACTTTTCCAGCTTTCACCGTCTTTGAAGACCAGCGGAAGCACCCCCATGCCGACCAGATTGCTGCGGTGAATTCGTTCGTATGACTCGGCAATGATCGCTTTCACCCCTAAAAGGACGGTTCCCTTGGCTGCCCAGTCCCGTGATGATCCGGTGCCGTATTCTTTTCCCCTAATACCACCAGGGGTTTCTTTTTCTTTTTGATAGTCCATGGCTGCATCATAGATAAATTTTTCTTCCCCCGATGGAAACTTCAGGGTAAAACTGCCCTCCCTGAGGTTGGCCATCTGATTTTTTATCCGGATATTTCCGAATGTGCCGCGCATCATGACTTCATGGTTTCCTCTGCGGGCACCATAGGAATTGAATTCCTCGGGTTTGACCTTATTGTGAATCAGATACTGACCGGCAGGATATTCTTTGGGGATTGCTCCGGCAGGAGAAATATGGTCGGTGGTGACTGAATCTCCCAGTAAAACAAGGCACTTGCCTCTGAAATATCACCAGGCTTTTCTGTTTCCACTTTAAACCCCTCAAAATAAGGAGGATTGTTAATATAAGTGGATTGTTCATCCCACATGAATGTGGTACTTTTTTTGACTTCAAGGCCCTGCCAGAAGCGATCGCCGTCAAAAATTTTATCATATTCTTTCATGAAAAATGCCTGTTTCACATGTTTTTGAACAAGCGCCCGGATCTGTTCATCCGAAGGCCAGAGGTCCTCAAGGTACACCGGTTCGTTATTCGGGTCGAATCCGACAGGTTCGGTATTCAGGTTGATATCGATTCTTCCGGCAATAGCAAACGCCACGACCAGCATGGGCGAAGCAAGGTAATTGCCTTTAACGCTCTGGTGAATTCTGGCTTCAAAGTTTCTGTTGCCCGATAATACCGATACGACGTATAGGTCATTATCGGCAACCGCCTTTTCAATATCCGGGTGAAGCGGACCGCTGTTGCCAATGCATGTGGTACACCCAAACCCTGCCACGTGAAAACCAAGTGCTTCCAGGTACGGCAACAGTGCGGCGTCCTCAAGGTAATCAACCACCACCTTTGAGCCCGGTGCCAATGAGGTTTTTACATAAGCGGGGATTTTAAGGCCTTTTTCGACGGCTGCTTTGGCCATAAGCCCGGCACCGAGCATGACTGAAGGATTGGACGTGTTGGTGCAGGAAGTAATGGCCGCAATCACGACACATCCGTCACCCAGCTTCAAAGGTTTCCCGTTAATTTCCAGATCGATCTGCCGCTTGCTGACAGGCACACATTTTGGGGCACGCCTGACTTCACACCCTGATTCATCTATAAATTTTGACAGATTTTCCGGTTCTGTATCCCGATGATATTCACATCCCAGTACTTCGGCAAAGCCTGATTTTAAATCACACAGGGGAATACGATCCTGGGGCCTGGCAGGGCCTGCAAGGCATGGCTGAACCGTGGATAAATCAATTTCCACCACCCGGGTATATTCCGGTTCGCTGTCTTCGGTGTAAAAAAGTCCGAGGGCTCTGGCACAACTTTCCACCATGGCCGCCTGCTCTGCACGGTTGGTCAGTTCAAGGTATTCAATTGTTTTTTCGTCAATGGGGAAAAACCCAAGAGTCGCTCCATACTCCGGGGTCATGTTGGCGATGGTGGCTCTGTCTGTGACCGACAGGTTTTTCATCCCCGGACCAAAATACTCCACAAATTTTTCCACCACTTTTTCTTTTCTCAGTATTTCCGTTATGGTCAGGACAAGGTCGGTAGCGGTTACGCCTTTTTTTAAGCCTCCGGTCAGCCTGACACCGATGACTTCTGGAACGGACATGTAATAAGGCTGCCCCAGCATAACGGCTTCCGCTTCGATGCCGCCGACCACCCCACCCCATCACCCCGATCCCGTTAATCATGGGGGTATGAGAATCCGTGCCCACCAGTGTATCAGGATAGGCCAGCGTATCTTGTGAATCCGTCTCCATGATAAAAACCCGTCCCAGATGTTCGAGGTTTACCTGATGGCAGATGCCGGAGTTAGGCGGCACCACTTTAAAGTTTTTAAAGCTTTTCTGAGCCCATTTCAACAGCGCGTACCGTTCCTGATTTCTCTCATACTCTTTTGCCACATTTTTGGTGATGGAACTGCCGGTTCCGTAATAATCCACCTGCACCGAATGATCCACAACAAGTTCCACGGGGGCCAAAGGATTGATCTTGCCCGGGTCACCTCCCAGAGCCTTGACCGCATCACGCATGGCTGCCAGATCCACGACCGCCGGGACCCTGTAAAATCCTGCATGAGCACGCGTGCCGGATGATAAGGGATTTCCACGGGGATTTCGTATTGTTTTTTCCATGTTGCAATGTTTAAAAGGTCTTTTTCAGTGACAATCCGGCCATCAAATTTTCGAAGCAAATTTTCTACAAGGATTTTAATGGAAAAAGGAAGTTTGCCGATATCAGGAACGCCCATTGCGTCTTCCAACCGATTGATGTCATAAATCGTTATCTTTTTTGGCCGACTTCAATTTCCTTCCGGAATTGATTTTTTTCCATGATACCACCCTGAATGATTGAAAATTATGTCAATTTTTTAATAGCTTCTTCTATCACGGATGGTTTGAAAATGACAAGGGCATTCAAGGATGAAACACCGGGCCCCATTCTTTCATCCGGCGTTATACCGGTACCCTAAGCCGTGAACGGTCTTGATCAGTTGGGGATGGGACGGATCGGGTTCAATTTTTTGCGCAGTTTGGCGATATGCTGGTCCAGGGTCCGGGTGGTGCCAAGATACTCGATGCCCCAGCCGGCATTCAACAGGAAATCCCGGCTCAGCACTTCACCGGGATGGGCATGAAAACAGCGGATCAGCGTAAGTTCCCGATCCGTCAGATCCTGACAGACCCCGCCGGCGGTCATCTGGTATGTTTTCGGGTTGACCTCAAAGGGTCCGAACAAAAATGGGGATTCTCCGGTGGTTTCCGGTTTTTGACACGCACGATCCGCCGGAGCACGGCGGCAATTCTCGCCAGCAGCTCATGCACCCCAAACGGCTTGGTGACATAGTCATCCGCACCCAGGTGAAGCCCGATCACCTTGTCGATCTCCTCTCCCTTGGCCGTGAGCATGATAATGGGAATCGGGTCACCGGCGGCCCGGATATCCCGGCAGACATCATACCCGCTTTTTTCCGGCATCATCACGTCCAGCAGAATCAGATCAATCCCGCCTGCCTGAAACCGTGCCTTTGCCTGTACCCCGGTATGGGCTTCAACAACCCTGTATCCTTCGCTTTCAAGGGTATCCCTCAGGCCCATGCGGATGTGCGGGTCATCTTCAGCCACCAGAATCGTTATCTGTGTCATGATCGGTTATCCTCGCTGTAAAACAACACCCCGTTTTTTTTCCGGGTTCCAGATACAGATCCCCGCCAAGGTCCCTCAGAATCCGGCGGGAAATGCTCAGTCCCAGGCCGGACCCCGGCTGTGTGGCGGTCAGGGAACTGTCCACCCGGAAAAATTTGTCAAACACCTTTTCCTGAAGGGCTTTGGGAATTCCCGGGCCGTCATCGCATATGGTCAGCAGGACGGTCTGGGCCTCTCTTGCCAGGACAAATTTAATAAATTCCCCGGTACCGGCATATTTCAACACATTGTCCATCAGGTTCAATACCACCTGTTCCAGGGCATCCCGGTCCGTTCTGATGGTGAAACCGCCCGGTTCGATCCGGGTGAGGATCTTCAACCCCTGTGCAGTAATCCTGACCCGGTGGACCTCAATGAGCTGCGTCAAAAACCGGTCCACCGCCAAGGGTGCCAGCCGGTAGTGTTTTCTGCCCTGTTCCAGTTTTCCAAAATCCAGGACATTGTTGATCAGCCGGGTCAGCCGCTCACTTTCCGACACCATCACGGACAGGTAACGGCCCTTTCTCTTCTCGTCAGACACCCGGCCCGACAACAGCAGTTCCGCAGACATCCGGATGCTGGTGAGAGGCGTTTTTAATTCATGGGACACGGATGATACAAATGAGGTTTTCTGCCGGGCGTCTTTCAAGTTTTTCAGCGTCATCCGGGTCAAAAGGATGCCGCCGGACAGGATGGCCGCCATAAATATCCCCACAAGGATCAGTGACAGGTAAAAAAATCCCCGGCCACCCCCCGGGCGGTCCTTATCCATGTAAATCTCCATGTTCCAGTGCGGCAGCAGACTGGATACGGCATTCTGGGACAGGGGTCGACTTTCCGAAGAAACCCTCAGCTGACCGGACTGATGGATGACACCGCCGGTGCCGTCGGTTAGGACAATGGCGGAACCGGGATCTTCCAGCGCCGGGAAATCCACCACCAGGCGGGACAGCAGGGTCACCAGTTCCACCTCCAGTCCATAAATCCGTGATGATACGGATGATTTGACCCAGACCAGCACATGCAGCCGATTTTCACTGAACCAGGGCAGCCAGCCGGATGAAACCATCGATGCCGGATCGTCAACCGTTTCCATCGCTTCCATATGGACTTGGGCCACGGCCCGTGCCGCCTGGTTCCGGTCAGCCTTAGACAGGGTGACCAGCTGCCGGCGGGCATCCCCCTGCCTGGCAAAGGAATCCGTCCTGCCGGCATCATTCCCCCGGGGGGCTCCGGCCCCCGGCCCTCTCCAGGTGATCAATACCATTCTGCCTGAAACAGGGCATCAAACCGGGCGATGAACTGCTGCTGCTCCGGTGTGGCAGCCATTCCTTTCTTCGGATAGATCAGTGTGTCTTTCGGTTCAAAGACAAACCCGTTTCTGACCAGGGGATTGGATTTTTCCCAGTCCTGGAGCGTTGGGTTGAGCACATCCGGATCAATGGCCATCAGAGACCGGACCAGGTTGTCCTTCACGGTGTCAACGGTCAGGTGGATGGTTTCCGATATGGCGGCAGCCTGTGCCATCAGCGCTTCCTGGGCCGAACGGTTCATCCGTTCCTGCTCATGGGACAGCAGGCGGTATGCAGCCCCTGACATGACCAAGGTGGGCACCAGGATCAGTGCCCAGAAAAAAGGATGGATCGTTTTCGTGTCATGCCTGCTGCCATATCATTTTTTCATCTATTGGGAAACCTGCTGGTTTTTCTGCTGATACGACTGGGTCCGAAGCACTTTCCGGCTCTTTTTGCTCATTCCCTCTTCTTCGATCTGATCAGCCTGAGCCTCTATGGCTTCCGCTTCTTTGAGCAGTTCCGAATCCTTGTAAAGACGTCCCACCTGCCTGAGTGTTTCAGCAGAATGCTTGAGTGCCGTCACCGCTTCCGGCTGCCGGCCCTCGTCAGACAGTTGAATGGCCTTTTCCTGGGCCAGGGCCTTGAGGTTCAACTGGTATTCCCGGACCACCTCCGGGTTGGCCGACGTTTCCACCTGCACGGGATCACGACTGAACGACACCAGGGACGTCCCGCGGGATCTCTCCGGTTGACGGGTCAAGGGATTCTGGTAGTGAACCTCGGCCCGGGCGATTGTCAGCCGGTCCCCCTCCCCGGATGCAGGCAGCCGGATCTTCACCAAGGCATATTTTTGCTGATCCCCGTAGAGCTGGTTCATGAACAGCTCGATCTTCTGTCCCAGGATCCTGCCCTCCCGGCCGATGATTTCCACGGGCTGCACCGTCCCGGGCAGGGTGATGGTCACGTTTACCTGGGTGGCCACGACATTGAGGACATCTCCGAGTTCCGCGGCAAAAATCCGCGGCAGGTCCACGCCGGATTCCACAAAATAGGTGTTGCCGTCACTGTTCTGGGCCAGCCGGGCCATCAGGTCCTCATTGTAATCCGTTCCCACCCCGACCGTTGTCACGGAGATGTTTTCCTTGAGCAGCGAGGCCCCCAGCCTGCCTAAATCTTCGGGCATGCGCGGGCCCACATTAGCAAGGCCGTCTGACAACAGCACGATGCGGTGGATGAAATCGTTTTCCAGGTGTTTCCGGATCTCTGCGGCCCCCTGGCTGACCCCGCCGAAAAGGGCCGTGTTACCTCCAGCCTGGATGTTTTCGATGGTCCGGACAATGCGGTCCACATACCCGGCGCTCTGGGCCGGGACAATGGTGTGCACATTGGTATCATACACCACCACACTGAACACGTCCCGGCGGCCCAGCCGGGTGAGCGCCTCAACGGCAGCGGCCTTTGCCTGTTCCATCTTTGTCCCGCTCATGGATCCGGACTGGTCCAGGACCAGGGCCAGGTTCACCCTGGGCCGCCGGATGCCGGCCGGGACCGGCGGGGCATCCAGCGTCACTTTCAGCACCACGTCCTGGGATTCACCCGCCGGCAGGACGGCCCGGTCGGTTTCAACAGTGCAGATCACTTTAGACGATGCCGCAGCCGCCTGTGAAATCCCCACTGCCAGCAACAGGACCAGCAGCCCTGCGATTGTCACCAATGCCCTTGCCTTGTGTTGCATGTCATCTGCCATGATTGTTCTCCCTGTTATAAGTTGGTTTTTTGCAGGCCCGTTGTTCTCTTTGTTGTCCTGCATTCAAAACCAACTTACACAACCGTCACACAGATTGTGTCATCAACGCGTAAACAGGTTGTAAAAAACATGTAAAAAAACATCTGCCGCAAAACTGAGGGTCAGGGGCAGCAGGGCAGCGCTCCGATATCCTGCCACGAACCAACCCGGATGATGCCCGGGTGCTCTGCCGGCCGGGCGTCCAGGGCCGGTCATACAACAGGACCGTCACTCCCATCTGTTCTGCCAGGAAAAAGGCAGTTTCCAGGGAATCTTCCACGGCCAGGTCAAATCGGCAGGCCGTCAGCCGGGTCCTGGAGATCACCCCGGGGTGATCCTCACCGCTCCGGTTGTATTTATCCACCATGATGAATTCACTGAAGACAATTCTCTTCCGATCCAGCCAGGCCAGAGACGTTTCCCTGGCCGAAGGGGGCCGGCCCGTAACGATGTCCACCCGATGCCCGGCATCGATCCAGCGGGCCATCATCTCTTTTGCCCCCGGCACCGGATCAAAGTTCATCAACATGTCGGGCTGGTGAATTTTATCAAAAAAATGCCGGTATTCCCTGTCCGTCAGTTGAAATGACACCTGCAAATCAAAACAGGTCAGATCCTCGAACCGTACTTTTCTCCCGAACTCTTGTTCAATAACCGCACTGTAGGTATCGGTCGTTTTGGAGATCACGTCATCCAGATCCACGTATATTCGTTTCATATTTTACCCATAATACCGAATGTGTTTTTCAAGCTCATTTCGCCATCCATCTCAACCTGGCAAACAGTTTGTCGATATATCTGTCACGGTCATCAGTCATGAACAGCACATGCATATTCACAAGATCTTCCCGGGAATGGCCCCATTGCAATTGCGGGTATCGGGTCCAGGACAGAATGAAGCTGTCCGGAATCTCATTCGGGCCAGTCAACCGTTTTTGGACATTCTTGATCCGTTTGTGGAACAGAATTTTTTCACTGGCCGGGCTGTGCGTCCCTGCCATCGGTTTTCCGCCAGAGGGTCGATACCGAACAGACTCACCTGCCACTGGTTGAGCAGCAGCCTGTTTCTGAAGGAATGCTGTCTGGGACCTCTTTGTTTACGCTTAGCCATGATCACTCCGAACCACGGATTCCAGCCTGGAACGCCAGGCATCAAACAGAGGACAGCCGTCCGCATTTTCGGGATACCGATTTCTGATGCGATAAATATACCGGTGGAGGTTTTTTTGAAACGATCTAAAAGGGCCGCCAGTCTTTTTGACGGTGCGGTCTGGGGATGATCGTTGATCTTTTCAGGTTCTCCACACTCCGATAGTATCTTGTCAACCTTTGTCTGGGGCACTCCCAACATGTCTGCCAGACGCGCCGAATCGCTGAAACACCGTGCTTCTGTTTCATACAGGGAAACATTATATTAATGGACTCCGTGCCAAGTCAAACGATCTTTTCCTAATTTCAACCCGGTTATGTCCCTTGATGCGTTATGAAACACTATTCACGTCTGTTCCTTTTCCAAATTAACCATTTTTGTCTTGCCATCCGGCACGCTTCCTGTTTCAATGGCCGCCATGAAAATTATCCAGGCACGAACGAACCATGTTACGATTGAACAATTCCAGGCACTGCCCGGCCAGGCCTGGACCCTTCTGGGAACCAACCGGTCCGGCATCGATGATCTGTTTGATCTGGTGTCCGGCAGGCGGATCAAGGGCCGGGTGGCGGAACGGTCACTGCCGGATCAGCCGGGCGTGGTGTCCTTCAAGGACCAGCAGGCCGTGTATGAAACCGAGCTGAAAAAAGAGGAGACCGATTTTCTGAACCGGCTGGACCCCGGCACCCCGGCCAGAGAGTTCCTGGAAAATATCGAGCTCATGCCGGTCTGATTGAGGCCATGGGCATGACGGACAGTCTGGACAAAGGGTATCGCCAGCTGTCCACGGGCCAGACCCGGAAACTGCTGCTGCTGGCCCCCATCACAAAAGGGACGACCTGTCTGATGATCCAGGCCCCGTTCGACGGCCTGGACCCGGACAGCTGCAAAGAACTGGACATGACCATGTGTCACCTGTTTTCCAGAGGGATCCAGATCCTGATCTTTGTCTACAACAAGGCGGACATTCCTTCATGGACCACCCATCTGGGCGTTGTGGCCGGGGGAACCCTGGTTTACCAGGGTCCGGCGGACCAGGTGCCGGTATCCTGCCTGAACCTGACCTCCCGGCCGGATTTCCAGGCCACGGTCCAGGATTTTTCTCCGGCGGAAAAGCCCTGGTCAAAAACGAATGAAAAAAAGGACCTGATCCGGCTTGACCGATGCACGGCCGGATATGAGGGCCGGGCTGTGTTCACGGACCTGAGCCTGGTAGTGGGACAAGGGGACCACACCCTGATCACCGGCCCCAACGGTACCGGCAAATCCACCCTGCTCCAGATGATCACCGGCGACCATCCGGGCTGCTACACCTGTGACCTGACCCTGTTCGGCATCCGCCGGGGCACCGGGGAATCCATCTGGGACATCAAACAGCACCTGGGCATTGTCAGCCCGGACCTGCACCGCAACTTCCGGGTGCCGGGCAGTGTGCTGGCCTGTATTCTTTCCGGACTGTTCGATTCCATCGGCCTGTACGACCCGGTGACCGAGACCCAGAAAAAGCGAGCCATAACCTGGCTGGCCCGGCTGAACATGGTATCGACGGCCTCAGTGCCTTTCCGGGATCTTACCTATGCGGACCAGCGACTGGTCCTCATCGCCCGTGCCCTGATCAAAGGGCCAAAACTGCTGATCCTGGATGAGCCCACCCAGGGACTGGACACGCCCAATCGGCATGCGGTGCTGGATTTTCTGGCGGATGTGGCAAAAGAAGCGCTGAGCACGATACTTTACGTAAGCCACCGGGAGGATGAGTGCCGGGATTTTTTTGTGCAGCATATCCGAATGGCGCCTCTGGACAGGTGATCTTTTTGCCGGGGCCGTCAACAGAATGCTGCCGACAAACATGGCTGTGTGGCTTTTTTCATGACGGCCGTTGGCAAACGTTTTCAGGGAAAAATGAACGTGAATCAGGCCAAACAGGCAGACACCGGTGAAAATCCCCAGAAACGACAGGCTGACGGTTAAATGCTGGTTAATATAACCCTCCGCGAAAAAGAGAACCGGCGGCACCAGAATGTAGAAAACCACCCCTGAATCGTGATATCAGGCATGGCAGTCATTTCATGGCCGGACCTCTGTCCTTGGTCCTGTGTACCAGGGAGCGTTGAGAAATCAAATATTTTTTTCAATTTCCAGAAATTTCCCTTTTCAATTTGGAACAAATCCTGTAAAAGGATTTGTTTTTATCGGGAAAAGCGCTTACCATAATAAAAATTTTTGGTGGGCAGGTAATAACCCAAACTTGAAGGTTTTATGCATTTAGAATTTAAAATTTTATGGTTATTCGGAGATTTATATATTCAAAGAACAAGCTCGGGTGCGTTGCTTGTTCCGCCGTCACGGGAATGGTCGCTGATGCCGGGGGGATAAAACAGATATTGTCTGACGTTTCGAACCGTTTTGCTTTCAACACGTGTGACACTCTCTTTCCCTCCCATCACTCCCATATCCCGGACAACCCCCAATTAAAAAACCGACTGTACTGGAACGGTGTTGATTTTTTCAGCCTCCGGACCAGTCCATTAACTTTTTTATAATCAGTGACGGGCATTCCCTGCGTCATGCGGATTGCCCCGGATGCGGATTAACTTTTTTGGAGACAATACCCATGCTCAACAAAAACCCCAAATTGACCGGTGATGTTCAGGACAGTGATTTTTTTGCCCTGGGAAGGCAGGTGACCATTGAATACTATGAGTGCGGCGCCACCGCGTTTCTGGATGCAGCCCGGGTTGAAAACGCCCTGTTGAAAGCGGCAAAAGACAGCGGGGCAACCGTCATCAGTTCCTCCTTTCATCAGTTCAATCCCCAGGGGGTCAGCGGAGTGGTGGTAATCGCTGAATCCCATTTCACCATCCATGCCTGGCCGGAACATGACTATGCCGCCGTGGACATTTTCACCTGCGGTGACAGCATTGATATGGAAACCGCCGTCATGTCCATGAAATCGTCATTTGAATCTCAAAATGTGGTGGTCTCTTCCGATCAGAACCGAGGAATCATTTCCCGGCCGGTTGAACAGCTGCAGATTGGACAGACCCTTAAAAATTCAACCACTCATCCCATATCCTGGAAGAAAGAATATGAACATAAAAATCCCTGGGGGGTTCTGTCTTCCATTGATATCTACGACAGTGATCCTGAAACCATCCGGGATGCGGAAAAAATCAGACAGTTTGTGTATGAGCTGTGCGACCGAATCGACATGAAACGGTTCGGCGAATGCCAGGTGGTCCATTTCGGCGAAGATGAGCGGGTGGAAGGGTTCAGCATGACCCAGCTGATCGAAACCTCCCTGATTTCCGGTCACTTTGCCAATGCCGACAACACCGTTTACCTGGATGTGTTCAGCTGCAAATTTTATGATCCCCGGGAAGTGGCGGAATTTGCCATGTCCTTTTTCAAGGGGGGCCACTACAAAATGCAGATCGCTTTGCGTCAGTAACGCAGATGTCCCGCCTTTCCCTGACGCCGGTGAACGCCGACGGTGCCGGGGAAGGGCTGGCAGATCTGGAACGTTTACAAAAAATAAGGTTCAAACATGACACATACCCGACATGTCAAAGACGGCTGGTTCTCAGAAAACTGCCCCATGTGGCCCGGCATGGCCCTGTCCCTTGAAATTGAAACCATCCTGTATGATGAAAAGAGCCCATTCCAGCATATCCAGGTGTTTGACACCAGGCATCACGGAAAAATGATGGTGCTGGACGGCATTATTCAATTGACGCAGTCAGACGAATTCAGCTACCAGGAGATGCTGGCCCACATTCCTTTGTTCGCCCATCCCCAGCCTGAAAACATTTTGGTAATCGGCGGGGGAGACGGCGGTATTCTCCGGGAGGTGGGCCGTCACGCCTGTGTCAAAACCATGGATTTCTGTGAAATAGATGAAATGGTGATCGCGGTGTCCAAACAATTTCTGCCGGACCTGGCCTGTGGATTCGACGATCCCCGGGTCAATGTCTTTATCCGGGACGGGGCCGTTTTTGCCCGTGAAAATACCGGTGTATACGATGTCATCATCGTGGATTCTTCCGACCCCATAGGCCCCGGGGAAATCCTGTTCAAAAACCGTTTTACGAGAGTCTGAAAAACGCGCTCAAGCCCGGTGGCATTATCGCCACCCAGGGGAGTCCATTTTTCTTCACAAGGACTGCGTCACCCGCCTGGCGAAAATCACCCGTGAACTGTTTGACCGGCAGGCCTACGCCTGCATCATGGTACCCACCTACCCGGGGGGCAACATCGGCATCTGCCTGGGATCGCTGGGACCGGAACTGACACGCCCCGCCAGAGAGATGCCAGCGGACCTTCAGAGCCGTTTGAAATATTATACCCCCCGGATCCATGAAGCCGCTTTTATCCTGCCTCGTTTTGCCCAGATCATGCTGGAGACCCTTTAGGGAAGGGATGCGCCGGCTTAAGGAGATGTCACCAGATAATTTTTTCCAGTTTGGCGAACACATCGACCTGGCGGTTTTCCAGGCATCGTCATATCCTATGTCCCGGGCCATGATCAGTGCCACTTCCGAAGTCATGTCCTTGGCGGCCCGGGCATCCAGCACCAGGGAGATATTGCCCTGGCAAAGGGACCTGACTCCTCCGTGTACCAGCTTGGTGGAGCGGTTGGAGGTGCCTTTGGCAAAATCATGCTGCTCCAGCAGCAGAGTCTTGTATCCCCGGGAGGCAGCAACCACCCCCACTCCCAGACCGGTGGCCCCGCGGCCGATCACGATCATATCCCAGTGTCCTTCAAAGGTTTCCGGCTCCTTGACGGCTTGATCACGGTTCATATATCTCCTGACAAACCGACACGACGTACTTCCGCACTCCTGCCGGTGTCACAAATCGGGCGGTTTCCGGTCTGTTTTTCCCATAAGGCCACCGGTCCATATGGGTGGGTTGTGGTTTGTCCCGATATTATGATGAACAAAGACTTGATACAAGGATTAGTTTTCCAGCCAGTCATCCGCATCTGGCGGGTGACGTTGCCTTTCATGTTCAGTGGGAATTGTTGCGGAATATGGATAAACCGGACAAAACGGTTTGATCTCATCACGCGAAAATGATACAAGTTGAATAAAAGATATACCCGCAGGCAGTTCAATGAAAAAGATACCCCATGACATCTGGACAAAAATCACGCATGCCCCCCTCTGACCTGTTTGGACGGGTGCTGACGGTTGATCTGACCCGCCAGACCTGCCGAAGTCAGGATTATCCGGATGCGGCACACCGGTATCTGGGAGGCCGGGGATTCAATGTCTGGTATCTGCATCAGTATCTGAAACCCGGCATTGATCCGCTGGGACCGGACAATTGTCTGCTCTTTCCGCGGGACTTCTCACCGGCTCCTCCGCTCCGTGCAGTGCCAGGCTTCATGTCAATGCGCTGTCCCCACTGACCGGCATTCTGGGCAGTGCCAACATCGGCGGTTACGCCGGTGCCTGGCTGCGGTCCTGCAATCTGGCATCCATCATCATTAACGGTACATCCCCTGATCCGGTCTATCTGTATGTTAATGCGACATCGGCCAGGCTGCTGCCGGCCTCAGATCTCTGGGGAATGGATGTTTTTGCAGTCCAGGACCGGCTTCGGCTGGTCCATCCTTCTGAAAAAATCCGGGTTCTGACCATTGGGCAGGCAGGCGAAAACCAGGTCCGGTTTGCCGCCATCATGACGGAAAAAGACCACGCCGCAGGCCGCACCGGCTTAGGTGCGGTCATGGGAGCCAAAAACCTCAAAGCGGTCGTCATTGTCAGAGACAGCCATAAACACCTGCCGGCGGATACTCCCCCAAAAAAACAGGCAGTGAAAACCTATGCAGGCTTGGTGAAAAATGCACCCGAATTTTCCTTTTTCTCCCGATACGGCGGGGCTGGATATCTGTCGTGGGTCAACGAGTTCGGTATCATGGGCGTTAAAAATTACACCAAGATCGGTGTGACCGATATCGATCCCATTGACGGCCGCAAACTGGCAAAACAGATCGTCCGGTCTTCCGGATGCTTCAAATGCCCGGTTCAATGCAAGGCTGATCTGGCAATGAATCCGGAAACGCCGGAAGAGATTTCCACCCGCCCGGAATTCGAACCGGTCATCAATTTCGGTCCCAAATGCGGACTGATGGACATGGGCGCCATTGTCCGGCTGGACAACCTGTGTAACAGGCTGGGAGTGGACACCACGTCGACGGCATCGGTAATCGCATTTGCCATGGACCTGGCGGAAAACGGGGTGATGCCGGAATCGCTCCGACAGGGCCTGGATCTGTCCTGGGGCAATGCCGAAACCATGGAGACCCTGATTCACTGGATTGTCAACGGCACCACCCCGCTGGGACGGATTCTGTCATGCGGGGTCCGGCAGGCGGCAGAAAAATCGGCGGCGGTGCAACCGCCCGGGCCGCCCATGTCAAAGGCCTGGAGCTGACCGCCTACCACCCCAGCGCTATCATGGGAACGGCGTTGGGATATGCCGTGTCCAGCCGGGGAGGGACTACAACAATATTTACGCCTCCTTGGAATACAGCTGGTCGAAAGAACAGGCCGTTGAAGAATTCGGCACGGCCTCGGCCGTGGATATCCATGCGACCGAGGCCAAAGGCCGGCTGATCTGCAAAGCCGTAGTCACCAATATTCTGGTGGATGCGCTGGGGCTGTGCAAGGTGCCGGTGCTCTCTATGCTCAAATCCTTCAACCTGAAACCGGAAATCCAACTGGTCAATGCCCTGGCTGAAACGGATCTTTCTTCCAGTCAACTGACCGACACCGGGCTGGCCATCGCGGCAATGGAAAAACGGTTCAATCTGCGCCACGCAGAAACATCTTTTTCAGATGATCTGCCGGAGATGTTCTTTGCTTCTGAAGACAACCCCTCCGGACTCTCCCGGCAATCCCTGGCAGCCATGCGAACGGAATTCTACCAGGCCATGGGCTGGGATGAAAACGGGATACCTCCGGACTTGAATAGCACGAAAAAACCATCATTTTAATTTTTTTTATTGAAACCCAATTATTTGAAAGGAACGGGCGTGATTCAATCTTCCTCCACCAGAAACCGGTCCGTGAGCATGCGGATTCTGACCGATGACCAGATCTGGGAAATCAAACAGGCTGCCTTTGATATTATTGAAAAAGTCGGATTCAAATGCCGGCATTCCGGGGTCAAAAAAGATGATGACGGCCGCCGGGGCATGGGTCAAGGACGATACCATCAAAATCCCCAAATATATCGTCCAGGGCTGTGTGGTCACGACCCCGAAAGGATGGACCATCTACGACCGGAACGGCCGAAGGGCTTTGGAAGTGGAAGGAGAGAAAAGCCATTACGGCACCTCCACGGCCAGCCCCAACCACCGGGATCCCTTTACCGGGGAAATCCGGCCCACCAGCATCAAAGACATTGCATTGGGAGCCAAAGTGGCGGATGCCCTGCCCCATATCGACTTTGTCATGCCCATGGGTTCATCCCAGGATGTGCCTGGCGCGGCCGCAGAAGTTCACGAGATCCCGGCCCTGTTCGCCAATACCGTCAAACCGGCGGCCTTTATCGGGTATTCGCCACTCGGGTGTGAATATGTGTATGAAATGGCTTCCGTGATCGCCGGAGGCCAGGACAAACTGCGGGAAAAACCGTTTCTCATCCTTTATCCCGAAGCCATTGCGCCTTTGTTTTTCCCCGATGACGTGGTGGACCGGATTCTGATCGCTGCCGACCGGTTCATGCCCCAGCTGCCCGGCTCCACCGTATCCGCCGGGGCCACCGGGCCGGTGACCCTGGCCGGCATGCTGGTGCAGATCACGGCCGAGGCCCTGATCCATATCACCATTGCCCAGTTGCGGAAACCCGGATGTCCCGTGGCCATGAGCGGTAATGTAGGGATTCTGGACATGAAAACCGCACTCATGACCATGGGGGCCCCGGAAAACAGCTTAGGCATCGCAGCCCAGGCGGAAATCGCCAAATCGTTTGATCTGCCACCTGGGGGCTGGCAGGCGCCACAGATGCAAAATGCCTGGATGCCCAGGCCGGCCTGGAAGGCGCGTTTCCATCCTGGCCCAGGGACTGTCCGGGCTGAACCTAATCCATGATGTGGGATACATGGCCTCAGGCATGGCCTGCTCTCTGGAACAGCTGGTGATGGGCAATGAGATTGCGGGAATGGTCAAGCGATTCGTGGACGGCATCACGGTCACCCGGGACACCCTGGCCAGACAGATCATCGAAGATGTCGGTCCGGGAGGGCATTTCATCACCCAGAAACATACGCTGGCACACTTCAAACAGGAACTGTCCGTTTCCAAGCTGCTCAATCGCCAAACCATCGATGCCTGGAAGAATTCAGGCTGCCCCACCATGGATCAGCGGGTTCAGGAAGAAATCCGGTTCATCATGGAAACCCACAAACCGGAACCGTTGAGTGACAAGGTAACGGCCGAACTGGAACGTCTCAGAAAAGAAGGAGAAAAAGAAATTTTGGCAAAACGGAATCAAGTTTAGCGGTTTCCCTTTTTCTTCAAAAAAACTATTCAAAAATTTGCATTAATTAGGAGGACATGTAATAACAGACCTGCAAACAAAAGACATCGGTTCAAAAGTTTGTATGTAATGACAAGCATCATCGATTAATACAAAAGGAGGCAAGCATGGAAAAAAGAATTCATCCGGCCGTGCACGACTTGAAAAGTGACATGGAAAAAGGCAAACTTTCCAGAAGAGAATTTCTCAGATATTCAACATTGCTGGGGGTATCCGCATTTACCGCCACCCAGATGGCCGGTCTTTCCTGGACCACCAAAGCCTTTGCCGGAAACGTCAAACGAGGCGGCACCCTGAAAGTGGCCACCGCTTTGCAGAAAATCGCCCATCCGGCTACCTATTCCTGGATTGCCGCATCCAATGTCACCCGTCAGGTGGCGGAGTATCTCACCCTGACCGACGGTAAAAACATTACCCATCCTTACCTGTTGGAAAACTGGGAAGCCAGTGACGATCTGAAAACCTGGACCCTGAACGTGAGAAAAGGAATCAAGTTCAACAACGGAGACACGTTCAACGCCGATGATGTGATCTTCACCATAAACCAGTGGCTGGACGAAAATGTCGGTTCATCCATGAAAGGGCTTGTGGACGGTTATCTGAGCAGCAACAACATCGAGAAGGTCAATGACTATCAGGTCATACTGCACCTGAAAACGCCCACTATCTCCATTCCAGAAGATTTTTTCAGTATCCGGCCCAGGTGCTGAATCACCGGACCTTTGAAGGGGATTTCCTCAAAGCGCCGCACGGAACAGGTCCCTACACGCTTGAAACCTACCGGGAAGGGGAGCTGGCCGTGGTCAAAGCCCGGTCCGATTACTGGCAGAAAGGCGCGGACGGCAAACCGTTGCCGTATCTGGATGAAATGCACTTCCTTGACATGGGCACCGAGACCGCACCCATGATTTCGGCCATTAAGAGCGAAGACATCGATTTCATTGACCTCTCAGACATCGGTGGTACCGATATCTACCGGGCGCTCAAGGATGATTCCTCCATTCAGATCCTGGCTGCCCCCACCGCATCGGCCAGGGTGCTGCGTATGCGGGTGGATCTCAAACCGTGGGACAACGAGAAGGTCCGTCTGGCCATGAGAAAATGCCACAACCATGAAAAGATTCTGGCACTGGCCTATATGGGGCAGGGGCTGGAAGGCCAGGATTTCCATGTCTACCAGCTGCATCCGGAATACTGCGAAATGCCGGTGCCGCCTTACGATCCTGAAGGATCCAAAAAACTGCTGGCTGAAGCCGGGTATCCCAACGGGCTGGAAGTCACTCTGGCAGTGGGATCCGGATGGCCGGACGTGGTTAGATACGCGGAAATCCTCAAACAGGATGCCTTTGCCGGCGGATTCAAGATCAATCTGCAGACCATGCCCAACAGCCAGTATTGGGAAAAATGGACGGAAGTGGATTTCGGCATCACCCCCTGGACCCACCGGCCCCTGGGAACCATGGTCCTGAACCTGGCCTACAAGGCCGACGCGGACGGCAATCCCGTGGCCTGGAACGAAACAAGGTGGGTGGACAAGGAATTTTCAGAAATTCTGGAACAGGCCAACGGGACCCTGGATGTGGAAGAACGCAGAAAACTGTTCTGCAAACTCCAGAAAATTCAATATGACCGGGGCCCCATCGGCATCGGCTACTGGAGGGCGGTCTGGATGGTTGCCAGAAGCAATGTCAAAGGGCTTGAAGCGCACCCCAATGGATTCATGCTGTTCAACGACGTGTCTTTCGCATAAATCAAAAACCTGTGTTGCCCGTACGTATCCCCCTGCGTACGGGCACCCCTTAAACCAAGGACAGGGATTTTATGATTGTTTTTATACTCCGGCGTTTTTTTCTTCTGCTGTTAACCATGATTCTGGTGTCACTGGCCGTTTTCATCATTGCAGAATCCTCTCCCGGCAATATCGCCAAAAATGTGCTGGGGGCCTTTATCACCCCGGAACAGGAAGCCGCGTTTATTCGCCAAAACGGTCTGGACCAGCCCATGTATGTGAGGTATCTGCACTGGATCGCCGGCAACGACTGGGTTGCAGAAAAAAAATCGGCATGCCTCTGAAAAGAATTACGACGGAAGAAGGATTTGAAGAATGGTGGGCGATTAAGGAGGACGGATCCCTCATCCGCTGGAAAGTGGACGGCGACGATCTGGTGGCCATCAATCTTTTATCTGATGGCGAAAAACCGAATATGTGGACAATGAACGCTGGAAAACCATCCAGGACGGCAAACAGGAGTTCTGGGGGGTGGACCGGCAGAACCACGCCGTCCGCTGGGTTAAAGGCGAAATAGAAACCATGTTCGTTTTTGTCATGGGCAAGGGCTGGATGGAAAGTTCCGGCGGACCCAAAGATTACATCCCGCTGAAAAATGGATTTGTCAGGGGGACCCCGGCGTATCCTTCCGCACCGGCCGGCCGGTGAACAAAAGCCTGTGGGTCCGGCTGCGCAACTCCGTGGTGCTGGCGGGCACCGCCTTTGTCATTGTCATGCCCCTGGCACTGCTTTTAGGGCTCGTTGCCGGACTTCAGGAAGGTTCTCTCAAGGACCGGTTCCTGTCGGTGGGCGGCATGATGTTTTCCGTGGTGCCGGAATTTGCCACCGGTATTTTTCTGACCCTGATCTTTTCGGTATGGCTGGGGTGGCTGCCGGGTGCGGCGGTCCTGGGCACGGCTGCGCCCTGGGAAAAACCCATGATGCTTATTCTGCCGGTGCTCACCCTCACCCTCATCGAACTGGGGTATATCTTGCGAATCACCCGGGCTTCCATGGTGGAGGTAATGAAATCCCCCTATATCCGCACCGCGTTTCTCAAGGGGCTTCCTTACAAGAAAGTGGTGTTCAAGCATGCAGTGAAAAACGCCCTGATCGCTCCCATCACCGTGATCATGCTCCATGTGAACTGGCTTTTGGGGGGAATTGTCATTGTGGAGGTGGTATTCGGATACCCGGGACTCGGGGCCTATTTGCTGGAATCGGCACTGTATAAAGATTTCAACGCTCTGGAAGCCGGTTCCATGATCATGGTTCTGGTCGCCGTCGGCACCCAGCTGGTGGCCGACATCATCTACACCTTTTTGAATCCGAGGATACGGTATGCCTGAAAAAGTTGAAGCCATCCAAAAAAAACTAAAAAAGGGCGGGCCAAGGAGATGTTCGTCATCCTGCTCAGTTCCAAAATCGCCATGGTGGGACTGGTCATTGTCCTGTTCTGGGTGTTTGTGGCACTGTTTGCCCCACTTCTTACCCCGTACACCCCTTATGAACAGGATTGGAAATCCCCCAACCAGGGGCCGTCGGCCGAACATATCTTAGGTACGGACGAACTGGGAAGAGATCTGTGGACCCGGCTGATCTACGGTGCCCGGGTGGTCCTGGTGGTGCTGCCGGTGTCTGAAAACATTTCACTTCCCGGCGGCACCGCCATCTGGGGAGTGGTGGTGGCCTTGATCATCGGTGCCACGTTAGGGTTGATCGGCGGCTATAAGGGCGGGTGGATCGATGAACTTGTCATGCGGCTTTTGGATGCCATGATGGCCATCCCAGTCATTCTGCTCTATTTGATCATCGTGGTGGCCATCGGGGCGTCCGCCGTCAATGTGGTTATCGCCATCTCCATTGTTGGGGTACCGGGCATCGCCCGGCTGGTCAGAAGCCTGACCCTGGACATCAAAACCCGGGAATATATCCGGGCGGCAGAAACCCGGGGGGAAAGCGCCTGGTTCATCATGTTTGTGGAAATTCTGCCCAATACCCGGGGCCCGATCATCATCGATGCCATGCTGCGGGTCGGGTATGCCATTTTTGCCATGGGAACCTTAGGATTTCTGGGACTGGGTATGCCGCCGCCATCACCGGACTGGGGCTCCATGGTTGCCAAAGGAAGGGCATTTATCCTGACAGGCAACCCATATGCAGCCCTGTGGCCTTCCCTTGCCATCGCTTCGCTGGTGGTGGGGCTCAACCTGCTGGCAGACGGGATTCGGGAAGAATCCATGAGATATCAGTAACCCTGTGCCCGGCAGCACCTGTTTCCGGGCACTGACAACGAAAGCGATCCTATGGAACATTCATCAGATAAACCCGTATTAGAGGTCAAAGACCTGGCCATTTCCTACCAGACCCGCAAACAACTGGTTCCTGCGGTCCGGGGTGTCAATTTCACCGTCAGACAGGGACAGACCGTGGGGGTGGTGGGGGAGTCCGGATGCGGTAAAAGCACCATTGCCTTCGGTATTCTGGATTTTTTAGGGTCCAACGGCAAAGTGGTGGGGGGCAGCATCAAATTCATGGGCAAGGAGATGGTTGGTACCCCCAAGGCGGAGCTCAGAAAATCGGGGCAACAACATCTCATGGTATACCAGGATCCCATGCAGGCCCTGAACCCGTCTTTGACCATCGGAACCCAGCTCACTGAAGTGCTCACCGCCCATACCGACATCACCGCCAAAAAGGCACGGAACCGGTGTATCGCCATGCTGGAGAGGGTGTACATGCCGGATGCGGCCAATGTGATGAACCGGTACGTTCACATGATCTCCGGCGGCCAGCAGCAGCGGGTGGTGATTGCCATGGCGCTTCTCAACAACCCGTCTCTGCTGATCATGGACGAACCCACCACAGCCCTGGACGTAACCGTGGAAGCGGCGGTCCTGGACCTGGTAGAGGATCTGAAAAAGGATTTCAACACGGGTATCATCTTTATCACCCATAACCTGGGCGTGGTGGCCAAGGTGAGTGAGCGGCTATGCGTCATGTATGCCGGAGAAATGGTGGAACAGGGTCCCATCGAAAAACTATTCGCCAACCCGGCCCATCCCTACACCCGGGGCCTGTTGTGCTGCGTCCCCCGCCTGGGGGACAGCCTGTCCAATAACCGGTTGTGGTCCATCCGGGGACGGGTGCCGGACCCGGCGGACCGGAATCTCAACGCCTGTATTTTCGCACCCCGGTGTGACTGGCGTATCGAAGGCCGGCACCTGGAGGACAAAAACCTGACCGCACACTGTACCTCCCGGCATCCGGAACTGGTTTCCATCTCCGAGGATCACGTGTCCCGGTGCTTTCTGGGCAAAGAAACCCTGAAAGTGCCCTATGATGACTACGCAAGGGGAAAGCGTGACGCCGTTGTCCAGGCGGAAGGGGATGATGACTTTTCTTCCATGGACGCGCTGCTCAAGATCCGCAACATGAAGCTGTGGTATCCGGAACAAAACCCCTCTCTGAAGGCCATTCTGGGGATGGAGAAAAAATCCCATGTCAAGGCCGTGGACGACATCTCCTTAAAAGTTCTGAAAGGGACCACCATGGGCATCGTCGGAGAATCCGGCTGCGGGAAAAGCACCCTGGTCAAGGGGATCATCGGCCTGGAAGAACTGACCGACGGAGAAGTGGAGCTGATGGGGATCGATCTGAACCTGCCGGCCCAGAAACGGGATCTGTCCCTGATCCGAGAGCTGCAGATGGTATTCCAGAACCCGGATTCCACCCTGAATCCCTCTTACACCATCGGAACCCAAATCGGACGGCCCATCCAGAAGTTCAAGACCGTTCCCCGACAAAAGGTCCGCAAGGAAGTGGAACGGCTGCTGCGGGCCGTGAAGCTGGATGCCTATTATTACGACCGGTATCCTCGGCAGCTGTCCGGCGGCGAAAAACAGCGTATCGGTATTGCCAGGCTCTGGCCAGCCGGCCGTCCCTGGTGATCTGCGACGAACCGGTATCCGCCCTGGACGTGTCCGTGGCTGCGGCCGTACTCAACCTGCTCAACGAGATCAAGGAAGACATGGGCTCCACCATGATCTTCATCGCCCATGACCTGAGCGTGGTGCGGTTCATCTCCGATTTTGTGGCAGTGATGTATCTGGGGGAAATCGTGGAATTCGGCCCGGTGGCCTCCATTTACCCGCCCCGTATCACCCCTATTCCGAAGCGCTGCTGTCTTCGGTTCCCATTCCCGATCCTTCGGCCAAGCGCCAGTCCATTATCCTGTCCGGGGATGTGCCTAGTCCCACCAACCGGCCGTCGGGCTGCTGTTTTCATACCCGGTGTCCCAGAAAATCGGTGCTGCCGGAAAACGGAAAAATCTGTGAACAGGAAAAGCCCCGGTTTCAAAGGCTGCCTAACGGCCACAAGATCCTGTGCCATATCCCGACGGACAAACTTACGGAACTGGCCATGGAGCGGGGGGATAAACGCATGATGCTTGCCTCCGGATGATGAAAGGACACTGCTATGAACGATCTGCTGCAAACCATTAAACCGGTCACCCTGATGGGCCCCGGTCCCTCCTGTGTGCCTGATTCGGTACTCAAAGCCCTTTCCAGACCGACTTTAGGGCATCTGGACCCGGATTTCATCCAGATCATGGATGCCATCAAACACCAGCTCAAAACCCTGCTTCACACCCGGAATGCACTGACTCTTCCTATTTCCGGAACCGGTTCCGCCGGCATGGAATGCTGTTTTGTGAACCTTATTGAAAAAGATGATCCAGTGCTGATCCTGATCAACGGGGTGTTTGGCCAACGCATGCAGGATGTGGCGACCCGCCTGGATGCTGATGTGGACATCCTGGAATTTGACTGGGGAACGCCGGTCATTGTGGATGCGGTACAGAAACAGCTGTCGAAAAAATCCTACAAACTGGTCGCCGTGGTGCATGCGGAAACCTCCACCGGCGTCATGAACCCGGTGTCCGATATCGGTTCACTGATCAAGGATAAAGATACTTTGTTTCTGGTGGATGCGGTGACCAGTTTCGGGGGTACGCAAATTTTTATGGACCACTGGGGAATCGATGTGCTATACAGCGGCACCCAGAAGTGCCTGTCCTGTCCGCCGGGGCTGTCTCCGGTGTCCTTTTCTCCGGCTGCCGTGGCAGCGCTTCAGGCCCGGACGACAAAGGTTCCCAACTGGTATCTGGATTTAAGCCTGATCATGAACTACTGGGAAGGCGCCGCAAGAGCCTATCACCACACCGCCCCCATCAACATGCTCTATGGACTTTATCAGACCCTTTCTTTGATTCTGGAGGAAGGGGAAGCCCGGATCTTTGAGCGACACATGGAAGCCCACCACCTGCTGGTGCGGGAACTGGACCTTTTGGGGCTCCGAATGCAGGTGGATGCCTCATGCCGCCTGCCCATGCTCAACGCCGTCCGTATACCGGAAGGAGTGGATGACGTAGAAATCAGAAACCGGCTTCTCAAGGAACATAAAATTGAAATCGGGGGCGGACTGGGGCCTCTGGCCGGAAAAATCTGGCGTATCGGCCTGATGGGACACACGGCCCGGCCCGAGAATGTCGAAAAACTGATTCAGGCTCTCAAAACGATCCTCCCTCCCTCTCAGGGACCATTGATGTGAACGGTACTGCCTGGTTCAGCAGCTTATGAGATATCTCATCCTTTTTTCTGCCGTGATGATGCAGGTATGTCTCGGTGCCACTTACTTCTGGAGTGTTTATGTCCAGCCCCTCAGGGACCTGACCGGGCTGGCTGTGCTGCCGGGATTCACAGCCTTGGTGACCCGTCTCTCTCCGAACGTGCCCAGGCCAGGCGGACAAGTTTTTTGCGGGAAGTCAGTTAAAATTATTTCAACTGACTGTCCTTGCTGCCCCGACGGTTGTAAAGACGAATTCCGGACTCGGTTTTCTCCATTTCTGATTGACAGGCGACACATAATCTCACGCCGGGAAGGGCCTTACGCCGGGCTTCGGGAATCGACTCCCCGCACATTTCACAACAGGTCAGGCTTTCACCTCTGCTGAGTCGGCTTCTGGCCCGGTTTACCGCATCTGCCACACCGGCATCGATCTCTTCCTGAACCGCCCCGTCTTTTGCCCATCCAACCGCCATGTGTCACTCCTGTATCAGCTGTATTCTTATGAAACCAAGGATAACTATAATCACACCCCGCGTTAATTGCAAGCCACACAATGCATTGACAATACACCGCGGGTCAGTTACATTCAATGGGCCCGATTCTTTTAACCAAGACAATTGGCCTATGAAGACAGAGCATTCCATATATTTTGCCGATGCAAGCCATATGTCTGAGGTGTCAGACAGCAGCATCGATCTGGTGGTGACCTCCCCCCCTTATCCCATGATCGAGATGTGGGATGACCTGTTTCGGAGAATGGATTCAACCGTCCACAAATGCTTGTCCTCACAGGACGGTCCCGGGGCGTTCGAATCCATGCACCGGCAGCTGGATCCGGTTTGGCGGGAGTGCTTCCGGGTCCTTAAACCGGGCGGATTTGCCTGCATCAATATCGGGGATGCCACCCGGAGTATGGATACGCAGTTCGCCCTGTACACCAACCATGCCAGGATTCTGTCTGCGGCCCGGGATATCGGATTCACCAGCCTGCCCTGTATTATCTGGCGCAAACAGATCAATGCCCCCAACAAATTCATGGGATCCGGCATGCTTCCGGCCGGGGCCTATGTCACGCTGGAACATGAATATATTCTGATTCTAAGAAAACACGGTAAACGCGATTTCCCAAGTGCCGAAGAAAAGCAGCAGCGCCGGGAAAGCGCGATTTTCTGGGAAGAGCGCAACCACTGGTTTTCGGATGTATGGTTTGACATCAAAGGCACGGGCCAGACCCTGGCCGATACACCAAAGCGACAGCGAAGTGCCGCCTTTCCATTTGAACTGCCCTACCGTCTGATTAACATGTTTTCAGTCAAAACCGATCAGGTACTGGACCCGTTCATAGGCACCGGCACCACCATGGCAGCAGCCATGGCGGCCGGACGCTGCAGTATCGGGTATGATACAGACGACCATCTGCTTTCCGCCATTCACAGAACCGCCCGGAGCGTAACGCTGCCGACCGGCCAGCCGTCGGCCAGACGTCTGAAACAGCATCAGGTTTTGTGGAATACCGCAAGGCCGAGGGGAAACCGTTGAAATACATCAATGAACCATATGGATTCCCTGTGGTCACCCGCCAGGAAACTTTTTTGCAGCTGCATGTACCTGTCGACCTGGTTCAAATCGGGGAGACCCGGTTTAAGGTATTCCATGAAATGGCCCAGGTTCCGTTTAAATACAACCTTTTTGAAAACTGAATAAAAGACGGGGTCCGATACCTCTCAAAGGAAAAACCAAGGGATCAAAAATGGGTGCTTCAAAACCGGAAAAATCAGACCTGCAATTGTATAAGGAAACCCGGCTGGCTCAAAAGCGCCTGGACACGCTCCTCCGGTTTCTGCCGGACCCGGTGTTCGCCTTTTCTTTGAACAATACCGTAGAATATGTCAACCCCGCCTTTGAACGGGTGTTTGGGTGGAAACTGGAAGAAATCCGGGGCAAAAACATCCCGTTCATTCCGGACCACCTGCTGGAACAGGCCAGACAGGGCATGAAACAGCTGTATGAAAACCGCACGGTAATGGATTTCGAAACCCAGCGGTACACCCGGGACGGCCGGCTACTGGACATCCTGATCAACGGCGCCATCCTTTACGATGAAAACAATGCCCCCATGGGCCAGGTCCTGATCCTGCGGGATATCACCTTTGAAAAGCGCATGGCTAAAACCAACCGGATCATGTTTGATATTTCCAACGCCCTGCACACCTATCACAAGCTGGGAGACCTGGTGGCCATCATCACCGCTGAAATCCAGAAGCTGGTGAACGTGGAAGGCGCGTTCATCCTGCTGGCGAACCGGGCCACGGACGAGCTGTATTTTTTACCGCCCGGTTCAAGGACGCGCCTCCGGCAAAAAATTCAAAAACTCCGGTTTCCGGCGGATCAGGGCGTATCAGGCCATGTATACAAGACCGGCAAACCGTTGCTGATCCCGGATATCGCCCAGTGCGACTTCTACCTGCGACGGGTGGACGAGGAGACCGACCTGGTGGCCAAAAACATGCTGTCCGTGCCCATCCGTCTCAAGGACCGGGTCATCGGCGTGGTGTCCGTGGTGAACAAGCTGCAGGGCCAGTTTGACGACACCGACATGGACCAGCTGATGATGGTGGCCAGCACCGTGGCGCTGCCCATTGAAAACACCCGGATCCACGAAGAACTGGAACAGTCCTATGCAGATCTCAAGATCCTGAACCAGGCCAAAGACAAGGTGATCAACCATTTAGCCCATGAACTAAAGACCCCGGTGTCCGTGGTGGATGCCGCCATGAAGCTGCTGGGCAGGAAACTGGAGGCCAACGGGCGTTGCGATAAAAAAACGGAAACAATTATCGAACGGGCCCGGCGCAATCTGAAACGGATTCTGGAAATTCAGTTTGAGGTGGAAGACCTTCTGAAAAAAAAACAGTTTACCGCCTATCATATCCTGACCCGGCTCATTGATGCCAGCGTGGATGAGCTGGCCCTGCTCACCGAAACCAGTGCCCGGAATCTGGATCAAAACGCAGATTCCGCTGTGATGAATGCAGTGCGGCAGGCAGTGGAATCCATTTTCGGCCCGGACCGCCTGACCTTTCAAACCATCTTGCTGGATCAGTACATGACCCGGTTTCTGAAACGCCTGTCTCCGGATTTCACGTTTCGCTGCCTCGCCCTGGAAACCAAACTGGAAAAAACTGATCCCATCCAAATGCCTGAAGAAATTCTGGACATCATTGTCACTGGCCTGATCAAAAACGCGGTGGAATACACCCCGGACGGCGGAAAAATCGAAGTGCACGTACAGACAAGGAACCATCACCCGGTTCTGGTGATCAAAGACCACGGCATCGGGTTTACCACAGAAAAACTGCGGTTGATTTTTGAAAACTATTTCACCCCGCCGGATTCAACTGAATACACGACCAAACAGCCCTTTGAATTCAATGCCGGCGGACGGGGATTTGACCTGCTTCGTATCAAACTGTTTTCCGAGCGGTTCCAGTTCACCCTGGCCATCGATTCCACCCGGTGCAGCTTTATTCCGGCCGACACCGACACCTGCCCCGGCGACATCCGGCGCTGTGCCTTCTGCAAAACGCCGGATGATTGTCTGAATTCCGGAGCCACAACGGTCACGCTCACCTTTTAGTCGGGTTTCAGATCTTTTCTCCGCACTGGGGACAGAATTTGTACGCTTTTTCCGCCACCGGGGTATCGCAGGCCGTGCATTTTCTGGGCACAGGTCCCAGTTTCACCAGTAACTCCCCTTTTTCACGGGCACCATTTTCTTGTCAAACTTGTAGTCCGCCGTCTTTAGAACGCTTTCAACAATGCCTTCCACCGGTGACACCACCGCTTTTTCCTGTTTCATGATGGTGATGTTGAACAGTTCCTCACCAGCCTTGACCACATCCCCAGGATTGACATACATGATCCACAGATCCCCGTTGGACGGGGCTGAGACATGGTGCGGGTTGTTCGGATCCGCCATCTGGATGGCATCGGCAGCATGTCCTGCAGCATCGGCCACCTTGACCGTATGGATGAACACCTCGGCATCCAGGGTATACCGCACCACGGCCATGCCTTTGTCATCCGGAGATTCGATTCCCAGAATTTTCATGGCATGGGGTTTGCCTTCCGTGTCGGCGAAAACAGTTCCCGGCCCGGCACCAGGCCTTCAAACCAGACATCCAGGGGCACCCGGTTGGGGTTACCGAATTCCTGACGGAACAGAATGGTTTTCAAAGCGTCTCCGGGATGGTTGAGATACATAACCAGTTCTTCCGGCGTGGCCATGCGATTGATCTGTTTCTCCAGGGCCTGTTTTTCCGATTCAATGTCTATCGGCGGCAGCCCGTCCAATGGAGAGGATTCGGTTCGGTCGGACAGGGCCTGAGCACTGGCTTTTCCGAACGCACTTTCATAGACCCAGTCCGGCGGAAATCCCAGGGGCAGTCGTCCGAATTTTCCCATAAGCAGGTTTTTAAAAGCATCATTGCTGTCTTTGTAAAGAATCAGCCGTTCTTCTTTAAGGGTCTCGTCCATCTGGTCCTCCGGCGTGGCGATCACGGAATCCAGTACCCAGAGCAGGTGATCCACCTCTTCTTCGCCGCCCCGTTGATAAGCGCTGGTCACGGCCAGAAACGCCGTATTCCAGGTGATCTGGGAGCCTGGTGTGACATCGTGATACCTGATGATCCGGCGGGTACCGGCCAGAAACTTGAGCATCTGGGGCAGCAGATGGATATATCCCTGTTTCATGGCCCCTTCCTGGGAAGAGGAGGTAGCACCGCCGGGCATGCCGTGGTGAATCACGTCATGGTCGATCCCCTGAAAATGGGGCGCTGTGTACCGGTCGTACCAGGGCATGATCTGTTTGAGCACAAAGTTGCAGTGACGGATCATGTCTTTGTTCAGGCGGATTTTCAGCCCCAGCTCTTCCTCGATGTACGCAGCCGTGGACAATACCTCGCCCTGGCCGTACCAGCGCACGGCAGCACCGATGGCCGTGTCCACGATATGGGCCCCGGCCCTGGCCGCAGCCCCCACGGCCGGAACAAACAAGCCGTCCGTGCAGTGCCGGTGATAATGGAGGACCAGATCCGGATACTGTTTGCGGATCCCAGCCACCAGCGCGCTGATGAACCGGGGCGGACACACCCCGGCCATGTCCTTGAGCCCGAGGATGAACAGGGAACAGACGTCGCTTTCCGACACCCCGGCCGCTTCGGCCGCCTGGCGGACAATCGCTTCCACCACCCCCATGTAATGATTCACATCAAACCCTTTGGCCCAGGACAGGGACACTGCCGGCTGCCATACATTGGCCCGGGAGTTCATGACCACTTCGGCCAGGGGCCGCATGTTCTCTATATGGTTGAGAAAATCAAAACACCGGACAATATCATGGTGCTCACAGATGAATTCACTGGTGAACTGCATCAGGTTCCCGGGCTGGGGCTTGTACCCAAGCAGGTTGGTGGATCTCACCAGAATCTGCTTGGGCGTCAGGGACGCGAACTGGTTCCACATTCTGGCTTCATTGAACGGATAGGTCATATTGGCCATCATGGCCACGTGAAAATGAGCCCCGCCCCCGTTTCCAGGGAGAAAAACCCGCACCGGTCCAGATACGGCCCCATGAGCCGGTCTTCAGCCAGGCGGAACCGGTTTCCCGAGTTGGACTGGGTGATGTCCCTTGCGGTGGTGTCTGAAAAATGAACGATCTCGGAATCCCTTACATAATCGATCAATGCCTTTCGGTCCCCCCGGGGATATGGGCCGGAGGGTGGAACCGGGGGGAGGGACGGCAGAACCGGATTAAATTTTCCCACCCGTTTGTCCGCCCCCCCCCGGTAGTCGGACAGCTGAACATGGGGATTATACCCCATGGCGGAAATTTCCGCCATCAGCCGTGACAGGCGCAAGGCCTCCGACTCGCTGTCATGATACCGCATCAGCCCCGGGGTTTTCTCCACAAACCGGGTGTCATACAAACCGGACCGGAATACCGGATCCATGATAATTTTCTGATGAAACGGTATGGTGGTTTTCAGGCCCCCGATGACATATTCCTTCAATGCCCGGTTCATCACCGCCAGGGTTTTTCCCCAGGAATCGCCGTGGGCGATCAGCAATGACGCCGCCGAGTCATAGTTGGAGGGGAATTCATATCCACCGGCAATACATGAATCCAACCGGACGCCTGGCCCGCCCGGAGAGATGTACCGCACAATATGGCCGGCATTGGGGGCAAAATCGTTTCTGGGATCTTCACAATTGATGCGGACCTGAAGCGCATGGGCCACGGGCCGGGTTTTTTCCTTTGTGAACCGCAGGGTGGACCCGAACGCCACGGCGATCTGTTCCTCCACCAGATCGATACCGTACCGGCACTCGGTGATACCGTGTTCCACCTGAAGCCTGGTGTTCACCTCGATGAGATAAGGGTTTTGATCTTCATCCACCAGAAACTCGACCGTCGCAAGGGAAAAATACCCCACCGCCGTCACCAGAGCTTTGGCATAATCCTTGAGCTTTTGCCGCAGTTCTTCGGTCATCTTCGGCCAGGGGGACGGGGTGATCTCCACCAATTTCTGGTGGTTCCGCTGCACGGTGCAGTCCCGTTCATCAAAAGCGAATACGTTTCCTTGCTGGTCGGCAATAACCTGGATTTCAATATGACGTACCGAGGTGAGCAGCTTCTCCACATAGATTCTGGGATTGCCGAAGGATGCCTGGGCCAGAACCGAGGCCTTGGAAAACGCGGTTTCCAGCTGTTCCATGTCATATATTTCATAAATTCCCCGGCCCCCGCCACCGCCTTCCGCCTTGAGCATCACGGGCAGTCCCATCTCCATTGCGATCTCCCTGGCTTCCGCCATTTCCACCGCATTCGTCGAACCGGGCACCACGGGTACGTTCAGTTTCCGAGCCAGCTCCCGGACTTTCACCTTGTTTCCCAGAAGGGTCATGGGTTCGGTGGGCGGGCCGATGAACAAAATCCCCTTGTCCGCACATTTTTTCGGGAACCCGGCATCTTCAGAAGCAAACCCCCATCCCGGATGCACCGCCACCACATCCTGTTCCCTAGCCAGCTTCAAAATATAGTCGATGTCCAGATACGCCCGGGGATTGTCCCCCAAAAGAATCAGTTCCTGGGCACCCGAAGTAAACGGGGCGGTTTTGTCCACATCGGTGACGGTCAGGACCGGAACGGCCATCAGCTCCTCCCTGATGGAACGGATAATCCGCCGGGCCGTGATCCCCCGGTTGGCCACCAGAATCTTTTTGCCCTCTATCTCCCTGACCACCTGTTCAAATGTTTTTGCTTCCATATCATGCTCCTTGATACATAAATCATGTCACTCTGGGATAAACGGTTCCCGAGCGGATATGAACGATGCCTTTATCGGTTCTGAGCTGAAGTCGTCCCAGGTCATCCACGCCCAGAACAATGGCGGGCCCATCACAGATTCCGGTATGTGCCAGCACGACCGGTTCATTTTTCCATGCCAGAACGGTATCCACTTCCCGGATGACGGCGGCCGGGTCTGCTGTCAACGCAGAGAACCGATCCAGGATATTTTGAAGGAAACGCCGCCATATGTCGAAAAGTGATGATCCTACACCAGAAATGGGCAAACATCCAGCCGGCAGATGAAAAAGTTCTCCGTCTCGCTGTTTTCAGGGCGCTCTGGATATTCATGCCGATCCCGGCCATGAAAACACCCTGTTTTTCTTCAATCAATATGCCGCCGGCCTTTCGGTCATGAATCAGGACATCATTGGGCCATTTGATCAAGGCCGGCACATGGAGTTCTCCCAGCGCCCGGATCAGGGGCAGGGCCATGGCCATGGACAACAGCGGCCCTGAAAGTGCAGCCATATCCGGCAACCGAAGTGTGACCGCCAGGCTGCCGGGTTCAGATACCCAGACCCGGCCCTGTCTCCCTCTGCCCCGGGTCTGGGTGTGGGCCAGGACCCAGGCATATTCCGGAAAACGGCCCTGGGCATACAGCCGCCAGGCCAAATCCATGGTGGAGTCACAGGCAGAAATGACAAATCCCTGACACCGGCAGCACTGTGCCGGTGTCAGGCCGGATAAATCAACCCCCATTCACCCCCTGTCGAAAGCTTGCAAATTCGTTTACAAACGGTCATTTTTTTCTTCTGATGGTCTTTACCCAAATGAAAATTGATCCAGGAAGAAGTCCTGTTCAATTCCCACAGGCGGGGAGGGACAAAATCCCTTGCCAGGGTATCTGCCTTGTTCACGTGATTCAGGCGTTTGTACGCCCGGACCCAGACACATTCCCGGTCCGGGTTGACTTCGCAGAAACCGTCCCGGCTGCCGCCGCAGGCCCCGTTGCGTGTATGTTTGGGGCAACCGGATTCCGGACACAGAAATGCCACATGCTGGATGGCACAGTCGCCGCAGCTTTGACAAGAGAGCAGCGGTTTCTTCACCGGGTCTTCCGCCAGAATTTTGAACCATTTTGCCCGGCGGTTTTTACTCATCATCTCAGCAGCTTTCCGATAAAACGGCGCCAACGGGTGTTTTTTTTCAAAAAACAGGTGGTGTGCTGTTTTGAGAGCAAAGTAGGGCAGATGTTCCCGGATCTGTTCCTTGATCCGGTCCACAGGCCGGGGAAAAGATTTTGGTGCATCTGTGGGATGATACAGGTAAAACCCGTTTCCGGTTTCATATTCAAACTCTTTGTCAGACGGGTCCCATCCCTGTTTTTCCAGCGCTTCCATGCGATCCAGAATCCGGCCCACCGTATTAAAACTTTTGTGAATACCGCCGATATGAATGCCGCGGTACCCCATTTTCTTGATCATCACCCCCAGGCGGGCCGCCCGATCAATGGAATACTTCAGCCCGTTACGGGGAACCTGCCACTCCTGAATTACCCGGTTATAAAGATCATCCCCGATGTAGGCCCCGGGAACCCGGAGCCGGTTCATGGCCCGGGCCGACCTGGGGCTTAACAGATAAACCGACGCCATGACCGCCGGTTTTTCATCCCGTTGTTTGAGATAGGTCATCAGTTCCCTGAACTTTTCCACGTCATATCCCAGCTGGGTGACGAGAAAAGATGCCCCGGCCATTATTTTTTTGTCCAGCTTTTTGTACTGGGCATGGGATTCGGCTTGTGTGGTCTTGAACGGAGAAATGGCGCAGCCCGTAAAAAATCCGTCCGGATCCCCGGCAGCGTAAAGCCGGTGATTGAGCTGCTGGAGCATGGCGGTCAGAATTACGGAATCAAAATCAAAGACCGGTTTTCCCTGTCCCCCAAACCCCTTTCCCGAATAATCCCCGGTCAGCGCCAGAATATTTTTCATGCCCATGCGGGCCAGCTGCAATGCCCGGCTTTCCATCCCCACCCGGTTCAGGTCCCGGCAGGTGAAATGAACAATCACGTCCAGTCCGTATGCAAAAATTTCAGACCCCAGCACATCCGGGCTCAATGACGGGTTTCCCCCCGGGTTGTCGGTAATGGAAACCGCAGAGATCCGTCCGTCGGCAAACCCGTCCCGGGCAATTCCCTTGAGGGTGTCCGTATTTCTTCCCCGGGACTCCCGGCCGGGAACCAATTCCAGAGTGACCACAAAATTTTTCGGATTCATCAACTCATCTTCGAATATCCTGAGCATGACCGTTCCTTTTTTTGTCAGAAATCAATGCACACAACCTGTTTTGTATACCACATCCCCGACTTTCCGTCCAAATCCTGTTTCTTGTCAATAAAAAAAACAAGGTTCATCCGGGTTTTGACGTCGCGACCAGGCTGTTTTTAAACATGAAAAAGCCGGTTGAAACCTGCTCAACCGGCTCTGACAAGCACATGAACGGGCGAATACCCGGTCATGTCGGATCAATTTCACACTGATCGTTGAGGTGCAGACGAAATACATAAACCGCCAGTGCCAGCACCGGAATGACCAGAACAAACCCAATCACCGGAAGCAGGGTCACGCTGATAATCGATAATGCCAGAGCTGCCGCCACCAGCAATCCTCCCAAAACATATTTAAACATTCTTTCTGATATACAGGCCGGTTTTTTCATGACGTCGTCTCCTTAGATTTATCCAGTTTGTTTGAATCAATCAAATCAATGATGTTCAGCTGTTTATTTTATTAACTTACTTAACTAATATTAATACATGATGTTCAAAAATCAATGCCATACAAAATAAAATTAGTTATAACTAAAAAATCTGTTTCAATTTTTCCCCTGCACATTGTTCTGCTTAATTTAATTGACAATTTTCGTTGTTTCCGTAGAATATCCAAATCAACCCCTAACAGGAGACATGAAATGAACAGTTTGACCTTGCTGGGCAGCGCCCGGAAAAAAGGGAATACGGCTACGGCATTGGGATGGGTGGAAGATGCGCTCACCAGCATGGGGCACAAAGTGGTCCGGGTATATCTTCACGGCAAAGAATTGAACGGGTGTATGGGTTGCGGCCAGTGCAAACAGGTTACCGATACACCGGGCTGTGTCCAGAAAGACGATATTCCGGACATTCTGGAACAGATGGTGGCAGCAGATCTGATTCTCTTTGCCTCACCATTGTATTTCTGGGGGCCGAGCGCCCAGATTAAGGCGGTCATAGACCGGACTTACAGTCTGTATACCCGGTACCACGAAACCAATCATTCTTCTTTGCTCGAAGGACGACGGGAAGCCTTTCTGATGACGGGAGCCGGTGGCTGGGATACCAATGCCGAAGGGGCATTTACCGCCTTCAAACGAATGCAGAAACCCCATAAAACCTTTTATGCAGGAGACCTGTTTATCGGAAACTGCACCACACCGGCGGACATGCCCCCATCGGTGAAAGAAAAGTCCCTGGCATTTGCCCAGCAGATCACATCATAAGCCTTCCCGGCCGTCATATGGTGGCGGGAGGTTTCACACCGGCCGATTGGAGTTTTTGACAAAAGACCTCTTTTAAAGGCGTTTGAACATGGAAGAAAAAATCAGCATGCAGATCTTGATGCGCCTGCGCCAGATCATTCAGGAGATGTCCCGGCACTCCAAACAGCTTCAGGAAAAATACAAAATCACCCTGCCTCAGCTGATCTGCCTCAACGAAATAGCGGAGCACGGTCCCATTGCCATCGGGACATTGACCCAGATCGTGTTTATCAACAATTCCACGGTCACCGGAATTATCGATCGTCTGGAACGACGGAACCTGGTCCAGCGGGTGAGAATCAGTAAAGACCGGCGCCAGGTACATGTGGAGATCACCCGGGACGGCCAGGAATTCCTTGAAAACGCGCCCACCCCCATCCATCACCGGTTCATAGAAAAACTGGAAAAAATGGAACCACAAGACGTTTCCAAGCTCATGTGGGGGCTTGAACTGCTGGTTGACATGCTGGGACAGGCCGAACAGGTTTCCCTTTCAAGCCCGCCGTTATGTCTCATCGAATCATATGACGACATAACGGCATCCAGCAGAAATATTTAGCCGAAAAATTTTCCTCCGTTTGACTTGACAACACCCGTTCATAATTAGTATTTATGTTTACAAGTATTTTGAATAGAAAATATTTTAATGCATAAATACCGCTTATGAATTTTTTATCTGCCCACAGCATTCGGTAACCGGTATTTATTGCCGTTCATGCCCGGCCCAATCCAATCGGTCGGAGTTTATAATCCATCAAAACGACGGGAGAAGAAAGATGAAAGAATTTTCATTTATTTTACCGAAAGTCGATAAAGCCGATCAGGGAAAAGAAAAAATCATCGTCACGTACAAGGGAGAAACCAGAGAACTGCTCACCCATGATTATGGAGAAATCTACAAAATACCAGGGCTGTATGAAAATCTGTTTTATGACACACTGGCCTGCCAGTCACCCAAGGTCGTGTGCGGACTTCTTGAAAAAGCCATGAACGGCAGCAAGTCCGATTCAAAACAGGACGTGGCCTTAGATGTCGGGGCCGGCAACGGCATGGTGGGGGAAGAGCTGGCAAAAATCGGTTTTAAAACCATTATCGGAGTGGATATCATTGAAGAGGCGGCCGAAGCCACATTACGCGATCGTCCCGGCATTTATGACGATTATTTTATCGAAGACCTCACTGCCCTACCTGAAAAAGTGGAACAGAAAATCATTGACAAAAATCCCAGCTGCATGTCCATCGTGGCAGCTCTTGGATTTGATGACATCCCCCCGGAAGCCTTTGCCAGTGCTTACAATCTGATTACCGAAGACGGATGGGTTGCTTTTAACATCAAGGATGAATTCCTCCAGGATAATCATCCCTCCGGATTTTCAAAACTTATCGAGGAAATGGTGGCATCCGACATCATGGACATTGTTGAAAATGAGCGATACCAGCACCGCCTGTGCCTGGACGGAACCCCTTTGAACTACTATGCGGTTGTCGGAAAAAAACAGGAACCCATTTCCGATACCATCCTGGAGCAATTTCAGTAATCCGTCTTGCATTGCCGACAAAACAGAATGCGCCAGCTGCCCCAAATACAACACAAAAGGGAGAAAACCAGATGATAAAAGATGTGACCACATTTCAACCCCGGTTGAAAGTGTTTAGTAAAAAACAGGCCATGGCCGTTCATGACGCAGCCCTGAAAATTCTGAACGACACCGGCTTCCGCATGGAACATGACGGGGTTTTGGAGATGCTTTTGGACCACGGATGCACCCTGGACAGAGGCAACCGGGTGCGCATGCCCGAAGCCCTAGTGGACGATGCCGTTATGTCCGCCCCTAAACGCTTCGACATCTACGATCAAACCGGTCATCTGGCCATGCCCCTGGAAGGGGAAAATTTTTTCTTCGGCACCGGATCGGACACCATTTTCACCATTGACCTTGAAACCGGAGAAAGAAGACGTCCTGTGCTCGCCGATACCGGCAACTTTGCTAGGCTGGTAGATGCCCTGCCTAACATGGATTTTTCCATGTCCATGGGGAACCCCGAAGACGTGGAGATCGAAGAGATTTACGTACGGGTGTTCGAGGAAATGGTGCGCAACTGCAACAAGCCCATCTGTTTCATCGCGGACAGCGGCACCGATATCCGCCAGATTTACGATATTGCCTGTGCTGTGGTGGGCGGAACAGAACTACTTCGCCAGAAACCGTTTCTGTTCAACTATTCAGAAGCCATCAGTCCGTTGCTTTACCCCAGGAACGTCATGGAGAAGCTGGTGTTCTGTGCGGAAAAAGAGATTCCCATCTGCCTGCCCTCCGGTTGCAACGCCGGCGGAGGCGGACCCGTGACCCTAGCCGGGGCCATGGCCCAGGGAATTGCGGAAAACCTGGCGGGGCTGGTGGTCCATCAGCTGACCAACCCGGGTGCCCCGTTTCTGTTCGCACCCAATGTATCGGTGCTGGACATGAAGCACACCGTGGTTTCCTATGGGTGCACGGAATGGAGCCTGACCCAGGCCGCTTTCGCCGACATGAGAGACGAACTTTACCAGATCCCCATCTGGGCGTTTGCCGGGTCCACCGACTCCAAGGTAATCGACGCCCAAGCCGGGGCGGAAGGCATGCTTTCCATTATCACATCCCTGTTGTCGCGGTGCAACGTGATCCACGATGTGGGATATATCGAATCCGGACACACGTCCAGCCTGGAAATGCTCACCCTGTCCGACGAACTGGTGGCCATGGCCAAATATTTTTCCAAAGGAATTCCGGTGAACGATCAGACCCTGGCCCTGGATGTCATTGACCGGGTGGCAAAGGGTCAGGATAATACGATTTTTTTAAGCGACCCCCACACCTTTGCCCATTTCCGAACCGCTCATCTGCTGCCTGATCTCATGGACCGGTCCCGGTTTGAATCCTGGAAAAAAGAAGGAAAAACCGATCTGTTTGCCCGAAGCAATGAAAAGGCCAAGGCATTGCTGTCATCCCACCAGGTAAACAAAACACCGGTGGCTGAAGAGGCCCTCACCGCTTTATAATCTGCGCGATCCGCTGTCATGAACCGCTTAAAGCTCCGTTTCGGCGGGGCTTAAAAATTTCATGGCAGCCCCCAGAAGACTGATGACCACCGGCAGCAGATAGTCGGATATGATTCCGGCACTGTTTTGCTTATCCAGCGGCCCGGGCACCATGACTATATGGCTTAACGGAAATTTTTTTAAATTGGCCAACCGGACGTCGCCGGCGAAGCCTGCTGGGTGATGACCACAATTCTGGCGTACCGGGAACCAAAGGTGGCCAGCTCATCCAATGCCGCATCAAACACGGACTCACTGGTGGCATCGACAATGATCAGACAATCGTTGTCCGGGTTATACCCGGGTCTGAGCACCGGCAGATACCACTGATCATCCACATAGAACGGCAGAACCGCATCCGGTGAAATCGGCAAGGATGTGGAGGATAAAAAGGCATCCACGCAAACCTTGTTCAAATAGCGCAATTCCCATGCCTGTACCTGGTTTTCCCCATGTATCTTAACCATGCGGGCCCGGGACTCGAGTTTCACATATTTTTCTTGAACCCGGGAATCCACCAGTACCAGATGGGAGTAAGCAGACACCCCGAAAGGATCGCTTTCCACCCCCCTGGATTTTGCTGCGGCAAACACAATTTTCCAGGCAATGCAGTTTCCCCGCATCCCGGTCAGAAACAATTGCTTTTTATAGCCCTGATTGTCTTGAAGGGTCTGATGGATGTGACGGTGAAGGGTATTGTCAGCCAACAGCGTCTGAACGACTGGCATCAATGTCTTGAAATGTACACGGAAGCGGCTGGCCCGGCCCGGGTATTTGTATGACATGATTTTGCAAAAACAGGGACAACACCACATATGCCTGTTCATACCGGCAAAGCAGCTTCGGAAATTTCAAATAAAATCGCTGTAGAAACATTCCCTGATTTTCCGCGTTGGCGATGACCTCATTTTCCGGACCGATCCACACCAGGTTTTTATGGGAATGCGTAAACAGTGAAGTCAGGCATTTCGCTGCCGGTGTTTGGGTCGCTACCGCCACCATCAGACTGTCTCCCAGAGAGATTCCTTTGAGTTTCTCGGCAAATTCCACCTGAATGGGAATTTCCAGAAACGGTTCCCACAGCCTGGCAAAATTCCGGCACCCGGCTTCCGCCTGCTTGTCCATGGGCACAAAGATCAGCACTCCGTCTTCAACCAGGTTTGTAAAAATCAGATCTGCCAGTGATCCCAGTACCGTTTCTGTAGAACGGTTCCCGGAAAATGAAAACATGGCGCCGAATTCGTCCGGTTCGTTCAAAGCGCGTCCCAGTTCAAGCAGATCCCCGTAATACTGTTTTCAACCGGATCGCTCGCCTGGGTCAACCAGCATAAAGATCCGGACCGGGGGACCACCGGATACATTCCCAATCCCAGATTGTCCTGTTTGCGGTCCATGTCATCCAGAATATCGGAAAATGACCGGTCATTGCCGTTTCGGGTCCGGCCGGCTGTTACGGATTTTGCCATGTTCCGGGGCATTTCACCGGCCTGCCGGCCATGGGCCCGGCCAAAATAAAACCCCAGCAGCATCAACAGCGGCAGGTCCAGAAACGATTGAAAATGGTCCGGCAGTTTGGGGATCACGATCACCTGCCGGGCAAACCGTTGAATCTCTTCCACTTCCCGGTTCAAATAGGTGACGGCGAAAAAGGGCCGGCCCTGTTCATGCAGGGACTTCATGAACCGGACCGCCTCATCCAGCCGGTGCCGGCTGGTGGCCAGTACCAGAACGAAATCCTCCCGGGCCATGGGAATGTTCATAAACAGGGGTTGTTCCGAAAAATCCACCGCATTTCCCAGAGACGTCCAGGCGTTGATCTCCAGATTCAAAGCCCCGATCTTGGCAGACCCCACATCATGAAACGCGTCCACGATATAGTGGAGCACCGAGTTCCGGGAAGCGGCGACAATCTGTTCACAAAAACTTGTCACATCCGGATTCCCCAGCAGGGTGTCCATATGGCCGGGTATTGACAGAAGTTCCCGGATCCGGTCGGCCACGGTATTTGTGGTGCCGGGGGTGGCGACACAGATGGACAGACAGAAAAGATCCAGGGTCATCAGCATGCACAAGGCACTTTTCAAAGGGGCCACCGTCACTTCTTCACCGCTGTAGACCGGAATGACCCCGGCACTTTTTCTCACCACCAGAGCCATGTCCGAAAACGGCTTTTCCGTGATCCCCACCATGAGAACATGATGCCTGAGAAGACGTCCGGCAAAATCGATCATATCCGACGTGGTGCCGGACCAGGAAAGCATGATGACCAAGTCCCGGTCCGGATTGATGGATGTTTTCACATCCGTGAAATCCTGGGGAGTGGCCACCAGCAGATTGACCGTGGGAAAGAACGGCTCCATGGTTTTTTCCGCGATTTCCGCCACCTGAAAACTGAATCCCGTACCCACCAGAATGATCCGGTTCAGATTGGCCAGACCGCTGCCGAACCGTCTCTCCAGCAGGCGCTGCCGGATATCGAAGCGGGGCAGAAAAGGTCCGGGATCCGTGTACCGGTTTAAAATATCCCCCAGCAGGCCCGGGGTTTCCAGCAGGTGCTCTTCATAAAAGGTCTTGCCGAAATCCTTTTGAAACGATACCGGTGTGATCCAGGTCTGTTCGGGCCGGACATCAGACCGGACCCTGCCGGAAAAATCCTGAATATGCAGGTGCCGCATCACCTTGTCTTTGCCGGCGGCTGTCTGAATCCGGGCAAAAATTTCCGGCTGGTCCAGGGCATAGATATCCACCAGAAACGGTTGAAGCAGCTCCTGCTTTGCCTGCCGAAACCAGGAATTTCCGGGGCGGACATCGCTATGAAACGAATCAGATTCCACGATCATGGATTTTCTGGAGTGCGCCTTCATCAGCTTGAGCAGCTTTACCCGGGTCGATTGGATCAGGGTCTGGGGAAACAACCCCAAAGCGGCATTGATATCCGAGACCACCATGAAGTCCGAGGTGTCCCGGCGTTTGACAACATACACCGGCCGGTGATGGGCCGCCACAAACAGCCGGTCCGGCGATACCCGGCTGATGCCGGAGACGGCAAACTGCCCCCCGGAGCGGATCATGGCCTGAACCGCTTTGATGAAAGCCATCTCATCGATGTCGTGAATGGTTTTCAGGTGCAGGGCCCTGAAAACGGTATAGTCGATGGACTGGCTGCAGACGGACATCTCCTCCAGCCCCAGTTGATGCTGGGCCTCGATGGTCCGGTAGCGCTGGTTTTCCTGCCAGGCCGTATCAAAATAATGCCCCCAGAGCATGACGAACAGTTCCGTGGAGTTTTCCGTCCGCAGTCGGATGTTCGCCACCTGGGTGATATATTTCTGAATCCGGGACTCCACCTCTGAATCAAACTGGCCGTTCAGCACCACGGCCCGTTTTTTTCCCGATCCATGAATGGATGTGCGTTGCGCACGGAGATGGCGGACTGAATCGCCCACCGGCCCTGGCCGATCATCGGCTGAACCATTGACAGCAGCAGCAGCGGATGGGTCGGGCCGGGAATAAGGCCTGTCGGCAGGTATGGATCGGTGACAGCGGCCTGGGCCCGGGACATGTAGCATTTTGTCTGATAATGGGCCAGCACTGCTGAGGCAGCCAGACCAAAGACATTGCAGGTGCGCTCGATCCGGTAAAGAATCTGCCAATGCCGCACCGGATGATCTGTGTGGACGGTCCAGAAATTGTCAAAAATCAATTGAATATTTTCTGAATCCCCGGGTGTGAGCCCATTGAGAACCCAGGCATCCAAATATCTGAACAGATTGGCGATACCGTCCGTGGTAAAATCGGAGGGCATCATAATCACGATTTTACACAAATAGTGCCAGACATGTTTCCGGGCAAATGGATTTTTCTGTCCCTGTTTAGAGACCGCCCGCCGGGGTCGCACCGGGTCCTCATCATAGGCGTACCGGTTGAAAAGCAACTCAAATTCATGAAACAGTTCCATCCGGTCCACCGGTAAAGGGCCGGATGTTTCCGCTGCATCCACCTGAACGGCCAGTCCGTTTCTGATCAGTTTTTCCACCACCGCCACCGGCAAATCATAGTCCTGAATCAGGATATTCATGGACGATTTAAAGGCTTTCGGAGAATCAATGACAAAGGTTTTTCTGATCAGGGGATCACCACAGGTTCCCGGCATCACCAGCATCGGGGACTTCAGGTCCACCATCTTCGACCATGTGGGATAGGATGCAGCCTCCTGGAAAGAAAATCCTTCGTGGGCCAGGAGCCGCTTCTGGAACCTGGCGATATATCCGGCCTGGCTGGCTGTGTCCGTTTCAATGAACGCGCCGGCTTGCAGATCGGTTTCCTCAAACACCGGATCAAGCATGAGCCGGTCGATCAGGTTTTCAACCGACCCCAGTTCCCGGCGGATTTTCAACGGTTCCAGATCACTGCCGATGAGTCCGATGCCGGTGCTGTCCGGTGCCCGGTAGATAATGGCCCACATGCCGGTCAAAACCCGCGTCAACCGATTCTGGGCATCTCCGTAATAGACCACGATACCGCACATGTAAGTATCTCCTCACACTGTTTTCCCTGATAAAGCTGATATCACTCAATCATGAAAGACACAATTGACAAAACCGGTCCATGTTTTTTTCATTTTCCAGATGAAAGATGTATTCAATGGCCATGGCTGCCTTTTTAGGGCCTATCACTGGTTCATTTCTTCCGGGGCAGCAGAATATGAAATTTTTCACGGATGGCCCTGTCCACTTCATCCGGAATATAGGCAGTTTGATTAGCCAGCAGCTTTTTGGCAATAACCAGGGCCCGCTGACGCGCATCCATGGATCCTTCTTTGACCCAGCGGTCCCGGTTTTTGCGGTCGGTCACGCCGTTACCGTTGAAATATTCACTGCGGATATGTTTCATGGTGTGGGGTGCTGTCATAAAATTGCCGCCCGGGCCGATACTGTCAATAACTTCCAGCGCCAGATGTTCCTCATCCACCTCTATCCCGTTCAATACCTGGCAGCAGTTACCGATGATCTCGTCATCGATGACAAACTGCTCATGGGCAATGGTGAGCATGGATTCCAGCATACCGGCACTGTGATGGATATAATTCGAACCACCCATGGCCGCCAGCACCGAAGTCAAGGCTTTTTCATACCCGGCCTGGGCATCCGGCACCTTGGCGTCGGACAGGCCCGAAGAGTTGTAGTTGGGCACCTTGATATGCCGGGACAGCTGGTGGATGGCTGCATTCATCATGCCACATTCCACCGCCCCGCCGCAGTAGCCCATGGTGGCCAGGTTGGCCATACCCGGAATCCCGCCGTAAAGCAACGCGCCCCGGGGTTAGTCATCTGGCAGATGGCGACGCCGGCCAGTTCTTCGGCATGCAGCTGGGCCAGAGTGCCGGCCATGGTCAACGGAGATGTGGACCCGGCCATAGGGGCGGAAGACAGGGCCACGGGAATTTTGTGCCGGATCGCTTCCTGCATAATTTTGGTGGACTGGGTGCACAGCTTGAGCGGACTGATGGCAAATGAGGTGATCACGGAAATCATCGGCCGCTCTGCCAATTTTTCTTTGCCGCCAGCGATCATGGCAGCCATCTCTATGACCTGATGGAGCCCGCCTTCATTGTTCACCCCGGACATGACATGCTTGCCGGAAGCGGCCAGGCAGGCGTAAAACATATTAATATCATAATCTTTTTCATCAATATCCGTGGGAATGCACGGCCGGACCAGAAAATGGATGTGCTTGAGTTGGTCCACCAGCCGGGATACTTTGTACAGGTCATCCAGAGTGGTGGCCCGGACCTCGCCGGTGTCTGGGTCCAAAATCTTGATGGCTGCCCCGCCCGTCCCCAGATGAACCCGGTCCTCGGTCAGATTCAGATCATTTTCCGGATTCTGACCGCAGAGCACCACCTTTTCCGGTGCTTTTTCCACCCAGGCTGTGACCATATCCTCAGGGAAACGAATCCGTTTTTTATCCCGGTCCACGGAGGCTCCGTTTTTCTTCAGCATGGCTATGGTGTCATCCAAGCCCGACTCATAAGTGATGCCGGTTTTTTCCAGAATGGTCAAAGCGGCATGGTGGATGGTTTCAACCTGCTTTTCAGTCAGAGGCTGGTAGTGTCCGCCCTGTAATCCCATTAAATTCATCGTTCTCTCCTGATTTTTTTCGGTTGCCGTTTTTCCTGTAAAAACACCCTGTTTCTGTTTTATGTCACGGCCCGGCCCGGGTGTCAACAGAAGTGTAACAAAAACTATCTTTTTTATCGCCCTTGCAAAAACTGATAGCTTTTGTTACAAAAAGACTCATAAAAAAAAGGAAGCCTCATGAAAACTCACAAATAACAATGAAACGCTAACCCATGGAAACGTCATGACCCAGAAATCCACCACCCTGCAAGCCGTCGTCCACAAAAAATATGACACCCTGACCGCCAAAGGTAGACGTCTGGCGGACTTTGTTCTCGCCAGCCCGGACAAGGCCGTTTTCATGACCACCCGGCAGCTGGCTGCGGCGGTAAACACCAGCGAAGCCACGGTGGTTCGGTTTGTACGGCAGCTGGGATTCGATAACTACGCGATTTTCATCAACACATTGCGGGACTTCATCGACCGGGAACTGACCCTGGTGGAAAGAGGACGAATGAGCCACCTGGTGGCCGGCAGTGATGATGCGGAACTGGACCGGCTCATCAACCAGGATATCCGCAGCATCCGGGCCATGCACAAAAATGTCGACCCAGCCGTGGTCAAGGCGGCCCGGAATGTTTTGAAATCCGCACCGGCCGTCTATGTCATGGGATCCCGGCTGTCCTATTCTTCGGCCCACTACATGGGCTGGACCCTGTCAAAGATCCGGCCGCACGTCTGTATTCTCAACGGCAGCGACCGCACCTCCATGGATCAGCTGATTTTCGCTCCACCAAAATCGGTGGTGGTGGTCATTGCCACCTCCCGGTACCCCAACGAACTGGTACGTCTGGGCAAAATCCCCAGACGTCAGGGCCTGAGCCAGATTCTGATCACGGACAGTGCCTCCTGCCCCCTGGTCCAGTTCAGCGACCATGTCCTGATCACTCCCCAGAAAAGCATTCCATTTCTGGGCACTCCGGTTTCCATGATCAGCCTGATCCATTACCTGCTTCACACCCTGGCATCGGACATGGGAGATGCACTCAACCAGCACCAGGAAAAGCTGGACCAGGCCTATCTGGAAAATGATATCTGGTTTAATGACAAAAAAAGCCCGTACCCCTGAAGAAATCAGGGAAACGGGCTTTTTAAAGGATAATCCGGCGGTGTCCTACTCTCCCACACAGTCTCCCGTGCAGTACCATCGGCGCTAAAGAGCTTAACTTCCGTGTTCGAGATGGGTACGGGTGTGGCCTCTTTGCTCTAACCACCGGATTAAGGGGGATTTGGATCCGGCACGCTGGATAAGCTCATTG
>LQAJ01000068.1_pt1 | contig 83533 bp, 98 predicted proteins | sample 1535811 | NCBI WGS metagenome assembly LQAJ01 (sample SAMN04331587, study PRJNA305678) | bioreactor metagenome | isolation source: bioreactor_6 inoculated with Wadden Sea sediment 2nd replicate of a... | place: Germany: Wadden Sea, Janssand Flat
GGAAGAACCCCCTGCGGAAGAAGAGGAGTCCGGAACCGACCTGAACGCCATATTCGGCGCCCCTGAAGCACCGGAGGCCCCGGCGGAAGAACCGGCAGCTGAGGAAGAGCCAGAAGCCGAGGAAGAGGCTCCTGAAGAAGAAACCGGAACCGACCTCAATGCCATATTCGGAGCCCCTGAAACACCGGAGGCAGATGGGGAAGCTGAACCTGAGGCCCCTTCAGAAGAGCCTGCGGCCGAGGAAGAGCCTCCTGAAGAACCGGAAGCCCCTGCTGAAGAACCAGCGCCTGAGCCAGGTGCCCTTGCACCAACCGATTCCAAGGTTGAAGAAGATGCCGAAGCGGCGGTTGAATATGCCGAAGGCGGCGAGGAAGCCTCCGAGGAGGAAACCGGGGAGGTCACCGAACCGGGCTCCCTGGCGCCAACTGATTCCATGGCTGAGGAAGAAGCTCCAACGGTAACAGTAACCGAGGAAGAGACCGGTTATGAGGAAAGTTCCTACCACATTCTGCCCGGGGACTGCGGTTCCCTCTGCACCCTGAAGCTCGATTCCGGAGGTGTAAGGGTTCTCGGAAGCATGCTTGCAGCTGTTTCCGGCACCATCGAACTTGATGATGACATACTCACCGGAAAGGGGTTCGCCTGGCTCGGCCAGGGAGATCTCATGCCTGTGGTTGTGGAATACACCGGTGGAATGACCGTGCGGATAGACAGGCTGGCCCTGCGGCCCAGGGTGTTTCCAGCGTTTCATACGGCCTGGAGTCCGTCCCGGCGCTCAGGAAGCTCGAGGGCGAAGACAAGGGAAGCCTCCTTCTGTTCATAAACGGAAGGCTGAAGAAACTGTCCGTCTCCCCGGGACTTCGGGTGAGGGGGGAAAGCATACTTGCGGCGGACCCCGGGGTTACCTTCGCAGAGGCGAAGGACGGGTTCCTTGCGGTGACCGGAACCGGCAGGATGATAATTACCGGCTGAGACTTGCTCATTGAGTGGACAATGTTCTATTTTCCAGGCTCGTGTGGGGATGTAGCTCAGTTGGAAGAGCGCTGCCTTCGCAAGGCAGAGGTCGGCGGTTCGATCCCGCTCATCTCCACCATTTTTTGTGTTTCACCAGGAATGGGTTTATTGATGGCCAAGGGTTCTGACAGCAACACCGGAGCTTACTCAAGCTCAGTCTGGCATGTTCAGCCGGGGCGGAGCAGGGTACAGAGAAAGGTGGTCGCTGACGGCTTCAGAACCGAGTATCCCTATGCCGGAGTGGTCGTAGTTGCCGAAAACCAGTCTCCGGAGGAAGACAACTCTGCCTCCATTGCCGTGGAGACCATACGGGATGTTTTCGCCGAAGGTGTTGCATTCGGTGTGGACGACGCACTTGAGGATTCCTTCCAGGAAGCCTCGGAACTCATAAGGAACAAACAGCTTGCCGGCTGCAGCGCCGCCGCGGTGGCTTTCAGCGCCACGCACATATGGTATGCCCTTGCGGGAAACTGCAGGATTTACAGGATCGATTCCGACGGTGTCCGCTGCATAGTTCAGGACAGAACCCGGGCCGCCGATCTGAATATGGCCATCAACCATCCTGATTATCTGAAAACCGTAAGGGACATGGAGTGGTGGCTGGGCGCACCGGAGCAGGGCAAACCTGTCTGCGGCCACACCAGGCTTCGAAAGGACACCACATATCTTCTGATGACCGCCGGGAGCTGGATACAGTTCGAGCAGACCAAGCCGGTCCTCCACCGGAAGGGTGCCAGAAAGACCATCAACGGCTGGATAACCTCCCTTTCCCGGGACCTCAAGCTGGCCTACAGAAGGCAGGGGGGTGCCATGGCGGCGGTTTCCGGCGCCAGGGCCAGGGACGGGGGCACGGTTTCCTGGAGATCGATAGGGGTCGCCGCCCTTTCCATTGCACTGGCAGGCTATCTCGTTTTCGGGAAGCCGATCTCCTGCCAGGAGGAGGAAGGTCAGCGGGCCGACCTCTTCTCAGCGGACACCGTGCCGGAGGAAATTGTCAGACCCCTGGTTCCCGAAGCCGACACCTCGTCCACGGAAGATACCGTCGGAGGAGGGATGCTTGCCTCCTTCAACGACAGTCTGGCGGCCTCAATGGAGCCCGCCGTACCTGACATTTCCTCGGAACTTCCCCTGCAGACCGCCATCATCGGCGGAACCGATGTGCCGCTGCCCCCGGATTCCTTCGCGGTGAGCGTTAACACCGAGCCGGACCTTCAGTGGGAGAACTTCTCTCCGGGTATCTATTCACTGCCCGGGGATACCGCCTCAGCTATTCTGGCCCGTAGGGTTTCCCTGCTGTTCCCTTCCCTGGAAATAATAGAGCTTGCAAGGATAGTTACCATACGGGAGAACGGCGTATCCGATTCCGCCCGGTGGCTGGCCTCACTGCCCCCGGAAGAGGCCGGGACCACCGGTGTCATAGTGGAAACCCGGAGCAGCGTTGCCGGTGGCGCTTCATGGATCCGCAATTACCCGGTTTTCGCCAACGGCGACCGGGACAATCGCAGCGGCGACCCCGGCGGCTTCGTCGGGGATGCCCTCGAGGATATGCCGGTTCTTCCTGACACCGGAACATACAGGCTGATAATAGTTCTCTGATACCCGGAGCCTTGAAAAAAAGTTCGGAATTTCCTATCTTCTGCCGCCGGCCACTCTAGGCGGGGAGCCAGCGGTGCCCTGTACCCGCAATCCGCTATAGCGGGGCCGAATACCCGGCGCGGCGATGCACTTCGGTTTGTGTCAGGAATACTGGTTGTAAGGAATAGAACCCGCGCGGCGAGACGCCGTGAACCCGGTCAGGGTCGGAAGACAGCAGCCGTAAGCGGACAGTCTCGGGTGATGCGGATCATTCTGTTCTGGGCCTTTGTTCCCCGGCCATTCCGGCGTCTCGACAATCCGGGTGGGTGGCCGGCACCATTCCTTCAAGACAGGGGGTTCTCTTGAGCTATCTTGTTTTCGCCAGGAAGTGGCGTCCTCAGACCTTCACCGATGTGATCGCCCAGGAGCATGTGACAATGACCCTGCGGAACGCCATCACCAGTGAAAGGATAGGGCACGCCTACCTTTTCACCGGCCCCAGGGGTGTGGGGAAGACCACAACCGCCAGAATTCTGGCCAAGGCACTGAACTGCGCCGAGGGACCCACCCCCGACCCCTGCATGGAATGCGAGGCCTGCCGCAGGATAGCCGCCGGGGGCCATCTGGATGTGCTGGAGATCGACGGCGCCAGCAACAGGGGTATCGACGAAATAAGGGACCTGAGGGAAAAGGCCCGCTACGCCGCCGCCGAGGGCGGATACAAGATATACATCATCGACGAGGTCCACATGCTCACCCGGGAGGCGTTCAACGCCCTGCTCAAGATACTTGAGGAGCCCCCGGAGAGGGTTATTTTCATATTCGCCACAACCGAGCCCAGGAAGGTACCAGCAACCATACTGAGCAGGTGCCAGAGGTTCGACTTCAGGAGGATACCCTCGGCTGTAATGGGGGGGTACATAAAGGAAGAAGCCCTGAAGGAAGGCATTTCCATAACCCCCGACGCCCTCTCCCTGGTATGCCGGGCATCCGGTGGAAGCATGAGGGACGCCCTTTCCATAATGGATCAGCTGGTGAGCTTTTCAGGCGGGGAGATAACCGGGGAAACGGTTTCAGGCCTTCTGGGCCTCGTGGAGGCGGATCTCCTTGCGGATATCTCCAGCGCCGTTTTCCATTCCCGTGGGAACGATGCCCTCGAGCTGATAGAGGAGGCCCTCGGCCGGGGATACAGCATTGAAGAGCTGATCGACGCACTGAACGGTTTCCTGAGGAACGCCCTTCTTTGCGCCACCGGGGCGGAAAAGGGCATAGGCGACCTCTCCGACGGCGAGATCGAACTGGTAAGAAGCACAGTTGCCGGTGTTTCCGATGTACATGTGCTCAATGTGCTGAGGCTTATGTCCGGTGCTTCGGAACAGATAAGGCTCGGGGCTTCCCCCAGGATCTCCATCGAAGGAGCCCTCATAACCGCGGCGAAGCTGGGCGTAGCCTTTGGCTTTGAAGATCTTCCCCCGGTTACTCCCAGGGTTTCCGTTACCGCCGTGGGAAAAGAGGCCCCCCCGGCAAAGACCCCGGAAGATGCCCCACGGGAAAGCGCAAAAACCGTGGAAAAGCCGGCTGAGAAGCCGGAACCCGTGGCTGAACCGGTGCAGGACAACGGCGATGAAGACACCAGAGAGAAGGAGAACTCACATATCCGGGAAATATCCGGTCTTTTCGACATGATCCCCGAAGACAATTAGGAACGGGAGAAGCAATGAACCGTCAGATGAAAAAAATGATGGCCCAGGCCCAGAAGATGCAGCAGGACATGCTTAAGGCCCAGGAGGAACTGGCCGCTGAAAGGATCGAGGGCTCCGCCGGAGGCGGTATGGTGAAGGCCACCGTCAACGGCCAGTCGGAAATTGTCAGCCTTTCCATCTCACCGGAGGCGGTGGACCCTGAAGATGTGGAAATGCTGGAAGATATGATAATGGCCGCCATTACCGATGCCGTGGAAAAAAGCAAGGACCTGGCGGCGAAAAGAATGGGAAGTATGGGTGTTCCCGGCGGTCTCGGAGGGCTGATGTGAAAGAATCCCTGCTGGATTCCCTGGCCGGTTCACTGGGAAAACTGCCTGGAATCGGCCGGAAAACAGCCCTGAGGCTCGCCTTTGCCCTGGTTGATGACAGAGATCTCGCCGGGGAGCTTTCAGAGGTTCTTTCCAGTACGGTAAGGGACATTCGTGAGTGCAGCCTGTGCAGGAACCTGACCTCCGATGAAATATGCGAGACCTGCTCCGACCAGGCCCGCAGATCCACCATCTGCGTTGTGCACACCCCGGCGGACCAGAGGTCCATTGAAGACACCGGCCTCTACCGGGGATACTATTTCGTGCTCCACGGGAACCTGGCCCCCCTCGACGGCACCGGCCCGTCTGAACTGGGTATACCACTGCTTCTTAAAAGGGCGTCGGACATAGAGGCGGAAGAGGTCATCCTTGCCCTGGACTCCACCACCGAGGGCGAGGCCACATGCTCCTATATCGCCAATCAGCTGTCCAAATCCGGCATCAGTGTAACCCAGCTGGCCCGGGGGCTTCCGCCGGGAGCCTGGTGGAGTTCGCCGATTCCCTCACCCTCTCCCAGGCCCTGAAGGGCAGACGCGGCTTCTGATGACGCTTAACTGGCCAAACAGGCTTACGGTGGCCAGGATAGTAATGTCCCCGGTGGTGATGGTGCTTCTCCAGGAGGGAAGCAGGCCCGCCAGATGGATCGCCCTGGGGGTTTTCGTTACCGCCGCCCTCACCGACATGGTGGACGGCCATCTGGCCAGGAAATACGGCTGGACATCCAATCTCGGCAAATTCCTCGACCCCCTGGCGGACAAGGTACTGGTGGTCCTGGCCTGGATAGGCCTGGGTAAGCTGGGCCTGATCCCCCAGTGGACGACATATGTGATAGTCGGGCGGGAGCTGCTGATAACCGGCCTCCGGTCCATAGCCGCCTATGCCGGGGTGCTCATAATGCCCTCGGGTCTCGGGAAGTGGAAGGCGGGGATACAGATGACCACCGTTTCCTTTTTCATGCTGCTTTCGGTCCTGGACCGCAGCGTTATTCCCCGGGGGGTCCGACTCACCGGCGACATACTGATAGTACTTGCCCTGACACTCACCGTGGCCTCCGCCCTCCACTATCTCTGGCGGAACCGTCTGCTGCTCCAGAGGCTGGGAATGTGAGGGGCCTTTTCCGTTTCGCGGGAGCCGCCCTGGCAACCACAATGGGCACCGGCTTCTTCCCCCTGGGTCCTGGAACCGTTGGAAGCCTTGTGGCGGCTGCCTTATTCATTATCTGTCCCGCCGCCCTGAGGATCCCGGTAACACCGGCGTTACTCCTTGTTGCATGGGTCGGTTGTGAAGCCGGCAGGAAACTCTGGGGCGAAGACCCTTCCAGGGTCACCATCGACGAGGTGGCCGGTTGCTGGCTTGCCTGCCTGGCCTCTCCGGAACGCTGGGGGCTCTGGGGAATCGCCGCGGCATTCGTTCTCTTCAGGGTGTTCGACATCGCCAAGCCCTGGCCGGTGAGCAAACTTGATGAAATGAAGAGCGGCATTGGCATACTTCTTGATGACATCGCCGCGGGGATCATGGCCGGGCTGCTTCTCCTGGCTGCGGCCCTCCTTTTTCCGGAGGTGAACCCTGTACTCTGAATCGGCTCTCATGATGGTGGGGGATGAACTGCTCAGCGGCAGGACCAGGGACGTTAACCTGTTCAGGTTCTCAGGAATGCTTGCTGAACGGGGGCTCCCGGTTATCGAGGCCCGGGTGGTCCGGGACGAACCCGGTGAGATAGCCCGGGCGGCCAGGGAGATGACCCGGCGGGGAAGGGTTCTGATTGTTACCGGAGGAATGGGCCCCACCGACGACGACCTTACGTTGAGGGCGGTGGCCGACGCCTTCGGACTTGAGCTTCACCGTTCCCCCGAAGCAAAGCGAATGGTGCGGCAGAGACAGGAGGTCTACGGCCTGGGTTTCCCTGAATCCGCCTTCAAACAGGCAGATATTCCCCGGGGGGCCCTGCCGGTGCTTAACACCGCGGGAATTGCCCCGGGGGTTGTGCTGAAGGCCGGGGGCGGCGCGGTGGTGTGCGTACCCGGGGTGCCATCGGAATCGGCGGCCCTGCTTCTTCCCTGTCTCGACGCCGCAGGAGCCCTTCCCGGAAATGTGATCCCCATACACTTCATAAGGACATGGGGGCTGAAGGAGAACGCCCTATATGACTTGCTCAGGGAAACAGCCGACAAACACGGTGTCGTTCCCGGTTACCTTCCCTCCCCGGGCAGGGTGGACATCAAGGTCCGTGGTGCCGGTTCCGGGGAGTTCTGCCGGGAGGTAAGGAATATCCTGGGAAGCAGAGTCTATTCCACCAGCCGGGATGAAACCCTCGAGGAGGTCCTTGGAAAAAGGCTCCTTGAAGGGGACCACACCCTGGCCACCGCCGAATCCTGCACCGGCGGGGGCATTGGTATGGGCATCACATCGGTGCCCGGATCATCCCGGTGGTACACCGGGGGCGTGGTGTCCTACTCCAACTCCCTGAAAACATCCATCCTGGGTGTTTCCGCCGATACCCTGCGGGAACACGGAGCGGTTAGCGGTCCCGTTGCCCTGGAAATGTCCCGTGGGGTTCAGACCCTCACCGGCGCCGACTGCGCAGTGGCGGTTACCGGCATAGCCGGCCCCGGTGGCGGAACCCCGGAAAAACCCGTTGGAACCGTATGGACCGCCGCGGTGACCCCAGGCGGCCGGCGCAGCGATCACTGGCGGCTGGGAGGGGACAGGAACTCCATAAGGGAGGGGGCCTCCGCCAGGGCCCTGGGAACCCTTCTCGAGCTGCTTTCATGAGGCTTTTCCTTGCCCTGGTGCCCCCGGAACGAATACAGGAGGGAATTGCCGGTAACCTGGCTCCCCACAGAAAGGCATACCCCGGGCTGAAATGGGTGCCGGCGGAAATGCTACACCTCACACTGAGGTTTCTCGGCGAAGCATCTCCTGAGGATGTTCTAAACCGCCTTAATGGGTTGGATATACTTTCATGCCTGCCGGTGGGGTTCACGCTGAACCGATACGGAACATTCGGCCGACCGCCTTCCGTTCTGTGGCTTTCCGGAGACTTCTCCCGGGGAGCCCGTATTCTGGCGGATATGCTGAGCAGGCTTCCCGATGGAAACGGGAACATCGAAGACAGGCCCTTCAAGCCGCATATTACACTGGCAAGGGCACACAGGGGAGATAAGGTTCCGGTGCTGCCGGACCCCATGGAGATCAGTGGCGAGTTCCGTGAACTTCGGCTTGTGAGCAGCGTACTGAAACCCCCGGGGCCGGTTTACGGTACGGTTGAGAAATGGGAGGTATAGCCGGGGTTGCCCGGGGTACATATGTTTACTATAGTTGTCTTTGATGGCAGGAGAATGGTCCCCTCATCAGGGTCACATCAGGTTTATTACTGAAAGGTGTTGCCATGGCAGACAAAGCGAGAGATCCAAACAAAACTAAGGCCCTGGACGCGGCCTTCCTTCAGATCCAGAAGAAGTTCGGCACAGGCTCCATCATGAAGCTGGGCGAGAACCCGGAAATGGTGGTGGATTCCTTCCCCACCGGCTCCCTCTCCCTTGACGTGGCCCTGGGCGTAGGCGGTGTTCCCAGGGGAAGGGTGATCGAGGTCTTCGGCCCTGAAAGCAGCGGAAAGACCACCCTTGCCCTTCACATGCTGGCAAATGCCCAGAAAGCCGGTGGTGAAGTGGCCTTCATCGACGCCGAGCACGCCCTTGATCCCGGCTACGCCGAAAGGCTGGGCCTCAACATCGACAATCTCATGGTGTCCCAGCCCAACAGCGGCGAGCAGGCCCTTGAGATAACGGAAACCCTGGTCAGGTCCAACGCCGTGGATGCCATAGTGGTGGATTCAGTGGCTGCCCTTGTACCCAGGGCTGAGATCGAGGGGGAAATGGGCGACAGCCACGTGGGTCTCCAGGCCAGGCTCATGAGCCAGGCCCTCAGGAAGCTCACAGGGGCAGTTTCTAAATCCAAGTGCAGCGTCATTTTCATCAATCAGATCCGCATGAAGATAGGGGTAATGTTCGGAAACCCTGAAACCACCACCGGCGGCAGGGCGCTGAAGTTCTACTCCAGTCTACGCCTGGATGTCCGCAGGATCGCCTCGATCAAGAACGGCGACGAGGTCGTGGGCAGCAGGACCAGGGTCAAGGTGGTCAAGAACAAGGTCGCCCCTCCCTTCAAACAGTGCGAGTTCGACATACTCCATGGTCATGGGATCTCAAGGGCCGGCGAGCTTGTGGACCTCGGCCTCGAGAACGACATCCTCACAAGAAGGGGAACCTGGTATTCCATCGAAGGAAAGCAGATCGGCCAGGGAAGGGACAAAGCCCGGGACTATCTCATCGAGAACCCCGAGATCGCCGATCAGCTGGAACTCACCCTCAGGAAGCACTACGGCCTGATCAAGCCAGATAAGGAAACCCCCGCCGAAGCCGGGGAAAAAGGGGAAAAGTCATAGAGAAGGTGCTTTCCGCCGAGAAGGTCCGCAGGGGCCGGGGGCTTGTCCGGCTTGCCTCGGGGTCCTACATCATTCCCTCGGCGGAACTGCCCTCGGAGTCAGAAATCGTCGACCCCGAATACATGAAAAACTGCAGCTCGACTGCGCCAGGACCGACGGCCAGGCCTTCCTGGCCTATTCGGAAAGGTCCACCGGTCAGCTCAGGCGAAAGATGCTTTCACTGGGCTACCCCCCGGGTGTGGCGGAGCTAACGGTGAAGTGGGCGGTTGAATACGGCTTTGCCGACGACCTTCGGTTCTGCGGCCTCTTTGCCCGTTCGAAGACAATGGGCAAGGCCAGGCTTCGTCTGGAGCTTCAGAAGCGGGGGGTGGATGAAAACGCCATTGAGATATTCCTCTCCCGGGTGTCCGACGAAGAGCATTTCTCCAATGCCGTTAAGCTCGTGGCCGCACGCTACGGCAGGATGGAAGACAGGGAAAAGGCACTCCGCAGGGCATCGGGCTGGCTTTCCAGGCGGGGTTACTCAGGGGAGTTCATACACAGGGTCCTGAAGGCGGCACTGTGAAACACCGGGTGAACAGGGCTTTCTGGTCCGCTCTGGGCGCGATAATCACGGAAAGGCCCCCGCTGCCACTCCCCGATGGGCTGTCCCCGGGAATGGCCGCCATGCTTGAATCCCCTCCGGCCCTTCCCGGGGATTGCCTGGTGCTCCCCGGAGAGAACCTCCCTGGAAACCGGGGCCGCTACATCTACGCCCTCACATGGAAACAGCTGAGGGAAATGGGTTTCAGCAGACCATTCCGGATCAGCCTTCCAGACGGGGTCGAGATACTGCTTCCCTTCCGGCGCAACGATCTTGCCGTTGTTCCACAGGGGTTTCAGGCAAGGGTTCCCGGTGAACTCAGGGCACTTGCTCTCGTGGGGAAGAGCGCCGCCCTCAGGGCCAGGGGCATTCATCTCGCGGTTTGCTCCGCAGTGTACGAGCCCGGGATCTGGAGCATACTCCAGGGGGGCAGGTGTTCCGTCTGCACCCCCGACCGCCTCGTCCAGCTGGTTAGAACACTTGACTTTTCGAGTTGAATCAAACAGATTTGTGACCCCTTGGCATATTATTATCAGGGGACGGGCTGGTTTGCACCCGGCTTTTGCCGGAGCCCCCGACGGTTGTGAAGAAGTACAATAACATAAAGAACACCAACCCTTACGGAGGTTTGGAAAGTGAAGACCTACTCTGCAAAAGCCGGAGAGATCAAGAGGGACTGGTGGGTGGTCGATGCCACCGATCAGACACTTGGAAGGCTCTCGGCCAAGCTTGCCATGATACTTCAGGGCAAGAACAAGCCGGTGTACACACCCCACATGGACACCGGGGATTTCGTGGTTGTGGTAAATGTGGAAAAGATGCGCATAACCGGCCGCAAGCTCGACCAGAAAATTTACTACCGTCACAGCGGTTACGCCGGGGGCCAGAAGGCCACCGCAATGCGCGACATGATGGAGAGGAATCCCGACAGGGTCCTTACCCACGCCGTTAAGGGAATGCTTCCCAAGAACAGGCTCAGCCGCGCGCAACTTAAGAAACTCAAGATCTTTTCCGGTCCCGAGCATACCCACGCTGCCCAGCAGCCCAGGGTACTTGAGATCAAGTAGTCAGGGGGCAGCATGGAACAGTACATAGGAATTGGAAGAAGGAAGTCGGCAACGGCAAGATGTTATCTCAGGCCCGGCAACGGAAGAATTGTGGTCAACCACAAGACTCCCGGTGAATACTTCGGTGAAATGAGACAGAAAGACCACGCCTTCGAACCGCTCCAGACAGTGAAGGTGGCCGGTTCATACGACCTCGTGGTGAATGTTCGCGGCGGCGGTATCACCGGCCAGGCCGGAGCCATTCGCATGGGTCTGGCAAGGGCTCTGGTCGAGGCAAATGCCGAGTTCAGAGGTCCCCTGAAGTCAGCGGGAATGCTCCGCCGTGACCCCAGGGTGGTCGAGAGAAAGAAATACGGGCAGCCCAAGGCAAGGAAGCGTTTCCAGTTCTCCAAGCGTTAGGCCGCGTTTTTAACACACACGATGGATACAGGCGGGTGTCCGGTGTTCCCCAGGGGGAATGGCACCCGCCTCCATCGGAGGAATAACCGAAAGGAAAAAGTAATGCAGATCCCTTCAGTACAGGACCTGCTGGAGGCCGGAGCGCACTTCGGTCACCAGGAGAAAAGATGGAACCCCCGGATGAAGAATTATATCTTCATGGCCCGGAACGGTATCCATATCATCGACCTTAAAAAGACACAGAAGAATCTTGAAGAGGCCATTAACCTGGTAAGCAGGCTGGTTGCCCAGGGCAAGGATGTCCTCTTCGTGGCTACGAAGAAACAGGGCAGGGAAAGCGTCCAGGAGCATGCTGAGAGATCCGGAATGTTCTACATGACCGAACGCTGGCTGGGGGGAACCCTCACCAACCACAACACCATCTTCAAAAGCATCAAGCGGCTGGATGAGCTGGAAGACATGGAGAAGAAGGGCTGGCCCAAGGGTTTCAAGAAGCGCGAGATCCTTCAGAAGACCAGGGAGATGGAGCGGATCAACAAGTACCTCAGGGGCATCAGGCACATGAAGACCCTTCCCGGGGCCATCGTTGTGGTGGACATCAAGAAGGAGGCCATAGCGGTCAAGGAAGCCAGGAAACTTGGTATTCCCTGCATCGCACTGGTTGATACCAACTGTGACCCCACTGAAGTTGACTATCCCATTGCCGCCAACGACGACGCCATCAAGTCCATCGACCTCATCGTGGGCTCCCTTGCCGATGCCGCCCTGCTGGGCGCCGAAGGCAGGAAGCGCCGGGATGTGGAAGAACCGGTGAAGCCCGTCGGCAAGAGGGAAGCAAAGGAAGAGGCCGCTCCTGAGAAGAAGGCCGAAAAGGCTCCGGTAAAGGAGCCGGTTGAAAAGAAAACCCCACCTGAAAAGGGCGAGGAGGAATAGATATGGCCGTAGACGCGAAAACAGTTAAGGAACTCAGAAGGGTATCAGGCGCCGGAATGATGGAGTGCAAAAAAGCCCTGGATGAAACCGGAGGCGACCTCGACGCAGCCCTCAAGCACCTCCGTGAGCAGGGCGTGAAGGTCGCGGCAAAGAAGGCATCCAGGCAGGCCAACGAGGGTCTGGTGTATTCCTACATCCATGGAGTGGGGAACTCGGCGTTCTTGTGGAGATCAACTGCGAGACCGACTTCGTGGCCCGCACGGAAACCTTCCAGGAGTTCTGCAAGCAGGTGGCAATGCACATAGCTGCCGCCGCTCCGGACTACGTCTCAGTGGAAGAGGTCCCCGAGGCCCGTGTCGCCGAAGAGAAGGAAGTGCTTTTCTCCCAGCTTGCCGATTCCAACAAGCCCGAGAATATTAAGGAAAAGATAGTTGAGGGCCGCCTGGCGAAATTCTACTCCGAGATCTGTCTCCTTGAACAGGAATGGATCCACGACTCCGAGGTGGGCAAGGTCTCCGACGCCGTGACCGCGGCAATAGCCAAGGTCGGCGAGAACATAGTGATAAACCGTTTCGCTCGTTTTCAGATAGGCGGTTAGTATGGAAGACGGCTCCGGTAAACCCCGCAGGGTCCTCTTAAAACTCAGCGGAGAGATCCTCGCCGGCCCCGGCGGAAAAGGATTTCACCGGGATACCATAGGCGCCGTTGCGGAAGTACTTGTCAAGGCCGTTTCCCGGGGAGTTGAACTCGGGGTGGTGGCCGGCGGGGGAAACTTCGTCAGGGCAGGGAACTCTCCGCCTTTTCCAGAACACAGGCCGACTACATGGGCATGCTTGCCACGGTAATGAACTGCCTGGCACTTGCGGATACAGTTAATGGGCACGGCGGCAAGGCCGCCGTGCTTTCCGCCATTCCGGTGCCGGAAGCCGGGGCCTATTTGTTCGCCCCCTGCCGGGCCAAAGAGCTACTCAGCGAAGGCCGGGTGGTATTCTTCGCCGGGGGAACGGGAAACCCGCTCCTTTCCACCGATACCGCCGCCGCCCTCAGGGCAGGCCAGACCGGCTGCTCCGTTCTTTACAAGGGAACGAAGGTCGACGGGATCTATTCCAGGGATCCCGTTACGGATCCCGGCGCCTTCAGGTATGACAGGCTCACCTATGAACAGGTGCTGGGGAAGGACCTCAGGGTAATGGATGCCGCCGCAGTGGCCGTATGCCGCGATAATGGCATTCCCATTGTTGTATTTGACAATACCGATCCGTCGAACTTTCTGAAGATCCTTGACAGTCACGGTCTCGGTACAGTTGTAGAGGGGGATTGAGCAATGTACGAGGAAATTCTTTTGGACCTTGAAGACCGCGCCGAGAAAACCCTGCGCAACACATCGAAGGAAATGTCCGTGGTGCGAACGGGAAAGGCCAGTCCCGCCCTCCTCGACACCATCAGGGTGGAGATATGGGGTGATACCCTTCCCCTGAAACAGGTTGCCGGTATAAGCGCCCCGGAGCCAAGGCTGCTGGTTGTTCAGCCCTGGGACGCCTCCACCGCCCCGGACATAGCCAGGGCCATCGAGGCAAGCGATCTGGGACTGAGGGCGAATGTCGACGGCCCCATAATCAGGATCCCCATTCCAAAGCTGTCCGAGGAAAGAAGACGGGACCTCTCCCGGCATGTTAAGAAACTTGCCGAAGAGGGCAAAACCGCCATACGGAACATTCGAAGGGACGCCAACGATTCCCTGAAGAAGGCCTGCAAGAACGGTGACATCACCGAAGACCAGGAGAAAAAGGCCATGCTGGATGTCCAGGAAACCGTTGACAGGGCAACAAAGGAGATCGACAGGATCCTTCAGCTGAAGGAAGACGAGATCCTTGAGGTCTGATCCCTCTTCAGTACCCGAGCACATCGCCATAATAATGGACGGCAACGGCCGATGGGCCAGGCAGCGCGGGCTTCCCCGGATCAAGGGCCACGACGCCGCCGAGGGTTCCATTCACGATTCCGTCGAGGTCTGCGGCGAACTGGGTGTGAAGTACCTCACACTCTATGCCTTTTCCACGGAGAACTGGTCCCGGCCCAGGGCTGAGGTGACTTTCATAATGAAGCTTCTCAGCCGGTTCATAAGGGGCAATCTTCAGGAGCTCCACGACAAGAATGTGAAGATACGGGCCACTGGAAGGCTCCAGGACCTCCCACGGGGGCCCCTTAAGGACCTCCAGGAGGCAATGGAGCACACCGCCGGGAACACCGGGCTCACACTTGTCCTGGCCCTCAGTTACGGAGGCAGGGCGGAGATACGCGATGCAGTGGCGGCCATTGCGGAGAAGGTGCAGGCCGGGGAAGTGTCACCGGATGGAATCACCGAGGCAACCATCGCTTCCCATCTCTACAATCCGGACATCCCTGATCCCGAGCTGATAATCAGAACCAGCGGAGAGCAGAGGCTTTCCAACTTCCTCATGTGGCAGTCGGCCTACAGCGAGTTCTTCTTCTCCCCGGTGCTGTGGCCGGACTTCAGCAGGGATGAACTGAACAGGGCGATCCAGGACTACTGCTCCAGGGGGCGGCGTTTCGGAGGGCTGGAGAACTAGATGGCCTTTCAGAAACTTTTTGGAAGAACCCTCATCGCAGTTCCCGGGATCATTTTGTTCCTTGGGATACTCTTTTACGCACCACCGGTGTGGAGCGTCTTCCTATTTGCGCCCTGGCTGTTTTCGCCGGCTGGGAGGCTGTTCAGCTGTGCTGTTCCAGCGGTGTGAACCTCCTCACAAGGATACTCGTATCCTTTACCGCCGGTGCGGCGACCCTTCTTATCGCCGTTGACCACCCCCTGGCCCTGCCGGCCCTTCTTCTTCCAGGGGCGCTGGTAGCCCTCTGCGTGATGATAACCATGGGACCGGCCCATTCCAGAAGGAGGATCGCCGGAACATCGGCCTTCTGGGATTCTACACCATGGGCTTCGGCATTCTGGGCTGGCTCTTCATTAATTCCGGGGTCTGGATCGTATTTGCGATACTGGCCCTCTGCTGGCTTGGCGACAGCATCGCTTATTTCGCTGGATCCGCATTCGGCAGGCACAAGATGATGCCACGGGTAAGCCCCAACAAATCCTGGGAGGGGTTCGCCGGAGGCATTATCGGCGCCGTGGCCGGTTGCGTGATCGTGGGCAGTTTCGGCGGCTTCGAGCTTTTTCCCCTTGTTGTGACCGGTGTTGCCGGGGGGCTTGCGGGAGTCCTGGGCGACCTCTTTGAATCATCACTGAAAAGGGATGCCGGGGTCAAGGATTCAGGCACCATTCTTCTTGGGCACGGAGGCATACTGGACAGGTTCGACAGCGCGGTTGCCGCGGCTCCCGCCGCCCTTGTGGTCCTCACTCTGTTCGGAGTAACCGGCTGATGGGAAGAAGGATCGCCGTCCTTGGCTCCACGGGCTCCATAGGCAGACAGGCCCTTGAGGTGATCCAGGGCAGCCCCGAGCTGGAACTGCATTCCATCGTATGCCGGAGTTCGTTGAAAAAGCTTGATGAACAGCGGAACAGATATTCTCCGGCTTTTGCCGGTGCCGCCACCCGGGGCAGCCACAGGGAAACCATACTGAAGGCCCTTGAAGGCTGCGATATGGCCCTTAACGCAATAGTAGGAAGCGCCGGGCTCCAGGCAAGCCTTGTGTGCCAGGAAATGGGCCTGCCCCTTGCCCTTGCCAACAAGGAAAGCCTCGTTATCGGCTCTGAACTTCTTACCGACCACCTCCGGAAGGGGCTTGTAATTCCAGTGGACAGCGAGCACAGCACCATTTTCAGGTGTCTTATGGGCGAAACCCGCAGGGCCAGAAGCATTACCCTTACCGCCTCCGGCGGGTCCCTCCGGGACCTTGACCCGGCTGACATTCCCGGGGCCACACCGGAAATGGTCCTTGATCACCCCACATGGAATATGGGCGGAAGGATAACCGTGGATTCAGCGTCAATGGTGAACAAGGCATTTGAGGTACTTGAGGCCCGAGCTCTCTTTCCCGGTATTCCAGTAAAGGTAGTTATTCACAGAAGCAGCGTGGTTCACTCCTTCGTAGAGAGCGCCGACGGCGCCTGGAAGGCTCTCCTGGGTCTTCCGGACATGAGGGTTCCCATAGCATGGGCCCTTCTCTATCCCGATCTGCCCGCTTTACCCGTTGCCTCGGAATCCCCCCTTCAGTGGGGTACGCTCTGCTTCGAACCCCTTGACCTGTCAAGATATCCCGCCTACGAGGCCGTTCTGGCCGCCGGCGACATGGGCGGAACCGCCCCCGCCGCGGCGAACGCTGCGGACGAGATCGCCGTGGAGGCCTTCCTGAACCGCCGACTGCCCTTCGGTGAAATACCCCGGATCATCGGTGAAACCGTGCGAGCCATGGGGGCAAAGCCCGTGGAGGATCTCGCCCATCTGCTGGAAGTGGATGAAATGGCCCGCAATAGGGCAAGAGGGGCGGTTGAACTGGCATGCTCTCAATACCCGCGGTAATCGTTGGCCTCGGTCTTATAGTTTTCTTCCACGAGCTGGGACACTTCCTTGTCTCAAAGGCGGTTGGGCTTCCAGTTGAACGGTTCAGCATAGGTTTTCCCCCCTTCCTCTTCAGGAAGAAGGCCGGTGAAACGGAATACTGCATAGGCGCAATTCCCCTGGGGGGCTATGTGAAGGTGGACCTGGGCGTGGGGAGTGGAACTGTTTCCCCGGTGAAATGGTGGAAGCGGTCGCTTGTGGTCCTGGCCGGGCCCTTCATGAACCTTGTCCTGGCGGCTATGCTGATGTTCACCGTGCTGGCGGTTACAGGAACCGAGATACCGGTTACCCAGCCGGTGGTGGGCAGCGTTCACATGGACGGCCTCGAAACCGGTGACAGGGTGATAATGGTATCCGGTTCGGAGGTGGCCGACTGGTCCGAGCTCTACCAGGCGGTGGAGGCGAACCCAACCGGTGAGTTCCTGGTGGAGAGGAACGGCTCCCGGCTGACTGTTCCCTACAACCTTTCCCCGGACAGCCTTCCGGGGTTCACCCCCCTTCTCACTACGGTGGTGGAGTCATCGGTGGGCATGCCGGCCTATGAAGCAGGTATTCGGTCCGGTGACAGCGTTACAGCGGTGAACGGCGTTCCCGTAGCGGACTTTTCCGAACTCCAGAGGGAGGTCTCCCAGTTCACCGGAAGGTACGCGGAGATCGTCTTCATGAGGAACGGTTCCCCGGACACAGCATGGGTGGAGCCCATGGATTACCAGGGAAGGCTCATCATAGGCGTTACATCCATGGGGGAAACCAGAACAATGAAGCTGCCGGTGTTCGAAGCCCTTGGCCTCAGCGTCACCGCGGCGCTGGAGGGTGCCCTGGCCTTCTATTCCGGGCTGGTCAAACTGGTGGTCTCTCCGGTTCAGCTGGTGGAGATGTCCGGCGGACCTGTCTTCGTGGCTGAAACCCTCGGGCAGCAGGCCGGCTTCGGGATCTCCAGGTTCCTTGAGACCATTGCCTACTTCTCCCTGGCCATAATGGGCTTTAACCTGATCCCCCTGCCGGTACTCGACGGCGGACAGTTCCTGTTCCTGCTTTATGAAGGGGCAAGGGGCAAACCCGCTTCTCCAAGGGTGATCCAGACCGCCCAGCAGATAGGGGTACTTCTTCTGCTGATCCTCTTCGCAGCGGTGATATTCCGGGACATATCAAGGGTGGTCACAAGGGTCCGCTAAAGCAGCTGGAACTGCTGTTCCTCCCGCTGGGCCTGTATCATGAGCTGTTCCAGCTTCGACGCCGTGTCCGCCGCCGCCCTGAAGAACACCGGCCAGGTTTCCACATTCCTCAAGGCAAGCTGCTCCAGTGCAAGGATGGCGGTGCTGTCCGGCGGGGGGACCATCCCGCTGAATCCGGCAGAAAGGCAAGGTTCCTCGCTGTCATGGAGGCGGCTTCGGTTATCAGTTCCATATCCTCCGGGGTGAATTCCGGGCCTGGTTCGCCACCGCAGGCAACCAGGATCAACAGAACGGAAGCAAAGGGGATGATTCTTCTCATGGGTCTAATATGCAAATGTTCTCCTCCCCGGGCACATTTCCGGCGGACAATGGTATAATAAGCGTATTGGGAAATGGTCCTCCATCAGGAAAGGCTCATTTTGAGATATTTCATACTGCTTCCGCTGTTGCTGCTTTGCGTTTCCGCCCATGCCACGGAATACGGCCGTAACAAGATAACCGGGATCGACCAGGACTGGTGGGTCATCCATTCACCCCATTTCGATGTTTATTACGAGGAGGGAAGCGAAACCGTTGCCGAAAGCACAGCGGTGATAGCTGAACGGGAGATCCGCCTTCTCAGCGGCACCTTCGATTACCTCCCCTCCCAGCCCATACCGGTGATAGTTTACCGTTCCCCGGCAAGGTTCCGGCAGACAACTCTGATATCAAGCGAACTTGGTGTTGGGGTGGGAGGTTTCACCGAGTTCTACAAGGGCAGGATCGCGGTTCCCTTCGAAGGGGTCTGGAGCACCTACAGGCATGTACTGGCCCACGAACTGAACCACGCCTATGTGTATGACATGATGTACCGCAGGGAGCTCACCGACATACTCAGGTCCAGAACCCCCCTCTGGGTAATGGAGGGTCTCGCCGAGTACACCTCCCTGGGATGGGATACCGCAAGCGAGATCGAGTTCAGGGACCTTGTGATACGGAACGGCATAGTAACGATACCCCAGCTCAACCGGAGGCAGGATTATCTGGTTTACCGGCAGGGGCAGGCCATTTATCATTTCATGATAGAGCGCTACGGTGAAGAACGCTTCCAGGACTTCGTAAGACAGATGCGGAATCGCGAGGGCATTAACGGCGCCATGCGTGCCGCCTTCGACATGACCGTAGAGCAGTTCAGCGAGAGGTTCATCGAATGGGCCAGGGAAACCTACTGGGGAGACGTGGCAACCGGAGATAGTCCTTCCGACCTCGGCACCCCAATCATGAAGGGCAGTGGAAGCGGCGCAGGCAGGTTGAACATGGCCGGGCCGATCATCTCCCCCGACGGGTCTTCAGTGGCCGGAGCCGAGTATCACCACGCCCGTTTTTCCGGTGTGGTTCGCTCGGCGGTGGACGGGGAAGAGCTGCTCCGGGTGGTTGACGGAACCGGGATACAGGAGAGGTCCGTCTCACCCATGTACAGGACCATGTGCTTCTCCCCGGGCTCTGATTCCGTGGCGGTGGCCTTCCAGAAACAGGTAACCGATGGCATCATGATCGCATCGCTCCAGGGGGAGATGACGGAACTCCCCTTCCAGTTCGAGTTAATAAGGGATCCGGTGTGGAATCCCTCCGGGGGGCAGATAGCCTTCAGTGCTTTGCAGAACGCCACACTTGACGTATGGATGTGGGATATCCACGCCGGGGAGCTTGCAAGGCTTACCGAGAACAACCAGGGAGAGTTCGACCTCTGGTGGGGAGAAAGCGGCATCTGGTGCGTCTCCGAGGATCCCTCCCTTGGTATCAGATCCATCCTCCTCCTTGGAACCGATGGCTCCGCCGACACTGTACATACATGTCTGGAGGACATATCCACTCCGGTGGAAACCCCTGAAGGCCTGGTCTTCATCTCCTCTGAGCAGGGCCAGCCGGATTTCTATCTGCTGAAAACCGACACCACCGCCGCGGTGAAGCTCACCGATCTCTACATGACCCCGGGTTATCCAAGCTGGGCGGATTCCTCCGGAGTGGCCCTGTTCCAGTCATCGGACTGGAGCGGATCGGGCCTCTACATCTCCCACGACCTTACCTCCAGACGGGCCGAAGGCCCCGATTCCCTTCATCTGTGTGCGGCGGGGAGGGACTATTACGGTGAAGAAGACAGCGTTTACTTCGAAACGGGGCACTGGCGCATTGCTCCCTACCAGCCGGCCTTCTCCCTGGATCAGGTCAGCGCCAACGCCGGGTTCGATTCCTACGCCGGTCTTACCGGAAGCTCCTATTTCATATTCAGCGATGTCCTTGCCCTTCACAAAATGGGCATACTGGCGGACTTCAGCGGCCAGGTCAACGACATGGATGTGGCAGTGATGTACAGCAACCTGGGTCACAGGGTGCAGACCGGTGGTTCCGTTTACCGTTTCGCTTCAAGGTATGTCTTTGAAGACAATGCAGGCAACCGCGACTATGTGAGGGACATCAACCTGGGATCAGGTCTGGGTGCCTATTACCCATTCACCAAGGCCGTCAGAGCCGGTCTTTCCGCCAGCTACAGGCGGGTTTCCCGTGAGGGCCTGTGGTCCAACGACCTTCTCTTCAGGGAGAACATCTTCTCCCTGGGGGCGAACCTGGTCTACGACAACGCTCTCTGGGGCGCTGTCGGTCCCCGGGTGGGAAGCCGCATGAGCATCGATTTCGACTACGCCCCGGGTCTTTGGGACAATTCCCAGTACTTCACCGGAATGTTCGACCTCAGGGAATACACCTGGGTTTCCTCCGAGGTGACACTGGCAACCAGGCTTGCCGGTGGAATGAGCTTCGGGGAGGATCCCCAGCGGTTCTTCCTGGGTGGAGCCCTTCCCCACAGAAGGAGCACCGGGGATGTGGAGGGGGTGGGAGACCTCTACCAGTTCTACACCAGTTACGCCGACATGCTCCGGGGCTGGGACTATGTCTCACTTAACGGAACCCGATACGGAGTGGCTTCCGTGGAGCTCCGTTATCCGGTGCTGAACTATCTCAGCCTTGCCGCCCCCATTCCCATAACACTCACACGGGGCAGGGGAGTGATATTCACCGACCTGGGCTTCGTCTCCGACGACCTGTCCACATTCAAAGGCGCAAGGGGCAGCGGAGGATACAGGCTGGAGGACATCAAGATGTCCATAGGAACAGGGTTCAGGCTGAATATAGGGTACTTCGTATTGAAAACCGATATCGCCTGGCGGACCGACCTTGCGGGAATAAGCCAGAAACCTGAATACTACTTCACATTGTCAACGGAATTCTAACAGGGAGGTTAGCCACAGGTATGAGAATCATTCTTCTGCCCGTTCTGTTCATAGTTCTGTCCGCATTGTCCTGGGAGTGTCCCGAATGCGCTGCGGAAAACGACGGTACCTACTGCTCCGTCTGTCATCTTCCCGAACCTCCCCAGGGTATGGTCTACGTTCCCGGAACCACTGTCGATATAGAAGGTGAGTCGGTTCAGGTATCCGGTTTCTTCATAGATTCCGAGCCGGTCTCCTACCGTGGTCTTGTCACCTGGATCAACTCCTCCGGTTTCGGAACCGGAGACCTTGGAGTGATAATAACCGGAGGCTCGGGCGACGCCATGGAGTTCCTTGCTTTCACACCCTTTATGGGCGACCAGAGCGGGGGCCTTACGGTTCCCTCACAGATGCTTGACAGTCCCGCGGCTTCAGTTACCTGGAACGGCGCCCAGTCCTACCTCTCCCAGAGGGGCAAAAGGCTTCCCACCCTGGCGGAGATGCTAGCTGCCCAGGAAGCGGGAGTTGTGGTTCCCAGGGATGTATTCGAGGCCATGTCCGGGTATTCTTCACACCTTGTGTCCTCCATGGGCGAAATGCTTGGAACCCTGGGCACACAGGCAATGTTCGCAGGCTACAGCACCGCCCGGGAGAGAATCATGTGGGAGTTTACCGGTACGGTTCACAGCGGCAACCCCAATGACACCGCACCACCCTCCTCGGCGGTTTACATGAGTATTTTCAAGCCGGCTCCCGAGCCTGGCATATCAGCGGTCAACAGGGGAAACGGTTATTTCAATGTTCTTTTCAGGGGGCCATCGAGGTTCCAAGGTAGTTCACGAGAGGAGACATCAGTATGAAAACTGTATTCATAGCCGCTCTGGCTATTCTTTTCTGGCAGGCTGCGGCGGCCGGGAGGTAACCCGCACCGATACCGACACCGTTACGGACCTAAGCGGCAGGTGGAACGACACCGACGCCAGGTTAGTGGCCCAGTCCATCGTTGAGCAGTGTCTTGAGGGCCGTTGGGTCGCCGGGGCCCGTGTGGTGGACGGCAGAACTGAAACAGGGCCGCCTGTGGTCCTGGTGGGCGGAGTCAGGAACCAGAGCACCGAACACATCAATGTGGATGTTTTCATGTCCGAGATAGAGAGGTCCCTGCTGAACTCCGGCCGTTTCAGGATAGCCTCAGGGGGCAGGGAGAGGGATGAAGTCAGGGATGAAAGAAGGGACCAGTCCATTTTCGCCTCCCCTGAAAGTGCCGCCCAGTTCGGCAGAGAGGTTGGCGCCGACTATGTGATGACCGGAACGGTGAACTCCATAGAGGACCAGGAGGGCAGCACCCGGGCGGTCTATTACCAGATCAACATCGAACTCATCGATGTGGAAAGCGCCCTCAAGGTATGGATGGGTTCCACCGAGATAAAGAAAATGATCGAGTGGTAGGGTGAGGAACGCCCTCCTTTTCTTCTGGGCCCTTCTTCTCCTGGCCTGCGCCTCCTCCTACACCGGCACCATGCGTCCGGTGATAAACGACCTCGGCATGGGCCAGCCGGTACGGGCAATGGAGAGGCTGAGGCATGTGTTTCCCGACAGCACCGGGAAGGACAGGCTTCTCTATCTCATGGAACTCGGGAATCTGGCCAGGTACGCGGGTCTTCATGACACAGCCCAGGCAGCTCTGCTTCGGGCCGACGGGCTCAGCGACCTCCAGAGGGGAACGGACATCGGCCAGCAGGCGGCTTCCATGATAACCAGCGACCTTGCGCTGGATTTCAGGGGGGCCGACTACGAGAAGGTGTTCATAAACTACTGTCTGGCCGCCAGTTTCGCCGCATCCGGGAACATTGAAAGCGCCGCCGTAGAGGCCAGGAGGGTGAACGAGAAGCTGAAGGAGATCAATTCCCACTACGGCGAGAACCCCAACCGATACACCGACGATGCCTTTGTACGGTACTTCATGGGTGTCCTCTACGAGATGGACCACGACTACGACGACGCACTGGTGAGCTACAGGCTGGCCATGGCCACATACGACTCGGTCTACGCCGGCCAGTACGGCCTTCCCACCCCGGTTCAGCTCCGGGCCGACGCAATGCGCCTGGCGGACTACAACGGATTCGACGGCCTCCTCAGCGAGTTTCAGCGTCTCTGGCCTGATATTGACTATTCCAGAAACCCCCGAAGCGGTGAACAGGGCGAGATAGTGGCAGTGGTGGAGCTTGGAAGTATAGCCCGAAGGGAAGAACGGGACTTCGCGGTACATTCCGAGGACAGGGTCTACAGACTGGCCCTTCCGGTGATTCCAATGTTCACCCGGCGGTCTGTCACCGGAACCCTTTCAGCCGCCGGCGGTGAAGCCCGGCTTTTCCTGGTGCAGGACATGAACGGAATTGCCAGGAAGAACCTTGAGGACCACGCCGCAAGGAATGTCCTTCGGGCAGCCGCAAGGCTTGCGGTGAAGTCCGGCGCTTCCGAACTGGGAGAGGACCTCACAGAAGAACTCACCGGTAACAGTACCCTGAGTTCAGGCGTGGGTCTCATACTGAGCATTGTAGGCGCTGTAACCGAACGGGCTGATCTCCGGGCCTGGCTCACCCTGCCGGCACAGATACAGATGGCCAGGCTCACCGTTCCAGCCGGCACCTGGCCGGTTTCCGTCACCGTCAACGGCAGGACATTCAGCCATGAACCGGTTACCGTGGTGCCCGGGGAGATAACACTGGTTTTTCTCAGGGAGGACATAGGCTATGGATCTGGCCGGATATATTGATCACACCCTTCTGAAGCCCGACGCGACACCATCCATGATAGACGGGCTCTGCCGGGAGGCCATTGACTACAGCTTCTTTTCCGTTTGTGTGAACCCTGTGTGGGTTCCCCTGTGCTTCGATATCCTCCATGGAAGGGGACCCCTTGTCTGCTCCGTTGCCGGTTTCCCCCTGGGGGCCACACCCCTCACCCCCCGGGAAGCGGAATGGGCGGTGTCCAGGGGGGCTTCCGAGATCGACATGGTAATCCCCCTGGGCCTTCTGAGAGCCGGGGATCACAGAGGCGTTTACCGGTGTGTACAGGAGGTTGTAAAGGCTGTTCCGGGAACACCGGTGAAGGTAATACTGGAAACCTGCCTGCTTTCACAGCAGGAAAAAGTAACCGCCTGCTCCATTTCCATTGATGCCGGGGCTGCCTTCGTAAAGACCAGCACCGGCTTCGCCCGGGGCGGCGCAACCGTTCCCGATGTAAGGCTCATGCGGGAAACGGTGGGGGACAGGGCCGGGGTAAAGGCCTCCGGCGGAATAAGGACAAGGGCGGACGCCCTTAAAATGATAGAGGCCGGAGCCTCTCGAATAGGGACCAGCAGCGGCATTGCAATAGTAGATGGCAATAGCACGGTTCAGCCCCGATAAGGAACGGGCAGCCGGAGGGGTAGGCCGACTGCCCGTATTGCAACCCGGATCGGATGGGTGACTATTTCATCCCTGCTGGCGGGTCCGGGAGGGGGATCAGACCGGCCAGGCTACAAGGATGAATACCGGCAGCGACGCGATTGCGAAGGAGAGCAGCAGCCAGCTTCTTAATCCGGGTCTGTACATTCTCTCTGTCCTCTCGTTGAAAACCGCGACACTCGAACGATTTATACAGGAAGCAAATACCGTGCCAGAGACAGACAGAGTTTTATTGATGAACTGGAAATTGTTGAAATACATGAACATAAGCGTGCATCTAAAGTCGTGGAGTCTCAAGGGGCGGGGCAAATGGGGCGTCTGAAGCTGATGAAGAAACTTTTTATTGACAGGTGGTCAGGGATCGCAGACAGGATTGAAATTATATATGAAAAGAGGACGGGCAATCGGAGGGGTCGACCGATTGCCCGTATTGTAACCCGGATAGGATGGGCGAAACTCTCATGCTCGGTGGCGGGCCCGGGAGGGGTTCAGGCCGGCCAGGCTATGAGCATGAGGAGCGGCAGTACTGCGATTCCTATCGACAGCGTCAGCCAGCTCATGAATCCGGGTTTGTGCATCCTTTAAGTCCTTTCGCCCACAACGTGAAACTCAAACACGAATACAGGAAGCAAATACCGTGCCAGAAAATAACATCATTCGTTAAACGAAGCTCAAAAGGAAGCAGTACAATACAATAGCGGTCATCTACTTGTTCTGGCCGGGGCCGGCAGCGGAAAAACCAGGGTCCTTACTTCAAAGATCGCGTGGATTATTGACACCGGCATAGCGAAACCCTGGGAGATTCTTGCCATGACCTTCACCAACAAGGCCGCCGGGGAGATGCGGGAAAGGGTTCAGGGGCAGCTGGGGGCATCCAACATCCGGCTCCGCATGGGAACCTTCCACGGCATATGCGCCTGGATGCTCCGCCGTGAAGCCAGGGCCCTGGGGCATCCGGAGAACTTCTCGATATTCGACGGCGACGATCAGAAAACACTGATCAGGCGACTCATGAAATCCATCTCACTTCCGGTGAAGATCACTCCATCGGCTGCAAAGGGGTTCATATCAAACAGCAAGAACGACCTTCTGACGCCGGAGGAAGCCCTTTCCACGGCCACATCGCCCTACATGGAATCCCTGGCCATGCTCTACGACGGATACCAGAAGGAGCTGAGGAAATCCGGTGCCTTTGACTTCGACGACTTATTGACAGAAGTCCTGGCGGCGATCCGTCATAATAATGACATAAGGAAATACTACCGCAATATGTTCACAAGGATACTGGTGGATGAGTACCAGGACACCAACCGTGTGCAGAATGAGATACTGAAGGAATTCACCGGGGAGAACACAGTGGTCACGGTGGTGGGGGACGATGACCAGTCCATCTACGGATGGAGGGGTGCCCGGGTGGAGAACATACTGAGGTTTCCCACCGAGTTCGCAGGAGCCCACACCATAAGGCTGGAAACCAATTACAGATCCACCGGGAACATCCTTACCGCGGCGTCATGCCTCGTGAGCCACAACCGTGACAGGCACGGCAAGACCCTGATCCCGGTGCTGGGCAGGGGTGACCGGGTGAAGATACACAACACACTCACCCCCGAGGACGAAGCCCACTTCATCCTGTCATCAGCCAGGGAAACCGCCGCCGACGGCACCCCCTGGAAGGAGATCGCGGTCCTTTTCAGGACCAACGCCCAGTCCCGGCCCCTGGAGACAATGTGCAGACGGATGCAGATACCCTACGAAGTGGTGGGCACAGTACGTTTCTTTGAAAGGGCGGAGATAAAGGACATCGTGGCCTACCTCAGAATGATAGTGAACCCCGTTGACGCCGCCAGTTTCAGAAGGGTTGTGAACAAGCCCACAAGGGGTGTGGGGGACAAGGGACAGAGCGCTTTCTTCCGCTGGGCCGAGGAGCACGGTACCGACATCGTATCCGCCCTGGAGAAGTGTTCTTCCATACAGGGCATATCCTCAAGGGGGCAATCCGCCCTTGAGAAGCTGGGCAGGAACCTGAGGCACTGCATGGACGGCGTTGCGAAGGGGGACACAGCAAGCGACATTGTGGACAGGGTGATAGACTTCACCGGACTAGCCGACCTCTATTCCTCCGGTGAGATAGCCGACGAGAGCAGGCTTCAGAACATACAGGAGTTCAGAAGGTACGCCGCGGAGTACGACGGCAGGAGCCCCGATGGTGGTCTGCCCGGCTTTCTTGCTGAGCAGAGCCTTCTCTCCAGTTCAGACACCTGGACCGGGGACGACAGGCTGGTTCTCATGACCCTTCACAGCGCCAAGGGACTGGAGTTCGACTGTGTTTTCGTATCCGGCCTGGAAGAGGGGATGCTTCCCTTCATAAGGGCCAGGAGTATTCCCCAAGGACCTCGAGGAGGAGAGAAGGCTGCTCTATGTGGGAATGACCAGGGCCAGAAGGAAGCTGTGCCTCACATGGTGCAGCCAGAGACCCAGACCGGGAGGCTTCCCCCTGGGACCCAGCCGTTCCTGCCGGAAATAGCCACGGGACAGAAGGAGACCCCCGAGGTGGAGGATACATCTCCCGGTGTCCCGGTTCCCTCGCCGCCGCCGGTGCCTCCGGTGTCGGGTACAGAAAGGGCAATCTGGTCAAGCACCCCAGATATGGCAAGGGGGTCGTAATAGGGGCAAAGAAGCGGGGAAGCGAATGGGAACTGTGTATAAATTTCGGATTTGACGAGCCCAAGACCCTTCTCACCGGTTATGTTCCAATACCTGTACTAAAGGAAAAAGCTCATCCGTCGGACCTCGACTAGAAGGAGACCGCACCATGGAACTCTACCTCGATACAGCCAATGTTGAAGAGATACGGGAAATTGCCGGATGGGGTGTTCTTTCCGGCGTTACAACCAACCCAACCCTGATCTCAAGGGAGGGAAGGGATTTCACCGAGGTAATCCGGGAGATCTGTTCCATAGTGGACGGCCCTGTGAGCGCCGAGGTGATAAGCGAAGACAAAGAGGGCATGGTAAAGGAGGGAAGGGAGAAGTCCCTCTGGCACGACAACGTGGTTGTCAAGCTTCCCTGCACACCCCAGGGGATCGCCGCCTGCTCCGTTCTTGAAAACGAGGGTATCCCCTGCAACGTTACCCTGGTCTTCTCCACCGCCCAGGGCTTCCTTGCCGCCGCCGCCGGAGCTTCCTATGTGAGCCCCTTCGTGGGAAGACTGGACGATGCGGGGACCGATGGCATGCAGGTGGTCCGGGACCTGGCGGATATTTTCGATGCCCATGGTTTTTCCACCAGGATCATCGCCGCTTCCATAAGGACCCCGAACCATGTCACCGAAGCTGCCCTTGCCGGTGCACACATTGCAACAGTGCCTATGCCGTCATGAAGAAGGCAATTCTTCACCCCCTGACCGAAAAGGGCATGGAAGCCTTCAGGAACGACTGGGCGGCGGCGGGGAACTGATGGTCCAGCCAGGCCTCATAAGGCGCGACATACTTCAGATGATCCACGAAGCGGGAAGCGGCCATCCCGGCGGCAGTCTTTCCCTTGTGGAGATACTGTGCCACCTGTACTGGAATGAAATGAGAATAAGACCCCGGGAGCCCCACTGGGATCAACGGGACCGGCTGGTCCTTTCAAAGGGTCACGCCGCCCCGGCGCTCTACGCAGTCCTTGCCCGGAGGGGCTATTTCGATGTTGAGCGGCTTCGGGAACTAAGGAAGTTCGGTTCCGGACTGGAGGGGCATCCCCACATGCAGAGCCTTCCCGGCCTCGACTGCTCCACGGGCAGCCTGGGTCAGGGGCTTGGAATAGCCGCCGGAATGGCCCTGGGCCTGGAGCTCAGGAAACCGGCTCCCGTGTTTTCTGCATACTGGGCGACGGCGAGCTGCAGGAGGGAAGTATCTGGGAATCCGCTATGTCCGCCGGGGCCAACCGGCAGAATAACCTCACGGCCATTGTTGACAGGAACCGTGTGCAGCTCGACGGCCCGGTGGAGGAGATAATGAAGGTGGAACCCCTTGAGGACAAATGGCGGGCCTCGGCTGGACCGTCGCCCGCTGCCAGGGGCACCGGCGGGAGTCCATAAAGAAGGCATTCGAAACCCCCCACAGAGGCCCCCTGGTGATAATCGCCGATACAGTGAAGGGCAAGGGGGTTTCCTTCATGGAGAACTCCGCCCTGTGGCACGGAAGGTCGCCCACCCCGGAGGAACTGAAGCTGGCCCTGGAGGAACTGGAATGAGGGCCACCAGAGAAGGATATGTGCAGGGTCTGCTCCGGGCGGGGGAGATCTCCGACAGGGTCGTGGTGGTGGATGGCGATGTCAGCCGTTCCACTGGAACCATGGCCTTCAGGGAAAAATTTCCGGACAGGTTCATCAACCTGGGAATAGCCGAGCAGAACATGGCGGAGCACTCCGCCGGCCTTGCCCTTGCGGGTTTCATGCCCTTTTACAGCACCTACGCGGTTTTCGCCGTGGGAAGGGCCTTCGACCAGATAAGAACCTCCATCTGCAACATGAACCTTCCGGTGAGGATCGGAGGCGCCCACGGCGGCACCAGCGTCGGTCCCGACGGCGGCACCCACCAGGCCCTTGAGGACATCGCCCTTATGCGTGTCCTTCCGGGGATGACTGTTCTCGTGCCTGCGGACGCCATCCAGACCGAGGCGGCGGTGATTGCCTCCCTGGACATCAGCGGCCCTGTCTACATTAGGTACGGCAGGAACCCACTTCCCTGCATTTACTCCCGGGGAAGCACAGTGGAACCGGGCAGGGGGCACCTGCTCCGGGAGGGGCGTCACGCCTCCCTGATAGCTGTGGGTGCAATGGTCTCCAGGGCACTGGAGGCTGCGGAGGTTCTCTCCCGTAGGGGTATAGAGGTTTCCGTGGCGGATATGGTGAGCATAAAACCCATAGACGGTGGCCTGCTGGATCATCTGGCCGGGAACTCACAGGCTGTGGTTACCGCCGAGGATCACCAGATTGCAGGAGGGCTTTTCGGGGCTGTTTCCGAGTACTATTCCAGGAGGGTCCCCGTAAGGATCTCTCCCGTGGGCATAGATGACAGATTCGGCTGCAGCGGTACACCCGACCAGGTAATGGAGGCCTGCGGACTCACCGCTATAGCCATGGTGAAAGGGGTGGAAAAGCTTCTGGGGTAAATGCCTGTATCATTGACTTGAAGTCCTATGTGGGGTAGCTTTCACAGGCTGGAGTTACTCCATTGTCACTCAATAATTTAAATGTTATCAGGAGGTTTAAAATGGCTAAGGTTCTGATCTGTGACGCCGTTGCAGATTCCGCCCTCGATGCTATCAGAAAGGGCGGCCACCAGGTTACCGTAAAAACCGGAATGGACCAGGACGCCCTTCTTGAGACCGTACCGGGATACGACGCCATGGTCGTAAGAAGCGCCACGAAGGTCAGGGTTCCCGTTCTGGAGCACTGCAAGGACACGCTGAAGCTCATCGTAAGGGGCGGTGTGGGTCTCGACAACATAGATGTCAAAGAGGCCGAGGAACTTGGAATAGCCGTGAGGAACACCCCCAGCGCCAGCTCCGTGGCGGTGGCCGAACTCGCCCTGGGCCACATGCTTGCCTGCTGCCGCTACATACCCGTGGCCGACAGGACCATGAAGCAGGGCCAGTGGAACAAGAAGAATTACAGCAAGGGCCTGGAACTCTGGGGCGGAACCCTGGGTCTCATCGGTTTCGGCAGAATAGCCAGGGAGGTCGCGAAGAGGGCCAAGGCCTTTGAGATGAACGTGATCTTCTACGACCCCTTCATAGAGGAAGAGTCCCTGGAAGGCGCCGATAAGGTAACCCTCAGCGAGCTCTGCGAGAGGGCCAATTTCATCAGCCTCCACATTCCCCACAACGACGAGACCCATCACATCCTCCACAAACCCCAGTTCGACCTGATGCAGCAGGACGTTGTAATAGTCAACTGCGCCAGGGGCGGCACCATCAACGAGGCAGCCCTGCTGGAGGCCATCGATTCCGGAAAGGTCTTCGCCGCGGGCACCGATGTGTTCGAAACCGAGCCCAGCACCTCTGAGAACTGCGATCTGATACAAAGCGACAAGGTCATAGCCACCCCCCACATAGGCGCCGGCAGCCGAGGGGCCTCAAGCAGGGTGGGTGCCGAAGTGGCTGATATAATAGTCGACTTTTTCAAATAGACAGAGAGTGAACTTTTAACTGAAAGGTTGAAAAATGCTGAAAAAGGTACCGGCCATACTCGCAGTACTGCTGCTGGCCGCCGGTCTGGGCTTTGCCCAGGGAACTGAAGCTCCCCCAGGCGGGGATGCTGCAGAGCTTCCGGCGGATGCGGCGGGCGAGGTGGTCGCCACGGAAACAGAAGGCGCTTCCGAAGCCGACCCCGCGGCCATGTCCGCCCCGGTGGACGGCCAGGGGATGCAGCCCCCCATTCCATCCAGGTGTCCGACTGGCCCAACGACGCCGGCGACGCCCTGGAGGTGAGCTTTGAACCCGGCAGTGAGTCCCCTGAGAACCTTTCGTTCCTGGGATACACCGTCTACAGAAGAACAGCCGGCGAGGAAGAGATGAATCCTGTGGGGTTCATTGCCACCGGAGAAGGCACCTCCTTCACCGACGGCTACGACCCGGACTATCCTGTGGAGCCCGGGGTTCAGTACGAGTACCAGGTTGCCGCCTCATACATAAACGGCGCCGAGGTGGCAAGCGAGATTACCCCCGCCCAGGAAGTGGCATCCAACCAGTGGTTCCACACCGGCAAAGTGAGGGTTCTCATAGGATGCGTCCTCTTTCTGGGTCTCATTCTCCTCTACTTCAACGCCGCCCAGCGAGGCGTGCAGATGTACCTCAGGCCCATCGCCGGTATAGAGGCCATCGACGAGGCCATCGGCCGGGCCACCGAAATGGGCAAACCAATACTTTATGTACCCGGCCTGAGTACCATTGGAGATGTGGCAACCATCGCCAGCCTCACCATTCTAGGCCGTGTGGCCAAGAAGGTGGCCGAGTACCAGACACCGCTTCTTGTCCCCAACCGAGATCCCATAGTTTACACCATAGCCGAGGAAACCGTCCGCCAGGGCTATCTTGAAGCGGGCAGACCCGACGCCTTCGACAAAGACAGCGTTTTCTTCCTCACCCAGAGTCAGTTCGCCTTCGTGGCAGGTGTGAACGGTATCATGATGCGAGACAAACCAGCAACGAACTTCTACCTGGGAATGTTCTGGGCGGAATCCCTCATTCTCGCAGAAACCGGTTCCCTTTCCGGGGCCATCCAGATAGCCGGTACCGACGCGGTTACACAGCTTCCCTTCTTCATCACAACCTGCGACTACACCCTGATAGGCGAAGAGCTCTACGCCGCAAGCGCCTATCTGGGCAGGGAGCCCAAGCAGCTTGGTTCCATCAAGGGGCAGGATGCCTGCAAGGGAATAATCATGGCGATCATCACTCTGAGCATTCTGCTTTCATTAACTGATATGATAGCCGGCACGGAAACACTGGCCTGGCTCAAGGATCTCTTAACCATGTCTGTACTGGACTAGCCCACCGAAAGGAGAGGACTAAATGAAAAGATCCGTTCCTCTTGCGATAGTCATGGTGGGCGGAATACTGTTCATCATTCAGTATTTCATACCCCACCAGTATTCGCAGACGCTCTTCGACTACTACACCGAATGGGTGCCGATAGTAGGCGCCTTCGCCCTTATTCTCGGTGTTGGCAGCCTCACAAGGCTCCACAATCACAAGATCAAGAGGAAGGCAAAGAACTGGCCATACAGCTGGGCGGTGCTCATTCCTCTTTACATGGTTCCTTTCTTCGCCCTTGTCCTCCCCGAGGCCATCGGAGGAGGAATGCTCCAGAGCATGGGTGGGGACAGAACCTCCCAGGGTGTTTTCGACTTTGCCTACATGAACATCCAGGTTCCCATACAGTCAACAATGTTCAGCCTTCTGGCCTTCTACATCGCCAGCGCCGCCTTCAGGGCCTTCAGGGCCAAGTCCGCCCTGGCCACAGTGCTGCTTCTTGCGGCGGTGGTGGTCATGCTGGGACAGGTGCCAATAGGTGAACTCATTGGCGACTGGTTCCCGAAGATCGGCCTTTGGATACTCCGCTACCCGAACACCGCCGCCAAAAGGGCCATTTCCCTCGGCGTGGGTTTCGGTATTCTTGCTACACAGCTTAAGATCATCTTCGGCGTCGAGCGTAATTGGCTCGGCGGAGCAGGAAAGTAGGGGGGGTGAACATGAACATCTGGGAAAAAATGCTGAATGTTGACAGGCGCTGGATCTTTCTGACCATAGGCCTGGCTTGTATCATACCCTTCTTCACTCCCCTGGGGCTTCCCGTACTGCCCTCCCAGGAAGTGATCTCCGTGTATGACTACATAGAGAACCTGGATTCCGACAACGCTATCATGGTAAGCTTCGACTTCGACCCCGGCACCGCCGCTGAGAACCAGCCCATGGGTGTCGCCGTTCTCCGTCATGCCTTCGCCAGGAAGGTTCCCGCCTATGTTACCAGCTACACACCACTGGGGCAGGGCCTTGCCTCCATTGCCATAGAAGAGCTGACCAACCCTATGAACGACGGTCACTTTCAGATGGTCCGCTGGGACGACTGGGCTGAACTGAGAGAACAGGGAATAACCGACCGCGACGAGATAGAGGCCGAGTGGATAGCCAGGGGAAACACACTTCCCGACAATGCCCAGGGATGGGTGTTTGAAGGCCGTGATATTGCCTTCCTGGGCTATCTTCCCTATTTCCATCTGGTCATACTTGGCATGACAAGTTCCATCGTCTCACAGTTCCCCCAGGATGTTGCGGGGAACCCGGTGGAACAAATGCCCATGTACCAGGACCACAAGAGCCTCCGGGACGTGGACCTCGCCTTCACCGCCGCCGGCTCAAGCGTCTGCACAATGTGGATAATCTACGGCCGGGAGAAGATAGGCCTTCCGGTGGCCTTCGGGGTTACGGCGGTCATGGCAACCGATTACCTCATCTATGTTCAGTCCAATCAGATAATAGGGCAGCTCGGTGGGCTTCGTGGCGCCGCCGAGTACGAAACCCTGCTCATGGGCTGGAGCGAAGACGGCGTCGAGAGGGCGCAGCATTCCCCGGTACCCGGGGCTGCCTTCATAGGCATGGACGTTCAGTCCATTGCGCACCTTCTCATCATTTTCCTTGTAATTCTGGGAAACATCGCCTACTTCGCGGGAGGTTTCCACAAGAACGTCAAACTGAAGGGAAGGAGGTAGAGCATGAGCATCGAAACAGCAGGACTCTGGGTTTCCGCTATCTTTACGCTGGGAATCTACTCTTTCCTTTACAAGGAAAACCCGCTTTACCGCCTGGCTGAGCACCTTGTGGTGGGAATATCCAGCGGATACGGAATAGCCATTACATGGACCCGTGTGATACAGCCCAGGCTGATCGATCCCATAGTGGCGGGAGAATCCGGCGCCTGGGTGCTTCTCATCCCCGCTGCCCTGGGTATCCTCTACATAACCAGGTTCTTCCCCAATGTGGCCTGGCTCAGCCGATACCCCCTGGCATTCATCATGGGCGCCAGCATGGGTGTGGGCTTTCCCCTGTCCATGAAGGCCCAGGTCCTCAGGCAGCTGGAAGCCACCATAATACCCCTCTACCAGCCCGGCCTTCCATGGGATGTGGCCATAGGCAACATCGTGATAGTTCTGGGTACCTCGCCGCGCTTCTTTACTTCTTCTTCAGCAAGCCCCACAAGGGGCCCTTCTTCGGAGGCGGTTCAAAGATAGGCATCTGGATCATCATGATAGGTTTCGGGGCGACCTTCGGGTTTACGGTTATGGGGCGTATCAGCCTTCTGATCGGGAGGATACAGTTCCTTCTGTATGACTGGCTCCCAACCATCGGGATAAACCTCTAGCCCACGGGTTAGAAGAGAAGGGCGGCGCAGCAAAGCGCCGCCCTTTGCCTTCTGTATGACTGGCTCCCAACCATCGGGATAAACCTGTAGCCACGTGTTAGAAGGGAAGGGCGGCGCAGCAAAGCGCCGCCCTTTGCCTTCTCTACGACCTGATAACGGAATGGAAGGTATTATGGATATCATGAAACGAGCAGTCTGGGGATTGCTGCACTTCTCGTTCCTTTTCATCCTGGTTTCGTTGTCTGCTTGTAACGATAACGGTCCTGAATACTCAGGGCAAAGACCCGCAGACATAGAACCTGATGTATATCTGAGTGTCGTCGATTCAATCGGAGTTGAAGAGGGAGACAGCAACTATGTCCTCGCCATGCCCTCCTTTGCAACCAGGCTGCCAGACGGGTACATCATCGTGGTTGACCATATGAGATCCAAAGTTCTCATGTATAACGAAGACGGGGACTTCTTATCGCAGGTGGGAAGGGGTGGCAGCGGACCTGGCGAGTACCTGCTTCCATCCTGGGTCGCGGTGATCCCTTCAGGTGGACTTGCGGTAAATGATGTTATGCAGAGCAAAATACTTTTCTACACAGATAGTCTTGAATATGCCGGTTGCACTGATGCCTTCCCCTTTGCCGCGCCTATGGAAACTGTCTTCCTGAACGACACCACTTTCCTGGCTATTCACAGGATCGCAGAGGAGGAGGGTGGAGAGATCATGGCGGGTTTCTCCGTTTCCATGTTCAATGCAGCTTCCACTGAGCCGGTGTTTACCTACTTCCGCAACCTGGCTCCTTTTGACGCATCCAATCCCCTTTCAGATGTTGACATGCGGCCAATCTTCACCGTGACTCATAACGGAATCGTCTTTATCTCTGTCAGATCCCAGGAGGAATTCATCATATCAGCCTGCGACCTTCAGGGAGAAGAGCTTTTCCGTATTGAAGAGCCTTTCACGAGAATCGCGAAAACGGAACAGGAGATAGAGGAAGAGACACAACGGAATCGTGTATTTTTAAGGCATTCAGGAGCACCGGAACATGTTATTGAGTCACTGACTACAGAATCCTTCTACAGTGCCATTAACAGGATCGGAATCGGTCCGGATGGTAATTTGTGGGTCTGCCTCGGTTATTATGATTACCCCGTATTCAGAGTATATGATCCCAATGATGGGAGCTTTCTCTACACCGCTTCATTAAGCGATAGGGAAGGATATGGAGAACTGACGGTCATCGTGAACAGGTGGGGAATAACAGCGCTGGACCTGTATTGTGAATCATGGCCCAGAGTATATCTGCTCGAGGCTGTTCACGATTCTGTTTGATCCTTCAACTCTTCCAGGAACCCGATCTGTTAACGGGTGAACCAGGCATTTCCCGAGAATCCCTCCGCCCTTTCATGGCATTGCTGAAGTTCCCTTAAAACACCCTTAACATTCGCCTCCAATAGTCATCATTCCCGTTTCAAAATGGTCTCAACGGAATGCATGGAGGTCCAATGAACACACCGGTGACACTGGAGGAGAGAAACGATTCCGAACTGGGAAGGATCCTTCGAAACGAGAGATTCACCCAGCTTTTTCAGCCGATCGTTGACGCCATGGAACAGCGAACGGTGTGCTACGAGGTATTCACCAGGGGAGTGTACCCCCTTGAGTCCCCCGGGGACCTTTTTCAGGCGGCCAGGAAGGCCGGGCTTCTCTGGGAGGCGGAGCACTGCGCCAGGAGCACCGCCCTCAGAAGGATAGCCACTCTGAGGGATCTTTCCGGCACCATCTGCTTCCTGAATATTTCACCTGAGGCTGTCTGCGATGACAGGATGACCCCACAGTATATTCTGCGTTCATTGGAGGAATTCGGTCTGGGGTCCGATTCAGTTGGTCTCGAAGTCACATCGCCGGTTCACGAGGCTCCCCGGACCTTCGAGAGGAAGCTCCTTGAGCTTACCTCCGCAGGGATCATCTTTTCCCTGGACGACGCTGATCCGTCGGTTGAACAGCACATGAAGCTCCTTGATCTGCTGCAGCCGGTGTACGCAAAACTTCCCAGAAAGCTGGTTCATAACCTGGGCAGGTTCGATATGGGGCAGCAGAACATCAGAAGGGCACTGGAGACCCTAAGGAACAACGGAACCACCCTGGTGGCCAAGGGGCTTGAGGACAGGGACGAGCTGGAAGTGCTTATGTCCCTTGGTATCAGGCTGGTTCAGGGATATCTGGTGGCCAGGCCTGAAACGAAGCCGCCGGAGATACAGGAGGAGTTCGAGAGCGCTTCACTTCGCGCGGCGGCGGCACTGCTTGCCACCAACAGGGCGGAATCCGACTGTCCGGTGGGAGAGGTGTCAGGCATGCCGATGGTGGTGGAGAAGGGCAGGGTAAACTGCGAGGAGATGGACAGGATCTTTCAGGAAAACCCTGAAGTGGACCATGCTGTGGTGGTGGTTGAAAGCAAGCCGGTGGGGCTGGTTACCAGAACAGGTTTCTACCTGAACACCGGGGGCCGCTTCGGCTACTCGGTCTTTCAGAGGGAAACCGTTGACGCCCTTGCCCAGCCCGACCCCATGATAACAGGCGACGGGGTGCGGGTTACCGAGGTTTCCAGGGCTGCCATGGGAAGGCCTTCCCACAGGGTTTACGACCCGGTGGTGGTAGTGGACTGGTCCGGCGACCTTGTGGGAACCGTAACTGTGAAGAACCTTCTTGACAGGACCATAGAAGCCCAGCGGAGGAACAGCGGAGCTCTGGACCCCCTGACGGACCTTCCAGGCAATGTGTCGGTGAGGAGGAAGCTTACAGAGGCCATCGCCCTTAAGGCCTTTAACCTGATCCTTACCAACATCAACGGATTCAGGGCCTTCAACCTGGTGCACGGATTCCAGAACGGCGACAGGATGATCCTGCTGCTAGCTGAACTGGTGAAGAAACATGTTGGCACCTATGTGAGGGACGCCTTCACAGGACAGATGGGGCAGGACAGGTTCGCCGTGGTGAGTTTTACCCCGGTTCCCGGGGATTGCCTTGACACGATCTGCCGGGAGTTCGACAGAAGGAGCGTCAGCCTTCTGTACACCAGGGAGGAGCAGGAAAGGGGCAAAATGGAGCTTGTTAACCGTTCCGGCTCCATGGTGAGTTTTCCCCTGTGTACAGTATCCATCGCCGCAACGGGGAATCACAACTACTCCGATACCGAGGTTTCACCGGCCATGGTGCTGGACTGCGCCACATCGCTTCTCAGGAAGCACTCCAGGGACAGTGCCGGGGAGAAAAGCGGTTTCGTATTCGATGCCAGGATAAGAAGGGCAAGAACTAACTCAGCAGAACCCTCCCTGCAGGAACAGCACTCCTGAACCCCCTTTGAATTTCGTAGCCGCCGGGGTTGTATATTCTTCCTTTCACACCCTGCGGAAAGGAAAATCAGCAGTGGATACCGGCGTAATTCTCACTGGGCTTCTGGTCTTCGTGGCCAGGGTGCTGGATGTGTCCCTGGGCACCATACGCACCATAAGCATCATACAGGGAAGGACCACCCTGGCCTTCTTTCTGGGATTCATAGAGATAAGCATCTGGATAGGGGTTATCTCCGCGGTGATAGGTCAGGTGCAGGCCAGCCCGGTCCTTGGGGTTTTCTATGCCCTGGGTTTCGCCACGGGGAATGTGGTGGGAATCACCATCGAGCGGAAGCTCGCCATGGGAAGTATCGTGATAAAGATCATGGCCAGGGAATCAGCGCCCCTTCTTGCTGAGAAAATAAGGGAAATGGGTTTCGGAGTGACTGAATTCCAGGGAAAGGGCATGCACGGAACCGTTACTGAACTTTACATAGTATGCGCCAGGAAGCAGTTTGCCGGGATCATGTCCCAGGTTAAGAACATAGATCCCGGTGTGTACTTCGTTACCGAAGCCGTGGGGACCCTGGGTAGCGGAAAGATCCCCTACGCCCTTGAGCCCACCGGCTGGCGGAGCGTCTTCAAGAAAAAATAGGCTCATACCTGCTTAAATGGCTGGCAGGGTGCCCGGTTCCTTTATCTCTGGGGAAGCCTCAGCAGGGCTGATGCGAAACCCACGGTTCCGCTTCCAGGCAGGCCCCTCAACCGGGGTTACTTTCGGGCAGAGAACATGACAGCAGCAGCATGAGCAGAACCACTGCCGTGATTGCGGCAAAGGCTTTCTTCATTTTCAACTCCTTTTCCACCTGTTACACCCAGGCACCCGCCGGGGTTCCACCGGCCATTGCCATTCTTCCTCTTTTTCACGATTATCTCCAGGGAACGGAGGTCGGAAATGAAATGGTTCTTCTGCATTGCGGCTTTGCTCTGTACAATAGCCCTGTCCGGGTGCGGAGGCGACTACCACAGGAAATATCTCGAGGACAATGCCGGCATAAGGCTGCCCGGCGGGGTTTCCAATGTGGTCCACTGCACCTGTTCAGACATTGCCTTCACCTCACACTACACCATACCGCCGGATTCCATCGGGGCATTCGCCGAAAGCGCCTGCCTTCGGGAAAGCCCAGCCTCAACCTGGGATCCGGTGCTTTTCCTGGAGGAGCTGCCCCGGCCATGGGACACAATTCCCGAAAGCGGTAGTTTCCTTTACGGGTGCGGTTCCTCGGGATGGAACAGCTGGGATATCATCCTTGACGGGGAAACCGGAGAGATGTGGGTAACCATGTACTACACCGACGCCTCCGGCGACCAGCCCTCGAACTAGTCCCAGCGGAAGAGCTTCCCCGCGAAGAAGGCCCCGGCCACAAGCATTGCCCCCAGAACCACCATTTCGGTCTTGTACTCCAGGATGCCGTCGCCAAGCCAGATCCCCTGCATAAGCCTTATGGCGTGGGTGAGGGGAAAGGCCTCGGACACCGTTTTCAGGAAGTCCGGCAGCATCTGCCTTGGAAGGGCGGCGCCGGAGAGGAACAGCATGGGGAAGTAGATGCAGTTGGAGATTACAGTACCGCTCCTGGCTGTTCTGGCAAGGCTTGCCGGTATGAAGCCCATTCCGGCTATTCCGCAGCAGCTGAGAAGGAAGGCGGCAAACCCCTCGAGGAGGTTTCCCCTGAACTGCATGTCAAAGAGCAGCACACCGGCCAGAAGCAGCAGAAGGACGCCCATTATGCTTATCACAAGGATGGAAAGCATTTCCGCGGCCAGGAAGGAAACCGGGGAAACGGGGGTTGCCCTGAACCTCTTCAGTATCCCCTTTTCCCTGTAGGTGGCGATGTTTATGGTGAGGTCCATGGTTCCCGCGGTGAGTATCACTATTCCAATGAAGGCCGAGGTGAAGGCGTCGATGTAGCCGTATTCGGCACCGGGGAACGGGTCATTCCCCCAGATGCTTCCGAACAGGAGCATCAGGAGCAGGGGGAAGATAACGGTGAAGAAAAAGGCGGAGGGTTCCCTGAGGTAGAGCTTCAGCTCAAGGCCGAAAAGGCTTCCGATGTGGGCTTTACTGCTCATCTCCGTACTCCCTTCCGGTGAGTTCCATGAAAACATCCTCGAGGATGGGGGTTTCCGTTCTCAGGTTGCCCAGGCTGACACCCTTGTCGGAGAGGGCCTTTATCACCGGAACCACCACATGGGCCCCCTCAAGCTCCATTACACATTCTCCCTGGTTCATCTCCGCCCTGTTCACACCATGCAGGGCAAGGGCGGTTTCCGGCTGGAAGTTCTCGCCGCAGACCAGTCTGAGCCTTATTCCAGGGCGGTACTTCGCGATGAGGTTTTCCGGGGTGTCCACCGCCACCACTCTGCCGTGGTTGAAGAAAGCCACTCTGTCGCAGAGCTTTTCAGCCTCGTCCATGTAATGGGTGGAAAGGACCACTGTTCTGCTCCCCCCGCGGAACTCCTCCACCAGGGTCCACAGCTTTCTTCTGCCGGCGGGGTCGAGGCCGCTTGTGAGTTCATCCAGCATTATCAGTTCCGGGTCGTTCACAAGGGCCAGGGCAACGAAAAGCCGTTTCTTCTGCCCCCCGGAGAGTGAAGAGAAATAGCTGTCCGCTTTTTCCCCCAGCCCTACCCTTTCAAGGAGCGCCCCGGGGTTGGGAGCCTTGCCGAAAAGCCTGCCGAAGAGGGTTATCGCCTCAACGACCCGTATCCTTTCTGGGAGCTCCGACTCCTGCTGCTGAAGCCCCGTTCTCCTCTGGAGTTCCCTTCTGTCCCTGAGGGGATCGAGGCCCAAAACCCTGAGGGTTCCGGAGTCGGGCTTCTTCATGGCTGCCATGCAGTCGATTGTGGTGGTTTTCCCTGCGCCGTTGGGGCCCACGATGCCGAATATCTCCCCCCGGTTCACCGTAAGGTCTATTCCCGACAGTGCAACTGTCCTGCCGTAACTCTTCTTCAGGGACTGGATCTGAACGACGGTTTCCTCCACTTTTACCCCTTTTCCAGCCGGGGTCTAACCGGGCATATCCGGTGGACAACGGCTATAAATCGCAATATACTGGAACAGCACAACATATTCTATCCGCAAAGATAGCACTGGAAAGCGGGAGGCACCATGCTGAACGTATCCTTGTGAGCGATGTGGGAAGCACCACCACGAAACTGCTGCTGCTCGAACTCGGCACCGGGGGGTTCAGCTCCCTGGGAACCGCGGCGGTGGGGACCACGGTTGAGAAGCCCACGGAGGATGTATGCGCCGGTTTTTTTCAGGGTGTAGCGCAGCTTGAGGAGAGAACGGGGATTCAGCTCAGGGACGGTTCCGGGAACCTCACTCTTCCCTTCTTCACCACCAGTTCCGCCGGGGGAGGGCTTCAGATACTTGTGATAGCCCTGGCCTCTTCGGACTCGGGAACCATGGCGAAGGCCACCGCCTTCAACGCCGGGGGTGTGGTGATAGATTCCTTTGCCATCGACGATGAAACCCCCAGGGTGGAGAAGATACGTAGGCTTCGGCACCTCTCCCCGGACCTGGTGCTAATGGCCGGGGGCTATGAGAACGGAGCCGTGGCCAGTGTGATCAACATGGCCCAGCTCATTGCCCTGTCCCGGCCGAACCGAAATACGGTTCCGGAAATATCCCCTTGTCTTCTGCGGGAACACAGCGGTAAGGCCATATCTGAACGGCATCCTTGGAGATCAGTTCTCCATAACCTTCGCCGACAACATCCGTCCCGACGGGCTCCATTTCAACCTGAAGCCGGCCATTACCGAGGTGCACAGGCTTTTCATGGACCATGTGATGCAGATGGCCCCGGGGTACAGCAGGCTTTCCTCCATGGTCTCCTCGCCGGTGATCCCCACCCCTGCAGGTGTGGAGAGGATACTGGAGCTCTATTCCAGGAACATCCCCGGCGGTGTCGTCATGGCGGACATGGGAGGAGCCACCACCGACATTTTCAGCAGGGTGGAGGGGGAGTTCCAGCGCACCGTGGCGGCCAACACCGGGATGAGCTACAGCCTGTCCAACATCCTCCGCGAGGCGGAGCCCGAGAATGTGTTCAGGCACATACCCGGTGTGGGCCAGGGCCCCGGACGGAACTGGGTGCTGGGGAAAACCCTTTTCCCAACCACCGTTCCGCGGTGCGGCGCTTCCCTGGCCGTGGAGGGGGCCGCGGCGGCGGAGGGCATGCGCCTTGCCTGGCGGCACCATCTCAACATGGGCTACCAGCGGCACAGAGTCGGTCTTATCGAAAAAATGCGCCGGCTGGTGAAGTGCAAGTTCGATGCCGCCTTCTCCACCCCCGAGGGGGATCCCTTCAGGATATCCAGCATTGAGGTCATAATTGGCGCCGGGGGAATAATGGCCCACTCATCACCCCGGCGGACCGCATGGATCCTTACCTCCGGCTTCAGGCCGAAGGGGCTCACTCTGCTCATGGTGGACAGGCACTTCCAGAGCCCCCACATGGGAGTTCTGTCGGTGAAGTATCCGGAACAGGCCCTGAAGTATTACCTGGATGAATGTCTCGTGCCTGTGGCCAGGGTCTATGCGCCTGTGAAAAAACCTCAGTACTGAAAGTTAACGCACCCGGGGGGACCGTAAAGGTAGGCAAGGGGGAGTGCGTTTACATCGAAAGCACCTCCGGAGTGTCCATTCCCGGAGTATCCCTTCCGGAAGACGGCCTGCCCTGGTGATAGACCTCCGCTACGGCGAGGAGACCATTCCCCTTGACTTCGGTCTGGAAGGACACTTCCTCCCCGGGGAGATGAACCTGCCCTCTACTACCTCGGTCCCGCCTGAGATGGGGGTCCTGAACAGGGAGTTCAGCCTTTCCTATCCCGGGGAAATGAAGGTATCAACCGGGGACACCGTTGCCCGGGGGACCTTCTGGGGGAGAACAGGCTGATCCCCCCGCGGGTTTTCTTCGTTGATGTCAGGGCCAGGGTGGGCTACGACAGAAAGGACATCACCGATGAAATGGTGATGAAGAACATTGAGGTACGCCCCGGGGACAGGGTGTCAAGCGGTGACCGCCTTCTTTTCATGAAGTGCGGTGGCGGCCTTATTCCCTTTACGTGCAATGTGACAAGCCCTGTGCGTGGGGAGGTAACCTCGGTAGGCTACCCCGGCCTGGTAACAATGAAGGAGATACAGGATTACGACGGGAAGCCCCACTATGTGAATGTGGCGGCTAAGCTGGGGATCAAGCCCCGGCGGATAGGTTCTTACATGAAGGTCCGATTGGGTGAGTTCGTTCAGAGGAGCCAGTGCATCGCAAGCGGGGAAAGGCTGTCCACCATCAAGTCCCCTGCCACAGGCACCGTCGAGGAGATCGACCGGAAGACCGGTGTTGTGAAAATACAGTATGTACTGAAGCCGGTGAAGCTTCACTCCCCCGTGGCCGGGCAGGTTACCCATGCGGACACTGCCATGTCCGCCGCTGTCTCCTCCCGGGGGGCGGTGGTTCCCGGCATCGCCGGCTTCGGTGGTCTTCGCCACGGAAAGCTCGTCACCGGTGAGCCGGAAAAGAACTGTGTTCTACTGCTTGACTCCCCCCCGGATGCCCGTCTCATGGAGCTGGCTGCCCGGGCGGAAGTAGCCGGGATTATAGCCCCCTCCATTGATGCCGGTGTCCTTGTTGAATACCTGGCGAGGATCCCGGAGTGATCCTCACCGGACAGGAAAAGGTGCCCTTTTCACTGGTCATCCTGAGGGGGGTCGGGAACATCCCCCTTGAACCGGATGTGTACTCTGCCCTGGCGGCGTTCTCCGGCGGGAACTGCGCCCTGTTCACAACAACAAGGCTCCGGGCAGGGGTGGAACGGCCATTCGTCTTTTTGCAGCCCGGGGAGGAATAGCATGGTATGGGAATGCCAGGCATGCAGTTATGTCTACGACGCCAATAAAGGCGATCCCGATTCCGGTATTTCCCCTGGAACCCGGCTGGAGGACCTGCCGGTGAACTGGAAATGCCCCGTTTGCGGTGTTGGCTCCGAGTTCTTTGAAGAGGTCTCCCGTTCGGTGGACTAAACTCTAACGCCCCATCAACTTGCGTTATCCCACCACTTCGGGGTTGACCATTGCGGGAATTAGCCGTAAATTACTGCCTCCGGTGCCGAGGTAGCTCAGTAGGTAGAGCAACGGACTGAAAATCCGTGTGTCGACGGTTCGATTCCGCCCCTCGGCACCATTCCTATATCCTTCGGCGGATCTGCCGCTGAGCTCCTCACCCTCTTTTCATGCTTATATTCACCCCATGTTCAACTGTATTCACTGAAAACGGTGGTAATGGAAAAGTCCGTTCTCCTCAACTGGCTTCCCTTTGAGAACACCGCTACCGGCGCGGCGAAGAGGGCTCTTGAACTCCACCGCCGGCTGGCGGAAAGCTTTGACCTCAGGGCGGCGGTAACATCGGGGTTCCCGGTAGGGGCTGCCCCCGGTGTGCCCAAAGTGGTGTTTTCCCCGGCAAGGACCCCCCTTGTACGGCTTTCCGAGAGATCTCCCGGTTTCTGGATGAGGCATGGCCCCTTCGGCGTGTGGGTTACCGACACCCTTCCCGTGCCGGCCTTTCCTCCGGAGATAAAGGTGGTCCTAACCGTTCACGACCTGAGATTCCTTGAGAGCAGAAGCTACCTCAGCCTGCAGAGATATCTGCTCCTGAGGCTGACCATGGCAGGTGCGCTGAAAAGAGCTGATGCCATTGTTACCGTATCCCGTTCACGGCAAGGGCATCACAGGGCATTACGGCATATCAGGGGACAGGGTCCATGTGATCCCCAACGCCGCCGCAACACTACCCGAGCCATGCTCCGCCGGGGCCATTCAGGGTGAGTTCCTGCTTTCGGTTGGGCATCTGGAGCCCAGGAAAAACCACATAACCCTGCTTAGGGCCTTTGCCCGGCTGGCCGGCAGCTGGAAGGGCAGCCTTGTCCTCGCGGGAACCGGGCCCATGGAGGGCAGGCTAAGATCCATTGCGAATGACCTTGGCATAGCATCCAGGGTGGTATTCAAGGGAAGGATAAGCGACTGCGAACTGGCGGGGCTTTATTCCTCCTGCGCCTGTCTTGTCTGCCCCTCGGTTTACGAGGGCTTCGGAATGACTATCCTTGAGGGTCTGGAAGCAGGCGTTCCCGTTATTGCCTCCCGCATTCCCCCCCATGAAGAGGTGGCCGGGGACAGCGTCCTTTGGTTCTCCCCGGAAGACCATAACGAGCTGGCCGGGGTGCTTGCCTCCTTCCTTGAGAGTGGGGCGTTCACCGCCCGGAACAGGGTTTCGAACAGGCGGAGGGTTTCAGCTGGAGTTCCTCCGCAGAAAAACTTGCCGAAGTCTACCGGGGGCTTCTGGGGTGAAGGCTCTTTCCCCCGGGGAGATTCAGTGGCATAATCAGGCATAACCCGTAACTGGAGGTTCAGCTTGATCGCCTTCACATTCCTTGTTCTCGCGGCGCTCTCCCTTCCGGAGATAACATCGGTAACCAATGCTCCCAACGACGACGGCTCAACCCTCCTTATCGAGTTCAGCGGAGCGGTGGATGCCCCGGCTGACGCCGGAGCCCTGATGGTTCAGCGGAGAACCGCCGGAGTGGGACCCTGGGAAACGGTACTCACCGAGGCGCTCCCCCTTGAAGAACCTGTTCTTCCAGACGGATTCGACCCTGATTTTCCCATCCTCCCCATGGTTCAGTACGAGTACAGGACAATCACCTTCACCCTGGCCGGGGACTCCCTTTTCAGCGATGTTTTCACAGGTGCTGAAATGGCCAGTGGTGAGTGGTTCAACAATGAAGAGATACCCGTTCTTCTGGGCTGCGTGATATTCATGACCCTCATCCTTTACTATTTCCGCCGGGCCCAGAGGGGGGTCGACCTCTACCTCAGGCCCATCGCCGGCATAGAAGCCATCGACGAGGCCATCGGCCGTGCAACTGAGATGGGCAAACCCATTCTCTATGTTCCCGGTCTTTCCTCCATCAGCGATGTGGCGACCATCGCCAGCCTCACCATCCTTGGCCGTGTGGCCAGGAAGGTGGCCGAGTACCAGACGCCCCTGATGGTTCCCAACTGCGATCCCATAGTGTTCACCATTGCCGAGGAAACGGTGAAGCAGGGCTACCTCGAGGCGGGAAGGCCCGATGCCTTCGACCCTGACAGCGTGTTTTTCCTGACCCAGAGCCAGTTCGCCTATGTGGCAGGCGTGAACGGCATAATGATGCGTGACAAGCCCGCCACCAACTTTTACCTGGGAATGTTCTGGGCCGAGTCCCTCATTCTGGCCGAGACCGGCTCCCTTTCCGGGGCCATCCAGATAGCCGGTACCGATGCTGTCACACAGCTTCCCTTCTTCATAACCACCTGCGACTACACCCTCATAGGCGAGGAACTCTACGCCGCCAGCGCCTACCTGGGCCGTGAGCCGAAACAGCTGGGTTCCGTGAAGGGGCAGGACGCCTGCAAGGCTGTCATTATGGCTTTCATCGTACTGGGGATACTTCTCAGCATTATCAGCGCAATAACAGGGAACCAGTGGATACATTCCTTCAAAGAGTTCCTCACCATCACTGATGGCAGATCTTCTGGTTCCCCTGTACGGTATTGCGGACCTTCGGTTCCAGAAGGCTACATCCTGCGCAGGCCCATGGCCTCGGAATCTTCCCTTCTCCAAAGCCGTATAGAAGAGAATTTCAGCCCGGGCTGGTCATCCGAGGTGCTTCCCGCCCTGGGCAGAACTCCTCCTTCAATGAGAATAGTCCTCTGCTCTGAAACGCTTTCCCTTGCGGGTTTCTGCGCCTGGGACTGCACCGCCCTGGGCTTCCTGGGACCGGTGGGCGTTCTTGAGGGCCACCGGGGGAAAGGGACTGGGCCGGGGCCTGGTCCTTGCGGTCCTGCGGGATATGCTGGGCTACGGCTACGGTTATGCCGTGGTGGGGGATGCCGGCCCGGTGGATTTCTTCAGGGATGTGTGTTCCGCCGTGGTTATCGAGAACAGTGAGCCAGGCATATATCGAAGGACTGTGAGATGAACATCGTACCCATGTCCCTGGAGCACTATTCAGGGCTTGTGGAGCTTTGGAGCGGGTTCCCCGGGAACACCATGACCGGAGCCGATTCTCCCCAGGGATTCTCCCTTTCCTTGAGAAGAACGGAGACTACTGCTTCACCGCCATGAAGGGCGAAGAAGTGGCGGGATCGGTGATGGCCGGTCACGATCACCGGCGGGGCTATGTATATCACCTTTCCGTGAGGGCGGACATGCAGGGTTCCGGCATCGGGAGACGGCTAATGGAGCACACAGAAAAGGCTTTGTACAACGCGGGAATAGAGAAGATCCACCTCTTCATCTATTCCGACAACCCGGCGATAGGTTTCTACACCGGGATAGGCTGGCACCTCAGGGAGGACATAGAGGTAATGAGCAAGGTTCTCAGGGGGGACATGTACACCGGTACCAGAAGGGGCTGATCAGCCCCAGGCCAGCTTCACCGCCATTCCCAGAAGGGCCGCAGCCAGCACCGCCTTTACCCACTTCGGGTTCATGCCGTGGCTGAAACTGCTTCCAAGATAACCCCCTATGCCGCTGCCCGCCGCCATCACAAGCCCCGGAAGGATCATGAGGTTACCCTTCAGGAGGAATACGGCTAAGGAGGGTATAATGTAAACCGCTACTACAATTACCTTTATGCTGTTGGTGGAAGCAAGCTGAAGGCCGCCTGCCATGGTAAGGCTGAATATTATCAGATAGCCCGTTCCCGCCTGTATCAGACCGCCGTAGAACCCGATGAAAAGAAAGATAAGCACCTGGGGCCACTTCTTCTTCAGCTCGGTACCATTCTGCTTCCCGGGCCTGTGGAAAACCACCACCGCAAGGCCCAGAACGATAACGCCGGAAAGGATTCCCTTGAAGACAGGGTCGGGGAGATGGAGGGCGGTGAATGAGCCGGCAACTGCCCCGGGAACCGCCGCGAGACCGAGAATGAGACCCTGGCGGATGTCACGCCTTCCCTTGCTGCGAAAATTACCCGCAGCTGTGATGTTCTGTATGAGAACGGCGATACGGTTGGTGCCGTTTGCGGTTACGGGGTCCATCCCGGTGAGGATGAGCAGGGGGAGGGTTATCAGTGAACCTCCCCCTGCGTTCACGTTCATGAAGCCGGCGAAGATACCGGCGCCCAGGAGCATCAGGTAATAGAGCATTCAGGGAGTATAAGTGCCCGGGGCGCCGGGGGGAAGCTCTATTCCCCTGAAGCGCCGGCTGTATGAGCTTCATTCTCTCGAGCCTGGCCAGGAGGGAGCCCGGGCTTCTGCCGAATTCCTTCGAGAGGTCTTCGATCTCGATGCCCTTTTTGAAGAGCTTTTCCAGTTTGGCCTCTTCGTCGTCTTCCCATTTCATGAAAGCCCTGGGATGGGTTTTCCTGATCTCTTTGATCTCTTCTTGCTGGCGGCCGCGGCGAGTTTCTCGATTATTGAGCAGGCCTCGTTCACGGTTTCCCGGAAGCCCTTCACCGACTCCTCGAAAACCAGCACCTTCTGCTGCTGGAAGGTACCGTCGTCCTGGCGCCTGGAATCGGTGATGGTGAGGTAGTAGTGCTGGTTCACCGCCTGCCTGGCGTCGATGAAGAAGGTGTTCCTTCCGGCGTTTACCCTTCCCTCGAAGATTGTTTTTCGTTCTTCTGACATCTTTCTCTCCCTTCTGTGTTTAAGTGAACATAGGTTTACATTCCTAGTTACCTTCATACTTCTGGAATTTTCAAGGGGGCTGTTTCGAGCTTGACAATTCCCCACCCAACCGGCACACTAGCCAGATGAAAAGACCACTTCCGATGACCCGGGACGAAATGGCGGAACTGGGCTGGGATCAGCTCGATGTGCTTCTGGTTACCGGAGACGCCTATGTTGACCACCCCTCCTTCGGGGCTGCGGTTATAGGCCGGGTTCTCCTTGACCGGGGCTACAGGACCGGCATCCTGTCCCAGCCGAACTGGCTGGATCCTGAGTCCTTCCTGGCCATGGGAAGGCCCCGGCTGTTCGCCGGGGTCACCTCCGGGAACATGGACTCCATGGTGAATCACTACACCTCCCTTGGGCGGATCCGAAGCAACGACGCCTACACCGAGGGCGGCGCTCCGGGGAAACGGCCTGACAGAGCCCTCCTTGTCTATACCAACTGCGTCCAGCGGGTAATGAAGGGGCTTCCGGTGGTTCTGGGGGGCATAGAGGCCAGCCTTCGGAGGGTATCGCACTACGATTTCTGGAGCGATCGTCTCAAAAAGTCCATACTCCTTGACTCAAAGGCCTCCATACTGGTTTACGGAATGGGGGAGACCCAGATACTGGAGATAGCCCGACGGCTGGACGCAGGTGAGAACCTGGAAGGCATTCCAGGGACCGTTACGGCTGTTCATTCCGGGAAATTCCAGGGCAGGGACAGCGATGTGGATCTTCCCTCCCACGAAGAGCTCCTGAAGGATCCGGTGAAGCTCATGGCCCTCACCGGAACGGTTGAGGCAAACCAGAATCCCTGGCTGGCCCGCCGGCTGGTTCAGAGGGCCGATTCCCGGACCGTTGTGGTGGAGCCGCCGGCTTTGCCCCTTACAACCTCAGAAATGGACCGGGTCTACAGCCTTCCGTACACAAGGATGCCCCACCCATCCCATACAGTAGAGATACCCGCCTTCACCATGATAAGGGACTCAATTACCGTGGTTCGCGGCTGCAGCGGAGGGTGCAGTTTCTGCGCCATCGGGCTCCATCAGGGGAAGTACCCCGTAAGCCGCTCCCGGCGGTCAGTGCTTGAGGAAGTAAGGGAGGTCGCCGCCGTTCCCGGATTCAGAGGGATCATTTCCGACCTCGGGCCCCACGGCGAACCTCTACGGTCTGGGATGCTCGAACAGAGAGCAGATGGAAAAGTGTACCCGGGTGTCCTGCCTGTTCCCTGAGATATGTCCCATGTTCAGAACGGACCACTCGGAGTATATGGACCTGCTTGACGCCGCGGAGAAGGAACCGGCAGTAAGGCAGGTCTTCATATCCAGCGGAATAAGGCACGATGTCGCCCTGAAGGATCCGAAGTTCATAAAACGGCTGGCCTCAAGAAACATCTCGGGACATCTTCGCATTGCCCCGGAACACACCCACCACCGGATACTTGAGTTAATGAGGAAACCCGGCAGGGATGTCTGGCGCCGGTTTGCCGAACTGTTCAGGGAAGAGGCGGAGAAAAGCGGAAAGGAAAGGTACATAATGCCCTACATAATAGCCGCTTTCCCCGGCTGTACCACAGGGGATATGCAGGCCGCCCGGTCCTTCATTCTGGAGCAGGGGCCCCTTCCCAGGCAGATACAGATATTCCTTCCCACGCCCATGACCGCCGCAACGGCAATGTACTTCACAGGGATATCCTGCATCGACGGCGAGCCCGTAAGGGTTCCCTTAAAACCATCGGAAAAGCGAAAACAGAAGGATATCGTTCTGGGCGGAACTCACCGGTAGAAAAGCATGACCCCGGCGGCCATGTGTATTGCCAAGTCCACTAGGGGCAGCACAGGGGACTTCAGCCTGAAGTATGCCCATGTGAATGATGCCCTCAGGATCAGTTCCCCGGCGAACAGGGCAAGCAGGGATCCGAAGGCCGGGTTGGCTGAGCCCTCTGTCCTTCCGGTGGCAAGGAAGCGGCGCATATCCCCTGAGAGGCCGCAGAAAGGGCATGGCTCCCCGGTGAACGCCCTGTACTGGCACCGCCATACCACCGGGGCTATCCTTTCCATCAGGGGTGAGATGAAAGGGAAGACCGCTGAGTAGAGAAGCAGCCCTAAAAGAACGGCACTGACCGTTCCATAGACCCTCATGGAGTACTACCGAATGGTCATCTCTGGAATGGTATAAGCTTCCGAACTCAGTCCGATGAAGGTTGCCATGGCCATGATCACAAGAAGAGGGATCGAGTTCAGTATTATCCCAGCCAGGGCTATTCCCGTTGGCTCTTCCGCCCCACGGTTCTTCGTGTAGGCAACAATTCCCATCACCAGCCCTGCCACAGCGGGCAGAATAACCACCACCTGGAGACAGGGAATGAACCCTATCACCAGGCAGATGATCCCTATCACAAGTGAAGCAACATCCATGATTTCCCCCTAAAGTTCAATAATTTCACTTATCCCGCAGGACCTTATGGTGCTTTCGCTCCCCATCACGCATATCCTGAAAGGAGCATCCGCGAAGGCCAGCCAATCGGCGAACTCTGCAAGTGAAGCCCTGTTCACCCCCAGAAAACTCTCCCGGAGCCTGCAGATGAAGTCGGCGTCCAATCCCTTCATGTACCTGTTCAGGGCAATTCCGTTGGCCATCGCCGGCCTTATTGCGGGGTTGACCCCCTTCAGGCTTGATATGATGGAATCTTCAATGGACCTCCGTGTCAGGTCAACCTTTTCTATTCCCTTCGCCGCGGCCTCTTTGAACACCTTCAGGCTTGATGCCGGGGAGGGATCCCTGTAGGAATAGAAGGTGATGGTTCCCCCGGAGGGACTCAGTCCCGCGCCGTATGCCCCCTGCTTGGCCCTTATCTCGTCCCACAGGAAACCATCGGAAAGCATGCTCATCAGTATGGCTCCCGGAGCCGCAAGTGGGCTGGACATGGGAATTCCGGGAAGGGCCGCCCCGGCGAAACCGGTTCCTCCGGCGATCCTGATGCCCAGCTTTTGCCTGTGATGGAACTCGAGGGTTCCGGGAGGTCCGGGAACCGGGTTTGCGGGGATTCCCTCCAGCCAGTTCATTACCCGCTGCCTTTCCCCCTCGGGGCCGGTCATGGCAATTGTCCAGGGGATGCCCTCCTGGAGATGTTTTCTTATCCTGTTGAGGGTGGCGGTCTCCTGGGATGCGTTTTCCCGGGTCACAGCCGATGCCATCCTGAATACGGGAATACCCTTCAGCAGGTGGGATGCGTAATGCCCCGGGGTCAGACCCGCCCGGGCGGTGAGCATCACCGCCGAGTGACCCCTTGGGATCAGCGTGCTCCTTCCCAGTTCGGCGATCTCTCCGGCTATGGTGGTGATCCTGGAGGTGTCGTCGAAATCCGGGCTCAGGATCCTCCTTTTCATGACGTCCAGCATCCTCGGAAGATCTTCCCTGAGGCAGTAGCCGGAGACCTTCATGAGTATCCTGTAGCAGTCGGTGGAACTCACCGTTTCGGTCTGGGAGACCATTGAGGCGGTAATCCCCCCGGAACAGGCCAGTTCCTCCTCCGCCAGCTGTATGTGGTTTTTGCCTCCGGCCCCGGTCCTTGTAATGAGGGAGGTATAGAAGGAAAGATGGGGAACAAGCTCCGGAGGAAGGGAGGAAAGATCAAGTACCAGATCGATGTAACAGACCCCTCCGGTGTGAAGATTGGTGAAGATCAAGTGGCCTTTATCGGTATCTATCATCTCATAGAAGTCATCCGGCGGTGTTCTCGAGATATCGGAAAGGCTGAGCTTGGGTAGGGTGGCCAGTTCCCCTGGAGTGGAAGGGCTTTCCATGGACTCCAGCAGCTCTTCTGATCTTTTTTTCAGGGCGGCGGTCTCTTCCGGGGACATTTTCCTTTTCAGCTCTTGCAGTGCTTCCCGCTCTTCCAGTTCTTTCTGCCTGAAGTGCTCCTCGTCCGGGTAGAACACGAGGTCCGCCCGGTGGGGGTTGGAAAGCAGCCACCTGTCGATCATGTCCTCGAGGAACCGGGGATCCTTCGCCAATCTGCTTTTCAGCTCATCTACCAGGAAATCCAGGTCGAGGGTTTTCATGATGTCCTCATGGTGGGCCCACGCCGTTGTCACTGCGCCCATCAGGGCGGCGGGCCACCCGGCTCCGGTATACTTCAGCTGAAGTTCCTTGCGGTGAAGCATATTCTTAACAAGTACTCCGTCGAGGCCATTGCGGTGTATTGATCCCAGTGTATCCCATATCAGCTTCAGGACACGGTGGGCGGTGTCCCTCTTAACGCCCTTCAGACCTATCACGAAGTTCCTCTCCGCGCAATCGTCGTCGTACCCGCAGGATGACAGGCCGGTGCCAAGACCGGAATCAAGCAGGACGGATTTTACAGGGGATGAATCATCGTCAAGAAGGGCTTCCTCCAGAAGGGAGAAGGCCAGGGTTTCCACCGGGTCTCCGGCGGAATTCACCTTCCATGCCGATATGACCGTGCAGCCGTCGCCATTGGCAGGGATGGCTATATCCCTCCTTACGGGTCTGCTGAAGGTCCTCTGGGGGGTGAAAACCGGCGGGGGTATTCCCTCCTTACCCTCCGGAAGCAGTTCCCCCAGGAATTCCGCCATTTCCTCGAAGGGAATACCGGTGAGGGTGAAAAGGCAGCAGTTATCCGGTGTGTAGTGGGCTTCGTGGAAGGCCTTGAATCTCCCGTAGGTCAGACCCGTCAAGGCCCGGGGGTCTCCCCCTGAATCCCTGCCGCATGTGCCCAGGGGATACAGTGTCCTTGCAATATCCCTTTCAATGCAGCTGTCAGGGTCGGAGTAGACACCCTTCATCTCATTGTAGACCACGCCGCTGTGCAGAAGGCTGCCGGACTCGTCCATTTCAAGCCTGTAGCCCTCCTGCAGGAAGAATTCCTCCTTAAGCAGGGGGTTGAAAACCGCGTCCATGTACACCGAGATCAGATTCAGGAAATCGGTTCTGTTCAGGCTGCCGCATGGATATACCGTTCTGTCCCCGTGGGTGGCTGCGTTGATATAGGTGGCCATGCTGCTTTTGACCATTTCCATGAACGGATCCTTCACCGGGTACCTGGCGGAACCGTTAAGTACAGTATGCTCTATGATATGGGGCAAACCCGTGTCGTCCTCCGGCGGGGTTCTGAAGCACGCGCCGAAGAAGTGTTCCCTTTCCTCGTCACAGAGAAGGTGTACCAGCTTTGCACCTCCGGAGGGGTTCTCCGCGAGTGTTACGGTACTCCTTATCCCGGGTATGTATCTTCGTTCGATGATATCGAAGGGTGCTTTTAACATGGGGACCTTCACTTTCAGCGGTGGCCCGGTTTCGCAGGTTTGTCTATGTTCAAAACCGGTGTATTCGGTTAGGATAAGAAAAATGGAGGTGATTTGTTGGGCAGAAATATAGTCGTTGCCGCCGCTGGCAGGAAACTTGGGAAAACCTTCCTTGCAGCTGCCCTGGCCAGGGTGCTCTTCAAGGGCGGCTTCAGGGTCGCCTTCTTCAAGCTCAGGCGTCACGATCACGGCGGTGTCGAATTCATGCCCGGCCCGGGCAGGGAGAATTCCGATACCTGGAGGCTCAACGAGGCGGGTGCCTGCGAGGTGGGTTTCCTCTCATTTAACCAGAACTGCGATGTGATGGACTATCTCCCGGAGACGGTCACGGATAACGATGTGGTGATATGGGAAACCAACTCCGCGGCGGGACAGATACCTGGAGCTGTGGTTGTGTATATCGACGGCGAGGTTACCGAACCCAAGAACCCCGAGCTGGCGGACAGCGCGGTGATCCATGTTAAGGGCCCGGTTACCGATGTATCCTCCGAAACCTCCGGCCTCATTCTTTCCACCGCGGGTCTTCCAGGGTTCAATCCTGTGAAACCCGGCTGGAAACTCTGGCTCGAGCTCGATTCGGCGCCGGTCTTCGGCGGAGGAATAGCATCCCTTCTGGAGTCCATACGGGATTCCGGTTCCATACTTGCCGCCTCCAAGGCAACCGGGATACAGTACAGAAGGGTCTGGACCCTCATCTCGAAAACCGAGGCCAAACTCGGTGTAAGGCTCATACACAGAAGCCGCGGCGGTTTCGGAGGCGGCGGCAGCAGGCTCACACCGGTTGCCGAAATGATGCTTAAGCGGTTTCATTTTCTTGAAGATGCCATGGCCGCCGCGGCCATGAAGCTGGAGGAAGACCACCAATGATTACCGTTCAGGAAGCCTTTGACCTGATTTTCATGAATATGCCCGGGGCAGAAAGGGAGTTCCTCCCTATCGAGGAGTGTTCCGGTCGAGTTCTGGGTGAGAACATTCAATGCGATATCCCCATGCCACCCTTTGACAGGAGCGCCATGGACGGTTTCGCCCTCAGGGGAGAGGCGGGATCATACAGCCTGCTGCCGGAGATAACCGCCGGGGCCGATCCCGCTCCCATGGAAAAACCCGGTTATGCGGCGCCAATAATGACCGGCGCCCCGGTCCCTGAAGGGGCGGACAGAGTGGTAATGGTGGAGGCAACCAGTGTGGAAGGGGGAGTTCTCAGGGTCCTGAAAATGCCACCCGCCGGGGCCAATATCTGTTACCGGGCGGAGGATATATCCATGGGTCAGACCGTTCTGCGATCGGGCCTGTTGCTTTCCCCGGGGGAGATAGGCATTGCCGCCATGGCCGGTAGGGCTTTCCTCAGTGTTTTTACCAGACCGGATGTAAGCGTTCTCACCACCGGCTCTGAGGTGGTACCCCCGGTTCACAGACCCCTTCCCGGACAGGTGAGGAATGCCAATGGCCCCCTTATGGAGTCATTTCTTCTTGCTTCCGGCTACGATCCAGCGGCGGTTCTCCATTCCGCTGATGACCCGGTATCCCTGAGGAGCGCCGCGGAGCAGGCCCTGTCCCTTTCGAACATTCTGATAACCGCCGGCGGAGTATCCATGGGCACCAGGGACTACATTCCCTCTGTCATGGAAGAACTGGGCTTTCGATTCCACTTCAGGGAGGTTGCCCAGAAGCCGGGCAAACCCCTTTCCTTCGCCACCAGAGAGTCGGATTCCAAGGTGATCTTCGGTCTTCCGGGTAATCCGGTAAGCGTCCTCGTAGCCCTTGAGACCTATGTAATGCCGGCCCTGAGGTTCTCCTCGGGTCATGACCGTTACAGGAAGAAGGTCCTTTCAGGAAAACTGCTTGCCCCCCAGCGAAAGAAACCCGGCAGACAGGGATTCTATCGGTGCAGGGCAGGGCTCATTGATGGAACCTGGTTACTGGAGGTACCGGAAACCAGCGGTTCGGGGGACCTCATGAGCACCAGCGGGACCAACGCAATTGCGTGGCTTCCCCCGGAGAGCACCGGACTTCCCGCGGGGGCAGACATGGATTTCAGTCTCATGGTATGGGCCGGCGGCGAAGGCTTCTGGGAACAATGAGGGACGGAACCGGTCGGGAGATAGACTACCTTCGGGTTTCCGTAACCGACAGATGCAACCTCAGGTGCATTTACTGCATGCCCGAGGCGGGGGTGCCTGCATGCCCCACTCGGAGATCCTGAGGCTGGAGGAGATTCACCAACTGACACTCCTCGTTCATTCGGTACTGGGTCTCAGGAAGATCCGTGTCACAGGGGGCGAACCCCTTGTAAGACGGGGGGTGGTTCAGCTTGTTTCAAAGCTGTCATCCATATGCGAGACCACCCTCACCACCAATGGCTTCCTTCTTCCTGCCTTTGCCAAAGACCTTGCCGCGGCGGGTCTGTCCAGGGTCAACATCAGCCTCGACAGCCTCAGGGATGAAGTGATTCAGAGAGTTACAAGGAGGAATGTCTCCCTGGACACAGTGGAGAACGCCATCGATGCGGCGAAGAACGCCGGGCTTACCCCGGTGAAGGTGAACTGCGTGGTTCTTGAGGGCATAAACACAGGTGAGATAGCGGATATGATCCACTGGGCCGCCGCAAAGGGAGTTGTCCTTCGTTTCATCGAACACATGCCCATGGAGGGTTCCGTCTGCGGCTATTTCAGCGGGGACAGCATCCTTCGGGAGGCAGGTCCTGTAAAATACCTGCATACCAGCGGAACCGCCACCATGTATGAAACCTCCGAAGGGCTCTCCTTCGGGATAATCGCCCCGGTGTGCACCGATATGTGCAGGACCTGCACCAGGCTCAGGCTCACCGCGGAAGGCGAACTTCTTTCCTGCCTTGCCGGCGGAGAGGCACTGGACCTGAAATCCCTGCTTCGCTCCGGTGTAAGCGAAGATGTCATTAAAAAAGAGATAGAGGAACTGGTACTCGGCAAGCCCCGGAAGGGACAGTGCGGAGGAGTAAGGATGTGGAGGATCGGCGGATGAAACTGAGTCACCTTGACCACAGCGGAAGGCCCAGAATGGTGGATGTTTCCGGAAAGGAGCCAACTGCGAGGACCGCCGCTGCCATTGGGTCCATCATCCTTTCCGAACAGGTGGCGGGTTTTCTGGAGCAAAGGAGAAACGAAAAGGGAAACGTTCTGAACACCGCTGTGGTGGCCGGGATACAGGCCCTGAAGAACACCTCCGCCCTGATACCCATGTGCCACCCGCTTTCAGTTCAGTCGGCGGACATCACCTTCGACCTCCAGGGCATGGAACTCGTGTGCCGCTGCTCCGTTTCCGCAGTATCCGAGACAGGTTTTGAAATGGAAGCCCTTGTCGGCGTTACCGTTGCCCTCCTCACCGTTTACGACATGCTTAAGGCCCTGGACAAGTCCATGGTCATCAAGGAGGTTTACCTTCTTGAGAAAACAGGTGGAAAATCGGGAAACTTCGAAGCCATCCGTAAATTTGACAAATAACTCTGTAAGTAATGATAATAGAACATGATAGAGATGGAGAACCAATGGCCACTTTCAGTGTTCTGACCGTCAGCGACAGCTGCAGCAGGGGAGAGAGGGAAGACGGCAGCGGCCCTGCAATAGTACAGGCCCTGAAAAGCGCTGGTTATTCGCTGGTTAAGTACAGCGTTACCGAAGACGGCGAGGAATCCGTCGCCAGAGCACTAAATGAGCTTTCCACCCCCGATACCGATCTTCTTCTCACCACCGGAGGAACAGGATTCAGCCCCAGGGACCTGACCCCGGAGGCAACGGAAAGGGTTTGCCACAGGAAAGTGCCCGGAATTCCCGAAATGCTCAGATACATGTCTTCTGCGAAGGTCAAGACCGCCTGGCTCAGCAGGGGGACCGCCGGGGATCAGGGGAAACACCCTCATAATAAACCTGCCCGGCAGTGTTAAAGCAGTGAAGGAATGTGTTGAATTCCTGCTTCCTGTGCTGGGTCACGCCCTTGAGGTGCTTAGGGGATCTGTTTCGAGATGCGGAGGATAAAATGCAAAATGCCTCCAGCCAGGGTCATGCTTAAAATATTGTTCTAGAATTAGATACGCAATCTATTTGTCAAATTTACGGATGGCTTCGGCCTGCGGTGAATCCCAGGGTGATGCCGCCGTCGGATGCCTCCGCGCCATCCACATGGCCGGCGTTGTCAGTGGTGGTGAGGTAGCCGCCGAGGCGTATCTCAAGCCAGTCGTGGTGGTACCAGCCCAGATCCAGTGAGAGCCTGGCGGTGTTTTCGACGATGCCCGAGGGGAAGGGGGCCCCGGAGGAGACCGAATCGGGCCAGCCTGAGTAGACATCGGTTTCACCCTGCCGGGTGTAGCTTCCCTGTAGGGCGGTGGTGAGGCCGGGAAGGCCGCACCAGGACACCGCGGCGGTGAGCCTGTCGGCGTCGGGGCCCAGGGCGCTTCCGATTATCCTGTCGTCGTGGAGGTAGTAGTTGGCCTCCTTCCGCTGGCTGTACACATACTGCTGTATGGCGGTGTACTCAAAGGCGGCGCCAATCCCCTGTCCGGGATGGAACCAGTCGGCTCCGGCGGTTATCCCCAGCTTGTTCGGGACATCGTTCACATTGTTGTACTGGATGTCGTCTATAAGGAACTCGCTGTAGAGGGCCAGGCCACGGACAGGCTGCCAGGTGGCGTCTATGCACATGAAGGCGTTGTCGTCCTCCCTCTCGTTCCACTGTACGGGATACCAGGGGATGAAGGGGTTGGCATAGGCCAGGTCGAAGCCCTCGGCATAGAGAATGGTTTCGGAAAAGCCCAGGCGCAGGTTGTTCAGGGGCATGATGTCCACCCTGTGACCGGAAAGCCACTTGTCCGCCGCTGAATCGATGGTGGTGGTGAAGCCGGAAAAGGTGACCCTTCTGCCCAGGTCGAGGTTGACCTTCAGCATATCCATTGAAGGCGCGTTGCCGGAAATGAGGAGCTGGGTGAACCTCCCGGGACCCCATCTCAGGGGAACCCTGCCCAGGTAAACGTCAAGGGGGCCGGTTTCAGCCCTTGCGTAGCCCCAGTCCACATAGAAATGCCTTCCGTGCTCGAGGCCGTAATGAAAGGGGCTGAAACCCGAGGGCGGGTTGGTGTCGCTTCCGGACCAGATGGAGGTCCTTTCGTGTATGGTGAGCCAGCTTACAGGTCTGGCGCAGAATTCCAGTTTGCCTCCGGCTCTGGAGATGAACTCGGATTCAGTCTGCAGGATCTCTCCAGAGGCACTGTATCTCCAGCCGATCAGCTGCTCTTCGGTACCCGGAGTTGCGCCACGGTCCTGCATCAGCCGCCACAGCCAGGAGGTTCTCGAACCGGGTTGAAAACTAATGGTGTGGCTGGAGGGGAGTTCGCCGGGGAGGAGGGGGCCGAAGGCCTCGGAATGGTACAGCCAGCGGCCCAGGGGGTCTTCCAGTGAAAGGGACCCGTGTGCAGCGGAAATCGCAAAGAACAGAATGAGAGCCGTTTTCATTGGTCATTTTCCCTTCAGCAGGAAGACAGTTTCCACATGGTCGGTGTTGGGAAACATATCCACCGGTATGACATCACTGATTCTATAGCCGCCCCGGGTGAGAATGGCAATATCCCTGGCGGCTGAGAAGGGGTTGCAGCTTACATAGACCATCAGCGGAGGATTCAGCCGGGCTATCTGTCTGGTGGTCCTTATCCCCATCCCCGCCCTTGGGGGTCGGTTATCAGGATGTCGAACTTCCTGGAGTCCCTGAGTGCTGCGGACAGGTATGACCGGTCACGGAGGTTGACCGCCTTCAGCATGGAGGAAGCGCCATTGGCCTGTGCCGCCTCCCTGCATCCCCGGGACGCCCCGGAGTTCATCTCCACCGACTCCACGGTGAACCCCCTGAGGGCAAGGGGGATGCCGAAGGTCCCCACGCCGCCGTAGAGATCCAGTACCCTTCCGGAACTTCCCGTTATCATACCGTCCACCACGCGGGAGAGAACCTCGGCGGCCCCGGTGTTCACCTGGAAGAAACCCCCGGGGGGAACCGGGAACTCGATGCCCAGTATCCTCTCACGGAAAGGGCCCGAAGATATCCTTCTCCAGGAACCGTTCCCGTGGATCTCAACCGCCCTGTCAGGGGTATTGAGGCTTCCCCTTACCGATATCCTCTTTGCATCCCCGGGAACCGGTGAGGCCAGGAGTTCCCCCAGGGCCTCACAGGAGTTGCGGTTCATCAGGGGACATTCTTCCACAGGGATAGGGTCGCCCCTGAAGGCATGGAGGTGAAGTTTCCCCCGGTGCACTTCAAAGGTGACCCTGTTCCTGTAGCCGAAGGTCTCAGGTGATGGCAGGGTTTCCTTTGGCTGCGGGTGTTCAAGCCCCCTGAGGGCCTTGATGACCCATTCCCTCTTCCAGTAGAGCTCCCTGGAATACTCAAGGTGCTGGAGGGAACAGCCTCCGCAGATCCCGTAGTGGGGGCAGAAGGGTTCCTGTCTGTGTGGAGAAGGCTCTTCGATGGATATAAGCTCCGCCTCGGTGAAGCTTTTCTTTTCCGCGATCCTTCTGATATGCACCGTTTCCCCTGGCAGGGCACCCCTTACGAACAGCGCAGGGCTGTCCGGCGGCCTTGCGATGCCGCCGACCCGATTCCCCAGCCATTGGATACTGACGGTGTCAGGGGTTCCCAAGCTTCCCCATCCTTCCAAGGAGGTCCCTGGAGGTTTCCTTGTAGCGGTCCTCCCGGATGGCACAGCGGAGTTGCTCCATGAGCGTGGCGAAGTAACGAAGGTTGTGGAGGGTGGCGTAGATGGGCGCCAGCCATTCCTTCGCGATGAATAGATGCCTGAGGTATGCCCTGGTGTGGTTCCTGCACACATAGCAGTGGCAGTTCTCCTGCACCGGCCGGAAGTCGTCCCTGTACCTTGCGTTGCGTATGTTCAGCCTTCCCTCGGGCACGAAGAAGCAGGCTCCCCTGGCGTTCCTGGTTGGAACCACGCAGTCGAACATATCCACCCCCATGCCAACGAAGTCGATGAGGTCCTCGGGCTTCCCAACCCCCATGAGATACCTGGGACGGTCTCCGGGGAGCATGTCGATGCAGCTTCTTACCGCCAGTTCCATCATTGGTCTTTCCTCACCCACCGCTACACCCCCTATGGCGTAGCCGTCAAAATCCATTCCCACAAGAGCCTCGGCGCAGTGCCTCCTCAGGTGGGGGAACCCTCCTCCCTGGACTATTCCGAACATCGCCTGGCCGGTACCGGTGTGGAGTTCCCTTGCCCTTCGGGCCCACCTGAGGGTCAGAGCCACGGAATCCCGGGTCTTCGTCTCTTCGCTGGGCTGTTCCAGGCACTCGTCCAGCACCATCATCACATCGCTTCCGAAAACGGTCTGGGCCTCTATTACCTTTTCCGGTGTGAGTATGTGGCTGCTGCCGTCGATGTGGGACTGGAAGCTGTAACCCTCCTCGGTTATCCTTCGAAGGGAGGAAAGGCTGAAGAGCTGAAACCCGCCGCTGTCCGTGAGGATGTTGCCCTGCCAGTTCATGAAGGAATGGAGCCCCCCGGCCTTTTCCAGAAGCTCCAGCCCGGGACGGAGGTAGAGGTGGTAGGTGTTCCCCAGAATGATCTTCCAGCCGTCCTGGATGAGATCGGAATTCCTTACCGTTTTTACCGTTGCCTGGGTGCCCACCGGCATGAAAACAGGTGTTTCAACATCTCCGTGGAGCAGATGGAGGGTTCCTGTCCTGGCTTTGCCGCTTCTGCCCTTAAGGGTGAACGAGGGTATCAGGCTCAATTGCTTCCTCCGGTGTTTGGGAAACATCCGGGGTTTCCGTTGTGTCCCCTTCCTCCAGCGGAGTGGTCTCCACCGAAGCAGAGTCATCGGTTACGGTTTCCAGTGTATCAGGAGTGACTTCCACCACCAGGCTGTCCGGCGTGGATTCCGGGGTCCCTTCCAGTAGCTCCGGCTCCACCGGGGGAAGGGTGTCAGGTTCATCGGCCTCCGTTGTGTCGGCCTGGGTCTGTGGCTCAGGTACCGTGAGGGTAATGGTGGTGTCCGGCGGCAGGGAGTCGGTTCCCTGGTTGGGTTCCAGCATGGAGAAGCTGAAGGCCGTGGTGTCCGCCAGGATCAGAATGGCATGCTCGGGGTCCAGCTCCCTTATCACCTCCAGCTCATCGATGAGGTCCTGCTGCATGTCGTTCCTGTAGTAGAGGCTTGCCAGCCTGACATGGTATTCCAGTTCCTCAGGGTGAAGGGTGGTGAGTTCGAGGTAGTGGACAAGAAGCTCCTGCTCGTGCTCGGGGAGGGTCTCGTCAGCCTCCATCCCCTGTATGGAGACCACCTCCGGGGCGGAGTGCCTCAGGAAGAACATAAGGGCGGAAACCGCCAGCGGCGCGATTATCAGGCTTCGAAGGCGGCTTCGGGCACTGGTCATCCTCTGTTCTATTTCCCTTCCGGGCCTGGGATCCAGCCGGCGGTCTATCTCCGTGATGCGGATGCCGGTGAAAAGCTCCGGAAGGGATCGCTTTCCGAAAAGTATGGTGACGCAGCTTAGAAGGAGCGGAGGGAACAGGATCACCGTGAGGATGATACGAAGATATGCAAGGCCGTTGGGGACGTTCCTGCGGCCTTCCGGGGAGTATTGTCTCAGTTCCAGGGCCACCAGCGGACCTGTCCTGTCGGTGGTTTCCATGGAGGCGAGGAAATAGACGGCGATGAGTACGGCGGCGGGGATCCCATAGTACCAGTACAGGGTGAAGGGCAGAAGCAGGGCCCCGCCCAGGATACCCCAGGAGGAAACGAAGATAACCTCCCTGAGGTAGAGGGCGATCAGTTTCCCGGCATCAGCAGGTTTTTGGGCGGTATAGGGCAAGACAACTCCTCAAATGATAAGCATGGCATCGCCATAGCTGTAAAATCTGTACTTGTTCTCTATGGCCTTTCTGTAGGCCTCCATAATGAGATCGAGCCCGGCGAAGCTTCCCACCAGGGATATCAGCGAACTACCGGGCAGGTGGAAATTAGTAAGGAGCGTCCACGTTCCTGAACCTGTAGGGGGGTGGATGAATATGGACGTTTCCCCCTGGAGGTCCGTGGTGGATCCCAGGTTCACCGATTCCAGGGCCCTGGTGACCGTGGTTCCCACCGCCATTATCCTGCCCCCGGCCCTTCGGCGGGAGGATAGAGAGCTGAGAACGTCCCCCGGGATGTAATACCTCTCCCTTTCCATGGTGTTTTCCGCCAGTATCTCCTTTCGCAGGGGCTGAAAGGTACCAGGCCCCACATGCAGTGTTATATAATCGATGGAAAGGCCCCTTTGTTCCATTTCCATGAGGATCTCCGGAGTGAAATGCAGCCCGGCGGTGGGCGCAGCCACCGCTCCGTCCTTCCTTGCGAAAACGGTCTGGTAGCGCTGGTCATCGGCGGTGGTGGCGGCCCTTTTTATATAGGGGGGTATAGGCAGAGTGGCGGTTTTCCTGAGGACCTCCGCGGTGTTCCCCGCCGATGAGAAACGAATCAGCCCTCTGCCCTCTCCCAGCTCGCTGACAACGGTGCCCTCAAGAAGGCCATCGAAGGAGAACTGATTTCCCGCAAGACACCTTCTGCCGGGTCTTATCATTGCCTTCCAGAGGTCAGCCTCCATTTCCTCCAGAAGAAGCAGCTCCACCTTTCCGCCGGAGGGTATCCTTTCGCCCTTCAGCCTTGCGTTGATAACCCTGGTGTCGTTCAGAACCAGGGCGTCCTTCGGGGAGAGCAGTCCGGCGATCTCCCTGAAAACGGTGTGCTCTACAGTGCCACTTTCCCTGTGAAGCACCATGAGCCGGGAGGTTCCCCGGGTTTCAGGGGGGTGCTGGGCGATGAGCTCTTCAGGCAGATCGTACATGAGGTCAGTTTTCGTAAGCATTTTTCCTCCGGGATCCCTCAGCCGCTGGTTCTCAGTCTGATCACCATCCGGGTGGATTTGCCCTGGCTGGAGAAGGTGCTGATGGTTCCGCCCAGCTCTTCAGTGAGCTTCCACCCCAGAACGAAGGACATGTTCCTGCTGTCCGGCTGTCTTTGTGTTGAAAGGCAATCCGCAGGGACGCTGTCTCCCTTCGAGTCGATGGTGAAGGTCCAGTAATCCCCCCTGGATTCCACACTCAGCTCGATCTCACGGCAGTCGGAGGAGTTCTCAAGGATGCAGACAAGAAGGGAATGGGCTATCATGCTCACAAAAGAGCCGTCTGTACAGACCTCGATGTCTGACGGGGGTGGAAGGAAGACAAGACTCATGGGATGGTGGCCGGCCAGGATCCGGAACTCATCCAGTGACTTCTCCAGCAGGGGGGAGGGATCTATCCATTTCTGATCGGGTTTTCCTCCATAAACGGATACCTTCAGGAACCAGAGGGCCCATCTGGCGTGGAAACCAAGCCAGTTCACCGCCTCCAGCAAGGTGTCTATGCTGCCGCTGAGACTGTCATCCGCCCTGTACTCCCTTTTCAGGAAAGCCGCCCTTGCGGAGCAGGTGGATTCCAGGGCGGTGATGTTGTGTATGAGGTTCTCCAGGGCGATGTCCTTAACAGGACTGTGCCCGGGAACCGCTGTGCTTGCCGGGAAGTCCCCGGATGAGCTTTCCGGTGATGACAGAAGGAGGGCCAGGAGCTGAATGAACACGCCCTTGGATGAGGTCAGATACTCCCTTTCCGAGGAAGCGAGGAGTATGACCCCCTCTGGAGCGGCACCCCTGAAGAAGGGAACCGCTATCTCCGAGAGTGATTCAGGGAAAACCCTTGAGAACCGGAGATCGTTCTCCGGCGCATCAATGTAGAAGGCGGTTTCCCCCTGAGACAGGCCCAGGAGGCGGTGCTGAGGGCATCCAGTGGGAGGTCGGGCATCCCTCCCACGGTTCCGGCTCCGGCCATGCCCTTCAGATAGTCGCCGTTGTCGGATATCCTGTAGACAGCTGCGGTTTCCATGGCGGATATCCTGGCGAAATCAAAGAGCAGCCCCTCCAGGGATTCGGTCTTTCTCAGGTAGGCCGAGGCTATCTCCATGGTCACCGAGATCAGCTTACGCTCGGCTGAGAGTATTGTTCTGATCTGATACTCCTCCAGTATTCGTGAGGATAAATGTACCGCTGTTCTTCCCGTGGATTAAACCCGGGTATGCCCGTTCTGTATATGACAAGGTGTGAAATCCCGAAACCGGATTTGATCCTCTTATGGAAGGCCCCGTTCTTAAGGAAACCCGACTGGGCCCCGGCCAGTTCATCCCGGTTAAGTGAACTGATAAGCGAGGCTGAGTCGCCAACGGTTACCATTCCACTTTCCATTATGAATGCCGCCGCCTCGGCTTCCAGGAATCCTGTGAGCTCCAGAAGGGTTTCCTCCGGGGCCGCCGTTTCCCTGAGCAGCAGCTTCAGGAGACCCTCCGGCGGGCTGGACCCTTCACCGATCCCCGGTGGGCCCTGCCCGGCTCCGTTATTGATCTGAAGGAAGACCACCCACTGGGAAAAGCCCAGAAGGGGAACGATGGATACATCGGCACTGACCGCTGTACCATCGGTTCCCTCGGTGAACTGAATGGAATACCTTGAGGGAACGGCGAAGCCCTTGCTGCGCTGTTTGTGCCTGTTCACAACCGCTTCTCTTCTGTCAGGATGAATGTAGCTGAAGAAACCCGAACCTGTGGGGTCGTGCCCCCAGAGCTTTTCCGCGAGATCCCTGGCCTGCCGGTTCATGGAGGTTATAACGCCGTCGGAGTCGATGGTGATGCTGGGGCAGAAGCTTTCCTCGAGGAGGGTCTTTATGAGGCTGTTCCTGTCCATTGTGCCTGAAACCACCGCCACGGAAGGTATCTGGAGCCGGCAGAACAGGAGTTTCCCCGGGGAGGGCAGAAGCCTGATGGTAATACCGTAATTGGTCTTTTCGCCGTCGGGGGCTGTACGGCTTACCAGGAACTCCTGAACCGAACCCTCGGCAAGGCACTTCTGAACAGCCGCGTGAAGGGCACCGGAGGAGCTGGAGTCAAACACATCGCCCAGCCGTCCGGGGTTTCCGAAGAGTGACTTCGCCTCTTTGGAGAGGGTGATGATCCTGCCGCCCCCGGTGCAGAGCAGAAAATTGGTCTCTCCTGTGGTATCTTCCAGGACCCGGGCGGAGTTCACCGGGTCTGAAGGCTCCAGGGTGACGATCCTGGTTCCCGCCTCCGGTGAAATTGAGGAGGTCAGGAAGAGATTTCCGCCTATCTGAACCGGCCATCTGCCCTGGCCGGTTTTTTCCAGAAGGGGTACCAGGGTGGCTGTGTGCATGGAAAGGGATTCTGCCAGAAGCTCCATTCCCGCTGAACATACCCAGGTATTCGGGGAGGGACCGATCACCGCCCATCTGGCATCTTCTGGAAGATATGTGTTAATTCCTTCTTTACTTTGCATATTACCCATTCGAGTTGTCAGGTCTTCAACTTGCAGGACATGGGCAGTATTCTATATTAGACGCTGAAAAGGCAAGGGAGAAGAAATTTGAAATACACGGCGCTATGTAAGTTCGATTTGTCATCCAGCACAAGAAACGACGCTGTGGAAGAGCTTCTCGAGCTTTTCCCCTTCGGGGTGAAAACAAGGAGCCTTCTTGCCGGTGCCCTCGAGGTAAGGGAGCAGGTCGGGGCAACGGTGGTTCACAGGGGCATCGCCCTCCCACACTGCAGAAGCATACTGGTGGACAGGCTCACCATAGCCGTGGGCAGATCCGGGAAGGGAATAGGCTGGCCGGAGGAAAAGGTACATACAATCATTCTTTTCATCTCGCCGGTGAAGCCCAATGGCCCCGAGGAGCACTCAGCCTTCCTCAATCATATAGCAGGATGCATCAGGAGTTCCGGAGATCTCCTGGAATCGGCGGATTCCATGGAAAAGCTTTTCGAGCTGCTGGATTTTGAGCTTTCCAACCAGGAGGATTGATGGACAAACAACTTGAGAAACTTATCAGCCTTCATGATCTAGATGTCATGATAGCCGATCTTAACAGAAAAGAGATAAGGGACACCGAGGCCGACATGGGCCTTCAGACCGAAGGAGCCCTGGAGGAACTCACCGAACTCCGGGAGACCTATGCCAAAAGCATCAGCCGGAAGTGGAGGGGGCTCTACAGCCAGCTGACCAGACACTATGGCAACGCTGTGGTCCCTGCTCTCATGGGAAGATGCACCGGCTGCCTCACCAGGCTTCCCACGGCTGTCTGTTCCGACCCCGACAGGAACTCCAGGGTCAACACCTGCCCTACATGCGGAAGGATTATTTACTGGGCCGATTGAGCCCCTTTTTTCAGGAGGGATAATGAATCCAAGAGATGCCAGGGAGGCATACACATTCGACGATGTTCTGATCCTTCCCGGCCATTCAGATGTACACCCCAGCAGGGTAAGCCTTCACACGGAACTCTGCAGGGACATTGTCCTGAGCATTCCCGTGCTCAGCGCCGCCATGGACACCGTCACCGAAGCGGGCATGGCAATAGCCCTCGCCCAGCAGGGCGGTATGGGCGTGATCCACAAGAACCTCTCCATTGAAGACCAGGCAAGGCACGTAACCTCGGTTAAGAGGGCTGAAAGCGGTGTTATCATCGAGCCCATAACCCTTGATTCAACCGCCAGGGTATCCGACGCCTTTGAACTGGCTGAACAGACCGGCGTTTCAGGATTTCCGGTAATGGAAAATGATCGCCTTGCCGGAATTCTCACCCACCGCGACTATCACTTCGAGACCAACGGTTCCGTTCCGGTGATCTCACTTATGACGCCCCTGGAAAAACTGGTCACAGCACCGGTGGGCACCGGTCTCGAGGAGGCCCTTGTGCTTCTGAGGAAACACCGGCTGGAGAAACTTCCGCTGGTTGACCCCGACGGCCATCTCGCCGGTCTCGTCACACTGAAAGACGCCCAGAAGGCAATGGATTTCCCCGAGGCGTGCAAGGATGAAAGGGGCAGGCTCAGGGCCGCCGCGGCTGTCAGCGTGGGAGACCCGGCCATAGAGAGGGCCACCGCCCTTGTGGAAGCCGGAGCCGACTGCATTTTCATTGATACAGCACATGGACACAGCTCAACCGTTATCGAAACCACATCCAGGATACGTTCCCTTTTTCCGGACCTGGCCATCGTGGCGGGGAATGTGGTAACCCCGGAGGCAACGGTGGAGCTGATAAAGACCGGGGCCGACGCCGTGAAGGTCGGGGTGGGGCCCGGTTCCATCTGCACCACCAGGATAGTCGCCGGAGTGGGCTGTCCCCAGCTCACCGCGGTATACGACTGCGCCGTTGCCGCCGCTGAACATGGCAGCAAGGTGATCGCCGATGGCGGCATCAAGTTTTCCGGAGACATAGTTAAAGCCCTGGCAGCCGGGGCATCCGCTGTAATGATAGGCAGCCTCTTCGCCGGGACCACGGAAAGCCCCGGAGAAGCGGTAATATTCAAGGGCAGGAAATTCAAGACATACAGGGGCATGGGCTCCATGGGCGCCATGAAAAAGGGAAGCGCCGACAGGTATTTTCAGGATTCAACCGTGGAGAAGAAGCTGGTCCCGGAGGTATAGAGGGCATGGTTGCCTTCAAGGGCCTGGTGAGCGACTACCTCGTTCAGCTCACCGGCGGTCTCCGTTCAGGATGGGTTATGTGGGCGCCTCCACCATCAGGGAGCTTTTCGAAAGGGCGCAGTTCGTGCGGATCACCTCGGCGGGGCTGAGGGAGAGCCATGCCCACGATGTCACCGTCACAAAGGAAGCTCCCAATTACTCCTCCGATGCCGGTTGATCCTGAACTCCTGGGCAGCTGCGGATATCTCCTGGAGTCCGAGATATACAGCGAGGGGGCTATTCCCTTTGCAGGGTCAAGGACCGCGGCAGAAGCATGGTGGCGGAGATATCCCCCGTTACCGATGTCCCTCAGCACAGGTGGCCCTCGGTAAAGCTGATAATGCCCGTTGCGGTAAGGGACCTCCCCGGTTCCAGGAAGCTCCTTCTCTTCGATGCCGCCGAAATGAAGTTCCTCTGGGAAGCCATGGGCGCGTCCGGCGGCTTTTCGGAAGAACGGGCACTTGATCTCATTGGCAAGGCACTGAGCATAGTCACCGGGCTCCAGGCCTCCGGTATGGTTTGCGGATACCTCGGACCGGAAATGTTCCTTCTCTCCGGGAACGATGTTTTTCTTCTCGCCGGCAGAAGGGGTGTTCCAGTTTCTCCCTTCACCGCGCCGGAGGTGGGTAATTCAAGGCCGTCGGATCCCAGAAGCGATGTCTGGGCCATTGGCTCCCTTCTCTTCAGGATCATGGCCGGAACCGACGATGCCAGTAAGCAGAGGGAGGCCTGGAACAACCTTTCATCACCACTGAAGAGCGCAATAATGAAGATGGTTTCGGTGGATCCGGTTGACAGGCCGGTAAGTCTCAGGGAGGTCCGGAACATACTGAGGCGGCTCTCTTCGAAGGAGGCTGCGGGTACACCTGGAAAGCCAGAGGCGCCGGTGGTGAACAGCGAGGGATTCATAAGGAAAACTTCCTCCGGCGGGGGGTCATCCATGAAGGCCAGATACTGGTACATTGCCGCCCCCTTATCCTTGCCGCGGCCTTTCTCGTTTTCAGGTTCTCCGGGCCGCCCTCCGACGCGGTTGTAAGCCCCGGTGAACCCGGGGAAGCGGACAGCGTTTTCTTCCACGAGGAACCCGAGGCGGTATCCCCCTGGGCCGAGGACACACTTGAGGAGGTTTCCGCCACGCAGCCCCCCCACCTCCTTGAAGACACCGTAACGATCTGGGTTTCCAACTGTTCCGGAGAGGAGGGTCTTGAGAACCAGTTCCGGGCGGATCCTCTGGGCAGATTCTCCTTTGTTTATCCCCTTACAGGAAGCTCACAGAGAAGAACTTCCCTGGTTCTGGTCCGCCGGGCGGACCCCTCCACAGATCCCAGGGAAACGGATATCTGGCGGCTGGCCGGGGAGATCGCCTCCACAGACACCGCCTTCACGGTAAGACCGGTGGATCTCACCATCATGCTGGGTACCGATCTTTCCTATGCCGACGTGAACGCCCATCTGTTCCGCTCACCCGCCGGCCCGGCGGACACACTCTTCGTGGACGTGGTGAACCACGGCATTCAGTATCTTCTGGGTGGAACCACCGCCGCGGCATACACCGGGGGCATGCTCCACGGCAGGGCCTGCACCATCGGCGGAACCGAGTACATCCTTTCGGTGGAGGATATCCGCGATGCCCACCGGTACGATGAGGAGGTGGGAATCCCCAGGAACCTCAACGAAACCATCTTCATGCACAATCCCGGGAACCACATCGCCGCCGAGCTGGAGGTTCTCATCAGGCAGTATTTCCAGGCCCTTCCCGGGCAGGGGGGCTACCCCCGGGAGTCCATTCCCGTTCCGGACATAAGCATATTCCTGGGCAGCCAGGGTAATATTTGACAAAAGCCGGTTAAAATGCTATATTTGCCCACCATTTCCATCAGGGGGGCCTTGTGAAATATCGCATCAAAGACAAAGTCGTACATCCATATCACGGTGCCGGAGTCATATCCGATATCTGCATGAAAGACATTTCCGGAGAAATGGTGGAATGCGTGGTCATTTCCCTTTCAGGCGGCAGAGCGGGCATCCTTCTCCCGGCTGATTCGGTTCAGGAATCCGGCCTTCGCCGGGTCTCGTCCGACGGCGACATCGACGAGGCAATGAGTGTTCTATCCCAGGAGGGTCAGGAACTTCCCAAGGACTGGCGCCGCAGGATCGATGTCCTTAAGGAACGGGTCAATTCCGGTGATCCCGTGGTTATAGCCACGGCGATCCGGGATGTCCTGGGCCGCTCCTCCTTCTCAAAAATGAATCCATCGGAAAAGCGCGTGCTCAACGAGGCCATAACGGTCTTCGCCGGTGAGCTGTCCCTTGTAAGGGGAATGAAACTGGAAGCGGCCAGAAGGCTCATCAGCAAAAGGGTATTGGGCAAGAGCAAAAAGATCTGATGTCCAGCAGCTCAACCGTGTTCAGAACCGTTACCGACGATTCCCTGGAAGGGGTGCTGCTGGTTCTCGTCTCCCTGACGGGAAAAACAGTGGAACCCGCCGAGATAGAGGAGATGACACGTCTGGTGGAAAGCGCCGGGGGAGTCGTTGCAGGCAGGGTTCTTCAGACCCGGGCGAAGCCCGACGCCGGCCTTTTCGTTGGAAGCGGCAAGGCCCGGGAGATCGCCCTTGAGGCCGAGTCCCTCGAAGTAACCACCCTTGTGGTTAACCACAACCTGAATCCCGGCCAGGTGAACCGCCTGGAAGAGGTGACCGCCTGCAAGGTCATCGACCGCACCGAGCTCATCCTCTCCATATTCGCAGTTCAGGCCAGAACGCCACAGGCCAGACTGAGGATTGAACTGGCCCAGCTGGAATACATGCTTCCAAGGCTCTCGGGAATGTGGCACCACCTCGACAGACTCGGGGCGGGAATAGGCACCAGGGCCCCGGAGAGACCCAGCTGGAGGTTGACAGAAGAAGGGCCCGGGCCCGTATATCATCCCTCGAGGCGAAACTTGCCGCGATTGATTCCGGCTCACAGGTCAGAAGGAAGAACAGAACGGGAATGTTCTCAGTGGCCCTGGCGGGATACACCAACGCCGGGAAAAGCACCCTGATGAACAGCCTGTGCCAGGCGGGGATCCGTTCGGAAGACCGCCTTTTCGCAACCCTGGACACAACTTCCAGAAGACTGCAGCTTCCCGGGGGGGAAACCGTTCTCATCAGTGACACAGTGGGGTTCATCAAGGATCTGCCGAAAACCCTCCTGTCCAGTTTCCGTTCAACCCTGGATGTTGTCACCGAGTCTGATCTCATCCTTCTGGTGGCCGATTCCTCCGATCCTGAACGGATCACCCGGATCTCAACGGTTACAGACACACTGGGAAGAATTGGCGCCGGGGAGATCCCAAGGATACTGGTATGGAACAAGTGCGACCTCAACGGATCATCGGTGAACAGCGGAGTAAAGATCTCAGCACTTAAGGGCACAGGCCTGGAGGAGCTCCTTGATCGAATACAGGAACACCGAAGGGAAGCACTGGACTGGTGTCTTCTCAATGTAGATATTTGCACCGGAGAAACCGAGCACTGGGTGCGCTCCAGCAGCGTTGTGGACACCTTCAAAAGGGATTCCGAAGGCGGTGCTGAAATACACTGCGGTTTCTACCTTGGCTCGGACTACGCGAAAAGGTATCTCAAATCCCGGGGGTTGTCCTTCACCATGGAGACGCTGCCCGGGTATAACGGTTCCAGGGGAGAATGATGCCATCAACCGATAAGGCCATCGAGAGAATATGCGGAAGGATACAGACCCTCTCCGACCTCCACACCAGGGGTATTGTCCACGGCAGCCTCCTCAAGAAGCAGATCAAGTCCGTGCTGGCCTCAAAGGACGCCAGAAAGGTGTTCATGGACAGGGTCGAGCCGGACAGAAGGGCCATCAAGATACTCAACAGGCTGGAAGACCCCTCGGGCTGGAGGGAGCTGTCAATGAAAAGCAAGGACCTCCGGGAGGAGCACTTCTACAGGACAATAGAGGACATAATGGCCACCCCCGACCCCGGGGCGGCGAAGCTTCTGAGAATGCTTCAGCTCGGATGCCTGCCCTTCTACTCCGGGTTCCTTCCCTTCAATACCGCCAGGCAGGATGAACCCCGCGAGGTAAGACCCAGCCGGGTCAGCGTACTCGATTAATGGCAGCCGACATCAGAGGCCCCCTGATGGCCGTTCTCGGGGTGGCTTTCATTGCCCTTTCCATGTGGTTCCTTGGTGGGTCACTGGTTGCCGGAGTTCAGGAAGCCGGCGGACTGGGCAATCTCCTGGAGTTCAACATACCCCTCTTCGTGCTTTCATCGGTTCTCCTGGCCGGTCATCTCGCCATGGCGGGCTATACCTGGGACCTCGTCACCAGGACCGCCGGGGGAAGGCTGGGATTCGTCCGGGGGTTCGCCATACACTTCCTTTCCCAGGTGGGCAAGTACGTTCCCGGTAAGGTATGGGCCGCCATGGGCAAGTACAGTCTCAGCAGGAACGCCGGACTGACATCCGCCCAGACAGGTCAGGGGCTTGTTCTGGAAACGGTGTTCATAGTCATAGGCTGCCTTCTCACAACCATTCCATTGATGCCCTCAGTGGCCGTGGAGGCCGGGATCGGCTCCCTGGCCGGGACCGCCATGGCAGTGGCGGTTGCCTGGTGCTCATCGCCTCGGTGCACCCCTTCCTCTTCGGCAGGCTGGCCAGGCTTGCGGCGAGGGTGATGAAGACCAGAGGGGAACTCAGGGAATGTTCCTACAGGGAGATGCTGGGCCTTCTTCCGGTGTATGCCGCAGTGTTCCTCTTCCTGGGGATAGCATTCTGGGTCCTTGGCCTCTCCTTCGGTCTGGTGATGCCCTTCTTTCCCGGAATTCTGGTGTATCCCGCTGCCATGGGAATAGGATACCTTGCGATCTTCGCTCCGGGAGGACTTGGAGCCAGGGAGCTCACCACAGTCTGGCTTATCCACCTCATAGTGCCCGGCTGCGACCCGGGCCTGGCGGAACTGACGGCTCTGGTGGGAAGAATATGGATAACCATCGGTGAGCTGATCGCCTTTGGAGTGTCCTTTCCCATGTACGGCATCAGGCCGTCCACCTTCAGAGAGGCCTTTTCCAGGGGAAAGCTATCGAACTGACACCCCGTCCAGTGAGATGAAGGGCAGGATGTCCGAACCGCACCGGTAGGTCTTTCCGCCGGGGGTGATCACCCTGGACAGCGCGTCATAGATGTTTCCACTTATGACACATCCGTCGTAGTAACCGCATATCTCACCCCTGCGGAAGAGGTAAACCCTGCCGCAGTCAAAGGTGAACTGTCCGGACCCTGCGTCCCCTCCACCGGCTGAGAGTATGTCCGTTACAAGAAGACCGGAACCGGTTTCCGCAAGGGTGTCACCGGAGGTTTCCGCCGAGGGGTCCACCACGAGATTCGTGCAGACCGGTCTGGAATGTTCCCCGAGGTTCCTTCCGCTGCTCCCGGTGGATGCTTCTCCCGTTGCCGCCGCCGAGGCCAGGTCGTGTATGAACCCCTTGAAAATGCCCTTCTCGAAAAGGGTCTTGTTCCTGGCGGGGACCCCTTCACTGTCGAAGGGTGCCCATGCGGCACCATCTACGAGGCCAGGCATATCCCTTATGGTCAGCAGGGGGCTGAGAACACCTTTCCCCTCCATTCCCTCCAGGGGGGAGGCTCCCCTTGCAAGGAGTCTTCCACTAACTCCGCTCCTTATGCCCTGAAGCATCACCGAGAAGGCCGGGGGGGAGAGCACAACCCGTTTCCGCCCCACGGCGCTTCCAGGGGAAAGCCCTGGATAGGACACCGGCATGACCAGCATCTCCACCACATCCCTGGCCAGGGGAAGGGAACAGGAGGTCTCTATGGTGCAGCCGGACTGGAGAAGCCCTTCACTTGACGGCACCGTAACGGTAAGGGATGTGAAGGAGCGGGTTTCGTGTAGGACGCTCTCAGGCCCGCCGAGTTCATCAGAAGGATGTGATCGGTTCCCCATGTTATCCTTGCGGTGAGGGCGGCCTCCGGGGCCCTGCTCCTCACCCCCTGGCGGATATCATGCAGATAGTCCTTCACCTCCTCATGGGTCAGGGAGCCCATTGTGTCCCGCCCCTCCGGGTGAGATCCCGGAGAAACCGAGGGGAAGCCGAAGGTGGATTCGGGACCGTACCTGCAGCTGCTTATGGCCCTGTCCACAAGTCCAGCGGGAAGGATGTTCCCCCATTGGCCGGAGACACCCAGCTTGCCGTTCCGGGTCATCCTCAGTCCCCAGCCCCTTCTGGAACCGGTACCGCCCACGGTTTTTACAGGGCTGTAGTCAATGGAGGAGTATTCCCTCTCTATGCCTGAAACCTCTGCCTGGGAAGAAACCCCTTCACAGGCTTCAAGTATATCGGCACCTGTCACGGCTTCATTTTTCAATCAGCTCACCTGAATTCCACCGATGAGGACATGGGGTCCGCCGTAGCTCACCGGGATCGCCGAGCCTCCCCTCCTGGAACAGCCCCGGAGTGTGCCGGTGAGCTCCAGTTCGTTCCCTGTTTCCTCCACGGCACCCAGTATGTCCGTTACCTTTCCGGAAATGACAACAGGGCACACCGGTTTGTGAAGAACTCCGCTCCGCACCGTCCATACCTCCTGTACCGCTATGCTGAATCGGTCCATATCCGTTGCCCCGCCCATGAATCCCCTCAGGAACAGGCCGTTGTCGAGGCCTGCCAGAAGTTCTTCAAAGGAGGCGCTGCCCGGTTCCATGTATGTGCATGTCATCCTTGCTTCAGGTGACCTTCCAGGGTCTGATACCCTTGAGTTACCCGTAGGGAGGCGCCGTTCCTGGATGCGGTGCCGGAGGTGTGGAGCCAGTTCCGCATGATGCCCCCCTCCACCAGAGGCGTTTTCTCACCGGGATTGCCTTCCCAGTCCCATTTCATGCTGCCGGGCATGGAGAGAAGATCCGTGTGGTCGACTATGTTCACGCAGGGGGAGCCCACGGTGGCCCCCCGGCGAAGAAGATGTGCCACCGCCGGATTGGCCTCCAGGAAGTCGGCTTCCGCCAGGTGCCCGAAGGCCTCGTGCACAAGGATCCCAGTAAGCTCCGGATCCAGTACCACCCTGCTGGGACCAGGGGCGATGCTGCTGCTGGTGTCCCTTGTCACCAGGTCCTTCCCCGCCCTGTCAATATCCGCTTCCAGGCCGGTGAAGCCTTCGAATCCTCCACGAACGGCAACCTCCCTGGAGGTGGTTATTCCCCCGGGAAGCACCGCTTCGAATTTCATGGAGCCCAGGTTCTCCATCTCCCGGACGCTTGTCCCCCTGGAGTTGACCACCACACGGTCGGAAACCCTCTGCTCAAAGGAAACCCTGGCGGAACCCCTGCCGGTTGAGGCGCCCAGGAGCTCGCAGTAGTGTTTGCAGAGGAAGGCCTTCTGCCTGAGGGGGATCTCGCTCAGGGTCACTCCGTGGGGGATGTCGATGAAGGTGTCCCGGCATTCCCCTGCCAGCATGGGGAAGGGTACCGGCGGGGAGCTGCTGTGTATGGCCTGTGCCGCCGCTCGGTCCAGAGCTTCCCGCATGGAGCCGGGATCACGGAACTCGCAAAGTCCCCACCTGTTCGAAACGAAGGCCCTGGCGGTGCAGGTAAGCCTTCCCACCGGTCCGGTGTTCTCGCTGCTTATACCCGCCTGAACCACCGATGAAAGGTCCTGTTTAACAAGTACTATTTCGGCGAAATCCGCCTCGGAGCCTGCAACTGCCTTTTCGGCCTGCTCCCTGAGATTCTGCAAATCACTCCTCCGGAGTATGTGGATAGTATTCAGGGGAAAGCCCCTGAAGAATCAGCTGTGCCGAATCGGCCCAGTGACCTCCGGGCTCCAGGAACAGGTATCTGTTGGCGCTGTCCCTTGCACGGAGGTGGTCGTTCTGGTCGAGGTAGACGAGGGTCAGAAGCCTGTATGCCCCGGGCTCACCGGCTGAAGCCGCGGGAAGAAGGACCTCCCGGGTAAGGTTGAGTTCTCCCCGGGCGTAGAGAATGGTCCCCATGCGAAGCCTGGCTTCGTTGGCGAACTCCTCGTGCTCGGCGATGGTCCTTGAATACCGGTCCAGGGCCTCGGTGGTATTGCCCAGGGCCGCTTCCACCGTGGCCATGACAAGCCAGCATTCGCCATCGAGGGGGGCCAGCTCAAGGGCCCGGCGGGCGTACTCCTCTGCCTCGGCCAGCCTGTGGGGGAAGCCGGTGAGCATTTCCGCCATTTCCAGGGGAGCCCGGGGGTCGTGGGGGCGCAATCCCATGTATGTGATGTAGTATTCCTCGGATGCATCGGGGGAGCCCCTGAGGCTTGCTGCCCTGCCCAGGCCGAGATAGGCATCGGCCTGGTCCTGATCCTGCTCGATTGCCCTGTTGAACTCAAAAACCGCCCTGTCGGGAAGCCCCTGGGACATGTATGCCATTCCTGTCTCCACATGGAGCGCCGCGGCAAGGGAATCGATGTCAAGTCCGCAGGTTAGCGCCATGAGAATTGCGCTGAGCAGTATCATCGGGCCCTCCTTAGTGCTGGTTGAATTCTACAAGTGAACCCGGCGGTGTGCAAGAGACCCCGGTCCCTTTCCGTTATATTTCGCTTTCATCAGGAAGTGATCAGTTAACACGGAGGTTCATCATGGGTGCAAAGTACGATCTCGTCGTTCTCGGCGGGGGGCCGGCGGGTTATGTGCCGGCCATAAGGGCGGCTCAGTTCGGGAAGAGGGTCGTTCTGGTGGAAAGCGGTGACATGGGAGGAACCTGCCTCAACCGGGGATGTATACCCACCAAAACACTGGTGGCCACCGCCTCCCTTTACAGGCACGGGCTGTCCGCCAGGAAATTCGGTCTGAAGGGCAGCCTGGATTTCGACTACGCCGATGTGGCCAAGAGGAAGGACATGGTGGTCACAAGGCTCCGGAAGGGCATAGAGGCCCACTTCAAGCACCTGGGAATAGAGATAGTAAGGGGTCACGGCCTGCTGAAGGCCCCTGATCTCATAGATGTTGATGGCAGGGGCATTTCCGCCTCCAACATCCTCCTTGCCCCGGGTTCGGTCCCCCTGATCCCGGGGTTCCTCAGGAAGGACGGGATACTTTCCAGCCGGGACATTCTGTCCATGGAATCCCTTCCGGAAAGCCTGATCATTATCGGAGGAGGTGTCATCGGCTGTGAATTCGCCTCCATTCTCTCCGCCTTCGGAACACGGGTCACCATCGTGGAGATGCTCCCCAAAATACTGCCAGGAGTGGATTCCGATGTTGCCGCGGTGGTGGAGAAGTCACTGAAGAAGGCGAAGGTGAAAATTCATACAGGGATCCCCGCTTCATCGGTGGACATCACCCCTTCAGGCGGGTCGGTAACCCTTCAGGACGGCACGGTGATAACCGCCGAAAGGATACTCACCGCCATCGGCCGGGCACCCCGCACCGCCGGATGCGGCCTTGAGGAGGCCGGGGTGGGGATGGACCCCGGGGGAAACATCATTACCGACGACCTTAACAGGACCAGTCTTGACGGGGTTTTCGCCTCGGGGGACGCCACCGGCAAGTGGCAGCTGGCCCACGCCGGAAGCGCACAGGGTATCGCCGCTGTTCACACCATGTTCGGCGGACCGGAAAGGAAGGTCAGCGCCGACACCATGAGCGGGTGCATCTTCACCTTCCCCGAGGTGGCCATGGTGGGCCCCGGGGAGGATGAACTCCTGGCAAGGGGCGTTCCGGTGAAAACATCCATCTCACGGTACATTGCCAACGGAAAGGCAATGGGGATCAACGAGACCGAGGGTTTCGTCAAGCTCATAGCCGGGGAGGAAGACGACACCATCATCGGTGTGCAGATAGTGGGCGCCGACGCCTCCAGCCTGGTGGGCTGGGCGGTGATGGCGGTGAACGGCAAAGTCAAGGCCTCCGAGGCTGCCTCCTTCGTGCACCCCCACCCGACCCTCTCGGAACTCTTCATGGAGGCATCCGAGGGCATGGGAACAGGCGCCATCCATGGATAGAACTGCGTCAGCGGTCCAGGAACTGATAGAGGCGGTGAGGAAGCTCCGGGGTCCCGGGGGCTGCAACTGGGACAGGAGCCAGACCCTTCAATCCCTGAGCCCCTACATGCTGGAGGAGGCCTACGAAGTCGCCGAAGCGGTGGAAAGCGGGGACCGGGAAGAGCTGAAGAAGGAACTGGGGGACCTCCTCCTTCACATAATCATGGCCTCGGAGATATGCGGGGAGGACGACGATTTTCACCTTGCCGATGTTGCGGCGGGGATAACCCACAAGCTGATAAGAAGGCACCCCCATGTTTTCCTGGAGTCGACCCAGCTAACCCCCCAGGAGGTGGAAAAGCAATGGGAGACCATAAAATCCGCCGAAAAGAAGCAAAGCAGAACGAAGTTCTTTGATTCCATCCCCTCTGCAATGCCCGGGCTGCAGAAGGCCTGGCGAATACAGCAGAGGGCATCCGAAGTGGGTTATCCATGGCCCTCAGAGGAAGCCTCCCGAAAACAGCCGCGGCCATCCTGGAGGAAACAGACGGTTTCACAGGGGAAACCGCCGGGGAGCTTCTCTTTCAGCTGGTGAACCTTCTAAGACAGCAGAACATCGAGCCAGAGAGGGCACTGAGGACCAGGAACGGCGATTTCATGGACCGCTTCGACAGGCTGGAGGAACTTCTTCACCACAGGGGGTTTTCCCTTAACGATGCTGACCGGGAGGTTTTCATGGAATGCCTGGCCATTGCCTTCCGGGAAGAATAGGGTTATCCTTAGGTATATATATACAGAAAGTGCGGTGTAACCCCTGATAACTAATCATACCAAAACAGTGGGAAATGCCCGCTTGAGCCGCGCTTTCATCTGAAGGGAGAACTATGAGGCAGATAATCATTCTGCTGGTCCTGGCAGCCTTTGCCCTGGCAGGGACAATCGAGCCAGGTCTGCAGGAGCTCATGGCTGCTTCGTCGGACACCGACCTCATTCCGGTCTTCATACTTGCCCACGGGCAGGTTGACGAGAACTGGGTCAACGGCGCCACCGACGGAATGACCAGGGCCCAGCGGCAGGATTTCGCCGTGGATGCCATGAAGCAGCTTGCCGAAGCCGCCCAGAGCGGAATAATCAGCGAGCTGAACACACTCAACACCGAGAACATTACACCCCTCTGGCTGGCCAACGCAGTTTACTGCCAGGCCACCCCGGCTGCCATACGGCAGATCTCCACGAGATCCGATGTCCGCTTCATAGAGAGAGCCGCCGACGAGAACTCCGGCCTCATCGAGCCGGTGGAAGTCCGTGACCTCACCCCTGAAGAGCGCGGAAAAGGCCTCGCATGGGGCGTCTCCAAGATCAACGCCGACGACGCCTGGGCACTGGGTTATGAAGGCCAGGGCGTGATCGTGGCGGTTATAGACACCGGTGTGGACTATTACCATTCCGACCTCGGTAACAACATGTGGCACGACACCCCCGCCGGTTACCACTACGGCTGGAACTTCTACGAGGGCAACAGCGACCCCATGGACGACTACGGCCACGGGACCCACTGCGCCGGATCAGTTGCCGGCGACGGCACCGCCGGCACCGAGACCGGTGTAGCCCCCTCCGCCACCATTATGGCAATCAGGATCAATTACTACTACGGCGGCGAAAGCACCTGGATAGAGGGTATGGAATTCGCCACCGAAAACGGCGCTTCGGTAATGTCCATGTCCCTGGGCTCCGGCCAGGGCAACATGTCCCTCCGGACCGCCAACGAGAACGCCCTCACCGCAGGTGTATACCACAGCGTGGCCGCCGCCAACGACGGCCCCGGTTCAGGAACCATCCTTTCACCCGGCGACGGCCCTCCTCCCTGGTTCCACCCCGATCAGGTTTACCAGGGCGGCAACAGCGCCGTGGTAACAGTGGGAGCAACGGACAGCAACGACAATATCGCAAGCTTCTCAAGCCGTGGCCCCGTCACCTGCTGGAGCGATTACAGCGATTCAAGCCCCCTCATCGACCCTGACATCAGCGGCCCGGGAGTGGATGTCATAAGCACCGCATGGAACGGCGGGTACACCTCCATGAGCGGCACATCCATGGCCACACCCCACCTTGCCGGCGTTGCCGCTCTGATACTCAGCGCCAACCCCGAGCTCTCCGTGGCACAGATGGACAGCATCATCGAGATGACAAGCCTCGACCTTGGTTCCTCGGGGAAAGACAACACCTATGGAGCCGGCCGTGTGGACGCCTACCAGGCGGTAATGGCCGCTCTTTCACTGGTGGGGACCGCCGATGAGGCAAACGCCCAGGTGAACCCCGCGGTGATAGGCATCAGCTCCATCAGCCCCAACCCGGTTACCTCCCACGCGGCATTCACCATCAACACCGTGGCCGCCGGACCGGTGGACATCGCCGTGTTCGATGTAACCGGCCGCAGGACCGCCAACATTCAGACAGGTGAGCTCACAGCCGGCGCCAATGCCGTCAGCTGGAGCATTCCAGAAAGAATGGGAAGCGGGATCTACTTCGTAAGGGCTTCCATGAACGGCCAGACGGTCTCCTCGAGAATGACCGTGGTCAGATAAGCAGCTTCGAACTAGAAGGGCGCCTCTCTCAGGGGCGCCCTTCCTTGTTACAGGCCTTCAGGATGGCGTACCTGGAAAGCACCGGCCCGATGAGTTCGTTGACAAGCACCGACATGAGCACCACGCTGACCACAAGGGGGCGAGGTGTCCGCTGTGCCCGGCGAAGGATTCCGAGGTCTGCACATACAGAAGAAGACCAATGGTTACCCCTGAATGGGGCAGCATGGCAAGCCCCAGATACTTCCTTATCTCCCCCTCGGTTCCGGAAATCACCGCCCCGAGCCATACCCCGAAGTATTTCCCAACGGCCCTTGAAAGGATATAGAGACCCCCGGTGAGCAGCACGGTTCTGTCCCCCAGCACTCCCAGTTCCAACTCGGCCCCGGCTATGGCGAAGAAAACCGCGTAGAGGGGAGGGGCAAGCATTTCCAGGGACTCTATCACCCTTTTTCCGCCTTTGGGTGAGTTGGCCATCACCGCCCCCGCCGCCATCCCGGCCAGGAGGGGTGAGAGATGGAACGCCGCGGCAATGGCGGTCATAAGGCAAAGAAGACCCAGGCTTATTATGTAGATGGAGTTGATGTTGTCCTTCCCCGATGAGCTTTTCCTCAGGGCAAGCCCCGTCGCCAGACCCAGTATCAGCGACCCGGCAAGCTCCCCGGCGAAGTGCAACACCGATTCGAGGACCGAGGCCTCTCCGGGCTGAAGGAAGCCCGCGGTTACCGCTATCACCACGGCGAAGAGCAGGATGCATCCGGCGTCATCCAGGGGAATGGCACCATAGAGATGATCGATGAAAGAGCCCTTCACCCTCAGATCCCTGACGATGGTTACAGTGGCCGTTGGAGATGTGGCCGTTGCGATGGCCCCCAATATGGCCGCGGTGTGCAGGGGCATTATCCTGAAGAGCACAAGGGCAAAGGTTGTGATGAAGAAGGTGGCGGTGAGCTGAAGGGTGGTGATCGCCGCCATTGCCCTGCGTATCTTCCTTATCCGGGCCAGCCTGAACTCGCTGCCTATCACAACGGCAATCACCGCCACTGCTATCTGTGTGATGGGCTGCATCCTTGCGTAGAGATCCGCGTGGACCATCCCCGTTACCTGGGGCCCCAGCAGCATTCCCGCCAGAATGAAACCTGAAACCGCAGGGATTCCCCTTTTCTCAGCAACCCAGCCAAGGAACCAGCTTCCCACGAGGAGAATTCCCAGCCCGAAAACCGGGTGGATGCTTACGGTTTCCCTGAAGTCAAGGAGGATCCCTGTCATGGGCTCGGCGGCCCCGGCGAGATGAAGCTGGTCAGTATTTTGCACCGTCCTGAGGTTTCCGGTGAAATCCACCGGCGGTGAGAAGTCATCCATTTCCTGAAACGAATGATACCCCGGGCAACACCGGCGGGTCAATGTCGCAGCCCGGGGAACCATTACCGGGTACGGATGTTCTGCCAATACATGGCGGACATGTGGGGGCATTGGCATATCTCCCCGGTGTGCACATATTCATAGTCCGCATGCTAAGTTGTTGAATGCTAACTGGCAGCTATGTTATTAACCGCGGTTTTGCCGCATATCAGAAAGGGATGTTAATGCAGAAACTGATTCTTTGCGTTATTCTGCTGACAGGTGTTCTCTCAGCGGGAACCATTACCGATCTTCTTCAGGAGGAAATGGCCGACGCCTCCTCCGACCAGCTGATCCATGTGATCATCAAACCAGCCGGCCGTGCCGACCTCGACTACATCAACTCCGTGGCCTCCACAATGAACGCCGCCGGCAGAAGGCAGTTCGCCGTGGCTGAACTCAAGCAGTTCGCAGCCACCGCCCAGGAGCCTGTCCTTGAAGCCCTGAACGGCTTTCCCGCAGGTTCTGTTGAAGAGATCCGCACCAACTGGATAGTGAGCGCCATAGGCTGCGCCGCCACCCCCGAGGTCATCCGGGCCATCGCCGCAAGGGAAGATGTGGAATGGGTTTCCATGAAAACATTCCCCAACATCCTCATCGAGCCCGTTGAGGTACGTGAACCCACCCGGGAAGAGATACTTCTTGCCAATGCCTGGGGCGTTGACAAGATCGACGCTCCGGATGTATGGGCCATGGGCTACGAGGGCCAGGGAATCATCGTGAGCGTTGTGGACACCGGCGTTAACTACAACCACATCGACCTCCACAACCAGATGTGGCACGACACCGCCGCCGGTTATCACTACGGCTGGGATTTCGCCGACAACGACGGCGACCCCATGGACCAGAGCGGTCACGGCACCCACTGCGCCGGATCCGTTGCCAGCAACGGCAACGCGGGAACCACCTGCGGAGTAGCTCCCCAGGCCACCATCATGGCCCTCAGGGTTGGAACCACCTTCGGCGACGAGCAGGATGTCTGGGACGCCTTTGAGTTCAGTGTAGACCACGGCGCCCATGTGATCTCCACCTCCCTGGGCTGGCCCCAGAGCCAGAGCCCCGACCGCCAGACCTGGAGGGAAACCGAGGAGAACGTTCTCGCAGCGGGAGTCATCCACTCCATAGCCGCCGGTAACGAGAGCGGTAACCCCGGTACCCCCGGCGACATCCGCACCCCCGGCGACTGCCCATCAGAGAGGCTGACGA
>LQAJ01000069.1_pt1 | contig 82990 bp, 85 predicted proteins | sample 1535811 | NCBI WGS metagenome assembly LQAJ01 (sample SAMN04331587, study PRJNA305678) | bioreactor metagenome | isolation source: bioreactor_6 inoculated with Wadden Sea sediment 2nd replicate of a... | place: Germany: Wadden Sea, Janssand Flat
TCGATGGTTTTCTCCACCGGATACTGAGGGCTTCTCCAGTTTCCACATAAACCTTCCCTCCATGCCACCGCTGATACCCCGCCGGTGAGAGCTGCCGTGTCGGACTCATTTCAGTCAGCTCTTGCTGCCTTCGCGCGTTGTAGACCGTCTCGGCCACCGGGCCTGCGTGTAACGAGGCTACATCTGCGTTCACTGTGCGTTGCGGCCTGGAGTTTTGCTCACCCTTCATTATAAGAATGTTGTCGGAGGGCTTCACCATCTTGGTTTCCCGCAACCGTGCCTCCCCAGCTACGAGGCTTGAGTCTTTTATCCTCGGACGGACTTTCACCGACTGGTTTATGTGTCCTTGACTGGACACGCCGAATCTCCAACGGAAAAAAGGTATAGGTTAAAAGGCCCCTGAACAGTCTATACGGCTGCAATCGCCTCTTTGGCTTGTCCACTCACAGGCCACAATATTTCACTAAAAGGCGGTAAAAAGAGCCGACGTAGCAATCTTTTTTTGATCCCAACATATTCGGATGAGCCATGATCCGGATATCTACGCTTAAAAAATCGACATCCCTGTTTTGGTGGTAAAAAGTTCCAGGGCTAGGGTTCCGGCATGGGAATTACCGTTGGAATTTAGACCCGGTGACCAGACACTAACCGACAGCTTTCCCGGGATCAGTGCGATGATACCGCCGCCGACACCGCTTTTTCCGGGCAATCCCACACGGTATGCAAAATCCCCCACCGCATCATAGGTCCCGCAGGTCAAAAGCAGGGAGTTGATCCGTTTGGCCTGGCTTTTGGTTAAAACCTGCTTGCCGGACCAGGGAGATAACCCGTGATTGGCCAGAAACAGGCAGCTCTTGACCAGATCGACACAGTTCATGCGCAGGGCGCACTGGAAAAATAAGTTTCCAGAACTTCTTCGACTGGGTTGAAAAGGTTGTTGAAACTTTTAAGAAAATTGGCCAGAGCGGCGTTGCGAAACCCGTTTGCCTTTTCGGACAGGGCTACTTCCGGGTCAATGGTGATGTCCATGTTGTCGGATCTTTCGCGAACAAAATCCAGGATGACGGCCTTTGTGTTGTTGCAATTGGACAGGAGGATGTCTGCGACCACAAGTGCGCCTGCATTGATAAACGGATTTCTGGGGATACCGTTCTCATACTCGAGCTGGACCAGGGAATTGAACGGATTTCCGGAAGGTTCGCGACCCACCCGTTCAAGCAACGCATCTTCTCCCACCATCTTGAGTGCCAGGGTCAAAGTAAAGATCTTAGAAATCGACTGAATCGAAAAAAGCTTGCGGGCGTCGCCGATGGTGTAGATATTACCACCAAGGGTGTGCACGGCCATACCGAATTGGATGGCAGGCACACCGGCCAGTTTGGGGATATAATTCGCTACCTTGCCTTCGCCGATAACCGGAGAGACCTCTTGATAAATATCATTGAGAATTCGTTGATAATCCAAACTTCACCTGCACTTATCTTGGGTTATAGGTGCCACATCAACCGATATGTTCATGGTATGGGTACCGCCTCCCCAGACAATACCCCGGACCGGGGTGACATCCGCATAATCTCTTCCCCAGGCCACGGTGATGTGCCGTTCCCCGGGGATCATGTTGTTGGTGGGATCCAGGTCCATCCAGCCCAAACCGGGTATGAAAACAGAAACCCAGGCATGTGATGCATCGGTGCCGACCAGTTTTTCTTTGCCCGGCGGCGGCAGGGTTTCCAGATATCCACTGACGTAGCGGGCAGCAAGGTTCAGCGACCGCAAACAGGCGATCTGAAGGTGGGCAAAATCCTGGCATACGCCTTTTCTGTCCTGGAATACTTTTTCAATTGGGGTTCCAACGGATGTGGCCGCTTTGTCGTATTTGAAATCGTTGAAAATCCGAGAAGTCAGCTCAATCGCACCTTCAAGAACTGCCCGTCCGGGAGGAAAACTGGTCTGTGCATAGTTTAAAAAATCGGTGGACGGGCGGATGAATGCGGAAGGAAACATGAATTCGGTTGCCTCAAGCGTGGCTGGGTCCTTATGGATGTCCATCAGACGAAGTACTTCCGGCAGGACCGGTGTGGCCGAGGCATCCGGCGGGAGCAGGGGGTGTGTGAGCACTTTGCTTTGAGTAACGATCTCCAGTCTGTTGTGCGGGTGCTGCACCATGAACTGGTGAATCCGGTTATCGAAATAATCCGAGCGTTCCGAAAGGCTTGAAGGCACAGGAAAGATATTCAGATCGACAGATTCACAGGTCTGGTGTGATGTCGTACGGGATGACAGGCACACGTCATTCTGGGACAGGGCAGCAGGCTCACTGTATTCATACCGGGTCCGGTGAGTAATGCTGTAAATCATCGATATCCTCCGGATCTGACGGATGTAAAATGCTGGGTTGTGGGAATCCGGCTCAGATAGGTTTGAGTGACCAGTTGTGTGAAATCTCTTATCCCCAGTTCAATGGTTTCCATCAGTTTTTCAAGCCGGCCTCTTTTACCGGTTTCATCAGTCATGCAGATGTTCTGGATATCGGCCAGCCGGATTTCGGTCATTAAACGCAGAAGAATTTTTTCTTCAGGAGAGCTGAACTTGCGGTCATCATTTCGCGGCAGCGTATCCACATGCTCGGAAAGGATCTTCACCTGGAAGGCCAAGGACCTGGGGTTTACATCGTCGGACAATAGCAGATCCATTGCCGGGGCCACCTGAAAGTGTGTTCGGTAGCGGTGGAGGTAAGTCATGGCGCTGTCCTCAATCTCCAGCAGGGCTTCGAGCATGGTGCTTTCATCATCCACGGAAGCCACTACCGCACTTTGAATCGTGGAAACCAGCGACAGGCTTCTGGAAATGCGTTTGCCTATATCCAGAAACCGCCAGCCCGGCCCCCGGGTCATGTTCTCCGTGGCAAGGCCGCTCAATGCGGACAGGGATACCAGAAGGTCGCTGAGCACATCAAAAGTGTCGCTGATCTGTATCCATTGAGCCGCGTGAGGATTCTCCAGCACCGGATCAAGGCGGCTGAGGACTCGCCACGAATCCTGTGACAGCCGGTCCCTGACTTTGGTGGCGGTTTGGTGAACCTGCGTGAGAAGCGCGGAAAGGCTCAGTGGCCGCTGCGGGTCGAATACCGCCTGAAGCAGTTCGCACTGCATGGCATGAAGATCCGGGCCGTCTATGTCCGGTTTATGCAAAGATTCCAGGGATAAGATCCTTTTGTCCGCGGCAATCCGGAAGAGCACCGGCAGTTCCGGCATCCGGTTATAAGGCATTTCACCGGACAACCGCTGGAAAATACTGCGATAGAGCCGGACCTGGTTTTCGGCATCTTCCAGATACCTGCCCAGCCAAAGGAAATTGTCGGCCACCCGGCTTGGCAAGTCCTTATTTCGTCTGATCCGGACCGCTTTGTCCAGCCGGCCCGCAATTGATAACTGCTCCACAGGTTGATCGGAAAGAACCCAGATATCTTTGCTGATGCCTTCCCGACTTCTGGTGAACAGGTCGGCATTGTTGATGAACACGCTGGAAAGGCCTCCTGGCATAACCTGATAACCGTCGTCGGTTGCGGCCACAAAGAATCGGCAGATGAAATTTTTCTCCAGAATGGAGCCGTCCGGGGCGACACTTGGAACCGTGGCTGTAGACGTCTTGGGCCGGGCAAAAAAACCGTATGGAGCAAAACGGATTTGTTCAATCAGCCTGTTTTTGTCGTCCGGGCCAAGCTGTCCGGGATCGAACCATCTGCAGGGACCTTCGCCAAAAGAAGATCTCAGATAAAATCGATCCGGTTCGACCGTAACATCGGACAGGGTTTGCGGGTCTTTACACCATAGGATGGGAAGATCCTTCAGTATGAGGTCTTCTTTGAGTACACCCGGACATAACGTATCATAGAGGGTTGAAAAGATTTTGCTTTCAATGGCACCGGAGCCCACCGGGTTGACCATGGCGGTATTTTTATGGCGCATGGCGTGGATGACCCCGGCAATACCGTTGTTTGTGTGGCTGTTCAGCGCCAGCGGGTCACAGTCAGTGTCACTGATCCATCGCAGCAGGACATCGGTTTGTTCCAAGCCGCTCAGGGTTTTTGTGAAGACCTTGTTGTCTCGGACGGTAAGATCGGTACTTTCCACAAGGGGATATCCGAAATAGCGGGATAAAAAGGCTTGTTCAAAATAGGTTTCGCTTGATGGGCCGGGTGACAGGATCACGATTTCCGGATCGTCGGTATGGTGAAACGCGGCCCGGGATAAAAATTTCTGGAACTCGATGAAAAATGGTGCCAGTCGCATGACACTGTTCTGGTGGAAGATCTGGGACAGCAGCTGGGAGATGATGATTCGGTTTTCAAGGGCAAAACCGGTTCCGGTCGGGCGCTGGACACTTTCATTGATTACCCGCCACTGACCTGCAGGTGTTTTGATAAGGTCTATGGCCAGCAGGCTCAAGAATGTTTTTGTGGCCGGAAACACACCAGCGCAGGCATGCAGGAACCCGGGGTTGGCAGCCGTGGTTTCCGGCGGCAGGATACCCTGTAACATCAGATTCCGTGGACCATAAATATCCCAGAGTAGTGCATCCATCAGGCGGGCGCGCTGGATCAGTCCGGTTTTAAGCTGCCGCCATGTGTCAAAATCGATGATGAATGGTACAAGATCCAGCTCCCAGAGATGCTCTCGGCTTTCACCTTGGTCGAACAGGTTGTAGGTTGCACCATGTCTGGTCAATATCTTTTTAGATTCTATTTGTTGTCGGGCAAACTCACCTGGACCCATGCCTTCGACGTCATTAACAAAGGCCTCCCAATGGGCCTTTATTCGACCGTCCGGATAGAATGCTTCGCTGCACGCATATAGGGTGGACGGTAGTTGGCGGAATATTTTAAAATCGTTTTGCATCATGGCATTCGAAGATCCAGGGTAAAGGGGAAATGGCTGTTTATTTCAGGCCCGGGGATTTTTCAAGAGGGCCGGAGCTGTGAGCCATGGGCGTAAATCGGGCAATTCTCCGGCCTTCGGCTTCATTTTCATTCACCGGGAGGGTTTCATAATTCCGCCCGCCCGGATGGCCGACATCATATCGACAGCCCCCCACGGACTGTTTTGTCCACAGATCCACAATATCGAAAATCAGCGGGGTGTGTACCGGAATGGTCGGATGCAGACAATTGGGCGGCTGCCAGGCCCGGTAGCGGACGCCTGTCACAAAGACGCCTTCAACACCAGTGGGTTGCAGGGGCAGTCTTCGGCCATTGCAGGTGACGATGTGACGGGAATCGGTCATCCCTCGACTTTGACCTGCACTCTTTCCAACGAAGAATCCACAAACCGGACGGTTCCGCCGCCGCCTGCTTCTTCACCCAGAACATTCCAGGGTTCAATGGCCTGGCGCAGTTCAAGCGTGATATTTTTATACGCCACGGTTCCGAATGCGGGAAAGCGGAACTCAAAATGGGGATGAAAATGTTCGGTTGTCAGGCGGTATCCGTTTTCGTTGAGGTCGTGAAGGACTTCAGATAGATCATCATCCACAAAATGGGGGAGCATGAACCGGTCCTGTAAAAGGGTTCCCCATCTCACCAGCGGCTGCCGATAAGGCTGCTTCCAGAACCAGGCCACCAGTATTCTGAGCAGAAGCTGCTGAACCAGGCTCATCCGGGCATGGGGCGGCATTTCAAATGTCCGAAGCTCTAAAAGCCCCAGACGTCCCGAAGATGAATCCGGAGAGTACAATTTGTCGATGCAGAATTCTGTTCTGTGGGTGTTGCCGGTCACGTCTGTCAGCAGGTGTCTGAAAAGGCGGTCGACAAGCCATGGCGGGCAGGTGTCATACTGCCGGATCTGGCGGTCGAGTTCATGAAAGGCGATCTCCAGTTCGTACAGGCTGTCGTGCCGGGCCTCGTCCACTCTCGGCCGCTGGCTTGTCGGGCCGATGAAAAGACCTGAAAACAGATACGACAGAGATGGATGATTGTTAAAGTAGGCGACAAGACTTCTCAATAGATCCGGACGCCGCAGGACAGGGCTGTCGACTGGGGTTAGGCCGCCGATCACGATATGGTTTCCCCCGCCGGTGCCGGTATGTCGACCGTCCAGCAGAAATTTTTCCGTTCCCAGCCGGTTGAGCCGGGCAATGTCGTATAGATCCGTGGTGGTTTTCACAAGATCTTCCCATGTCGGCGCCGGGTGAATGTTGACTTCCAGAACACCCGGGTCCGGAGTGATTTTCATGACATTGAGATTCGGATCAAAGGGGGGCAGATACCCTTCAATAGTAACCGGCATTTTTAAGTTCTGTGCTGTTTTTTCCACGGCACTGATCAGTTCAAAGTAGTGATCCGCCTTTTCCAGCGGGGGCATGAAAACATACAGCCTGCCGTTACGGTGCTGGACACACAGCGCCGTTCGGATGATCTCTTTGGCGGAACTGCCTTTTGACAGGTCGGGCAGCGGTTCTTCAGGTACGGCAGCCTTTTTTTCTTTTTCAACTGACGATGAGACGGGATCTGCAGCATTGCCAGGGATACCGGGACCGCTTTGATGCGTGCGATATGCCATGGGGTCTGTCTCAATAAGATAAGGGTAGTCCGCCTTTGAAACCCACGGCAGTCCATCCATCGGCAGCCTTAAACCGATGGGTGAATCACCCGGTAAAAGGAACAGCTCGCCGCTTTTAAAAGGCCAGGGGCCGGTTTTCCAGGATCCGTACTGGATCGGCAGCACATACCCGATGACCTGCCCAAGATCCTTTTCAAACACGGCAGTCATCCTGGCCCGTTCTTCAGGGTCTTTCAGCTTTGAGTCTGACGGGTCAACGTTGACCGGCAGCCGTCTTTCTTTATACAGAAAATAGAAAATGTCTTCATAGGCAGGACGGACATACTGGTCCGTGATACCAAGAACCTGGACCAGACCTTTGATGAATCGTTTTGCATCATCCGGCCCGAAGCCGTAGTCTTTTGATTCATCCGCGATCAGATCGTCGTGGGTCCAAAGCGGTGTTCCGTTTTTTGCCCAGATGCAGGTAAAGGCCCACCGGGGAAGGGATTCGCCGGGATACCACTTGCCCTGGCCCAAATGCAGGAGCCCGCCCGGCGCCCATTTTTTCTTAAATCCGCCATCAAATCGAGAGAAATCTTTTTTTTGGCAGGGCCGACAGCTTCTGTGTTCCATTCCGGTCCGTCCATGTCATCGATGGAAACAAAGGTCGGTTCACCGCCCATGGTCAGCCGGACATCCATGTCTTCAAGTTCTTTGTCAACACGATAGCCTAAGGCCAGCGCCTCCTGCCAGATTTTTTCCGGATAGGGTCTTGTGGCGCGGGGGCTTTCAAAATCCGGGTGACACGCATGTCATGGTTGAAATCCACCTCGCATTTTTCCAGTGCGCCTGTCACAGGGGCAGCGCTTTGCGGTTCCGGTGATGCGGCCAGTGGGATATGGCCTTCTCCTGCCAGAAGACCCGAGGTCGGATCAAGGCCGATCCAGCCTGCACCCGGAATATAGACTTCGGTCCAGGCGTGCAGGTCGGTGAAATCGTTTTCCGGCCCGGACGGGCCGTCCAGGGATTTGACATCCTGGGCCAGCTGGATCAGGTAGCCGGATACAAACCGTGCCGCAAGGCCCAGGTGTCGTAATATGTGAACCAGAAGCCATGCCGAATCCCGGCAGGAACCTCTTTTAAGGGTCAGGGTCTGTTCAGGAGACTGGATATTGGGTTCCAACCGGATCATATATTTAATGTGGTTTTGAAGCTGCTGGTTGAGTTCCACCAGAAAGTCAATGATCTGTTTTTTCTGTGTATTAATGGCTTTCAGGTATGCTTTAAATTGTTTTTCCGGTTCAGGGACGTTAAGGTAAGGCTCAAGATCCTTTTTCAGGGATACCGGATAATCCAGCGGGAAATGGTCGGCATCGGGTTCCAGAAAAAAATCAAAAGGGTTGATCACCTTCATGTCTGCCACAAGATCAATTTCCACCTTGAATTCATTGCATTTTTCAGGAAAGACCAGCCGGGCCAGATAATTGCCGAAAGGATCCTGCTGCCAGTTGATGAAATGCCCGGCCGGTGTGATTTTCTGGCTGTAGCTCAATATGGAAGTCCGGCAGTGCGGAGCCGGCCGAAGCCGGACGATCTGCGGGCCCAGTGAAATTTTCCGCTCATATGTATAACGGGTCTTGTGGTGCAGGGCGACGTGAATGCTCATAATTATATATCTCTAATAAAAATATCAAAAAACGGACGAATGGTTATGGCTGATTTTTTGTAATTTATCAATTCTAATTGCTATTGAATACTTTCATCAAGCGAAACAGAAGGCTTAAGTTTGAAAAAAGAATCAATAACGGAAACATCGACATTGTTGAGCCGGCTTTGAAAATCATCCAGAAATTCATGAAGTCCCTGTGAAAAAACATCTTGCATGTCAGTGTAATCCAGATCCGCCTTGAGACGGCCCAGTGTCTTTTCAGCCGGATTGGAAATTGTACCGACCGGCGTACCGGTGATCAGGTGCAGTGAACCCTGGGCTTTTCCCACGCAGTAACGGATAGCACGTGGAAACTGTTCGTCAAAAATCAGAAATTCAGCAACATTTCTGGGTGAAATTCGATGGATTTTTTTACGGTACATTTCAAGGGCACTGGCTGATTTTAACACAGCCATCCACTGAATGTTGTCATAGGGCGTTCCCACGTAATCCATCTTGGGAAGCAGTAAAAAGTATTTTACATCCAATATTCTCGATGTCTTGTCCGCACGTTCCAGCATCAGACCCATCCGGGCAAAATGCCAGGCTTCGCCGTGGGACATGGTGGAATACAACAGGCCTGAAAACATATGACCGCGCATCTTGATGATGTGAAAAAATTTATGGGGATCGTCCACGGCCAGCGTCAGGCTGCCCGGTTCCTTGAGATCCAGGTAATAACGGTTAAGCTGTTCCCACATTTCTGACGAAATAATTTCACGGATGGATCGGGCATTCTCCCTGGCATAATAGAGGCAGGAAATAATAGAGTTCGGGTAATCGCGGTCAAACGCCAGAAACCGGATGACATTTTCCTCATTATATTCTTTATATCGTCTTTCAAATTCTTCATGATCACCTGTAACCTGGACCATGGGTTCCCACAATCCCCCCTGAAGGAGGGCATGTCCAGCAGCAGGTTAAGGTTGACGCCTAAAAATCGGGCGACATTTTCAGCCCGTTCGACATATCGGCACATCCAGTATACGGAATTTGCAACTCTGGAAAGCATTTTTATTTCATCCTTTTCTATTCGTTCTTTAAATCGACCACCCAGGTGTCCTTGCTGCCGCCGCCCTGTGAGGAATTAACGACCAGTGACCCCTTTTTAAGCGCCACGCGGGTCAGGCCGCCGGGCAGAACGTAAATATCATCACTGTATAATATATACGGACGCAGATCCACATGCCGCCCCTCAAATTCATCTCCGATAATTGTCGGTGTCCTGGAGAGCATGATCGTCGGCTGGGCCATGTAGTTTCTGGGATTTTCCTTGATAAGGTCTGCAAATTTTTCTCTTTCCGCGTTTGATGCATGCGGTCCGATCAGCATGCCGTATCCGCCGGACTCATTGGCAGCTTTTACCACCAGGGACTCCAGATTTTCCAGGACGTATTCCCTGTCTTTTTTATCCCAGCAGATATAGGTTGGTACATTCGGCAGAATGGGATCTTCTCCGGTATAGTATTTTATGATTTTAGGCACATAGGCATAAATCACTTTGTCATCGGCGATCCCCGTACCCGGGGCATTGGCCAGCGCCACGCGACCTTCTTTGTAAACCTCCATGATTCCGGGAATACCAAGGACCGATTCAGGGCGAAACACCTTGGGATCGATGAAATCATCATCAATTCTTCGGTACAGGACATCGACCCGCTTATAACCCCTGGTCGTGCGCATGTGGACGAAACCATCAAAAACGGTAAGGTCCTGGCCTTCTAAAAGTTCCACCCCCATCTGCTGGGCAAGGAAGGAATGCTCAAAATAAGCGGAGTTATAAATTCCGGGGGTTAGCACACCGATGGTCGGTGACTGGACATTACCAGGCGTCAGATGTTCCAGCATTTCCAGGAGGAGGTTGGGATAATCTTCGACAGGGCGGACTTTGGATGCCTGGAATACCTGGGGGAAAGTCCGCTTCAGAACCTGGCGGTTTTCCAGCACATAAGACACACCGGAAGGGCACCGCATATTGTCTTCAAGGACATAGAACTGCCCTTTGTCATCCCGGACAAGATCGGTCCCGGTGACATGGCACCAGATGTTTTTTGGGGGGTCAAATCCTTCACAGGCTTTTCGATAAGTCTTGCTGGAAAATATAATCTCTTCAGGAATAATCTTGTCTTTGATTATTTTTTTGTCATGGTAAATGTCGTGGATAAACTGGTTCAGGGCCCAGATCCGCTGCTTGAGTCCGGATTCGATCGACTGCCAGTCGGTGCCGTCCACAATCCTTGGAATCATATCAAAGGGAAAGATTTTTTCAGTCCCCTGATCATTGCCGTAAACAGCAAAAGTGATTCCCATCTGGAGCAGCATGGCTTCGGCTGCCTTCTGCCGCCGCATCAGGTCGGTCTTCGGCATTGAATTGAGCATATTGACCAGCAGCTTGGCACCCGGTCGGGCCCGTCCGTCGGCTTGGAGCAATTCATCAAAAAGCCCTGTGTATCATATCTGTCAAAATTCATATTTCCGGATTTCTCCCTTCAGGCAAAGGCCCTGAGCGTGGTTGGCCTAGTTCTTTATTCTAACTCAATTTTCGGGTTTATAAATTGCCGGCTAACTTTCGTTTTTCTAACAAATCGGTACATTGCCGTGCTGTAGTCACAACCGCATCAAAAAAGGCTATCGCTGTTTTTTCACAATAGTGACCAAGCTTTTCCAATTGGTTGCCGATAAGTGTCATTATCCTGTATAGCGTAGTTATTGTCAAATATTGTGTATGGCGCCAGGCAACGTATCTGTCCTGTTCGACACATTTTACAAATTTAACCCCTGTAATTAACAATCCCAATTTTTCATGATGGTGCAATCGAACCCACCTTTTCTGTGCGGATTCACAAAGCTTAAAGGCCATAGACAAAACTGTCTTGGATGAAAAACAGTTCCTGACTTTTGCTGTTCTCCATTTTGCGATGGTGAAGATTGATTCGATTGGATTACTTGTCCTTATTCCGCCAATACTCAGCTGGAAAATCATAAAAATTCAAGAGGACATCACGATCTTTCACTAGGCACTTTGTTGTATCGGGGTACTTGGCCTCATATATTTTTAAAATGAATCAAAGGATTTTTCACCATCCCGGCTATCACCGATGATGACCAAAATGCATTGGCTATCATCCATTCTGACATTCCAGTAGACACCATCAGTATTTGCGCTTCTCTATGTTTGCAACTGCAGGAGAATTACACCTGGTTCGGATGAAAAATCCGGTGGGATCGCTTCAACAGGTCGTCGGTTTCCTGTATGATATGCTGATAGACCTCTTTGTTGATCCTGCGGTAGAGATCCACATTTTTCCTGATGGGGGTAAACGTGTCCCTGAGGCGCACCATATGGGCGACGGCTTCCTGCCGGTTGTCATAGATCCCCAAGGCCAGCGCGGTGCAGATGGCCGCCCCCAGGCTGGCGGAGCCGTTGACCACGTTTCTGTAGGCCGGCACCCCAAAGACATCGGCAAAGATCTGCATGAACAATTCCCCGTTTGATCCACCGCCGCTGACGATAATACGGGTCAGTTCCGCGCCCATTTCATCACACATGGCCTGGGTGTTGTTTTTCATGGTCAGGGCAATGCCCTCCAGAACCGAGCGGAACATGTGGATTCCTTTGTGGGTGCTGTTGAAACCGATCATCATGCCCCGATCATGAAGACGGGAGGGGTTGGGCAGCCAGTTGAGCACGGTATACAGGCCGTCACAGCCGGCAGGAACGTCGGCGCCGGCGGCATTCAGGTAGGCTTCCGGGGAAAGCCCCATGCGGTCTGCGGCCGCGACCACGTCAGACCCCATGAGTTCCTTTACCCAGGTCACCGTGGCCATTCCCCTGCGGATGCCGTTGCTTTCATACATGTATTCACCCGGGACTGCGCCCGGGTTGCTCCAGTAATGATTCATGCCGATGCTGGATTTCGTTCCCATCATCATGGAAGTAATATAGGTGCCAAGGGATACGAGCACGGTGCCGTCATCCTCCAGGCCGGCGCCCAGGCCCTCCACGGCTTTGTCATTTGCCGTGGACACGACAGGGATGCCTGCGGGCATGCCGGTGGCCCGGCTGGCGGTTTCCGTGATGGTTCCCAGCACGCCGGCCGGATCCACCAGATCAAAGAGCATCTCCCGGGGGGGGGTGTATGCATTGAACTGCGCCTTGTCCTCGTACCAGTCCAGGGTATCGGGATCGATGGGCCAGGGCCCCACGTAATTGGAACGGGTGTCCCTGGTTTCGCCGGTCAGACGGTGGGTCAGGTAGCCTGTGGCCGTGGTGACATAGCACACCGCACCGTCCTCGTGGCGGTAGGGGGCAGCAAGCCGCAGGTCCATCCAGCTCTGCACCGGAGATACCAGGGTTCCGTCCGTACGCAGCAGTGCCCGGCAGCACCGGATCGAGCAAAGGCCCACGCCGATGACCTGATGCCTGTCTGTGTCAAATTTTTCAAACAATCTGCGGCAGGCTGTTTTCAGGCTCTCCCACAGGTCATCGCCCGGATGCTCGGCCCGGGAGTCTCCGTAAAAATGAATGGGCTGTAGCCGGACTGATTCTGAACAGATTTCATGGCCTATGGTATCAAAAACCGCCACCTTGGTGCTCTGGGTGCCGCCATCGATGGCAACGATATATTTTTTTTTCATGGTGCATCCTTTTCAACCAAGCAACCGTGTTCAGGTGATTACCGCATCAGATAACCGCCGTCCACGGTCAGCACGGTGCCGTTCACATAGTTGGCTGCATCTGAACACAGAAAAATGCAGGCCCCCATGAGATCAGCGGTCCATCCCCAGCGGTTGGCCGGGATATGGGCAAGAATCTCGGCGTTGCGTTTCGGATCATTCCGGGTTTTTGCCGTGAGTTCCGTGGCAAAGTACCCCGGTGCAATGGCGTTGACCTGTATGTTGAATCGGGCCAGTTCATCGCACATGGATTTGGTCAGTCCGACAATACCGTGCTTGGTGGCGGCATAAGCCGGAGACCACTGCCCGCCCAGAAACGAATACAGGGAGGCGATGTTGATGATCTTCCCCCGCATCTGCCGGATCATGGGCTTGCAGGCCTCATGGGTCATCTCAAATGCCGCTGTCAGGTTGACGGCCACCATATGATCCCATTCCTTCCGGGTAAACCGGGTAACGTCTTCCACGTTGATGCAGATACCGGCGCAGTTGACCAGGATGTCAATACTGCCGAAGACGGCTGCACATTCTTCCACAATCCGCCGGCACTGGCCTTTAGATGTGATGTCAGCGTACAAATAATGGTAGGCCGTACCGCATTCTTCCACCCACTGCCGGGTGGTGCCGTCATCATCCATAATACTTGCGGCCATCACGTTGGCTCCCCCTTTTGCCAGGGCAACGGACAACGCCTGTCCCAGTCCGCTGTTGCCTCCCGTGACAACGGCGTTTTTTCCTGCCAGGGAAAAAAACCCATATTGAAATCCGTAAGTTCCATATTTGTATCCTCAATTCCTAAGTGTTTTTGCGTGGATTGCGTATCATCCTGTCCATGAGCTTTTCGATGAATTCACAGGCATCTCCTTGTACAACCATATCCGACAGGCTGCAGATGGGGGCGTGGGGCGACGTATTTACGGAGATGATGGATGCCGCTCCCCGCAGCCCGGCCAGATGCTGCATGCTGCCGTGAATGCCCAGCGCCAGGTACAACTTTGGTGAAACGGTTTTTCCGGACTGTCCCACCTGGATGTGCCGCTGGGCAATGCCCTGATCCACCAGGTTCCGGCTGGCGGCCACGGTCCCGTTCAGGCATCCGCCAGAGGTTTCAGTGCCGGAAAGCAAAGGGCTGCACCGCCGCCGCCGGCCACCAGCACCTCATAATCCCGGATATCCCGGGGTTCCAGGGGGCGGTCAACACCAAGGCGGGACAGGGTGCGGCGGGTTGTCACCGGCCGGATGTATTGGGTTATCCGGGTAGGTACCGTCTGTTTCGGGGCATATTCAAACGCATTGATGCGAATGGTCATCATCACGGGACCCGGGCCGTTCGGAAGGATTGTTTCAAGCATCGTTCCCGAACCGGTCGGCCGGGTGATTTCAAGACGGCCCCTTTGGACAGTGATGTCTGTCACACCGGTTGCCAGCCCTGTTTTGAGCCGCCATGCCAGCCGCGGGGCGAGCATCTTTCCCAGGGTGGTTCCGGGAATCAGGATGCTGTCGAATCCATGGGCCTGGTGCAGGGTTTCCAGGATCTCTGCCATGGCCCGGGAATCGTAATCATTCACCAGGCCTTGGGTCACCTGGATCACATGGTGAAACCGTCCTGCGACTGTTTCAGGCGATGCATCCACCAGGACCACATGGGATTCGAACCGGCCCCGGCCGTACATGCGGGTTGCCGCCGCCAGCAGGTCCGGTGTGCGTTCAGGGGTTTCCGTGTCCTGGAAAATGCAGGTTTTTTTCATCAGCACGCTCCTTTTTTTTTCAAAAAGTCAAACACCTCAGTGATGCCGGCGTCATCAGTGCCCACGATCACCCGGTCCTTTTCCCCGTAGGTCACAGGGCATGATGCAGTCACACGGACCAGGGAGCCGGCACGGCCCACCTCGGACGCAGAAAAGCCCAGATCCCGGCTTGTGAGCAAAATCAGTTTCTCAGAAACCTCCCGGCGCAGGTCGGCTAATTTGACATAAGGAAGTTTGTAGCCGCTTTCCCGGGTCAGGCTCAGGACGCCGGGCATGGCCATTTCATAGGTAGTCACGCCGGCCTCATCCACGGCCTGGAACACGGCTTTTGTGCGGTCGAACCGGTCCGGATCGATCCGGATGACCCCTATCATCTGATCCAGTCCGAGGCTTTCGGCGATCTGCACAGGCACCTGGGCGGAGCCCTTGTCCAGGGAATGGCTGCCCGTCAGCAGACAGTCACAGGGTCGGCTGGCAATATACCTGCCGAGCACTTTACTTGTCACAAAACCGTCGCTGTCTCTAAGCCCTGGATCCCAGATCAGCGTGCCCCGGTCAACTGCAAATCTCAGCAGGTCCTCCATGTGGGGGCGGACAGACAGGGGGCCCATGGTCACCACCTCGATCTGGACTCCGGGGTCGCCGGACTTCACTGCCAGGGCAAAGGCCAGGGCGCAGGCGTCGTCCGGATTCAGTATCTGCCGGTTAGGCCCGGCGATGAGGCGGTCCGGGTCAGGAACAAATTTGACGGCGCAAATGAGCTTCATGGGCATCGGTTGTCAGATATCTTATCCATTCCTTACTGCTGGTATTTCTTCCCTTCGGCCTGGGGATAGATGGTGCCGAAATTCATGATGCCGTTGGGATCAAAACTCTGTTTGAGTTTCTCCAGCATATAATAGGCGGAACCGTGTTCCTCTTTGGTCCATTCGTTCCTGAATTTACCGATCCCGTGGTGATGGCACATGGATCCGCCGAACTTGAGGGTCTCTTCAACAATGATCCGCTGCAGCGGGTGGTGGTAGACCCGCATCTCGTCCTCAGGAGTGCAGTGGATGCGGTAGTTATAGACAAAGTACATGTTGGTGCCGTTGATATAGCTGTGGGAGGAATGGCCCCCCAGCATGGTCAAATCGTGGGCCCGGGGGTATTCCTCACGGATCCGCTGCATCACGCGGTTGTAGATCTTTGTGATGGTTTTCCAGTCAGCGGAAATCTCGGTGGTGAACCCGGAGTGAGAATCATTTTCCTTCATTCCCTCAAACTCATCGTCAATGTCTTTCTGGGACCAATTCAGGCTGTTGAACCATTCTTCGATCAGCTTCGGATCCACGGGTTCGATAATGCCGTCCTTAAATTTTTCCATGGCCGTTTCAATGGCATCGCAGGTCGCATCCACAATGCCTTTGGGGCCTTCGCTCATGAAAAGGAGAACGCATTTGTTTTTATGAAAATGATAGAAGTGCTGGGCCGCATCTTCTTCAGAATACGCCCGGGCCACGGACGGGCGGAATCCGTTGACCATCACCTCCCGCAGCACCTGAATGCCGGTTTCCATATCCTTGATCAGATACCCGTGAAATCGGTTGTTCTCAGGATAAAACCGGAACAGCTTCACCGTCACTTCCGTGATATAGCAGAGCGTGCCCTCGTTGCCGATGGCAATATGCCGGATATCCGGACCGCCGGACCGCCTGGCCACGTTCTTGATCCGGGCAATATGGCCGTCGGGAAACACGCACTCCAGTCCCACCACCATGTCTTCGATTCCCCCGTACAAGGTGGAGAACTGCCCGATGCTCCTGGTAGACACCAGCCCGCCCAGCTTTGCCACAGGTTTGGACTGGGGGGAGTGACCCGTGGTCAGTCCCTTTTCCCTGGCAGCATCCTCCAGCATCTGGAGGGGAACGCCTGCCTGTGCCGTGGCCTGCATGTTATAAGTATCGATTTTTAGTATCTTGTCCAGGTGCAGCGTATCGATGACCACGGTGTTATCCTTCCAGTTTTCCAGCCCCCCTTCGGTGGCTGTTTTACCGGCCCGGGGGATCACGTTGACCCCGTGCTGGTTGCAAAAGGACAACACCCGGCTGACTTCTTCGGCCGTTTTGGGATACACAATGGCCGCGGGCACGGGCACATCCAGGGCCTGCCTGGCCTTGGCGTATTTCTTGTACCGGTCTGCCGAGGCATCATACAGGTCTTTGCTGTCTGTATTCACCTGGGATGGCGAAAGAATCTGGCCTAACGCTTGAATTATATGTTCCTTGTCCACTGGCGGACCTCCTGAGTCTGAATGGTGTTTGGCAGAATCTGATGATCCTCCCTGTTTTTGGAGATGTGTAAATACTAAAGGGATGGCGGAACAGTGTCAATAAAAAATGGAAATTTTTCCATTATATTGCATAAAAATAAATTAAAATGGAAAAATTTCCATTTTCTCTGCGATAAAAGGATGCTATAGTTTGCTATTGTTTAACCGAAACGGTGATCGAAAAAATGATTAATCTGGACTTAAGCACGCTGAACCCGCTGGAGAAAAAGATCCACAAACAGATGATCCGGCACAGCAAGGCCATTCCTTTCATTCGGATCAACCAGGCAGCCGAGTTCTGTCAGTGTTCCGTGTCCAAGATATCCAAGTTTGTCAAAAAAATGGGATTCAGCAGCTACAGGCAATACCTGGATTTTCTGTATGGAAAGGATATTCCCCCTGCCGCAGGTTCAGATGAGTTGAACCGGGTCCGGTCTTTTATCGACACTTTTGACAACGGCATGGTTGATGACCTGTTGTCGCTGATTGACCAGCATAAAAAATAATTTTTTTCGGGTACGGTCCTTCGCTGCTCTGTGCCCGGTACTTTGAATACCGGTTCCAAAATTGCTCGGACAAGCTTGCCATGGCGGTCTCTGACGTGGTGACCCTGAACAACATGGTGGATGACTCCACCCTGCTGCTGATCATCACGGAAACCGGCCGGTTTCAATCCTTCCAGGACGTCTATGAAGGGGCAAAATGTAACGGCGGCACCGTGGTTATTCTTGTTGAGGAATACAACACAGCTCTTTTCAACCAGTGCGATAAAATCTTTTGGCTTTCCCGCATCTTACAGCCGGCACATCTCAAGCCATACGAAAAATCACGTACGCTTTTTTTTATTTTTCTTGAGGAAATCATTCAACGCCTGCTGCCGAAAAAATGAGGTTTCTCGCATCTGCCGAGTGGGGCCGGATTTTTGGGCCTCGGTATTCAACACTCTTAGCCCGACTTTTCGGTTACAGATTATAGAGCACTTTAATCACAGAATTTATCATTTACCCGTCCCGTGTTAGGCACTACTTTTGTTCAAAATTGTTTTAATCACCTGGCCGGGATTTAAACCTATCTCCAAGTTTTATAGATTTCTTGTTGTCTGGGTTCGGGCCGTGTACTTTTTCTGATACGGACGGTTTGCCCGTCCTTGGATTGCATTGAAACCGGCACCCGGCTCTGGCCTTCGGGCTGATTTCTCAGTTGAGTCCAGCTACTGCTGATCTGTGATTGTTTCAACCGATATCGAACGCTGTGGACCAGGTGGTATGCCACAGCGTTTTCTCGTCCGGATCTTTATGGGACGTTCCCAGGCAGTATACACCCGGCAGGTCCTTCCGGGTGTTCTGGCTGGTTCGACGTTTCCAGGTCAGCTGGACGGCATTGCCGGTTTGTTCGTCTTTGACGACATTGACCCGGTATTGACCGAAGACCCTCGAATACCGCTGCTTAAGACGTCCGATTTTCTCCAGTACTTTATCGGGTATCCTTATTCTTCAAAAGCTGAACAGATGCTGAATACATTTTGTATAGATTCATCTTGCCGAAATCAAAATTTATCGGCTTTCCCAGCCCCGAAATATCCCGAAGCCAGTGAAGCGTTGCCCGTTTACTAGCCGGTCGACACATACGGCCGATAATACTGCCAGTGGCCGCAGCCAACTGCGGGCCATTGAATCCGTGTCGCCAGTTCAGACCAATGCTCATGTGGCAGTGAGAACCCCGTACTCAGATTGAGAAGGGTATGCTGATTGAATTTATAGAGAGCCATTTTACGCAGGGCAATAAAATGTCCAGAGCGTGTTTCAGGTCTGTCATCAATAAAGAGATTTAAAGCGAGATTTCTGCACAATGCCAGTTGATTAAAAGTCTGAAATTCTCAGATCGTTTATCCGGAGAGTTGCCTGTTATGCCAATTTGGCATGCAAGTCAAACCGTTCCTTTTGTGTTTTTGTATTTTCGCTAAAACCGGGCGCTCCGGGTCGGGCAGGGCGCCAAACCCGTGATACCTTTGATGTCATTGGCTGCCGGAGAACAATTGCCGATTTCTTTGGTTCGGCCTGCCATAGATTTAAAAAATTAAGGTGATCAATAAATTTGGTTGACTTCCGTATAAAAGAAAGATATGGACATACTTATCAGACAAGCAGATGTCTGAATAGCAGATAACATACAAGGAGGTTTCCTGCGGGCGACAAATGAAACCGATCAAAAAAACACCGGTTGTCAGACAGTGTCATCGATGCCATTAAGGAGATGATTCAAACGGATGGGTTCGGCCCCGGCGACAAATTTTATTCTGAAAATGAGCTGACCAAAATACTTGGGGTCAGCCGATCGTCGATCAGGGAAGCTATCAGAATTCTCGAAGTCACTGGTCAGGTGACTGTCCAGCATGGAAAAGGTGTGTTTGTCTCTGATACCGATGCCATGAAGCTGCAACCATTCATTTACTGGCTGAAAACCAATGAACAGTCTTTAGCTGACCATTTTCAGGTACGGCTGATCATTGAATCGAAAACTGCGGCGTTTGCCGCAGAAAAAGCGGATGCCGAAGATATTCGGAAAATAGAACGGACCCTGGATGAATTTTTCAGGAATGCCCGGCTTGATCGCACAGCCGATGTGATCGCACAGGACCGGAATTTTCACCGGCAGCTTGCCGGAGCCACCAAAAATAAAACCCTTCACATGTTGATGACCTCCTTGACCACTTCTCAGCCCACCGGATGGATTTCCAGCCTGCACACACCCGGGAGAATTGAAAAAACCATTCACGAGCACCAGGCCATTCTCGATGCTGTCGTCAGCCGGAATCCTTCCGCTGCCGAGGCAGCCATGGTCCGGCATTTGGACAACGCCTTAACCGAGATTCGCCGTCACATGAACAGCGATCTGAAACAATGATTATATGGGGAAGTCATGTCACTGAAAATTACCACACTGATTGAGAACAGCCCAGGGGAACACAAGGCGCTGGTGTCGGAACATGGGCTGTCATTTTTTGTCGAATCGAAAGGGTTTTGTATGGTTTTTGATACGGGACAGTCAGGCCGGTTCATGGATAATGCCGACCGCCTGAATATCGATCTTGGCAAGCTGGACGTTGTGGCGCTGAGCCATGGCCACTACGATCACTCCGGCGGATACCGCGCCCTGGTTGAAAAGTCACCCCATTCAATCTTGTATACGGGCAAGGGATTTTTTAATAAGAAATACGGTGTCAACGGTCCGGTTTGTGAGTTTTTGGGGAACGATTTCGATGCTGCCTTCCTTGCTGAAAAAGGAATTCAGCACAAAGAAATTTCAGAACCTTTAACGGAGATCAGCCCTGGTGTGTATCTGGTCACCGCGTTTCCGCAAATTTTTGAAGATGAGGCGATTAATCCACGCTTCATGGTGTCAATGAACGGTCGGCTGGAGCAGGATCGGTTCGAGGATGAGATTGCCGTTGTTATGGATACGGACAAAGGTGCGGTGGTGTTGCTCGGATGCTCACACCCGGGCATGAAGAATATGCTTGCCGCTGTCCGGGAACGGCTTGAAAGACCCATTTACGCTGTTTTGGGGGGAACCCACCTGGTGGAATCCACAAAGGAAAGCCTGGTGCGATCCATGGCTTTTTTTCAGGAGCAGGATATCAAAGTGATTGGAGTCTCCCATTGCACCGGTAACGCTGCTGTTGACCAATTGTCCGAGTTTAACCCTCATTTTGCGGTCAACAGGACGGGAACGTCACTGTTCCTGGAGTGACATTCGGTATAACGGCCGTGGACCGTGTCTAATTTTTTGTTCCGGGCATGGCCAGCAACAGCGTGTGAAAGGACTCTAAAACATACAGGGGTTCTTTGATATAAACCGTGCCAATATTTACCGACTGAACAGACGGACGAATCAGGCACATACAACTCAAGTTGGAGAGGAGAAAGCATGGGCACTCTGAAAAAAAAAATGCAGTATCTTGATGATGGGCCTTCTGGCAGTGATGTTAATGGTAATGTTCGCGGGACAGGGGGTGTGGGCAGCCGATAAAATTATCTGGAAATCATCCGGGCATGGCCCGGCATCGGATCCTTCCCAGATCTATCATGACAAACTCTGCCATGCCATTACCGAAGCCACTGGCGGGCGTCTGACCGTCAAACCGTTTGTGGGCGGCTCCATCGTTCCGGCCTACAAGGAGCTGGATGCCGTTGACAACGGGGTTCTCCAGATGGCTTACACCTGTCCGATGTACAATTTAGACAAATGGCCGGCAGCCGGGCTCATCAGTTCCAGACCCGGCGGTCTTCCCGGCGAGGCTCTCAGGACCTGGTTCAACTACGGCGGAGGAGCTGATCTGTTGAACAAAATGATGACTGGATACAATGTCATGACATTTCCCGGGGCACTGTCTCCACTGCCGGAAGAGGTGTTTTTCACTCAAAGGTAAAACTGGAAACTCTGGATGACTTGAAAGGCCTTAAAGCACGTTGTATGGGAGACGGTGGTGAAATCCTGAAACGCATGGGAGCGGCGACCGTTATTATTCCGGGCGGCCAGCTTTATGAGGCCATGCAGCGGGGTACCATTGACGCTTTTGAATACTCCACCCTGGCATCCAACTGGAAAATGCATTTCAACGAAGTGGCCCCGTATGTGTATCTTTCTCCCACTAGGGCTCCCAGTGATCCTCAGGTGTTTTTCGTCAATAAAAAAGCCTGGGAGAAGCTGCCTGCCGATCTTCAGGCGATCGTGAAAGCATGCATTGATAAATACACTCAGGCACAGCATGAATATTTGGTGTATGAGTCGGTCAAGGCAGTGGATAAATTCAAGGAGGCTGGTAACGAGGTGTTCAAGGTGCCTGCTGAGATCGAGGATGCATTAACGGCTGAGGCTGATAAGTTCTATGAAGAGAAATCTAAATCCGAAGATCCGATTTTTGGCGAAATCTACTATTCGATGAAGGCGTTTGGAGAAGCATATAGCGCCATAAAATGACCGTTTAAACTAAAGGGGATGGATGCAGATGTCTGCCACTGCCCTGATGAAATGGCGCGGCAGACGTCTGCTGCATCCCAAGAGAAAGGTTCTATCAGACCTGTCAGAGGTACAATATGGGTAAATTGATCAAGATCCTCAAGATGATTGACTGGCTGAGCGAAACAGCCGGAGCCGTCGGTAAATGGTTTGCCCTGGTTTTGGTGGTGGCCGGTTCGTACGAAGCCATTGCACGACACTTTTTCAATGCCCCCACCATCTGGGCCTATGATACCATGTGCATGGCCGGCGGCGTGATATACATTCTGGGGGCGTCGTATAATTACCTGCACAATTCCCATACCCGGGTGGACATCATTTATACGGCCCTGTCTCCAAGAAAAAAGGCACTGATGGACGTGGTCTGCGCCCTTTTGTTTCTGTTTCCGCTGATGACGGTGATGTTCAAACTTGCCGTGGACTGGGCGGTGAAAGCCTGGCGGATCAATGAAGTGATGTTCACCAGTTTCTGGTACCCGCCAGCAGCCCCTTACCGGAGCCTGTTCGCCATTGGCCTGTTGCTGCTGATTCTGCAGGGACTGGCCAAATTTATCCGTGACCTGTACCTGTTGATAAGAGGTGAAGAAATTGGTTGAACTCAGCCCTGAAGTCGTTGCGATTCTCATGCTCGGCGGGGTCCTCACCCTGGTCCTTACGGGATTTCCCATCGCGTTCGTTATCGGAAGTGTTTCGTTTTTTGTGGGAATTGTGGTGTTCGGTCCAGTCACAACGTTTCATATTCTGTACAGCCGGTTCTATGACCTGTCCCTGAATTACCCCTATCTGGCCGTTCCCCTGTTCACCTTTATGGGGGTGGTGCTACAGCATTCAGGAATTACCAAGGAACTTTATGAAAGTCTCTACGATGCACTGGGGGGGTTGAAAGGGGGGTTGGCCGTAGTGACGATCGTGTTCGGAACAATCCTGGCCGCCTGCCTGGGAGTGATCGCTGCATCGGTAACCATCCTGACACTTATCGCTCTGGGGCCCATGGTGACCCGGGGATATAATAAACCCCTGGCCGCTGGGACCATAGTGGCTTCAGGGACCCTGGGGATTCTCATTCCGCCGAGCATTATGCTGGTGGTGTACGGTCCCCAGGCCGGGATTTCCATTGGGCAGATGTTCATGGGCGCCGTGTTTCCGGGCATTATCCTTTCAGGGCTGTATGTCACCTATGTGGTGGTCCGGTGTTACTTCAACCCGGAATTGGGTCCATCTCTGCCTGCGGATCAGATTTCAAAGTTCGACATGAAAAAATTCCTTCGCTTGATGAAATCACTGGCTCCACCCATACTGCTTATTATGGCTGTGCTCGGGACCATTTTTTCCGGGGTGGCCCCCCCCACTGAGGCATCTGCCGTAGGATGCTTGGCAGCTGTCTTGTTGACGGTATTTTATGGCCGGTTCAGCCTGGAACTGCTGAGTCATGCCACCAGGGAAACGCTGCGTGTCAGCGCTTTTGTGGTCATGATCGCTGCATTGTGCTATGCGTTTGTGGGTATTTTTATGAATGCCGGTTCAGGGGATGTGGTTTCGTCCATGATTATGGCTGTTCCTGGCGGGAAATGGGCATCGTTCGCCATGATCATGCTCATCGTGTTTCTGCTGGGTCTGTTCATCGAATGGATCGGTATTGTGTTCATCATTGTCCCGATTTTTTCCCCAATCCTGGAGACTTTGGGGTTCAATCCCCTGTGGGCGGGCATGATGATCTGCATCAACCTGCAGATGGCGTTTCAGACTCCCCCCATGGCCATGTCGATATTCGTGCTCAAGGGTGCAGCCCCTCCGGAACTCGGACTCACCATGTCCGATATTATCAAAGGGGTGATTCCGTTCGTTCTGATCATCATGCTGACACTGGTTCTGTGTACCGTTTTTCCGGAAATCATTACCTGGCTGCCGGAAAAGATGATCGGACCGTCCCATCGTTGATCGATGAACATAATGAATGGAAGTCGATCGCATCGAAAATGAAAAGGAATCATAGAAGTGGCACATGATAGCAATATGAACTGTGACGACCCCTTGTGCCAGCTTGAGGCGATTTTCAAAGCTGGTCTTGCCCGGGTGGATCCGTTTCAGATGATCATGGATCATGTCCAGTTGACAGGAACCGTTCTCGAGATTGACCTGGAAGACAATCACCGGCAAATCGACCTCTCCGGATTTCGACAGATATTTGTCATCGGTGCGGGCAAGGCCACAGCTCCCATGCCCGGGCCGTTGAAATGATCCTGGGTGACCGCATTACCAAGGGCCTTATCGTTGTCAAGTATGGACACACACAGCCGTTGAGCCGTATCAGAACGATCGAGGCCGGTCATCCCGAGCCGGATGAAAACGGTATGGCCGGGGCAAACGCGGTGATGGCCATGGCTGGGGATGCGGATGACACCACCCTGGTCATCACTCTGATTTCCGGAGGTGGGTCGGCACTGCTGCCTCTGCCCATGCGGTTTGACGCTGACGGCAATCAATTGGACATGGAATCCTATGTTCCGGGAAGATCGGATGAGGATGACGCAGTCCCGTTCCTGACCCTTTCCCACAAACAGGCGGTTACCCGGGAACTGCTCCGGTGCGGGCGGATATCACGGAGATCAACTGCATCCGTAAACACCTCTCCGGTATCAAGGGGGGCGGCTTGCCCACCAAATTGCGCCAGCGTCCAGCCTGAGTCTCATCCTTTCCGATGTGGTGGGCGATGACCTGAGTGCCATTGCCTCCGGTCCCACAGCACCGGACCCTACCACCTATCATGACGCCCTGTCCATTCTGAAGAAATACCAGATTGCCGACACCATTCCGGCCCCGGTCCGCCGGATACTGGAAATGGGAGCGGCTGGCGATGTTCCCGACACCCCTTTTCCCGGGGACCCTGTGCTGAAAAATGTTTGCAACCTTCTTATCGGCACCAACCGTCTGGCCATGTTGGCAGCTGGAGAAAAAGCCGAGGTCCTCGGATATGGGGTTGTCTACTTGACATCCCGGGTTACGGGAGAAGCAGCGGATGCAGCAAAATTTCTGGCAGGCATTGCCGTCGATACAGCACAAGCCGGAATGCTTGCCAAAACGCCTGTGTGCATCATTTCCGGCGGAGAGCCGGTGGTTACCCTCAGGGGCGGCGGCAAGGGGGGCAGAAATCAGGAAATGGCCCTGGTGTTTCTGTCAGAAATCCAGCGGGATATGTCCCTGTTCAGCCGCGTGACATTCCTGGCAGCGTCCACTGACGGCAACGACGGACCCACGGATGCAGCCGGTGCGTTTGCGTCTCAAAAAATACTGAAAAGGGCGGCTGAGCAGGGACTTTCCATTAGTGGGTACCTAAATAACAATGATGCCTATCACTTTTTCGAACAGATTGACGGGCTGCTTAAGACCGGACCCACCAACACCAATGTGTGTGATCTTCATATCATCCTGGTGACATCTTCCGCAACGGCGGCCCTGGGAGGGCATCAATAGTCACCACCGGTGTGATTTCACTTGTAATTCCGAAAATAAACGCTTCTGACAGCCAGGGTGGCGCTGAAACAAACACCAGAATTCCCTAAACCGGATATCGTATTTTCACACAAGTCCGATACCAATCTGTGGGAGTGACGCGTTGAAAATGATACGCTGCCTAAATATAAAGTTTTTGAGCTGAGCCAATTATTTTTTAGTGTTAGGGGATCTGTTGGGAACAGCGGGATAAAAAACAGCCAAAATCATCGTTTAAAAACCAGCCACCTCTTGGAACGGACACACCAATCCGTGTCCGGTAAAAACCAGATTCAAAAGACCGGTTGTTCAGACCTGAGTTAAGGCCAGGTTAAATTTTTGTTCGTGCCGATGATCACCTTTTTCGATAACTGTCACCCTCCATAGATAAGGATCGCGTCTGTGGATAGTTTTTTACCATCTGCCGAATCAGGTCTCGGAACGGATTCAGCTTTGATTCCTGGTTCGGCCGTTTTTGACAGGAGATATCCGGTTGCGCCAGATATTTTTTGACGGTTCCGCGATCCAACCCAAGCTGTCCGGCGATCTGCCTGATGAAAAAGTGCATGTTGTTCAACCGATGGGTTTCAAACACAGTTCGCTTGTCAGTTTTGCCTTTGCCATATGGCCTTTCTGGTACGCTGACAGTCTGGTTCGGAGCAGTGAGTCTGAGATTTTTTCGGAATAAAAAATACTGCACCCCAGGCAGGGGTCAGGTTCCATGTTCCCTCCCGAAAACCGGTTCAAGGCGAATTAAGAAGTATTTCATCCGGCACTTCCCGTAACAAGTATTGATGAACGATGTAATATCACCGGTTTGTCCGTGTGCATTTGCATTGTCAGGTGTTAATAGGCGGTCGGTTATCCACTAAAGAACTGATCACGAGTGTTTGGAGACCGTTGTTTTAGCCTCAGCGACCAATTCCTGATGTCGGAAATTTTCGGGATCTTCCGCAAGCGCCTTTTCCCCCCAAAAAAGGGCATTGGAAAAATCCTTTAGCTGGCGGTAGTTTTCCGCAACAGCATACAGCACATGTTTCAACGGGGCATTCCTGGTTTCAGGCGGAAAATCAAGCACTTTTTTGAAATCGGCAACGGCTTTTTCGTGATCCTTTTTAACGGTATAACAGCTTCCCCGTCCGATCAGGCTTTCCTCATCGTACGGGTCTATGATCAACGCGCTGGAATAAAACACAATTGCGTCGTCGATCCGTCCTTCGATTTCGGCAATTTTGCCAGATAGAAATAAGGGTTGTCACCATCCTCATGACGGTAGGCCAGGTCATTTTTGACAACAGCCTCAAATGCCCGGACAGCACCGATCCCGTCAGGTTTATGGAAACATTTTAGCCCCTCATCAAATAAATCAGCCGAAGAACGCGTTCTTTTTTTATCCATGATATTCCTTGCTGTAAGTGTGTCCCTCTGAGTCCCTTTGAGTATCGAGCATACCATGCCCATTGAATAGATGGAATCTTTTCTTCGGCAGACACCAAGGTGATGCGGCCTTTCGGAGGATTCCGCGTTAACGTGTTTAAATTCAAACCAAAACATCGCACGGCCTGGTCGATAGAATTTGGGAAAACAGTAATACGGACAGCGAGTCTGTCTGAAGATCTGTTTATTTCAAACGAATGCCGTCCGCCTTGTGAAGGGTAATGCGGCCCTGTTTGTAAAGATTGCCCAGGGCTTTTTTTGAATTCCTTTTTACTCATTGAAAATGCCGCATGAATCTGTTGAGGGCTACTTTTATCGTGGCAGGGACTGAATCCCCCATTGGTTTCAAGAACCCGCAAAATTTTCAAGGCAGAACCCTTCACAGACGCATACCCCGGCTGCTTTAAGGTCAGATCCACCTTGCCGTCCTCTCTGATCTTCAGGACATATCCCCGGAACCGGTCTCCTATGGCCAGGTTTTCAAACGTCTCACTTTTATAAAGCATGCCCAGGCAGGTCTGATTAATGACCGCAGTATAGCCGATCGAGGAGATACTGTGGATGATTAAATCCACGGCCTCACCTGCAGCAAGGCTCCGGGCATCTCCGAGGCATAATTTTTCCATGAGTGTGGATCCGAAAACACGATGGGAGGATTTATCCAGAAAGAGCTTTACTAAGTGAGTTTCACCCGGCACCATCCGGCCTTGTTGTTCACTGCGGGGAATCAAAAGGTCTTTTTCCAGTCCCCAGTCCATGAAAACACCGAAAGCTGCAGTGTCCTTGACTTTGAGAGCCACAATATCCCCCACCACCCCGGCCGGCGCCAAGGTTGTGGCAACGGGCCGGTCCTCGGAATCTGTGTAGATGAAGACCCGGATCTTGCCCCTTCGGCAAGATCTTCGGGTACGTATTTGTTGGGCAAAAGCACCCGGTCCCGGCCAAAGCTTAAATAGACACCATAGTCGGAGAAATTCTCCACAGGCAGGTCGTGGAACTGCCCCACCACAGCGTCGGGGTCCTGGGCCAGAAAGGGGTGGGACTGTCTGGACGAAGATCTGTTTTGCCCTTTCTTCCGGTTTTTTTCTGCAATTTTCCAGGGTTTTGTTATTTTAGACACGGTCTTTCCTTAAGTTTTGGATGTACTTTGCCATTATATCACATCCCATCAGGCACTGCCATATGGACCAGATTTTTTAACGCCGGATTGAGCTGTTGCGCCAAGTCGGCCCCTATACCGGCAATGGCATCTATTTCAATGTAGATACCGGTAAGAAGCATCAGTGATTTCAAAGTTAAAACTCTTCCTTAACCAGGCAAAGGCAAAAATCAGGGTGACTGCTTCTGCCAGGGGGTAGCTCAGCCAGATTCCGTATTTCCCTTGATCCGGGGAAGGGTCAGGACGAAGAGGCTGGCTAAGAACAAACCGCGCATGGCTGCGATTGCGGCGGATTTTTTTGCATTGCCCAGGGCCGTGAAATAGGCAGAAACCGGGACATTGAACCCATTGAACAGGAAGGCCGCCGCGAACATGCCGAATCCGGATTGAGCCAGAAGCTAGATATGGGGATTCCCCGGCGAGAACAGGGTGGCAATGCCGGTGGCGGAAAAGAGCACCACAATCCAGCAGAGGACGTCTGCGACACAGCCGGAGGCCAGGGCGGAGCCCCGGAGCCCCAGCCCCATGCGGGCAATCAAGAGATAATCCAGCAGGATGTTCAGGCCGTTCCCGGCCCGCGATCATGGGGTCGTCATAGGAGCTGCCGTAGTATTCAAGGCCGATACCGGGGTATAATGCCGCCATTCGGCCGCAGAAGTCCGCCCATACTGGGGGAAGCTGTTGGCAATCGCCTCTGAATCGCTGGTAAATCACCTTGATGGCAGGCAGGTTTTTGATCTGGATCTGCCGGTCCATCCGGAAACTGGAACGGGTGTGGGAGGGCATGGACATATCCTGCCTGGGCTTCCGGCGGACAGACGTCATGGCTGTTATTCCCAAATATCTGGACTGCGGAGATCTCCACATGGCGTTTGCCAGGGCCCGGTGCGACGAATGCGGCTATGAATACCTCCTGGGATTCTCCTGTAAACGCAGACAGTTCTGTCCTTCCTGCTACCAGAAAAGGGTCATTGAGTCCGGTGAATGGCTGCTTTCAAATTCTGATTTGGTTTGCGTTTTTTTCGATTTTCAAATCCCTTCAGTCAGATCATGGGCCGATGCCCACACGCATACAGCATGTATTGCAGGATGTGCTAACGCTTTGCCTGGCCGCCATTTCCGTTGAGATTGAAATTCTCCATGACATTCAACCGGACTGTGGGTTTGTCATGGCATTGTCAAAGAATATCAGGGGGAGATAATCTCCGATATGGCTCGGAACCACTGTTTTTTCAGACCTCCCAATCCTGGAAACTTGCGGTGCGGTTGATACTCCCCATTTATATTGTCCCTGCTTAGTTTTCCATGTAGGTATTGAAAATCTGCTCGTGGGAGATATACATTTCCCGTTTGGGGTCCAGAAGGTACATCCGGATGGCGTTAACCCGTCGCAGGATTTCCTCCTCGGCCCTTTGGCGCATCCTCTGCTTTGCAGTGATGATCTCCTCCTTGAGGCCGGGGGGGTGTTCCCTGGCATAGTATTTGTCCGTTTTAAAAGTGATCCGGTTTTCAATGAGGGTTTCCCGCATATCGTTGTGGGTGTCGTCCAGGAAGAGCACCTCGGGCATGAGGTCGGCAAAATGGGTCACGGCAATGATGTCTTTTCCCCGCTGCCAGTAGCCGATGAGAAACTCCGGTTCCAGGTCCTTGTAGTTCTGCAGGGGCATGTACATGCGCCGCAGATAGAGCAGGACCTTTTCCGTCTTTTTCCTGTGGCCGCCGATGATGACGGAACCGCCCACCTCATCTTTTCTCACCCCTTTGGTCCAGGGAGCGCCGGTGATGCCGAAATCAATGCACAGGGGGATGCGCAGAAGGGTGGACAGGGTGTTCAGGGCCAGGGCATAGCCGGCTGAGGGGCCGCCCACGTTGTAAGAGGCGGAGAGCAGCTGGTGGTGGAGGGTATAGCGCTGGAGAAAATCCCCGAAGAGCCAGGGAATACTGATGTCCGGGGTCAGCTCCTGGATATAGTTTTTCACCATGGTAAGGGCCTCGTGGGCGGACTGCTTGGTCATCTGGACAGCCATGTCCATCTGGGCTGCGTTGGGGGCGGAAGAAGAGACCGCTCCGGTGACCATGATTGGCTCGGCCTGGATTCTTCCGGTAAGACTGGTGGCGATGGGCAGGAGCATACCGGTCATGTCGTTGGCCCCACACCGATTATGAAGCCCACCTGGGGCTCTTTGCTGAGCTCTGTTTCCAAAAATTCGTTGAGCTGGATGCTGCCCTTTCTCACCGGACTGGATGAGATTTCCCGCCGGGCCGATTCCAGATGGTTTTCCACCAGGGGATAACTCTCTTCTGAGGAGACATGGGAAACCGCCTTCAGGATCTGGTCATAGTGGGTGACAAAGTTCTGCAGATCGTTTTTTATGTTGGATTTGAGAAGGGGCGGGGCTTTGACTGCATCCAGAACGCCCAGAATGGTCTTGAAGTTGAGTTTTACAAAGTCGAACTTCTCCTGCCGTGTGGATTTTTCAAGGTCCCGCAGTTTCTGAAGCACCTTGTATTCGGTGGAGCACAGGGCAATGGCCTTTTCAGTGAACGAAGAGTAGTCGGCCGGGGTGTTGCAGATGCCCTGGGCCGTTTCGATGATCTTTTCCATCTCAAACTCCCGTTTGTGGGGGATGACGTCGAACTGCTTCTTGATGATGTCAAAGATGTCCTTCTGGCGCATATGTCCTGATATTTCCAGGGCCTTCAGGCGCTTGGACCGGATCAGGGCCGGGTCCAGGATATCCAGGCGGTTGGTGGTGAGCACGGTGAAGACCTTGTTCAGGGGTATCTCGCCGTCAATGATGTTCAGAAACTTGTTGGTCAGGACGTCCGATGGCTGGCCGCCGGTTCCGCTGCGCTTGGGGGCCAGAGCATCGCCCTCGTCAAAGAAGATGATGGTGGGTGCTACCATCTTGGCGATGTCATAGACTTTTTCCAGGTTGGAGACCGCCCCGTGAACCGGGGACGAAGGATCCTGGAGGGCCGAGGGAGAGGTGGCGATGTCATGGACCTTGAGATTGGAACTGAGCCAGGTTCTGACCAGAAAGGTCTTTCCCGAGCCCGGAGGGCCGGTGAGGACCACACCCTTGTCCTCGCTGACCCCGTAGTTGAAGCAGTTGTTGGCCATTTCTGAAAACTTGTCTTTTATATCCCCCACGTATTCATCCCAGGAGACGTTCCGGTCCATGCGGTCCACCACTTTGGAGTAGAGTTCGCCGTAGACATTCTTGGCCACCAGCTGGAAGGCCGAGCGGACCAGGACGGAGTTGTCCAGGAATTTGACGATGAAGTCCCCCCGGATATTGATGACAGATTCGATGAGCTTTCTGACATAGGCGGGAGAGATCTTGAGGCTTCGCTCCTTAAACACAGTGTAGATGCGTTCGGCGGCCAAGTCCAGCTCCTCAGACTCCGGGGTGTACTGGGTGGGGATCTGGTGGCGTTTGATTTCCAGAAAGATGATTTTTTTCAAATTCTCCTTGTTCATCCAGAACTTGGATATGTCGATGATAGCGCCCTTTTCCACAAAACGGCGGTAGATGGCCGAGTCAAAGCGGTGGGCCTGGTCTGTGGTGGCGATGAGAAAACAATCCCGTCGGCCGTCGATGATTTCGTCCAGCAAAATATTAGTGGTATCGATGAGGGTGCGCTGCTGCTTTTCTGCTCCACCGGATCCGGGACTGCTCTCGCTTTTGCCAAAGGCGGAATGGGCCTCTTCTACATGGCGGATGGAGGTGACTTTCGGGTGCCCCATGGCCCGCTTAAAATAATTGCCCGGCTCTCCGGAAAGCGCAGTCTGGTAGTCATTGGGGGTGATGATGGAGGCGTCCACCTCAATGCCCTGTTCCTCAAAGCTGGTCAGGTTGTTCATGATCCGCTTTTGAAGATCCGGCGGAGGATGGGGATGGCGGCTAGGCGCTGGTAAAAGGCCAGCTTTTTTTTCCTGGCGATTTTTATGGCAAAATCAGGATCCACATCCTCCAGGGATGCAAAGAGGCTGTGGTCTGCCAGAATTTCCCCCTTTTTCTTCTTCCAGTCCACCGTAGGGATGACTTCGTTTCTGAAGACCACGGTTTCCAGAGCCTCCCGTACCGTGGCGCTCTTACCGGAGCCTGAGGCCCCTTCCACCAGCATGATGGGGGCTTTGGGCACATCCGGGTCTTCGATGTGCTCCTTGCGGATATGGGCCCGGTAAATCTTGTCGAAGATTTCTTCCAGCTCCACGGGCACGTGGAGATCGGTGAGCTCCCGGTCCAGAACGGCAATGAGATAGAGCAGTTCCGCCTTGGTCAGTTCCTTTTCGATGATCCGGTTCCATGAGGCGCCGGGATTGGTCTCCCCTGAGTAGAGAAACCGCTTTTTCCAGTCCCTGAGGATGAAGAGATTGTTGAGGACATTCATCCGCTTTTTCTGCCGGCGCATGAGAAAAATCAGGTGGAGTCCCTCTTTGACGGAAGAAATCAGGGGATGGGGCGGAGAGTACTGGTTCAGGCGGGAGCGGACAAAAGCTTTGGTATCATAACTCCATCCCGCCACCATGGAGTCGACCCTCCGGATCGTCTCTTCGGGCAGGGTGATATACTTCCTTTCTTTTGTAATGCGTTTGGCCATGGTCGTCTCCTGCAGTTTCCGCGCTTAGGGTGTTGGCTTCTTGGCGGGTTGACCCTTCCGGGCCGCCTCTTTGTTCATGGGCGATGTGGTAAATGAGGGCAGGGTCAGGGCCGGTGGCTGGCTGCTGCCATGGAGCACAAACGTTTTCTGGTCGGTCTGGTTCTTTTCATAGGCGGTGGCCCATTTCTGCTGGGAGAGAAAGGAGAGTAGGTCGGCACTGACCTGCTGCCCTTCCACACCTCCCAGGGCAAGGTGTAGGGATCGGATCCCATCCAAATAGGCCTTGTAAAGCTTTCTGATTCGGTCGGATTCCTGATCTGCGGCATAATTCTCCGCCTCCGCGATGAGCTGACGCCGTTTCTTTTCCTCGGTGGCTTCCACCAGCTTGTCCCCGAACCGGGTTTCGTTAAGGACGAAACTGACCAGCTCTATGCCGTATTTGCCTTCCAGGGTGGGGCCGTTCTGGTTAATGGGCCGTTTTTTTAGGGCCTTGAAAATCTCTTCCTTGATGGTTTCCCTGTCAGAGATCAGCTTGTTGACTTCCTCTCCCTGGAGGATGTCTTTGGCAATACCGTCAAAATCCCCCTGGAGAAGGGTTTCAGGCGACAGGTTCTCGATGCCCATTTTTTCAGGTCCTTGATTTTAAAGGTCATTAGAGCCGAGGTCCACAGGGCGACATTTTCCTGGGAGATGATCTTGATCGGGGCTGAAGAACCGCCAAGGTACATGTTCTGGTTCATCAGGGGCACTTCTTTTTCCAGGCGGGTGAAAAAGGGGAGCCGGTAATGCCAGCCCACCTCGGTGATGGCCTGACGTTTCCCTCCGAATTGTTCAAGGATGACGGCGTAGTTGAGTTTTACCTTGTAGATCACCTGGGTGGAATAGACCCCAGCTGCCATGGAGTAAAACAGGGCAATGATAAAACAAATGAATGCGGTCCGCCTGGCCATGGTGATCACCCTGGCCCGCTGGAGAAAAACCTGAGACGTCTGATCTTTCATACCTGCTCCTTTCCTCGTAGAATCGGGACCGGATGGCGTGAAAAATGAGATCCGATCCTATGGTGCGAATTTCGTAACTTTTGGACGTACAACTGACGATCAACGGGAAATCAGACAAATTGTAATGGAATTCAAGGCTGCAAAGTATTATACATTAAGAGTCCGGGTCCGTCAAAAGGAATTTCTGAAGGAAAAATCTCCCCCGGGCAGCAGATGGAAAGTTACAATTCCAGGTTAACTGTGAACTCTGCAGCAAAACCAGCACTTTTTTGTGGTTTTTATAAATTCATGAAGCCTCACCGTTTTTTGAAAAACGCCCCAGTATCAATTGATGCAGTTAAAGAACAGTCTTTAATGCATGAAAAACTGTACGTCGTAGACCCTTCGGGGATTTCCTGGCCGCTCAGGAGCAGGCTGGATTAAAACAGATCAATGACAGAGGGGGGGGATGAGAGTGTGGGGCACCGTGGGGCTGCTGCAAAGGGCCTGTGCCACGGGCAGTTCCCGGTTGTTGTGCTTGGAACCATAGTCAAAGATGACGGCTGAGGCCGTCACAAGAGGTCTTGCACAGGTTGCATATCCCAACATGGGCGTGGCATCGGAAAGATCTCTCAGAATAAGCTTTTTTCGCGTTTCTTACGTCTAAAGAATTTCTTCCAGACGTTTTACGGCACAGAAGTCTCCGCACATGGTGCAGACCTTTTCCATTGTGGGTTGGGAGGATTCCTTATAGGCCCTGGCCTTTTCCGGGTCTATGGCCAGGGAGAATTGGGCCTCCCAGTCCAGGTTCTGTCGGGCCTTTCCCATGGCATGGTCTCTTTGGGCCGCACCCGGGATCCCCTTGGCCAGGTCACCGGCATGGGCGGCGATTTTCGAGGCCATGATTCCCTCTTTGACATCATCGTCGTCGGGAAGTCGCAGGTGTTCGGCCGGGGTGACATAGCAGAGAAAGTCCGCCCCGTGCATGGCGGCAACGGCTCCCCCGATGGCCGAGGTGATATGATCGTAGCCCGGTGCAATGTCCGTGACCAGGGGGCCCAGCACATAAAAGGGAGCATTGTGGCAGAGTTTTTTCTGAAGCTCCATGTTCATCTGGATTTCGTTCAAGGGAACGTGGCCCGGCCCTTCGATCATGACCTGAACCTTCTGGTCCCAGGCCTGCCTGGTCAGTTCCCCCAGAGTGATCAGCTCCTGGATCTGAGGGGCGTCGGTGGAATCTTTGAGGGCCCCGGGGCGAAGCCCGTCCCCCAGGCTGATACAGACATCATGTTTCCGGCAGACGGCAAGAAGCCGGTTAAAGTGTTCGTAAAAGGGGTTTTCGTTTCCGGTCTTGGCCATCCATTCAAAGAGGATGGAGCCCCCCCGGCTGACAATGCCGCACTGCCGGGGGTTTTTTTTGATTCTCCGGGCGCAGGTCCGGTTGAGTCCGGCGTGGATGGTGATAAAATCGATGCCGTTTCGGGCATGGATCTCCACAGTTTCAAACCAGTCCTCCAGGGTGATCTCTTCCACCTTTTTTTTTTGTCCGGATTAGGGTGTCGTAAATGGGCACGGTTCCGATCATCAGGGGAATTTCATTGACCAGGCGTTTACGGAAGGCCTCGGTGTCCCCGAAGACGCTTAAGTCCATGACCGCATGGGCCTTGAACTCCACGGCCATCCGGGCCTTGTTCATCTCCCGGTCAAAACAGCACACGTCCCTGGATACCCCCAGGTTAACGTTGATTTTGGTTTTCAGGCCCTGTCCCACGCCGATTCCTTTCAGGCATTTATGGTGTTTGTTGGCCGGCAGGGCCACGGCGCCACGGGCGATGTTTCCCATGAGTTCCTCGGCCGACAGGGCTTCGTTTTCGAGGACATGGGCCATCTGGGGGGTTAAGATGCCTTTCTGGGCCGCATCCATCTGGGTGGTATAGGATTCTGTCACTGATCCGCTCCTTTTTTTCAAAATCTATATATAAAATGGGGGGGGACCCGACGGTTGAACAGCAAATCGGTGAATCAATAAGGAAGGACCGGGAAAAGAGCCGGCTTTTTTCACTTTCCCTACGCCGGTATGAGCCGTATCAGGTTCCAAGGGTTGAAGCCATCATGCTTCTCTCAGCCACATTCAAAGGCACCCCCAGTGAACATTGGGTAACCATAAAGAAATTTGACCGGGCCGTCAAGGTGAAAACCGAACGAAAATCCGCCAGTGGGAAGAACATTTTCATGGAAGGTTCCCGGGTCCGGTTGATACCGTCCCGGAACAATTCAACCCCATGGTTTCTTTCCGGACGGATCCGATCGAATAAGCATTCAATGCGACATCAGATATGGTCGTGTTCAGACATTTCTTTTCACTGAAACCCTCTGCCGCTGCACTTAATAAGTTTTTCCCCCGCTTTTCTTTTTTGTTTTCTCACAAGCCCTCCATGTTATTCAAAAATCCACGGGTCAGTTTTTGAGTAAACCGATTAATGGCGGTTCCAAAAAAGACTGACCGGTCGGTTTTATATATATTCATGAAATGTTTTGCAAGATGAGTTCCCCACGCGGTGAACCCTGTCTGTCTTGCACTCCGGCAGCAAATCAGATATAAGAGGATGAATTTTATATGTAAAGGACAACAGAAACGCCATGACACGGGACCGGGTATTTGCCGCAAAACGCAGACAGATCCAGCCGTTTTCCTTTAACCGGGAAGTGGCGGCGGTGTTTGATGATATGCTGATACGGTCTGTGCCGCTGTACCGAGAGAGCCTTCACCGGCAGGTGGGTCTGGTGATGCGGTTTTACCGGGCAGGGACCTGGATCTATGACCTGGGCTGCTCCCACGGAAACCTCGGGGTGAAGCTCCAGGCTGCGTTCAAAAAAACCGATTTCACCCTGGTGGGTGTGGACACCTCCAAACCCATGCTGGAAAAATACCGGCACAGGCTTCGACCGCCAGAACCGGGCCACCGCATTCATCTGGTCTGCGGCGCCATGGAAGATATCCGGATTTCCAATGCCTCGGTGGTGGTGATCAACCTGACGCTTCAGTTTCTGGATCCGGCCGGGCGGGATGACCTGATCCGTCGGATATTTTCCGGAATGACGTCTGGCGGGGTGCTGCTGCTCATGGAAAAGACCGTTCACCCGGAAACGGTTTTCCAGGAGCTGCAATTGGATATGTACCGGCGGTTCAAGCGGGAAAACGGGTATTCCGACCTGGAGATCAGCCAGAAACGGGACGCTCTGGAAAAAGTTTTGGTTCCTGACACACTGGATACCCATTTGCAGCGCCTTTCCCGGGCCGGATTCAGTCAGGTGGACATATGGCTTAAATGGTTCAACTTCAGCGCCTTGATGGCGGTGAAAGAGGGTGATACACCGCATGTTTCCAGTGATCGGTGCCTGAAGGGCGTGATCCCGTGACCGCTCTTTTATCTCCATATCAACAGGCGGAACTGGCCCCTTACACGGATTTGCTCGTCCCGCTCATTCATGAAAAACAGGGGTTTCTGGCGAACCCGAAGGGTAATTTCAAAAAATACCTGCACACGGTGGATCAGCTGCCGGATTTCGAACCATCGGGTGTCCGCCTGAATACTCCAGCCGTGGGGGCCGGCGCTGCGGCCGAGATGTCTGAACCCGAACGCTTTCGGCTTCAGATGCTTCTCAAACAGCTGTGTCCCTGGCGCAAAGGGCCTTTTGACCTGTTCGGGATCCGTGTGGATGCGGAATGGCGGTCAGACTTGAAATGGGACCGGGTGGCCCCGCATTTGCCGGATCTGGCCGGGAAGCGGATTTTGGATATCGGTGCCAGCAACGGGTATTACATGTTCCGGATGGCGGCGAGCAATCCCGGCCTCGTCCTGGGTCTGGAACCCCAGAGTGCGTTTTTCTGCCAGTATCTGACCGTCCAGAAGTATCTGAATCAGCCGAACGTGGCCTGCCTGCCCGCCACTTATGAAGAGATGCCGAAACTGGCCGGATGTTTCGACCTGGTTTTCTGCATGGGGATTCTGTACCACCGGCGGTCGCCTTTGGACATGCTCAAAGAGATCTATGATTGCCTGAAACCCTCCGGCACCCTGGTGCTGGAAAATCTCGTGCTGGAAGGAAACAACCATCTGTGCCTGTTTCCGGAAGACCGGTATGCCAAGATGCGCAACGTGTATTTTATTCCGGATCTGTCTGTCATGGAATCCTGGCTGTCCCGGGCAGGATTCAAATCGATTCAATGTGTGGATGTTACCCCCACCACCTCAGCCGAACAGCGGAAAACCGGCTGGATACAGACGGAATCCTTAAGCGATTTTCTGGATCCGTATGACCCTGCGAAAACCGTAGAAGGATATCCGGCACCGGTGCGGGCCGTGTTCACGGCCCGGGCCTGAGAAGGGGGAGCAGGGCCAGTTGATTGTCAAACGCGGCACCCTGATATCATGCGTTTTGGTTCATCGAGGTTATACACTCGGGTTAAAAGTTTTTGAAATCCTCGTCATCTTCATCAAACGGGATCATCTGATCCGCTCGAACTTCAGAGGCTTTCTGGTCCGTTATGTGTTTGCGCGAACCGGCCAGTTTCGGGTTGTTTGCCTGGCTGTATTTTTCAGTCGTCCGGGGACGGGGGGTAAATAACGTGGCCTGGCTTTTTTGCCGGTGACCAGCATCACCAGGTCATTGACATACACTTTGAGCTGTTCTGCCTGGGCGTTCATTTCTTCGGCGGCGGAGGCGGACTCTTCTGCATTGGCGGCATTCTGCTGCACCACCTTGTCCATTTCAGTGATGGCCAGATTGACCTGGTCGATTCCCCCGGACTGTTCCCTGGATGCCGCGGAAATCTCCGCAATCAGGTCTCCCACTTTGGCGGAACTCTGAGCTACTTTGGTGAACGCGTTATTGGTGGAAGTCACCAGCTGGGACCCGTCATTGACCTTTTTCACAGTGCCTTCGATGAGCTGGGCCGTGTTCTTGGCAGCATCGGCGGCCCGCATGGCCAGGTTTCTCACCTCATCGGCCACCACGGCGAATCCGGCACCGGCTTCCCCGGCCCGGGCCGCTTCCACGGCCGCATTTAATGCCAGCAGATTGGTCTGGAACGCTATCTCGTCAATGGTCTTAATGATCTTGGACGTCTCTTCACTGGCTTTGGAAATGTCTTCCATGGACACGGTCAGCCGGTTCATGGAATCGTTGGCCGTGGCCACCACCTGATTGGCTTCCTTCATCAGCCCGTCGGCCGTGCCGGCGTTTTCCGCATTGTTCTTGGTCATGGAGGCCATCTCTTCCATGGATGAAGAGGTTTCTTCGATGGAAGCGGCCTGTTCCGATGCCCCTTCGGCCATAGACTGGCTGGCGGAAGACATCTGGCCGGACGCAGATGTTACTTGATCGGCACCAGTTGAAAGCGCGGATATAATTTTCTGAATGGGCTTTACGACCGCTCTTATCACAAGAACGGATACAACTATCAGTATCGACAGGACCCCAATGAACAGGATGATGGATGCGACTTTCATTGATGAAACGATTTTTCTGGATTTCACCGCCAGCTGGTTTGCCTTTTCAGCTTCAGCTTTTGCCAGAGTGACATAACTATGGGAAAGCTCGTCGCTTTTAGCCCCTAAAATATCTATTACATCCCGGGTTTCACCAAATTTGGTCATTGCGGCGCTCTCTACTTCGGATAAATCGTTCCGGTTCTGCCTTAAGGTGCGGCTGAGTTGAATAACCTCACGACTGGCAGCTTTCCAGGTTTCATAAAACTCTTTAAATTCAATATATTTTCTCTTCATTGCGCCGTCAAATTCGCTTGACGCTTTTCTCATCCGTTCTTGGATCTGTTCAACATTTTCAGCATTATCAGCGTTATATGTATCAATGCTTTCAGAATCGACCGCTGTCACTGCCAGCATTCTCGCTAACACTGCCTGATAGGCATCACGGTCCGCATTGACCACAAAATTCGCTGCTTCTGAATATTTCAGACTGCTGTCACCGGATGACGCTGCAATTTTTGCTTCAAGCATTTCCGTGATATCATCCATCAATCCCCGCATGGATGAAAAGACTTTCGGCTGCCGCTATGACCTCTTCTCTTTTTTTATAGATTTTGCTGTATTCATAGCACATCGCTATAGTTTTGCGGCTTAATTCCTGCCATTGGGGAAACAATTTCTGGAATTCACTATAGGTGTTGAGAATGTCTTCACTGTATGTTTCTGAAGCTTCCTTGATGCGGTCATGAACCTGTTGTAGATTCTCTTTATTACTTGCATCAGCCGCTTTGATAGCGTCTACGTCATGTGTTTCCCCGGCCTCCAGTTGAGCGACATATGCCTGATAAGCATCCCTGTCTGCGTTCAAAGTAAGAGAAACATTTTTACCAGAATTTTGTAATTTAGGGATGACCTCCATCACCTTTTCAAAAGTGAGAATAACCTTTTCTCCGCTGCCTGACACCGATGATATGACCCAGGCTCCCCCTCCGCTAATGACAAAGATTGCCAGAACAGACAACATGACCAATATCCCAATTTTTACTTTAATGCCCATTTTGCCCCCTGATTTTTTTATTTGATCTTACAGTTTCATTTTTTATCAAAAATCTTCCTTGATCTTTGCTGATTGAGCAGCCATAGAAAATAGCTTCTGAATAAAATGGGCCTTTTCCTCCCCCACCGCCAGATTTTGGTTCACTTTTTATCCGTTGTTTTCATTGTTTAAATTATTTGTTTTCGTGACAGTTTTATTTTTTAAAAAAAGAGAAAAATGTATGTGAAATCTGCCTTTATCCAAGTCAGGCTGCACCGTAATCGTTCTATCACCTTGTTTTGAGGAAATGGCAACCTTGTCTTCCATTTCCATCGTATGAATTCAGTTTAAACTTTAGCTCTTTTTCACAATTCTTAATGGCTGTACTGCGAGATTCGTGCTCCAGAAATCTGATTTATGACTCATTAATTATCATTTATAAAACCCTTCACCCAGTACCACACGGTCGGCGGCACCTGCAGACAGATACCGATAATCAAACCGGTATTCCAGGCGATGAACTTTTTTTCTGGAAGGCAGACAGTCCTTTGGTGAAAAAAATTTGATCTGTCAGCCCTAACCACCGTTGGCCATGACCCACAAAGCCGTGACCATAAGGAAAATGGCAAATTTTAGTTTAAATAACAAATTAATACAAGGGCATAATTTTAATTGAATTGACAACAACTGATTGACAAAAACCCGAGCAGTGATGTATATAATGCCATTTGAATTTGATCCGGGACAACATGGCGTGATGACACCGTCAGGTCCTGATATTGATTAACGATTGATGACGAGGATGTGAAAATGGATGACGAAGGTGGTAGTTGTCACTTATCGATATCTGTGATTTTCATAATAGACCGACATTTTCAACATATCCCGCTGTCAATGACACGCGCAGGCGCCATGGCGGACCGGTTCAGTCCCGGTCGACACTGATCTTTTCTTTTACGCCGTGACCTCTGGTCCGCCTGTCATGGCGGCGGACCGATTGAAAGGAGGCAGGGCGGTGAACGAATCCCTCAAACTACCGGATAACCTGTTTGTGCCCGGCCAGGGCGACACCCCTGAATATATCGACGACAAGGTGCTGGCGCGCTGTGTGAATCCGAACACCCGGCAGACCTGGCAGCCCAGTTGTCCGAGCTGGACCTGGATCAGCTGGTGACAATTTTTTCACACATGTCCCCGGAGTGCTGTGCCGATGTATTGACGCACATGGATTACGAAGATCAGCGGGAGATCGCCAAAGAGCTGTCCAATGACGTCCTGGCCCTGGCCATCACAAGAATGTCCTCGGATGACCGGGTGGACCTTTTGCAGTCCATGCCCGAGGAAAGCAGTGAAATTCTCTTAAGACTTCTGGCCACCACCGAGCGGGAGGACATCCGACGGCTGTCCTCCTATGAAGAGGACACGGCCGGGGCGTTGATGACCAGCGAATATGCCACATTGTCTCCCGGGCTCACGGCCCGGCAGGCCATTGACAAACTCCGGCTGGAAGCCCCCAACAAGGAAACCATCTACTATTCCTATGTGATCGACTCTCATCGGCGCCTGCTGGGCCTGGTGTCGCTGCGGGAGCTGATCCTGGCCAGGCCCACCACCAAAATTGAAAAGATCATGCGAAGGGACCCCATCTTCGCCCGGGTCCATGACGACCAGGAAGAAGTGGCCCGGCAGATGGCCAAGTACGACCTTCTGGCCATGCCCGTTGTCAACGGCAAGGATGCACTGGTGGGGATCATCACATTTGACGATGTCCATGATGTCATTGAGGAAGAGGCCACCGAAGACTTTCACCGCATGGGATCCATCAGTTCCGGCACCGGGGCCGATGACCTAGTGGATATCGGTCTGCGGGACGCCAGCCCCTGGCTGCTGATTCAGAAGCGGCTGCCCTGGCTCATGGCCCTGGTGTTCATGAATATTTTTTCCGGGGCCGGGATCGCTTATTACGAAGACACCATCCAGGCCACCGTGGCTCTTGTGTTTTTTCTGCCGCTTCTCATCGGCAGCGGCGGCAACGCCGGGGCCCAATCAGCCACACTGATGGTGCGTGCCCTGGCCATCGGGGATGTCATGATGAAGGACTGGTTCCGCCTGGTAGGCAAGGAAGTGGGCATCGCCCTGGCCATCGGGGCCTGCATGGCTGTGGCCGTGTCCTTTATCGGAATTTTCCGGGGCGGGGTGGATGTGGCGGTGATCGTGTCCATGGCCATGGTGTGCGTGGTGCTGTTCGGCAGTCTTCTGGGCATGTCACTGCCGTTTCTGCTCACCCGGTTCAAACTGGACCCGGCCACGGCGTCGGCCCCTCTGGTGACATCCGTGGCAGACATCGGCGGGGTGATCATCTATTTCGGTATCGCCTCCTGGTACCTGGGTCTGCACCATGCTGTATCCTGACGGCTAAAAGAAAATGAACTGGACCGGGTTGAAGCCCCCGCCAGGGTCAGCCGGCACGCTTGAATTCACAGCAAGCCAAGGTTCAGTCAGCCAGGTCCCGACAGGCGGGAATAGAAAACAGGGCTGTTGCATGTTCCACCGCCTTAACCACAGCCCGCTCCATGGCACGGGCCGCCATCAGCCCCACCACGCTCAGTTCGGCTTTGGCAGTACCGCAGGCCATGGCAAAAATGGTGTCTCCGTCAAACATGGTATGGGCCGGCCGCATGGTTCTGGCAAAGCCGTTTTGGGCCATGGATGCCAGTTTGGTAGCCTGGGCCTTGGTCAGGTCCGCATTGGTGACAACTACCCCCAGACTGGTGTTGCCGGCAAACAGGTTGGACTCCGCTGTGAGAGAGCTCACCATCGCAGTTTCCGTATCATCCATGGCGGTGCGGGAGTCGTTGAGCAGTCCGGCCTGCTTTTGTCCGGTTTCAGGGTCGATCACATCGCCCAGACAATTCACCGCCACCAGGGCGCCCACCTTCAGATCGCCGGCCTGATACGCAAACCAGCCCAGGCCTCCCTTCATGGCCCGGTCCATGCCAAAAATTTTTCCCACACCTGGCCCCGGTGCCGGCCCCGGCATTGCCCTGGGCTGATTCATCGGAACGGGCATTCACACAGGCCTGATATCCCATGCCTTTGTCCGGGCGGACCCGGTGGTCTCCGACGGTGAGGTCGAACAGGGCGGCCCCGCACACAATTGGCACATGGGTTACCTGCACGTCGAAACCGACCTGTTTCTCCTCCAGAAACGCCATGACCCCGGCAGCCGCATCCAGGCCAAAGGCACTGCCGCCGGTGAGAAGCACGGCATGGGCCTGCGGCACCAGGTTCACCGGATTCAGGAGATCCGTTTCCCGGGTACCCGGGCCCCGCCCCGCACATCCACTCCGGTAACGGCCCCGGATTCGCACAGGATCACGGTGCATCCGGTCCCGGCGGTCAGGTTCTGGGCATGGCCCACTTTGAAATGGTCAATCAGTGAAAAATCGATCGGCTTCATGGGTAAACTCCCGTGTATTGCTTTTTATGGATGCCGGTCCGGCTGAGGCGGCATCACTTCATAAGGGTGGTTTGGATCCGTTGCTGCAATCCGGCAAGTTTAGGGCTGATTTCCACCGGAAAGGGCGGGGTGGCCGGATGAATGTCCGCAACCACTTCCGGCAGCCGGGCCATCTGTTTCCGGGTATCATCGCGGATGGTGTCCAGATCCCTGTTACCGGCCGGCAGACGCTTTCCTTTGTCCATCACCGGTTCCAGCAAGGGGCTGCCGGGCAGTTTTTCGTCCATGCATCCGATCACGTCCTTGAAGAACCGGCCGTCCTGTTGGATACGGAACACCTGCTTGGCCCCGGGCAATACCGGTTTGCCGCTGGACAGCTTCAGTTTTCCTTCACCCGCATATTCGCACAGTTTGTAAACAATGTCCACGCAAGGGGCATCCAAGGACACCCCCATATGGGTGCCCACCCCGAATCCGTTGATGGGGGCATGTTCTCTGGTCAATTCGTCAATGCGGTACTCATCCAGGTTGCCGCTAACAAAGATCTCCACCCGACGTAGAGCCGCATCATCCAGAGTTTTTCTGATCTTTCGAGACAGGTCAAGCAGATCGCCGGAATCCAGGCGGACGGCCCTGACTCTGAAATCGTCCCCCAGCATGTCCGCCAGTTCTATGACCTTTTGAATGCCGGCCAGGGTGTCATAGGTGTCCACCAGCAGGACGGTTTCCGGGAAGCTGGACAAAAATGCCTTAAAGGCCTGGGCTTCATTGTTGTGGGATTGGATATAGCTGTGGGCCATGGTACCGGTCACGGGCAGACCGTAACGTTTTCCAGCCAAAACATTGGAGGTAGCGGCCACACCGGCGATATGAAACGCCCGGGCCGCTTTGAGGGCCGCATCCATGCCGTGTATCCGCCTGGCACCGAAATCCACCACGGTCCGCCCCCGGGCCGAGGTCACCACCCGCCGGGCTTTGGAGGCCAGCAGGGTCTGAAGATGAATCTGGTTCATGACAAAGGTCTCGACCACCTGGGCCTGGGGCAGGGGTGCCGAAATTTCCAGAAGGGGTTCATTGGCGAAAACGGGGGTGCCTTCGGGTACGGCCCGGACACTGCCGGTGAAACGGAAGCCTTCCAGCCAATGAAGAAAAGACTCGGAAAACTGTCCCAGGGAGCGCAGATATTCGATGCTGTCCCGGGTGAAAGCCAAATTTTCCAGATAGTCGAGCACCGTGTCCAGGCCGCAGGCCAGAAGATAGTTGCGTTCCGCAGGCAACCGGCGGACGAACAGGCTGAACACCGCGTTTTGTGTCATGTTTTCATGAAAATAGGCCTGGAGCATGGTGAGTTCGTACAGGTCGGTGAACAGGGCCGGATTGTCCAGACCAGTCATGGCAACCGGTGCTGTCCATCCTGAGTGTGGCATGTCAGGGTTCATTCAATATCTTTCCCAAAAGCAAAATAAGGTTGAAAACACATGATCGGTTTTTAGCACAGGTCAGGGCTGAAGACAATCGGATTGAGCACCTGTAGCTCAATTGTCAGCCACGGTTCAGTCCGGGGTACGTGGGGCAATCTGATAACTGGCCAGTTTGTCATACAGGGTTCGACGACCGATACCCAGGAACAGGGCCGCTTTGGACCGATTCCCTTCAGCCAGGCGAAGTGCCCGGCGGATTGCTGTTTTTCCGCTGCCTCCACGGTTTTTTTCAGCAGCAGGGGTTCATCAGGCCCCTCTGCATCCTGTTGGCTGCCTGGCATCGGGACGTGGGGGACCATGCCGCCGACCCCTAAGCAGTCAGAGCCGATGACCGGCCCTTCGGACAGCAGGACAGCCCGTTCGATCACGTTTTTTAGTTCACGGATATTGCCCTTCCAGGGCTGATTCATGATGCGCTGCAGTACCGACGGGCTCAGCTGAGTCACCTGTTTGTTGTGACGTTGGTTAAATTCCTGAACGAACTGGGCCACGAACTGGAGCAGGTCTTCCCGTCTTTCCCGCAACGGTGGCAGGTATAAGGGGATCAGGGACAGGCGGTAGAACAGATCTTCCCTGAAACGGGCATTCTTGACTTCCTGTTTCAGATCCCGGTTTGTGGCGGAAATGAACCGCACATCGATTTTTATGACCTGATTGCCGCCCACCGGGCGGATTTCCTTTTCCTGGATAGCCCGCAGGAGTTTGACCTGGGTCTGGGGGGGCAGCTCCCCGATTTCATCCAAAAACACCGTACCCCGGCCCGCTTCTTCCAGAAGCCCTCTCTTGGCCCGGACCGCACCGGTGAAAGCCCCCTTAACATGCCCGAACAATTCGCTTTCCAGCAGGCTGGTCATAATGGCCCCGCAGTCGATGGTGACAAACGGACCTTCCCCCCGCCGGCTCAAGGCATGGATATGTCGGGCAAACATGGTTTTGCCGGTGCCGGTCTCCCCCTGGATCAGCACGGGTGTGTCAGAATCGGCGATTTTTTCGATAATGGTGACAATCCGGTTCATCTGAGGGGTTTTGCCGATGATGAACAGATTGTTTTCCGTGTCTGTTTTTTCATTGATTTTTGACAAACGGCGGTTCATCATGCCGAATTCAACGGCCCGTTGCACGGTAATTTCCAGCTCCTGGCGCTGGAACGGTTTGGTGATGTAATGGAACGCTCCCATTTTAATGGCGTGAACAGCACTTTCAATGCTGCCGGCACCCGTGATGATGATAAAGGGCAGATCCTTGTCAATGGCCCGGGTTTTTTTCAGCAGCTCCATGCCGCTCATCTTTTCCAGGACCAGATCAGAAATCACCAGGTCATATTCAGTTTCCGTCATTGCGGTCCAGGCGTCTTCGCCCCTTGTCACCGCTGTGACACTATATCCTTTTCTTTGAAAAACCGTTTGAGAAACAGCAGCATTTCCGGTTCGTCTTCAACGATCAATAAACGCATGGTCACTCTCTGCAATGTTTTTTGGGCAGGTCAAAGGCAGGGTTACGACCAAGGCCGCCCCGTTGAGGTGTTCCCCGTTGAGGTGTTGGCTGTCCTGGACACGAATGGTCCCCCCTTGCTGGGTAGCGATCCGCTGGGCCACAAACAACCCAAGCCCAACACCCTGGGCTTTTCCCTGGGTGAAAAACGGGTCAAAAATTCGGTCGCGCAGGGTGTCAGGGATTCCTTTGCCGCTGTCTTCAATAACGATAATATGCCGGCTGGTTTACTCCGGGTGTGCGCTGTGCCGCTCACCCGGAGCGTGCCTTCTCCATTCATGCTTTCAACGGCATTCAACAGCAGGTTGATGAACATTTGCTGCAACTGATTTTCATCCCCCCAGACCCAGTGGATATCCGGTTTCAGATTCTGGATCACATCAATTTTTTTTAACCGGGGTTTTAAAAAATACAGGCACGCATCCACTGTCTTGGCCAGATCGATTTTCGTTTTTTCAGCAGCATCTGAAGATGCCTGATCCAGTATGGCCCGTGTGATATTGCCGGCCCGGATGGCATTGCGTCGGATGGCATTGAGGCTTTCATCCATTTCACTGCCGTTGAGTTCCCCGCTGATCAGATCTTCGGTATGGGCCAGAATTATGCCGATGGGGTTGTTTACCTCATGGGCCACGCCGGCGGCCATCTTGCCGATGGTGGCCAGCCGTTCCGCCGAGATCAGTTCCTGTTCCATGCGTTTTCGCCGTGTTAGGTCCCTGGCGAAACAGCTGGCCAGAAGGGCGGATCCGTTGCCGGATTTAAGTGTTGCCGCCACAAATTCCACTGTCATCTCACCTTGTTGTTCATCCCTGAGTCGGATTTCCAGTGATGCCACTTTACTGGAAAACAGGGATTCCAGAAACGGGTCTAAACGGCGCTTTTCCTCAGGGATCACCAATTCTTTTATTTCAAGCCCTGACAGCTTTTTTAACGGGATTCTGAGCCGTTCCGCCGCGCTCGTATTGGCCATCCGGATCTTTCCGGCCCGGTCGATGAGAAACACCATATCCGGGGAGGACTCAATCAGTTGTCGATATCGTTCCTCGGATATTTTCAATTTCCGGGTGATCTGGGTCACTTTCCGTTTCAATGAGATATGCCAGATAAAAAAGAAAATGACAAGCCCTGTTCCCAGGGATACTCCCCCATCAAGACCGGGGCATACTGTTCCCACAGGTAAGCGGCATAGCTTTTTTTCAGCCATTTTTCACGGACTTGATCAAGTTGACCGGTTTTGATGGCCTGCCCCAGGGCCAGATTCAGCCCGGATTTCAAGATACGGTTTTCTTTTGAGATCATGAATGTAAATGGAAAACGTCCCATCTTGACCCCGGCCTGCCGTATGTTTTGAAGTCCGTATTTGCCGATGAGATAGGTGGCCATGTCATCGGAGTAATCGATAAACTCTTTGGCCTGACCGGCATTGACCATCATGAGTGCTTCCTTCACCGACCGGGCCTGAATGACATCCTGCCGGGCACCGATGATAGCGGTGGCCATATGGGGTTGCCCTTGGACAATAACTGTTTTTGCCGTCCGGGTGCTGTCTTGTACTGCCGGATCATCTGGATGGTACACAAATACATGGCGCTTCACATAAATGATGATTTCCATCGTGTGGGTCTGCCGCCGCCGGGTCAGGTCTGGTAACACCCCCACCAACAGGTCGATATCTTCGTTTGTAAGAGCAAACAGCAGATCTTCGGGCCGTCCCACCAGGTAGTGAGGGGTTACCGACAGGTGGGTGCACAAAACCTGAAGCACATCCACACTGTACCCCCGTACTTCCTGTTCTCCTTCATCCTGATAACCAAAGGGAGGGAATCCTATGGGAATTCCGATTTTCAAATGCGGTTCACTTGAAACCACACCAGGCAGGCATAGCGATAAAACCACATAAAACACCAGATATAGAGGGATTCCAGCGGATCGAAACTGGTAGGAAGGGACATTCGGCGGTTTATCCGTTGATGTCACCTGAAAATACCTGTGTACGGTAACCCGCAGGAAAGATGCCCGTGTGCGGCAAACCGTACAGTTTTGAACGGTGTTTTTCAATCCATGTTCGTTCAAAGCCCGTGCGTGCATCAAAACAGTCTTTATATGGGGTTATGGCACAATAGTTGATAAGGTTGTATGTATCATTGCATCAGCCTGCACCCTGATATTGAATATCAGGGTGCGCGGCAGGTGTCAAACAGATCCAAGACCGGTAATATTAAAATTCAAGGAGGGAAAAATGAACAAACTGCTGAAAAAACCCTGTGTGTGCTGGCTGGGACCATGCTGCTGCTGGGAGGGGCCTGGGCCTGGGCGGATGAAACCCCTGAAAAAGTCACGGTGATCTACGGTGGTTCCTCGTGGCTGGGACATTATCCGGCCTGGGTGGGATTGAGAAAGGCTTGTTTCAGAAGCACGGCCTGGGCGTGTTGTTTCAGAATTTCTATGCCTCGTCCGGACGGATGGGATCCCTGGTGGCAGGTGATCTGGATGTAGCGTCCACAGGCAGTATTTCCGCCATTGCCTTGATGGCGGCCGGTTCCAAGGGATTCATGGCGTTCGGGACCCAGGATTCCTATGCCACAGTGGAAGGAATTATTGCCAGAGAAGGGATCAAAACGTTGGCTGATCTCAAGGGAAAACGCATTGCGGCCCCGTTTGCCTCCAGTGCCCATGTGCTGGTGTTGGATATTTTGGAACAGCATGGCCTGGATCCGGAAAAAGACTTGACCCTGCTCAACCTGAAAGTCAATGAGATGCCCGCAGCCATGGGTTCTGGCGAGATTGACGCATGTGCAGCCTGGACCCCTCACTTCAACAAGCTGCTCAACATGCCCGGCAATCATCTGTTAGTGGATGACACGGAATTCAGTCTTTACAAAAAATACAAACTAGGCCCCGGACCGGATCTTTTGGTGGTGAGAGCCGAGTTCACGCAAAAATATCCCAACACCTGCAAGGCATTTGTCAAAGGTTATTTCGAAGCCGTGGAATTGCTCATCAACGAGCCGGAGGAATGTGCCAAAGTATTGATGAAACTTACCAACCTGAGTATGGAAGACCAGATGACGGTTCTCAATGATATCGAATGGATCTCCGGGGACCAGCAGCAGGCCCTGATGGTGGATCCCGGCGATTTTGCCACGGGGATGCAGCAGCTGGCCGAGTTCCTGGTAAGGCACAAACAGATCGACAGTGCCCCGGCGGTCAGGGAATGGATCGTGGAATCCATGATACCCTGAATCAATTTAGCGTGAAAACAAAGGGCCTGACTGCCATATGACAGCAGGCCCTTTCCTCAAAACCTAAAATCAAAACTACAGCATTGGACACTTTACACCTAAGTATCAATTTATCCGGAGTCATCTTATGGAAATTAACACCCCGTCCAAATCTCTGGCCGTCAGTATCGCCTCCCTGGTGATCTTCATAACGACTTGGGAACTGATCTGCCGGCTGGGATTCATCGAGCCCCTGTTTCTCCCGGCACCTTCCCAAATCCTGTCCCGGGCCGTTAAAATGATCGAAAACGGCCAGCTAATCTCCCACACACTGGCCTCCACCCGCCGGGTCATGGTGGGGTTCATGGTCTCCAGCATGGTGGCTATTCCGTTCGGCATCTTTCTGGGATCTTCCCGGTTTTTCATGGCGGTGTTTGATCCGCTGATCTCCCTGTTGCGGCCCCTGCCGTCCATGAGCTGGATTCCCTTGTCCCTGCTGTGGCTGGGAATCACCGAAACCCAGAAATACTCCATCGTGTTCATGGGCTCGTTTGCACCGTCCCTGCTGTACATCATTGAGGCCACCAAGAGCATCGACCCACTTCTGATCCGGGCAGCCAGAAACCTGGGGCATCCAAGCTGGATGTAATGAAAGAGGTGATCCTGCCCGGATCTCTGCCTCAGATCATTGCCGGTCTAAGTGATGCTGGGCATCGCCTGGACCTGTATCATCTCCGCTGAGCTGGTGGCGGCCAGGGAAGGCTTAGGGTTCATGATCATGAACGGCAAGGAGTATTTTCAGACCGATACCGTGCTGCTGGGTATGGTGATGATCAGTATCACCGTGATGGTGATCGATGTGGTGTTCCGCAAATTTGAAAGGAGGCTGCTGCCGTGGACCAAATAGACCGGGAAGCCAAAATCGCCGTACAGAACGTCAGCAAGGTTTTCCAGAGCAGGCAGGGAAAAAATCAGGGTAAGGAAGTGGTGGCCCTCAAGGATCTGTCCATGGAAGTGAAGGACGGAGAGTTCCTGGTGATCGTGGGCGCTTCCGGGTGCGGCAAGACGACGCTGCTCAACCTGGTGGCCGGGTTTGACAGGCCCACGGACGGTCAGATTCTGCTGGACGGGAACCCGGTGTCCGGTATCACTCCTGAATGCGGCATGATCTTTCAGCAATATGCCCTTTTTCCCTGGAAGACCGTGCAGGAAAATGTAGAGTTTGGCATGAAAATGAAACGGATGCCCCACAAAGAGCGCAAGGAGCGGGCCGACCGGTTCATCGATATTGTGGGACTCCAGGGATTTGAAAGAAGCTACCCCCATCATCTGTCAGGCGGCATGAAGCAGCGGGTATCCATTGCCCGAAGCCTGGCCAATGACCCCAAGGTATTGCTGCTGGACGAGCCTTTCGCAGCCTTGGATGCCATGACCCGGCAGGTGCTCCAGGAACAGCTGGTGCGCATCTATGAAAAACACCGCAAAACCATTATTTTTATTACCCATTCCATTGACGAGGCTCTGCTGTTGTCTTCCCGGATCATGGTGATGACGGCCCGGCCCGGTCGGATTGCCCAGGAGATCGTCAATAACCTCCCCCATCCCCGTAACGCGGATGTGCAACTGTCCAACCGATACATGGAACTCAAACGCACTATCTGGGACAGTGTCCAGGCCGAGGTAATGAAAAGCATGGAAGTGGAGGCGGATTAGAAATAAAACCTCATCCATACCTCAGGCCGGAACCGGTCTTGACGAAACAAGTACCCGCAATTAAATCTTTGACAAGATTCACTGCAGAGCAGAGATTGGGCGGGGAAAATGACCATGACACCCGATTCGGTTTCCCTGAAAGAGCGTGGTGACGCTGATCATGGGTGTTTCCGGCCTGATCTCCATGACTATCGGGTTCTGCGCCGGGCTGAACGGCCTGGATCGCGGTGCTGTGCATTGCTTATACTATATTTTCCTGGGGCATCACCTTTTTCTCCTTGGGCCTGGCCCTATCCATAGGGGAGGATGATGGCATGGATCGCCGATCGTTAGACCGGCCTTTTTACCGTGTTTGGATATGACTTTGGCTGCAAAAGCTTTAAGAACCTGTTCATCGGCAATGCCGCCGAGAAAGTAGCCGGTGTCCGGTAGATCGATGGTGCACGAAAACCCCCTGGGATGCAAACGCTTGGCAGACTGTTTCGCCAATCCCCTGTGCACCGCCTGTGTCAACGGCGATTCCGGGTTTGTCCCTGAACGCCTTCTTTTTTGGATCACCAGGGTTCTGTGTGTTCAAACAAGGCCGCCCAAGGCCACGGTGATGGCTTCTCCGCTGACGCCGCTGGATTCTTCGGAAGCCAGAAACAAGATCACTTGGGCCACTTCTTCAGGGGTTGCCACCCGGCCCGCCGGATAGAGGGCTGCTCTCTCCTTCCACACCTCATCCGGGGTGATGCCTCGTGTTTCAGCTTCGGCTTTGGCGGATTTCTCCGCCATGGATGTTTGCACCCATCCGGGCAACACGGCGTTGGATGTCACCCCATGGGAGCCGGCATCCCGGGAAATTGCCCGCATCAGTCCCAGCAGTCCGTGTTTGGAAGTGGTATAGGCGCTGCCGGCATATTCCGCTTTCTCGCCGGCTGTGGAACTGGTGAATACAAACCGGCCATAGCGTTGTCGAATCATGTCTTTGACAACCATTTGTGACAGATAAAAGGGCCCGTCCAGATTGATACGCAGGGTTTCCCGCCATACATCCGAAGCCTGTTTCCAGACCACCTGTTCATGGGCCGAACCGATGCCGTGATTGCACACCAGTATCGATACAGGGCCTAAACGGTCGTGTGTTTCCTTTACGGCCAAAGCGCACCCGTCAGGGGTTCCCAGATCCGCCGCCACATAATCCAGTCCCAGGGTCTTGAGTTCATTCTCACTTCTTGCCGTTGCCATGACCCGAGCCCCTCGGGATTCCAGCAGTTTCGCCGCTGCCCGTCCGATACCGCGGCCGGCACCGGTCACCAGTGCGATCCGCCCTTCTACTCCCGGCATGGTCTCTCCTTTCATTTCGATATCATTGCAGGGAATAATATCTTTTTTCTGTCCGATTAACGCCGTTATTTCCGAATCAACGGCCTGATGGTCTGTCAATTGATGGCACCCTTTTCTCCTTGGGTTAGCGCGCTATTTTTTCACCGGGTTACTTTCCGGGCCCGGGGAGAGAATCAGTGGCTGCAGCATCGATATCAAAGATTTTTTTTGCCCTGCATGTAGTCTTTGGTGGCATATTGAGAAATCCGCTGGATTTTGGAAGACAGCTCCATCATTCGCAGGGTGTGTTTTTTTATGAGCTTTATCAAATCCTGTTTCTGGGACGGTTTCAGGTTGGATGCCGCCAGTTTTTCGATGCCGATCAGCACCACCTGGAGCGGGTTGTTCAATTCGTGGCTCACAGCGCCGGCCATTTCAAGAATAGCCCTGAGTTTTTCCTTGTCCCGCTGTTCCTGGGCCACCTGTTTTTGCTGGGTAATATCCATGAAATATCCCAAAGCAGCTCTGGTTCCCTCGTTTTTGATCGAGGTAACGGTTTCCATTACCCATTTTACCCGTCCTGTCCGGTCCACGACCCGGAATTCATAAGGCGTGGTCCTGAGCCCGGCCAGCATCTGTCTGGCGTTTTCCAGAACGTGGTCCCGGTAATCCGGGTGTACCAGATCCAAAGACTGCATACCGGTCAGCTCCTCTTTGGCATATTCGGTGATCCGGCAGAATTCGGGATTCACGTAAACGAACCGGCCTTTCTGCACGATATAGCTGCCGATCAGAGCGCTGTTCCGGCTGTGCTCCAGTTCTTGTTCCGCTTGTTTTCGCTGGGTGTTGTCCCGGATGAATCCCTCAATGGCCACGGCCCGGTTCCGGTTGTCCCGGACCACGGACCACCGATCGTGCATCCACCGGGTGGTGCCGTCGGAACCAATATACCGGTATTCAACCTCTCCCTCGGATCCGCCGGCGGCCAGGGTATTTTCCTGGCGGTTCGGAGGGTATCAATGTCTTCCGGATGAATGTGTTGGGCGATACTGCCGGAGGTCAGAACTTGACGGCCTTGTTCTCTGCCGCCGAAAAGGGCCAGAAACCGCTTGTTAAAAAAAGGAAAAGTCCCGGATTCGACATCGAACAGATAGATGGCATCTTGGGAATGGTCGGCCAGTTGCTGAAAGCTCTCGGACAATGTCCGGATAATGTCCGGATCATTGACGTCCATCCGGGTACCGTCAGCACGTTCCAGTTCCCGAATCCTGGCTTCCAGTTCTTCATATGTGGGTTTGCCGGGCATGGAGAACTTAAAAAAGGGATGCAGGTGTTTCCGGGCTGCTCAATGCCCCGATGGCAGCCGTGCACACAGCCACGGGAGCGTCTGGATGATCGGCGGTAAATTCATACTCATCTCTGGAAAAACTGCCTGCCAATGGGTTTGGTCCGGGTTCCCTGGGCACAAATCTTTCAAGAGAAAGGCAAAGCCTTTTGATTTCAGGGTGTCTGCCAGGGCCAGTGCAGCATGTATATCCTTGGCTGCTTGGGCCGGGACCGTTTCGCCAAGAAATTTTTTGAGTTCGTTTTCCAGTTTTTCTGAAATGGTCGTGTTCATGGTTTCCTCCGGTTCAGGGATTTTCAATTTCCATCATATGGGTTTGAGAAGGAATGTCAATACCGCAGATTGTCTGCAGATCCGGGCAACAGTGAATCCGGTTCAGCAGGTTAGGTGAAAACAAGCAGCCACCCCTTTTTCGGAACCTGCCAAAATATTGTATTTTTCCGCAGCCCGTTTCGACGGCATCACCACGGCCGCGATCCCCTTTTCCTGAAGATCGGCAACCAGTGTGGCATGGGGCCTCATCAGGCCCGGTTTTCCAGTGCCGATCACAAGGCTTTCCGTGTCACTGTCCAGAACCGGTACCAGGTCCTCCAACGTCAGCCGGTGGCCGGATTTCCTGATCCACGGACTTACCACAGTGCCATCCGGCAGAATCATCAGATCCTTTCGAAACTCTTTGCCGTTAACGGTCATTTTTCCGAATGAAAAGGAATCAATCATGGGGTTTGCCTTTGTCTTCCACAGCCTGGATCAATTCATTTACAACCGGGTAACCCCCGGCTGTGGCATTGGCCAAAGATTCAATTGATAAATTTGTTTTTTGCATCGTTACCTCCAGAATTGAAGTGTTCCAGCAACACACGCGTTTGATAACGGGCTTTCACATGATCTGCCATGACCTGCCGGGCAGTCGTCTCCCGCAGAGAATCCCTTGGCCGGAAGCGGGTCGCATATGCCCGGGAAATGACCGGCACCCTTCTAACATTACATGGCCTGCACGGTGTTTGCAACGAAGATTTCCGGGCCATTGACATCATGGGTTTTCGTTTTAACGATTTTTCCGCTTTTCACCTTGATTAAATTCAAAAAACGCTTAAGTTATATAGTTATATTAGATTCTATGATTCCTGAAGCATTCTCGATATCGCACTTTGCCAGGGATCCGAGGATTCCCGGAATTTCAGATGGTTTTTTCGGGTAATTTTAAACCCACCCCGGAAGAGGAGTTTCACATGAAAGTCAAAGATTACTGCAATGCAATGCTGGCTGAAGTTTCTGCATGGAAAAACAAACTGGAAGCAATGAAAAAGGTGGCCGATTCCTACGGCACCCAGCAGAAAGAAAAGGTGCTTCCGCTCATCGGACAGCTGGAGCAGGAGGTCGCTACGGCTCAGATGCGGGTGGATCAGCTGGAAAAAGAATGCCCTTCCGACTGGTCTCCCATGAAAAATGAACTCGACGATCTGTTCGGCACGGTGGGAAGCAATGTGAATCGCGCCTGGAAAGATCTTGAACCCGGGAATGTCGGCGGGTAACCTGACTGTCTGACACGGTTTCCTTATGAATTCAAAGATGTTGTGCATAAGCATAAGACCTTTTTTTGTGAGAGGAATGACGTCCCGGGATATGACCGTTTTTTTTATTTCACTACCGCCTGACGAGTTTCCAGAAAGTCCGCCAGAGAATACACGGTCCGCCTGTTGAACCCTGTTGTGATCACCGCTTGGACAAGCGCGTTGAGGATGGCTTTCTCTTTGCATTCGGCAACGGCCTGAGACAATGTGTTCAGATGATTTTTATTCAATCCCGGCATCAAGACAACGGCCCGGGGCTCATAATGGGCGGATTCGGATGGCCGTGGAGAAGGTCACTATGATTTCTCCGCTGCCGGAATTGATGTTCGATCCGGTCCAGACCACCCCGGCCTGGATCTCTTTGCCGCTGATGGTGACATGGCCGACCCGGAGCCCGCTGACATCGGTGATCAGGTTCAGAGGGCCGGGCCGCATCCGGCCTGCCAAAAATTCGTGTACTCTGGCTGTTTTCTGGGACGTCATTTTTTCCAATTCATGTTTTTTGTCGTGCCCGGGCTGATCAACCGGTGTCAGGGTCTGCCGGGCTGTTCCCCGGGACCAGAGAGAGTTCCCAGTAAACGACACCCTGGAGCGGGTTTTCATAGTAGGGTGCCGTTTCTGTGAATCCAAGAGATTCATAAAGATGGATGGCTTCTTTGAGCCGGTCAAGGGTATCGAGCCGCATCAATGAGTAGCCCAGTTCCCGGGCAATCGCAATGATTTGCTGGGCCAGACGTCTGCCCAGGCCGGTTTTCCTGGCCTCAGGCCTGACGTAAAGCCGCTTCATCTCACATACGTTGTCATCCAGTCGGCGGACCGCCGCACAACCCAGGATCCGGTTCCCGTTCATACCGATGAGAAGGTCCCCGTCCGGCCGCGAGTATTTCCCGGGCAGACCGGCAAACTCCTCATCAAAATTCTGGAATCCCAGGTCCACACCCAGGAAGGCTTCGTATTCCCGAAACAGCCGACGAACCGCTTCAATCTCTTTGCCGTTTACTGCCTGCCTGATGGTCGTCTGATCAGTCATTGTAGAACACCGCCAGCCACACCGTTGCCCGGTCCGGATCGGTCCAGGCGACCCGGTGCCGCACATGGGCCGGGATGTGGAGATAATCTCCTTTGCCCAGTGTGATTTTTCTGCCGTCTTCAAACAGAAGAACACCGCTTCCCTCCAGCACCATCACCCACTCGTGCTCAGCCTGATCGTACCATCCCTTTGCCGGGGAGGCCTGGCCTTGGGACAGAATCCGTTCGATGCGGATATGGTCCGTCTTGAGCAGGTCTTTAAATATTTCTTCCTGGATGTGCTCAGGGATTGATGAGAAGATGTTTGTGTGTGTTTTTATATTTTTTCAGCCATTGTTCAACCGTTTTGAAATGGGTTTTCATTGTTGCTGTTCAAACTTGTTATCGCTGGAGAATTCCTCACGTTACCGGGTAATCGATTCGAATTTTTGAGAAATCCTCAGCCGTTGCATCCGGTTCGGCTCCCAGGTCTTGAAAATGTTTTTAAGGTGCATCAGCACATTATGTAATGAACCATCACGGCAGCAAAGAGATTTAAATTATGACAGCGTCTGTTTCTGTGGTCTTCATCGCATTGATGTTTATATCGCAAAGCACTGTTTGCAGCAAGGAGATATCTGTTATTTGAACAGATTAGTGTGGATATCAGGATACTGGATTCTTTTTTCTTTTGAAACAGGTTGATTATTCAAAAGAGATCTGAGTTCCTTGAAGATGGCTTCTATTGAAATGTCATCCCACATTGCTTGGTAACTGCTGACAGAGCCATTAGAAAAGCTCGTTGGATGGCCTCCTCTTTTGATAGTCGATATACTGTTCGATGGATAGTTGCAGCCAGTTTTGAAGCTTGGTCTTCGATAAGAAGGTCGCTGGCTTACAGGAGCACAAAATCAACAGTCCCGCAACCACTATCGCTCACCAAACAGACAATTTCTGATGATAAATGACATTGATGTTTACATCAAATGTCCTTGAAACATTGCCGGAATCATGTCGGTATATATATGATTTTTCCAGGTCGTGAATAAACGAACAGTGGATATTATACTTTAATTTTCACCAGGGGCATTATCCAAAACGTTTCGCACCTTTTTCATTAGATCCTCCATCGAAAAAGGTTTCTGGAGAAATGCCACCCCGTCATCAAGAACATCCTGATGGGCAATGACATCCATGGAATATCCGGACATGAACAAGAGCCGGATATCGGGAAAAAGGGCGGTGATTTTTACAGCCAGGTCACGGCCGTTCATTTCCGGCATAACCACATCCGACATAAGCAATTCAATGGAGCCGGAATGGTTTTTGGCTTTTTCTACAGCCTCTGTCGGGGTGACTGCGGGGAGCACGGAATACCCGTTTCTCTCCAACATCATCCGGGCCATTCTTAAAATAGACGGTTCATCTTCCACCAGCAGGATGGTTTCCGTCCCCCCAACAACTGGTTTTTCTCAGGCACATGCCTGTCAGGGCCTTCAGAGGCAGCCAACCGGGGCAGGTAGATTTTAAGCGTGGATCCCTGGCCGGGTTCACTGTATACATTGATGAAACCGTTGTTTTGTTTGACAATGCCATAGACGGTGGCAAGTCCTAAACCGGTGCCTTTGCCTACCTCTTTGGTGGTGAAAAACGGCTCGAACAGATTGTCCAGAGTGTCTTTTTCCATGCCGCACCCATTATCACTGACTGCCAGCAGGACAAAATCACCGGGGATAAGGTCAGGATGTTCGATGCAGGACTGTTCGTCAAATGTCTTTTTACCGGTTTCAATGGTGAGCATGCCTACCCCGGAAATGGCATCCCGTGCGTTGATGCATAGATTGGCAAGGATCTGGTCGATCTGGGACGGGTCCATTTTAACCGGCCACAGATGTGCTGCAGGTTTCCAGACCAGGTCGATATTTTCTCCGATTAGCCGGCGCAGCATATTCAGCATGCTTTCCACAGTATCATTTAAATCCAGCTGTCTGGGAGAAATGGTTTGTTTTCTGGCAAAAGCCAGCAACTGCTTTGTAATCTCAGCAGAACGCGTTGCTGCGCTTTGGATTTCTTTCAGGTCGGAATACAGATCGTGATTTTCATCTGTCTGCTGCAATGCCATTTCCGTATGGCCGAGAATAACTCCCAGCATGTTATTGAAATCATGGGCCACGCCACCAGCCAGCCGGCCGACTGATTCCATCTTCTGGGCCTGGAAAAGTTGAGATTCCATTTTTTTCAGGTCGGTAATATCGGTAGCGATCTGCATTCGTACCAGGCGGCCGTCCGTCCATTCAATGGCCCGGTCGTGATTAATATAATACTTGCCTGTAACAGGGTTTCTGTCATGCCATATACGGACACCGGCCGGGTTCCCATGCCTGTCAATCAGCTGATCGTTTGTACAGCATCCACAGGGTTCCTGATTTTTCCTAAAGGCACGGTAACATATTTCCCCTGTTTTGTCTCCTTCGAAATCAGTGATCATTTTTTGATTCATGAACAGAATTTCGCAGGTGTCCATGTCTGCCACATACACGGTGGAATCGATACTGTCCAGAACCGAGAGCATTTTTTCTTGGGACAGCTTCAACTCTTTTTCAGCCTTTTTGCGTTTGGTGATATCCAGAACGGTGAACGTGACTCCTTTTGAATGGTCCTGCAGGTCCACGGGAGTTGAGCTGAGCAGGACATCCATGATGGTCCCGTCTTTTTTCTGCCAGCTGGTTTCCACCATGCCCGTGCCATTATCAGCTATCTGGGAATATTTTTCCCGTCCCACAAATTCAAAATCTTCATCACGGGAATACAGCATCCGGGAGCTGTTTCCGATCAGCTCTGTTTCATCATATCCGGTCATTTCACACAGTCGCCTGTTGACTTTGATCAGGATCCGGTTGACACTCGACCCTATTCCGACGGGTGCACTTCTAAATATACTGCTAATTTGATTTTGTCTTTCCTGCAACGCTGCCATTGCCTGCGTGGTTTCGACCATTGAACCGATGAGTCTGGCAGTGCTGCTGAGATGTTTTTTTGCCATCTCAATGATATGGGGAGGTCGGGAATCATACGCCGTGGCCTCGCCAAGAAGGTCTTCGCGGTTGAGATGGTAGACATCAGCCAGCATGTTGAGTTTTTTAGAATCTTTTGGAGGATCTCCATACCCGAAGTTGATCGCCCCTATTACATTTTCACCCGAAAAATGGGCACGGCGTATAACCGAATACCGCCGTTGCACTCAATATCCACCGGTGCTCGTCTGGCAATAGCCTCTTTGGAGCAGTCAGTCCAGCAGGATTCATGGCACAGCCACCGGCCTGAGTTGAGCGCTTCAACACTGTCAGGGCTTCCGCAAAGTTTACGCGAGGCCCTGTCCATCATCCGGCACCAGCCTGAAGCAAAAATCCCAAAGGCATAATTGCCGTTTGCCTCGTAGATTGCAGAAGACGTCCCGAGCAAATCCAGATATTCACTGGTAAAGCTTTTCAGGCTTTCGCGACCAATGGATTTCAGGATAATGCCATCTCGATTCAATTCAGTCAGGTCGCCATATCCCTGATCGTGATTGTCCGTATGTGCATCGATGTTTGAAACCGGTTTTCTGGAAAGCATCCATTCAATTCGTTTCAATTCTGTTTCGGTTTCTTTATGTGCTGTAAAATCTCTTGAAGAAAATAGGATTTCCTGAGCATTTCCAGCAGCATCAAGAATGAACTTACTGATGGTCTCAAACCACAGATAGTCTCCATCTGCACGGCGATATCGGTATTCGACCTTTCGAGCATCTTCTCTGGTGGTCAAACAATCTGAAAAGACAGCTGCGATTTTCTGGTAGTCGTCAGGGTGGACAAATTCCATGACGTTCCTGCCGATAAGAAAACCCGGATCATATCCAAGGATACTGCAGGAAGATCCGATGAATTTGAAGTTGCCATCCAAGTCAGTCACGGAAACAAGGTCAGTGGTATTGTCAATAATGTTTTGCAAAAATCGAGTTTTCTCCCGCAGGGCCTTTTGGGCCTGCTTTTTATCAGTGATGTCACGAATGATGGCAAGGTACACCGGTCTGTCGGCAAGACAAATGTTTTCGAAAGTGACTTCTACTGAAATTATCTTCCCATCTTTTGTCTGGTAATCCCTTCCATTTTTTGAAGGATTCTGCAGACAATCCCCGTGGGTTACTTCAGCGGCCTTGGAGAAATCAGTCATTTTCATGGACAGTAATTCCTGGGAAGTATAACCGAATAACTGTGAAGCTTTGGCGTTGCATTCCAAAATTTGATTGGTATCGCTGTCTGCCAAAAACAGGGCATCCAAACCCATGTTAAAAAGCAGGCGGTATTTTTTCTCGCTTTGGCGTGTCACGTTTTCTGCCGTTACCCGCCGTGTAACATCAGCCAGAGTGAGGACAAGCCTGTTACCTTATCTGATTCATGCTTGACGGGAATCAGACTCCAGTCCCAGTAGGTAATCCCCCTTTCAGGCCGGTCAGGGAACTTAAAAGGGTCGGCTTCAATAAAAAAGGGTTCTCCTGTATCGACAACCGTTTGAAAAAACACATGGTTCTTCTTATGGGGATAGAGTTCAAAATGATTTTTTCCCCTAAAAAAGGAGGACGTCTTTTTGCAGGTATCGGCATAAGCGCGATTCGCCCAGAGATAGTTAAATTGGCGATCAAGAAAGGCAGCCATGATATGCGTATGTTGCAGAATTCCCTGCATGATCTGATTTTGTTCCCGAAGCTGTACGTCGGAATTTTTATTGGCTAATGCACTTTCTGCAATTTTTGTAATGAACCCGACAAATGATTGACTGTATGAAAGGATATATTCGATTTTTTCATGGGTGAAATGAGGCACTTGATCCAGTGCCTTCAGGTATAGGTCAATATCAAAACCGAATTTTTCACCGTGGCCAACAAAGAATTTTCTTTCCAGATTTTCGTCTTCATAGAAAAACTGCCCCAGAAACATGGTCGCCAGATGTTTGCCAGAGATAGTGATAGACATTCCAATATCCCATAAACCGTTTTTGCATTTATATTGGCAGACCTCTTTGTTTTTCAAGTGATCTTTAATGAAATTATCGCTTTCTTGACAGTTGACAAGGGTTTGCGGATGCACACGATGAAATCTGGTGCAGATATCCTGCCATCCAGCACGCACGAGAATCGAATTGTCTATCGCATCAATGATGCCCAAAGGCATGCTGGTTGATTGATAAAAGGAATCAGCCATATTTTGGAGCGCTTCAATGTCGATGAGATCTGAAAGGCGATACTTTTTCATTGTCAAAAAAAACCTTTATGAATGAATCAATGTTTTTAGATTCTTGATGATTCAAATTAAAAACCACACAAATCCGAAAATATAAAGCAAAGAGTTTCCAAACTGAGGAGACTCACAGCGCCCAATCAGTTGTCTTTCAAAAAGGCTTCCTATGCCTTAGGACCATCGAATGTCCGGTTCAAGTAAAAAAAATGTTTGTAGGGACATCACCGCCCGGAAAAATGGTTTTTACAAGATGATTTTTTTGCCAGGCTCAGTCCAGGTGAAATTCGATGTCATCAAAGATATCTTCCAGGGTGTAGAGCAGTTTGTCCACTTTGGCCAGATTCCGGTCGGCGATGTGTTCCTCAATGGCATGAAATGTCTGTGTCAGCTGATGTTTGTGATCGAGCAGCACCTGTCTGAGCGGGGTACCGTCGTACCGATAGAGAAGCATGTCGATTTTTTTGGGCCAGCTCATACAGAGACGGGTTGCTGTCCACGAGATCCGGGTCCTGAAATGACAAGTGCCGGGCCAGGCGGGGATAGGTTTTTTCAAAGCTTTTTTTTGTAAAACGGCCGGATGGTCACGGTTATCTGCATATGCTGGCTCATGGGGTTTCTCCTTTGTTCGTATCCTGGATGGTGAGTCGATCATGGTAAATGCCGGGAGTGGAATCGGCAATGGGCTGGGCTTCGGCGGTTTTGACAAAGAACTCGGTAGGACCGGCACCGCCGATGACGGCGTAGGCGTAACCCTGGGCTGTCATGGCGTGAAGACATGACAGCAGGAGGCTTTGCCAATGCCGGTGCCGCGTCTTTTCTCATCCACGCCCGTTGGTCCGAAAAAATTCAGGCAGGTGACGTCATGGCAGGCAAAACCGGCAATGTTTCCTGCTTCGGTGGCGATGAAACAAGATACCGGGACACGCCTGAAGGCCACGTCACACTCACTGGCCCAGCCGGTGCCGAAACGGTGTTTTACCCATTGAACAACGGTATGTTTTTCATATGTCATGGCCCGGCGGATCACAATGCCCCGGTCGGCAAGACGGTTTTGTTCAGATGCGGCCCCGGGCAGGTCATACAGCCGGACAAGCAGGTCGGGCATCGTTGCAGCCTCCTTTTGCTTCGACGTGAGATGGGGTTTTAAAAATCCATATGCCAGCCGGCCCCGGCAAAGGCAAACCGGTCCTGGAACCGCTGGAAAAGCCGGGCCGCGGCTTCGTTTCCCGTGCAATGGGATACGGCTATGGTACGGACCTTAAATTTGTCAAAGGCATCCATGGCCTGGTCCAGTTGGGACGGGTCGTTGGCAAAGCCCAGATGGGTACCGCCTATTACGGCAAGAAACGCCTGGTGGCCTGATTTTTCGGCAAAGTGTTCCATGATGTTGACGATGCCGGAGTGGGCGCATCCGGTGAGGATCACCGGGCCGGATAAGGTCTCAATGAGCAGGCTGGCATCGTCGAAAAAAGGGTCGGGAATGAAACCGTCGCGGGTCTCGGTGACCAGTCGGTCATCAGAAGGTTCAAAAGACCAGGTCCGGGGCACTTGTCCGGAAAAGAACACGCCTCTGGCAATTTCAGTGTAGTTGCCGTGGAATTCGAACCGGGCATTGAGCGTTTCTTCCAGTGCGGATTGAGTAAAGGGGATGCCGATGTAAGCGGGGTCCTCGTCTTTAGGAAGCAGGTATTTGCCGGCAAACAGGTCGGGATGAGCATAAACGGCCAAAGGGTTTTCCTGGGCCGGGATTTGCTTGAGCCCTCCGGTGTGGTCGTAATGGCCGTGGCTGAGCACCACGCCGTCCAGGGCGGCCAGGTCTATTTTCAGGGCGTTAGCGTTGTGGGCCAGACCCAGCCCCTGGCCCGTGTCCATGAGCAAGCAGGTATCCGGGGTTTGCACCAAGGCTGCGAATCCGTGTTCGCCCATGATGCCTTTGGCCATGTGGGCCCGATTTTCACAGATGATGGTAATGCGGGTATGTTTCATGGGACAGTTCCTTTCTTTTTGTCAGATGCGGTTGCGGTTGTCGGGCATGTTTGCCACGATGCCGGACAGGTTATGGGCGTAACAGGGCCGTTCGTTCCAGGGGGTGTTGGACACCTCTGCCAGCAGGTGGGTGCAGGTGCCGTGTCGGTCATGCCTGAAGTAAAAGTTCACCAGGCTGAAGTAAAGCCCCAGGGTTCGCTGGTTCATCAGGCCTTGCACCGGGCCGGTCTCTGGGGTGCCTGTTAGTTCGGCCATTTTTTTCTGACGATGTTTTCGTACAGGGATTCAAAATACCGTTTCGGGACAGGCAGGCTCCCTAAGGTATGAGCCGGATCGTTGAAACAGATATCCGGATGGTAGATCGTGCCCAGAAGATTCAGACTGGTATTGTCCAGCTGGTTGAAGGAATCCGGAAATTCGTCCAAAGGATCCATTATGCTGCCTTTCCCATTGTTTCGGTTCAGCCAGCAGCCGATCAACCGGAAGATGCTTCGAGTAATGCAGTATCAACGGGCTGCGGATTTGTCTGGTACGAGGTAACATATATACGGCCGTCATTTTCAAAAAAACCACCCCGTCAAGGTAGCCCACATCTCCGACCTCCTCGTGCGGCAGGTTCAGGGCAAATTCTTTGAGGGGATAAATATTCCAGTCATGGGATACGCAGATGGCGATTTCATTTTCCGATAGGCCGTCAATGCAGTTCACCATGAAACGGGTGAGGGTGGCTGCCGTATTTACAGGGTTTCCCATGATGGACTCATCAATTTGATGTTCAAACCAGTCCCGGAGAAAATTATTTGTGCCTCTCTTTTTAAATAAACCAATGATCTGTTCAATATCAATCAAATAAAATGGGGCCAGGATTTCATTGATTTGGTTGTGGGGGATTCTCAGACCGTGTCGACAGAAAAAACCCTTGTCAATGAGATACGCGGTTTCAATGCAGCGGCCGATATGAGACGAGTACAGCCGAGGCCGAATGCCTGACGGCAGGTCCTGCCCCATTTTTTCCGCATACTGCATACCTTCAGGCGTGAGATTCATGAAAGGTTCCATGCGAGCGCTGGTTGAATAAAACCGCTCGGAATGGCGGATGATGGCGGATATTTTGTTGATGCCCTGGTTTATTAGTTGTTCTATGACGGTGAGCGTGTTGTCGGATCTGATTTCATATTCTCGGTTCATGGCAGGGTGTGACATCTCCTGAAACTGGAAAAGAATATTGGGTTACTTTACCAGTTTCATAACGCATGGGATGGGAACTGTCAACCGCAAGTTTACTGTTTGTCCAGGCGAGACTGATCATGTTTGTCACCGGAAGGTGAATGGTTTTTGACCTGGTAAGATGTTAAATTGCCTGTATCAGAACTTAGAGGGGCCGTGGGTGAATTATAAAATTTTTTGAAGATCCGACAGGTGGGATATATGGTGTACATTCAGGGCTGCGGAGAGGCCGGTAACCCGGCTTTCACCGCAGGATAGAAAACAGGCAGCCATACCGGTCTTATCTGCAGCAAGGATGTCATTGATTGAATCACCGACAAACAACACCTGTTCCGGTGGAAGAGATAATGTCTGAAGGGCCAGAGCCAGACTTTCAGGATGGGGTTTGAGCCGGGACATGTCCTGACGGGCCAGAATAATCTCAAAAAAATGGGTCAGGTTGAAACGGGATAGAATGCCGTGGACAGATTCTCGGCCGCAATTGCTTACAACCCCAGACGGTACCCCTTTCCGATCAGCTCTGTCAATATTGTCCGGGTTTCGGAATAAGGCTTCCACCGTGTCATGGCATCCTGATCATACCGGTCGTAAACTTCATCCATTTTTTCAAGAAGGTTTCGTGCATCCTCCGCCGCATTCCGGCTGATCCATTGATCAGTTATATCCAGGGTAACGTTGAACAAGCTGGCATAACTGGGCGGTTGTCCATACCGATTCATATCCATACCGGCATCTGAAAGGATGGCACAGATTTCTGTGATGGCTTTATCCAAGTCCCATTGAAAGTCCACCAATGTGCCGTCCAGATCAAACAGCACAGCTTCATATTTTTTATCTCTTGAGGCAGCGGAAGTGGGAAGGCTTTCAATTTTGAAATACACGGGGCGGAACCAGTCAGTGCAACCGGCAATGACTGTCCCCGGCTCTCGGTACCAGGCATAGGAGGCACCGTTGATGACTGCCAGAATTTCTCTTCGAATGTCTGCCCAGGCCCAGTGGCAGAAATTTTTCGGCATGTTGAATTCAGAAGTGACAAAGAATTCATCCCCTTCCTGAAACGTGCTGCAAAGACAGCTGTCTTTTATGGAATTTTTCAAATAGTCATTAATAAGATCCTGGTTTACGGTTTCTTTTAATGACCGTGATTTTACATTTGGCATGGAGCATCTTGGGGGCCTTTCGTGAACAAATTGCTGTGCCTCAGCCGATGTTCAATTGAGTTCTGAGTTTAGTTTTTCCAACTCTGAATTGTCCCAGCGTTTGAAAAGGGTATGGGAGATGCCTATGAAATCGAGCACTTTTCCAACAGACTGGTTGATGATGTCATCCAGTGTCTCGGGATGATGATAAAAGGCTGGCACGGGTGGAACAATATGGGCGCCCATTTCCGCAGCCAGAGTCAGCAGTCTCAAATGGCCCACATGCAATGGGGTTTCCCTGAACATCAAAGCCAGTTTGCGTTTTTCCTTGAGTTGAACGTCTGCGGCCCTAATCAAAAGGTTTTCATTGTAAGAATTAGCGATTCCCGAAAGTGTTTTTACGGTGCAGGGGGCAACCACCATCCCCATGGTCTGAAACGAACCGCTGGCAACCGATGCGGCAATATCTCTATTGGTATAAGTGGCATCTGCCATGGAAAGTACATCATCCACGTCATAACTGGTTTCGATCCTGATGTTCAGTTTTCCCGCTTCTGAGATAATCAAATGAGTTTCAATGTCAGCCTGTTTTAGAACCTCAAGCAGACGAACACCGTAAATGACCCCACTGGCACCAGCGATCCCCACAATTAAGCGTTTTGTCATTATAACTCCTTGTTTTTAAGATAGCGAATTTTTGTTTGAGTGTGTGGCTTTTTCCAACAGGTTGTATCCTTTTTCTTCAAGAACCGAGATAATTTTTTTGAAGCATTTAATATTGAACCGAATTACAAGACGCTTGGTCCCGGTATTAGGGTTTTTAAGCGTAAAAAGGCCCATGATTTTAACGTCGGCAGCAAAAAGATCTTCAAGGATTCTTTTTATGGTGTTATTTGAGTCTCCATTTAATTCAATGGTCATCCCGTGAACGCCTGCATCCTGCCCTAGGAGCTGGCTTAAGGCCAGGGTAAAATCCCTGTTGGAAAGAGTTCCCACCAATTTGTCACCATCCATAACGGGCAAAAAACTGCGGCCGAACTGGCTCCCTTTCTTGATGGCAGTTTCAACAGAATCATCAATGGATAGAGTCACCGGTTTTCTTACCATGATGTCCTTTACTTTTAATTTTTCATTAAAATACTGCATTTCAAAGATATCCTGGGTTGAAATTGTCCAGGATGCTGCTTCCCTCAAATCCCGTCTTGCAACCAATCCCTTGAATCTACCGTCGTCCACCACTGCTAAAAATGGGACTTTTTTTGCTTCAAATACCTGCATTGCCTCTTTTGCTGACAATTCACTGGAAATTGTATCAGGATTTTTTCGCATCCAGTTTTTTTACTATCATGTCTGGTCCTCCATTTTTGTAAGTGAACTATTATGTCTGGTGCATGAACCAGGCAACAAAATATCTAATCAAACAATCCCATTTCTGTTGCAAGCCTTTGGGATAAATGTCTGGCGGTGGGGGTGATGAACCAGTTTTTCAGGCCATCTTTTCGAAGTTTTTTTGCCTCTTCCCAGTAAGGACCCCTGATTTTTTCTTTTCCGAACATGGTTTTAAAACGGATGATTCCTGTTTTGCCGTATCTGTCTAGACGGTCAGCTTCCACCACCAGGGTGGCATTGATATTGTTCATCTTGAAAACTGCTTCAGGCAGATCATGGATTTTTATAATGCTTTGAATCTCTTTCGTTTCAGACTCACCATAAGATAGTTCATTTAATATTTCACCAGCGAGAATGGCGCCTTTTTCCATATGTTGCGAAAAACTGGTGGTGTTGGTTTTTACTCCGGGTGTGGCAGCATTGAAATCTGCATAGTCAACTACGGCCCATCCCAGGTCATGAAGGTATGCAGCTGGTAGAACAATGCCAGAGTCCCCTTTTTCGTGTGATATCAAATATCTGCACAGATCAACGGTGCGCAGAATATGTTCCCAGTCACCATCCCGCCCGTTTCTATACATCGGTTCAATTTTTGAGATTAACCGCCTTTCAAATGCAGCGTCCATTAAAAAATCTCCAGCGCCGTTTTTATGACTGTCTGGCTGAATACCGGATCTTCCATGTTTGCCTCGATTTCAATAATCTCGATGTTCGAATCAAGTAAATTACGCAATGTTTGAGTGAAAATTTTGTCTTCTTCCGGGTCATAGGTCGGGTTTCCCGGTGCATCAACAGATGACCATCCCTTCAGCGGTATTATGATTTTTACTGGTTTTTGGCACCATTTAGTTTTCTGGCAAATTCATTGGCCACCTGTTTAAGTTCGTCCGGTGAAAGGCGCAGCCAGGTCCGGAATTTATCAAGGTCATATTTTCGCCGTTCATGAAACTCCTTTTTGTATTTTGACCGGGCAGGGGTCATGTGGTTGACAGAACAAGTGGAAATAATCTGGGGAATCCCTGTTTTGCCGCAGATTCCAGGCGATCAGGTCCACCGTCCCGCATATAGCCAAAATAGTGTTCTCCTACCCCGCCCGGAGCCAGGTCTATGACACCATGAAAAAATCCTTCGGCAATCATTTTTTCCATGGCCTGGTCCCCGACACCGGCTGCAGAAAATCCAGTGATTTGAAATCCTTGGCTTTCAAGGGTGGCACGAACAGCGCGGGCACATTGTTCGCACGGTCCCAGCATGGTCATGGCAATGGTTTTCTTGTTGTGGGCCGCCAAGGTATTATCCACATATTTGATCATTCCTTTCATGGCATAACACGCCCTGTCCATGACATTTTTGAGCATATCGGTTACTCCGGTTATTTCAATAACCGAATGAAACAAAAGGATATCACTGGTACCGATATATCTGGTAGATAACCCCGGTAACGCTGCAGTAGAGGAAATCATCAGCTTTGGAATACCAAACGGCAGGGAACGCATGACATCGGTTGCCATCAATGATCCTGTTGAACCGCCAATGGCCATTACACCATGGATTTTGCCCGCCATATAAAGGTCTCTGGCAATTTTGGTGGCACCATCTATAATGATATTGGTGATGGTTGAACGTTCTTTGGACTGGTTGATTTCTTCAATGGTGCTGCCGCCAGCTGAAGCCACATGAGAAGGGGTAAGTTCCGCTCTGGAAGGTTCTTTTCCCCGCATTGAAAGGTCCATCAAAAGAGGAAGCACATCGATTTCTTTAAATTTGTATTTTAGATACCGTGTCTCATCCCTTTTGGTGTCCAGGGTAGATATGATCAAAACCGTTTTCGGTGTATTCATGTTTTTTGCCTTTGTTAAACCTGCGGCAGAAAGCTTGAGAATTTGTTTTCTCTGCCGCAGGTTTGAGGTTACAAGCCCAGTTTTTCTTTGATATCTTTTTTCAGGGTTTCCTTGTTCACCTTGCCGGAATCGCCGACTGTCGGGAATTCAGTGACAACCTCCAGATGTTCGGGAAGTTTGAACATGGCGATATCTTTGGATTTCAGGTGCTCGACCATGGTTTTAAAATCGAAGTTCATCCCGGGTTTAGGGATCACATAAGCGGCACAGCGCTCGCCCATCTCCCTGTCCGGGTAGCCGACAATGGCCACTGAACCCACAGCGGGATGATCATTCAAAAGCCCTTCCACCTCGGCCGGATAAATATTCTGTCCACCCCGGATGATCATGTCTTTGGCCCTGCCTAATATCCACAGACACCCATGATCAAACTTGACAATATCTTCGGTCGTGGTCCACCCGTCTTTGTCAAATACCGTTGAGGTGAGCTCTTCATCCCTGTAATATCCGGCCGGCGCATGGGGGCCCCTGAAATACAAGATGCCGGGTTCTTTATCGGGCACGGCAATTTCTCTGTTTTCCTGATGTGCCAGCCTTACTTTGTTTCCCGGAAGCATTCTGCCGACGGTTCGCCGCCTCAAGTCCTTGGAATCTTCCACCCGGCATCCTGACACCGATCCCATATCCTGAGTGCCGAGATCACTGGTGATGGAAGCGCCAAAAGCTGTTTCCGCTTCCTCCGCCACCTGGGGCGGCAGGTATCCCCCGGCCGACCGAATAAATCTGAGTGAACTCAAGTCATATTTTGATATATCAGCCTCAAGCATTCGAATCAGGTGGGTAGGAACCACCCCGATAGCTGTTGCCTGTTCTTTTTCAATAAGTGCCAGGGCAGCATCTGGTGAAAATTCCTCAAGCATAACGGTTTTGGCCCCTGCAATCGGAGCTGCAAAATAGGTCAAGGTTCCTGCGGCACCCCCTGCATGAGGTGCAATGGCCATTGTGATGTCTTCTTTTGTCAGACTCCAAATATCTACCCGGCCTTTGGCGGTACATATCCGGGGTGCAGCCGGCCATTCGACCAGCTTGGGTATTCCGGTGGTGCCTGACGTCGTGGTCAAAATGGCTACATTTTCTATAGCATCCAGACGTCTTTGTGCCAGAATGCCTTTATCGATGGGCTGTTTGACTCTTTTTTCAACAATGCTGGGAAGGGAAAAAGTACCGTTTGGCGCTTTGCCCGGAACCTGATCATCAAACAGAAAAATTTTTTGCAGGTGGGGAAAGTCTTTTTGCAGATCCGCATACATTTCAAGGTAATTGAATTTATTGTAGGTGTGCGGAATAATAACCGCTGATGCCTTGGTTCTGTCCACCATATAAGTCAGTTCTTTTTTTCTCAGGTAAGGATACACCGTCAGAGAAATCAAACCGGCCCGTTCACAGGCTATTCTTGCAAGAAAGCCATACACACTGTTTGGCGACTGAATGATCACCCTGGAATGTTTTTCTATCCCCATTTCAACCCAGGAAATTGCCATGGCATCCACCCGTTTCAAGGCCTCTTTCCAGGTGAGTCTGTATTTTGAATCCACCAGAGCTTCCTGGTCCGGAATTTCGCTGGCATTTTTTTTCCCAGAAGTCATAAAAGGTTTCCTGGGTCCAGTATCCGTCACGGACGAATTCATCTGTCATCGCTTTTGTATATCGAATAGGTTTCACGAGTCATCCTTTCCTTATAAACCGAGTTCCGACCATCTTTCTTTTACTTTTTCCACCACGGCGGGGTCCAGTTGGATCTGTATGGGTTTGGGATCCCATTCATAGGGAATCGTGCAATCCATGAGAAGTCTTCCTGTAATCCATCTGGCATTGATAGGCAAAGAAGGATCAAGCGGAGTAGATCGGCCCCTCTTGATGATCTGGCAGCGATTGGGCTGAAATCTGAAACTCATGGCATACATGACCCTTGGAATGTCCCATGAATCAATGTCGTCATCCACCACAATAACCGTTTTAAGGCCATATGCACCCATTTCAGTGGAAATGGCTGCTGTCAACACCTGGTCAACATGCCCGGGATACATTTGTTTCATGGAAATAATAGCCAGGAATCGGCCGGCACCTTCCGGCGGGCAATAGCAGTTTTTCAAACCCGGTATATTCATTTCATTGAGCTGCTGCCAGAGGGTTGCCCCGTAAGACAACGCCATAACCATATGGGAATCGGTGACAGCACGGCCAACCGTTGTGCCCCAGTGAATCGGGTTGTTTCTGTACGTCACACATTTCACATCAATGAAGTTTCTCGGATCGGTACCAACGCCTGAATAATATCCGGTATATTCGCCGAACGGTCCTTCTTCCATGAATTTTTCCGCATCTACAAAACCTTCCACAACAATTTCTGCATGGGCTGGGATCGGCAGATCAACCACCTCACCTTTGACAACTTCGATTGCTTCACCACGAAAGGCGCCTGCCACGTCATATTCACTGGTAAACGCACCAACGCGGGCAGCGCCAAGGATAAACAATATCGGATCACACCCTGAAATGGAGGCGCAGGGCATAGGTTTCCCAAGGGCCTGGTATTTTTTCAGCATGATGTCAGCATGTTTTCCTTTGATGAACTGGGTACCGATTTTGTCTTTCCCCAGAAGTTGACTTCTGTACGTGCCCAGGTTTACCCAGCCGGAATCGGGATCTTTTGTAATGATAAAATGGGCAGTTCCATAATATTTTCCACCATCTAAAGGGTAGTAATGAGGGACAGGGAAAGTATTCAAATCCACGTCATCTCCCATCATAATATTTTCTTTGCAAGGGGCTTTTGATTTGTCAACATATACCGGTGGAATGGGCTTTTTTGCTTTTTCAGCCCAGGCCCCGTAAAGGTCGGTAAGGCTTGAGTTTTCATCCTCTCCCATGATGATGGCAAGCCGTTGAACGGTGGTGGCCACACTGGTAATAACCGGTGATGTGTGGCCTTTGCAATTTTCAAACAGCAGGGCCGGGCCATGGGCCTCTTCGTTTAATTTGGCGATGTGTGACAATTCCAGATGGGTGTCAACTTCAGCTGTGATTCGTTTCAAAAGACCTTTTTCTTCACAGGTGGCAATAAAATCTCTCATGTCTTTCATAAACTGTTCTCCTTTTTTACGGCAACATTGTTTGATATACGAATAAGGTTGCTGGCGCGATGCGCACAAGGTTATATTGTTTGCCCGGCCCTGAATTTCAAGGCCAGGCGTTCAAACAAGATAAGTATTCTGATCAACTGCTGATTTTCCTGCCTGCAACAAGTCCTGCGCAGATATGTTCGAGCGCAGAGGATCTTGAAGCCACAACCGGCCCCACTTTTTTGTCACTCCAAACCGTTTCAGGGCGGCTCTGTAGTATCATGATCTTGGCTTTTCCCGGCGTGTCTTTGTCGATGGCCCACTCAATGTCCATTGCCTTGCCGTAATGAGTTTCAATTTTCTTCCCAATCTGGGCAAGCTCAATAACATCCAAATCCACAACACATTGAGTGTCTTGTCTTTCTACAGGAACATCCTTTTTTATAACGCAATGGTTTTCAGGATCACGGGTGAACAGAAAGGTTTTATGGGAAATGGTTTTTTTGATAATTTCGTTGGTAACTTTATTGACAATAAAATTATCAGGTGTGCATTCACCGCTGACAACACTTTCCCCGAATCCCCAGTTCGCGTCAATGGCAATGGATGCTCTGTCGCCTGTGGCTGGGTTTAAAGTGAACATGACTCCTGCAGTCCAGGCATTTGCCATTTTCTGAACTCCCACCGAAATTTCAACTTTTTCATGGGGGAATCCCATTTTGGCTCTGTAATAGATGGCTCTTGCAGCAAAAAGACTGGACCAGCATTTTTTTATATGGGTGAACACATCATCAATGCCCCTTATCCAGAGAAAAGTATCCTGCTGGCCGGCAAAGCTGGCTCCGGGCAGGTCTTCTGCTGTAGCGCTGGATCTAACCGCCACCGGAACCGCCGGGACATGGCATTTTTTGGAAAGCCTTCTGTAAAATTCACCCATATAATCTTGGAGCTCTTCATCAACCGGTGTGTTTTCAATGAGCGAGCGAATTTTTTTACTGGCCGTTTCTCCAGAGTCCATGTCATTAGGTTTGATGTCTTTCAGAATTTTGAAGATTTTCTTTTTTTATCCCACCCTGTTCAAGAAACCGGTTATAGGCTTTTGTGGTGACGGCAAATCCAGGAGGCACCGGTATTTCAGCACTGAGCAGTTCACCAAGACTTGCATTTTTGCCACCCACTATGGGGATGGAATCCAGATTGCATTCTTCAAACCAGAGAACATAGTCATGTCGTTTTTCCATGATAATCGGCTACCTTTCAATGTATATTCTGCCTGTATCTCCATTTAATTTGATTTTCATGCCTGATTTGATAATGGTTGTGGCCTGGCCTGTTCCGACAACCGCCGGCATCCCGTATTCACGACAGACAATGGCGGCATGGCACATAATCCCGCCCACATCGGTGACAACACCCTTTATTTTTTGAAATACCGGTGCCCAGGAAGGCGATGTGGTCGGTGCCACCAGTATTTCACCCTCTTTGAGTTGACCAATATCCTCAACCGATCGACATACCCGTGCTATGCCTTCTACAACCCCGGGGGATCCGGCAAATCCTTCGATCTCATTAACCTTGTCCGGATCGCCGATTTTCTTTAGTTTGGACCAGGCGGTCATACTCTCATTGGTTACGCCCCAGAGCACAATGGTGAACGGTTCCGCTATGACTTCGGGCGGAGTGCCGACGGCCGGGATGGGCGGATGTTCTTTGAATTTTTGATATACGCCTTTTCTCCAGGCGATTTCTTCAGGCCAATGGAGTGGACCATATCCTTTTGTGCCGGTTGCCCATGCAGTAACAAGATCCCATAATGCTTCCTTGATTTCACTTCGGGACATCATCCATATATCTTCAGGTCCGTTGATAAATTTATGGTCTGCAATGATGGCGGCAATTTCCCGCATCTTGTTCCAGAATACAGAGTGAAACCAGTGCTCTACATAGAACATATGATTTTCAACATAAGGGAACACCAGTTCGGCGGTGCCATGAAGCTGATCAAAAGTCTGCCTGTCTTCATCGGTTTTTAAAAACCTCTGTATTCCTGAACCAGTCTTTTCCGCTCCTCAATAATAGCGTCCATGGGCCTGTCAATATTATGGCCGTCATTAATTTTTTAATATATATTCGAATTGAACTCATGGGGATATTCAGATTGTCATTCCATGAAATATCCTGGTGGTACCAGCCGGTGCCGGTTGAGATATTGAACCATGGATATCTGGCATTTTCCCAGGCAGCCACCCATTTTTTTCCATTTTCAGATGATTGGAGGGCGGCGATGACATCTTCGACATCTTTGGTATCATCTCCAATCTGTGATCCGAGATCGAATTCAACAGCCAGCTTGGCAAGTTTTTTCAGCTCATCGTCCGGTTTGTATAAAATAACATCAATTCCTGCGACCATCTGGGTGATTTTCTGTAACGGAATATCAGGGAAGGCTTTAGAACAGAAATCGACAAAAGTGACATAGGATGCATATCCCAGGTTCAAAAATTCAAAATGATATTGCCAGCAGCGGATTCCCAGATCAATTAATTTATCGTAAGTTTTGAGCAATTCATAACCTGATGAGGTGCCTATTCCGTTTTTGACAACCGAAATATCCTCCATGGCCGGCAATTGTTTTATTTCAAGTGCTTCAATATCTGAAATAATCCCGCGCATCTTTTTTTCCCACTGTTCATGCAGCCTGTCCCAGTTCTCATAATAGTAACCAGCCCTTTCCATGAATAATGGAATTCTTTTTTGCACCTCTTCCGGGTCTGTGACTGGAACTGGAGAAATGTAAACATTTCCGTTGATAATACGATGATCAACTCCATACACCGGAGGAATCATGAAAATCCGGGTGTTGAATTGGGAGAGTGCAAGAAACCATGCTTCGTCCCAGATAATATCAAAGGGATACAGAGGCTCAGGGTAATGTAGGGCATCATTGAACCAGAACAGATTGTTCTCGTAGGCCTCTCTTTCCTTGTCCTTTGTCGTAAAAAAATAGTGGTACGGATACATCCTTTCCCAGCCTTCGGTTCCGGGTATCGCTTCTATCTCGTGTGGATTGGGAAAACTATGGTCGGCCATTTCGCCCTCCTTGAAAAGTTATGTTAGGTGCAGTGAAAACCCAAAAAATAACTACGACCATACTTGCAGGGAATCGAAAAGGCAGAATGAGAGAGAATCCATTGTTAAACAGATCTGGCCTGGTTTCTTTTTATCAGAGCAGCAAGTATATGTGAGGATTAATAGCTCTTGACAAAAAAACAGTCAATTCATATAAATTTATGACATTTATAAGAATTTCTTATAAATTTTGATCTTTTCAACCACCCTGCGAAGAAGGGAAATCGCTTGATGGTCAATTTAAATCAGCTCCGGGCATTTTATTATGTTGCAAAACATAACAGCTATACGGTTGCAGCGGAAAAGCTTTTTATCACTCAGCCGGCCGTAACGGCACAGATCAAATTGTTTGAAAAATTTTACGACATAACGTTATTCAATAAAAATGGAAGATCTCTGTTCCTATCCCATGTCGGCAAGCTTCTATTTGAAAAGCAGAAAAAATTTTTGCTCAGGAAAATGATATTGAAGAGATGCTAACCCAGATCAAGGAAATGGACCGAGGGCTTCTAACGATCGGCTGTACCAAAGCGTATGCCAAACACATTATGCCATCCATTATTTCTGTATTCCACAGGGCCTATCCCAACATCAGAATTATATTGGAAGAAGGCAGCTCCATGTCCATGATCGACAGTCTGAGAGTGTTTAAAAACGAGATCATTGTTGTTGCACAAATGGATATCAAAGACCCTCGAATTCAGTTTGTCCCTTTCAGCCAGGAGGAAATTGTTGTGATTATGGCACCGGATCATCCGCTTTCCAGGAAGAAAGAGATCACATTCCAAGATATTGAAAAAGAACCGATTATCCTGAAAGGAACCGGATCCGGTACACGGAAGAGGGTCGTAGGATTATACAAAAGCAACAACGTGGATCCAAACGTGTTTATGGAATCAAATAATACGGCATTCATCATCGATTTGGTTGAAAGGGGGGAAGGGGTTTCCTTTCTTGTTAAACCTTCAGTCGAACAAAAAGTGAATGAAAAAAAAAATCGTCATGCACCGGTTAAATGACATCAGATTGTATCTGGATGTCAGCCTTGGTTTTTCAAAAACCAGTCCCCTTTCACGAGCAGGCGCTGCTTTTTATGAGGTAATAAAACGTTCATTTATTGAAGAGTCATCAGAGCATAAAATCGGGTCCATCATGGCAAAAATTCTGGCAGCGCAACGGCTCAAAGATTAATTTTCCGGTTTACTTGTCCGAATACCGCCTTATTGTGTCTGCTAAAGATATAATTCAAAGAAGGCGAAAGTATGAAAATAGCGGTTTTTTCAGATGTCCACAGTTGCTATAAAAAAATGATGGCGGTTTTTGACGACATGGATAAATTCAAGATTGATCGGTATATTTGTCTTGGAGACATTATCGGATACGGGAGCCAGCCCGAAGAAACCATTCAGCTGTTAATGTCAAAAAACGTGACTTCCGTCAGAGGCAACCATGAACTGGCTATGTTTGTTCCCGAATATCTTGAGCTGTTTCCAAAAGAAATAAAAGAGCCCCTGTTGAAGAATATCGCAGCGATTTCCAGACAATCCATACAGTATCTTGAAAAAACACCGGTTTATCTGAAATTGGAAAACTGCCACTTTGTTCACGGGACGCCACCGGACAAGATGACCACTTACATCTATGATGTGACAGATTATTATTTAAAGTCCATTTTTAATAATTCTTCGGCAAGGGTATTCTTTACTGGTCACACCCACAAGTTGAAATTGATTACGTATAAAGACAGAATAGTTTGTCGCACAAGAATTAACAAAAAATGTACCATTCAGGTGGAAAACAACCAGAAATGTTTAATAAATGTCGGTAGCATCGGTTTTTCAAGGGATGCCTTTGAGGCATCGAAATATGTCATATATGACACGGAGAACCAACAGATCAGGGTCCGAATGGTAACTTCTTAAGTTTTTGAAAATTTTTTTGCCGATGCCAGAATCAGAGTTTCTTCGACACACCAGGGAGAATAGCTATCAGGGTGTGTGCGAATTTCAGAAAGCCAGTCATGCCAATGTATCCATTTTAGGTCATTTATTTCATTGCTGTCGGGCGATATTTCATTTCCACAAATTCCAGCATAGATAGGGCAGATTTCATTTTCCATTATCCCGTCTTTTGAAAAACAATATCGGTAATCTGAAAATTTTCATTGCAGAGGACAGGTCAATGCCTAATTCAAATCGTGTGCGCCGGATTATTGCTTTTTCGTATGATTCTCCGGGCATGGGATGGCCACAGCATGAGTTTGACCACACCATGGGCCAGGCTTTTTTTGTTTTTGCCCGCTGCTGCAATAGAAGTTCTTTTGTGTGCTTAAATAAAAAAATTGAAAAAGCCCGGTGTAGAGGGGTAAGTGAAGAATGAACCTTTGATTTTTTCTCTACGCCGATTTCCCTGTCTGCTTCATCTACCAAAACCACATATTCATTATCCAATATCATAGTAACGCTCCATTTTTCTTTAAGTCTATGGTCATGCAAACAATGAGTCAATTTAAATAAATTTATGAAATACATAAGTTTTTGTGTAACTACTCACCCCTATCATTTTCTGATGCGGTAATTTAGCCCGCTAAAGCCAGCTGAATTGCTACAAGCGGATTTACTCCCTGGTTTGCCATGGTTTGCAAGTAACTTGAGATTCGGCAATAAGCTTGAGCATATCGGTTGCGTCGAAAACACCCTGATATTTTCTGCTTCACTTTTGCCATGCGAAGATCCCGCTCAGCTCGATTATTGGTGAATGGCACATATGGATCCTTTGCAAACAACAGGACTGCCGGCTCATTGTTTTTTAACCTCTCCCAGAGATTGTGCGCATCTGACTTGGCCATTTTTCCCCGCTTGCCTTTTGGCTTCGGCGGTATCTCCGGCAGCTCTTTACCTCCACGTGTAAGGATATTTCGGTAGCGTTTCTGCAGATTGGCATATTCTTTGTCCGTAAGGCATTTCTCTTTGCGCTTTGCTACAATACGACACGTTTCCTGCAATAGCCTTTTCATATTACCGGCCCACCTATATCGATTGGAGTCAAGAATGAACACCAACTCCCTCAAAAGGTGAGAGCCGCAAAGCCCATGGCCGCAATGATCGTATGATAAATATGACGCCCAACAATCATGGATTATTACCCCGCCATAGCGGGGAATGATGTTCAAATCGACAATAGCCTCCTTGCCCCGCTTTCGGTGAAGTAGTTTTAGTGTTGTTTCTCCGGAAGAATATACATGAATCCAATGATTTTTCTTCTCCACTCGAAATGATGTTTCATCTACATGAATCGATGGGGCCTGAAGAATGTTTTCAATGGCTTTTGTTTCCCATGTTTCAAGAGATTGATGAAGTCTCCAAACGAACTTAAGCAGTGTTGCCTCAGAAAGAACGGATCCGATCATGGCGGCTATCTGTTTTTGAACCCGGTTAAGAGCGACCATTTGACTGATTATCAGATGGATAGCAAATGCTTTGAGTCCGTTGCCGTACTGTAGTGCCCCAGGCATGTCCTTCGGGAAATGCCCCTTTACCGTCGCCGTACAGTTGGGACACTGTTTTATTTCGGCATCTATATGCTCTACCGTTTTTTCAAAAACGATGTCTATTTTTGTTCGCCGTTCATGCTCATGACAAGGCGTTTGGTCCAGAGAAGTTCCACAGGTATCACATGTTTCAGCCTTGGCAATGGTGACCGTCTCTTTTATACGAGTGTTGCTGATTTCTCCATGGACTTTTTTACCCTTGCCCTTGCTTTCGGAATTCTGTTTGGCTGTTTCATCTTTTGGGGTTTGCGAAGGAGGCAAACTTGAATTTTTGCTGTTCTTGGGGGTTTTCTTTTCCAGAAAAATAGCCAGTATCAGTTCCACAATGATCAGCATGCTATTCATTAATGCCCGAATTTCTGGAGATACCTTGCCAGCCGAACAGAGTTGCTCAAACTCCTGTTTCAGGCGTTCGATTTCTTCTCGAATACTTGTCTTGTTCATTGTTGCCATGACTACATTATAACACGGCTTTTTTCGACCTCCTGACGATTCCTTTAATCGATATATTTACCTGCTGGCATCGAATTTGATCAGCTAACGGTAAACGTGGAAAAACGCCTGCTTTATTGGACTATACGATTGAATTTATGTGCTATTTCAAACCCCTGCAAAAATGTTCGAAAAAAACCTGTCAAGTCTTTTTTTGTTTTTTTGACATTTTTTTAACGTGGGGGTGCGTAGTTACGTTTTTGTTATCCAAAAAAAGGATAGTTTGACATACCCCTTGTTATACGGGGTAGGGGCGGGGACAGAACGTTGCCAGTGTTGATCCCTGAATCGATCATCAGGGTGGAATATATCCGACTGTTCTCCAATTCCGGAAAAAATATCTAAGATTGCCGGCATCAGGATCAGTTTGCATGACCGTCATTGGATTTATTCCGATCTTGAATATCAGCCTGGATCGGTCTCACAGGTGACGATTTCCAGAAAACCGTCCACAGTGACCCGTATAGTGGACCCCGAAAAACTGAACGGTGGCACATCCTTTTGACACCGGCGGAAATGTAAAAATGACATTTGAATTGAATGAAAAATTGTCTTGACATTGGGGTCCACCATACCGGCCTCCGGTCTGGATATAGTTCAGGATCCGGTCCGCGCCCGAAACGCTGGGCAGACCGTATTTCCGGGCGATGACGGCGCTGTGGACCAGCATGCCCTCCGTTCCTCCACCACGGCGGCTGCCTGGCAGATATCCTCTGTCCGATTTTCACTGTTGTTGACCAGAAACGCAGCATTGGGGCGGGCCCGTAAATGGTCATGTTCTCGGGTGGTTATGAGAGTCAGAAAAACAATCCGGTTCAGTTTCGGGGTGATGGCCATCACCACCAGGCTGGCATAGGGATGGCCGTGTTTCTGGGTGCACCGCACGGCCAGCTGCCGGGAATCGATCAGGTCTTGGATGGTGCTGAACAGGGTCTGGTTGTCCATATCTGCCTCCGGGAAGAATCTGTCGGGGTACCGGCCGATCAAAGGCTGCGTACCGGTTCCGGTATTTTCAAAAAGATGTTACAATCCGGTTGAACTTGTTTCTTGCGCCATGCTATAGGAGCTGTCAACTGCTACCTGTTTTATCATTTGAAGTAAGGAGGAAGAATGCCCAGACAGATCAGCTTGATCGGTGTGCCCATGGATTTCGGCCAGGATCTGCGCGGGGTGGATATGGGGCCTGCGGCCGTGCGGTACACCGGCCTGATTCCCCGGCTTAGGGAACTGGGCCACACCGTGCGGGACCGCGGGGATATCCCCATTCCGATTCGGGACGATGCCGTGCCCGAGCCGGTGCCGGGAAATACCTATGTGGAAGAGATCACCCGGATATGCCAGGCCATTTATACCCTGGGCCGCCAGGCGATGGAGGAGGGGGATTTTCCGCTGTTTGTGGGTGGGGATCATTCCATTGCCGTGGGCACGGTTTCGGCGGCCGGATCAGACGGCGAGCCCATCGGCCTGATCTGGCTGGATGCCCACGGTGATTTCAACACGCCGGACACCTCGCCGTCCGGCAATATCCACGGCATGCCCCTGGCCATCCTCATGGGAGAAGGGCACCCGGACCTGGTGGGTGTCGGCCGGACCGGGCCCAAAGTTCTGCCGGAAAACGTGGTCATGATCGGGTTAAGGGACATCGATCCGGCTGAAAAAAGGCGGTTGAAAGACTCTGGGGTCGCGGTATTCACCATGCGGGACATCGATGAGCAGGGGATTTCAAGCGTGGCCAATAAGGCAGTGATGAAATTCGCCCACATGAAGCGCATCCACCTGACCGTGGATATGGATGCGCTGGATCCTGTGGAGGCCCCGGGGGTCGGCACCCCCGTGCCCGGCGGCATCACCTACCGTGAGGCCCATCTGCTCATGGAGATCCTGGCGGATTCCAAAAAAGTGGGCTCAATGGATCTGGTGGAAATCAACCCGATCCTGGATGTGGCCAACAAAACTGCAAAATTGGCGGTGGAGCTGACGCTGTCCGCCCTGGGAAAAAGTATTTTGTGAGCCTGGCCGAGTATATTGAATCCCTGAAGGCCTACAAAGGGTTTGCCGGTGACATCGTGTGCCACCGGACCCTGGACCCGTTACCGGCCCGGTATGCCCGGAACCTGCCCGGGTTTGCCCATGACCTGTCCCCGCTGCTGGATGATCTGGGTATTCCGCAACTGTATGCTCATCAGCAGGCTGCCATGGACCGGATCCTGTCCGGCCGGCACAGCGTGATCGCCACCCCCACGGCATCGGGCAAAAGCCTGGTGTACAACCTCCCTGTGGCGGACCGGCTGTTATCCGACCCATCTGCCACCGCTCTGTATCTGTTTCCATTAAAAGCTCTGGCCCGGGACCAGCTGGGCACGGTGCAGGACCTGCTGGTTCGGGCCAGAACCTTAAAACCGGACCTGCCGGTGCTTAAAGCGGCTGTGTATGACGGAGACGTCTCCTCCCATTTCAAGGCAAAAATTCGAAGAAATCCGCCCCAGGTGCTCTTGTCCAACCCGGAGATGCTTCATCTGAGCATGCTGCCCCACCATCATCTTTGGGAGAATTATTTTCGGCGCCTGGCCTTTGTGGTTGTGGATGAGGTGCACACTTACCGGGGGGTGATGGGATCCCACATGGCCTGGGTGTTCCGGCGGCTGATGCGCATCTGCCGGCATTATGGAGCGGATCCCGTGTTTGTGTTCTGCTCGGCCACCATTGCCAACCCGGGCGATCTGTGCAGGCGGCTCACCGGGCTTTCAGTGGATGTGGTGGACCGGGCTGGGGCGCTTCCGGAAAAAAAGAGGTGGTGCTCATGCGGGGGATGGAAGGGTCGTCTCAGACCGCTATCGCCCTGATACATGCGGCCATGCACCGGAAACTGAGAACCATCGTCTATACCCAGTCCAGAAAAATTACGGAACTGATCGCCATCTGGGCGTCCCGGCGGTCCAAAAAACTGCGGGATAAAATCAGTGCCTATCGGGCCGTTCTGCCCGAAGAACGGCGGGAAATCCGAAACCCGGCTGGCTGCAGGCGATCTTTTGTGC
>LQAJ01000070.1_pt1 | contig 82221 bp, 82 predicted proteins | sample 1535811 | NCBI WGS metagenome assembly LQAJ01 (sample SAMN04331587, study PRJNA305678) | bioreactor metagenome | isolation source: bioreactor_6 inoculated with Wadden Sea sediment 2nd replicate of a... | place: Germany: Wadden Sea, Janssand Flat
CCCGATCCGTTACGGGACACCAACTCTGAGAGGATCCTCTCATCCTGCTCGATCCCGGACTTACAGGATCTCCTGGACCCTGCCGATCTGCCCGTCGGTAAGACGGACCTTGATCCCGTGGGGATGAAACGAGGAGTTCGTCAGCAGATCGGCTACCACGCCCTCGGTGAGTTTCCCGCTTCTCTGATCCTTCTTCAACACGATCGCGACCTTCGCCCCTGGTCGTACATCTTCTCTTCTCTGTCCATTCATCTGTAGATACACTCCTGCGTACATGATTATAGCTGATCAGCTCATCTACGTTATCGCATATTCACCGAGATAGTTCCAGAGAGCTCAGAAGCAAGATCCGACAGTACATCGTGCAGGATCGCGATCCCAACCAGGTACAGAGATGACCGATATAGAACGAACGATCACCCGTCAGCGATGCCCATAGGCCTGCAGTGCCTGTTCAAGCTGTGATCGGGTACTCATGACCACAGGTCCATACCATGCAAGGGGTTCACCGATCGGCCTGCCGGAGATCAGCAGGAACCGGACCGTACTGCTGTTGGTAGAGAACGTCACCTGATCACCTGCATCATACCGGATCACTGCTCCTGTGCTGAAGTGTTCCGGACGCAGTGGATCAAGATAATCCTTTGCCTCTTCACCTGATGGAGCCCTGTTTCGTTCTTTTGAGAAGTACCCCTCCCCTTCGATGACATAGGCGAAGACACAGTGTCCATGTCTGGTCGGATGCGTATAGGTCGTCTGTGCAGGCATGCGGATATCGAGGAACTCCAGTTCGACCCCTTCTCGGTGCAGAGGTCCGTGAATACCCGATACATCACCTGCGATCAGACGGATGGTCATACCGCTGGTGAATGAGAGTTCAGGGATCTCCTCTACCGTGATGAGCTGTGAGCTGGGCCTGTGCAGCTTCTCATGTGCCGGCAGGTTCATCCAGAGGAAGAACCCCTGGACCGTACCTCCGAGGGGAGCCTGCGGGATCTGCCTGATCATGATCCCGCTGCCGGCACACAGATGGAGGACCTCTCCCGCCCTGATCACAGCTTCGGTACCGAGACTGTCGGTATGCCTCAGTGTTCCGGAACTCATATAGGTGATCGTCTCGAACCCGCGACAGGGATGACGCGGGAATCCTCTCTCAACATCCTGCAGGCTGCGGGGATGGAGCTCTTCGAAGAGCAGGAACGGATCGAACCGCGGCACTTCACGGAACCCGAAACCGCGGTACAGAGGGATCCCTGCCCCGGAACTCGTCTCCATGCGCCACAGGATCTCTTTGATCGTTCTATCATGCTTCACAGGGATGATCCTCCTATCAGCACGACGATGGGGTATTACGGTGATGCGATGATGCTGCACTTGTATTGTACAAGGCTTCAGAACAGAGTACAAGATGTCCCCTGCAGGTTATTCGGTGAGTCTGCGCGTGTACTGCACACTGTGCATGACCGCCTTGAACCCGAGTTTACCGTAGAGTCCGAGAGCAGGCAGATTATCAGCTTCGACCTGAAGGAAGACCGTCTCAGCCTGCCTCCTCCCGGCTTCGGTGACAGCATGGAGCAGCAGGGACGTCCCGTACCCACGATGCTGATGACCCTCGAGAATATCGACATCTTCGATCTTGGCAAGTTCATGATCGATCATCAGGTCACAGTTACCCACCGGCTCCCCATCCCGGGTACAGATGATATGCTCGAAGGCGATGGCAGGATCACAGTAGACAGCCTTCCTGCGTTCGAAACGTCTGCGGGCAAAGTCCCTGAAGGGTCTCCGAAGGCACGCATATCGATCTGTGCACCGATCTCGAGATCTGCAGGGTCCTGCGCCACCCTGATCAGGATCCCGGGTGCAGCGGGTAACTGCAGTCTCGATACCTCTTCAACCCCAGCTGCCATCATGATCACGTCCTTGCAGTACGCTGCAGGTACGTACGATGCAAGAGTATCGGCACGTACGTCATCGATCACGATATGCACCGTCTTCTGCCCGAGGCCGGTCCTGTATGATCGTTCCTGCTCACAGGCAGAAGCGAAATCCCGTATGCGATCGGTATCGAGACGCAGATAGTTATGGCAGTACATATCCGGGATCAGCGCATCGGTATAGCGCATACCGTACTCGGTCCTGCAGCTGTGGGCGAACAGGGAACTATAGCAGTGTTCTGCAGCGATGAATCGTGAACGCTCAGGCATGGGGGACCTCCTCTGAGACACTGCCCAGCAGTGTCCTGCTATTCAATAGATAGATCGTACAGACGACCGTCGCCGTACAGGCCATCAGAAAGAACGCAGTGGTCAGCGATCGGGTATCACCGATCCATCCGACAAGGGGGAACGCGATGATCATGAAGAGACTGAAGACCATACTCTGAAAGGAGAGGATCGTCGCACGCTGTCTGCTCGGGATCATCGCATTCATGTAGAGACTCACAGCTACGACGAGAAGCCCCTCGATCATACCGATCAGGATATAGAACAGGGCTTGCCAGGGTGTCAGGGCGATCCCCCACAGGCAGAGAACCAGCAGCACGGGCATTGACAGCAGCACGCCGCGCTCCCCTATCCTGGCTTCGATCCTGACTGCAGTCAGGCTCGTGATCCCGGCAGTCGCAGCACTGAGCGCAAAGACGGTCCCGATATAGAACTCACTGTGACCGTTCTGTTTCCAGAAGTTCTGCAGGTAGAAGAACAGACAGGTGAGGAAGGTGAAGATGAGTTCCGAGAAGATGATCACGAAGGCGATCCTTGGACGGTCTCTGATCACCCGGACACTCTCTCTGATCTGATCTGACATGGAAGTGAATACCCTGCGAACCAGAGATACCGGAGCGGGAACACTGCGAGCAACTCCTCCGTCGAGCTGCGGTTCCTTGAAGAACAGCGCCACTGCCAGAGAGGCTATACAGATGAGAAATGAGTATCGAAAGACCGCAGGATAGCTGGTCGATGCGATATACCCACCAGAGAGATAGGCTATGATCACCGCGATACGATAGGCCATCTCGTTCCTGCCGTTGATCTTCATATACTCCTGCTTCCGGTCATCAAGCAGCAGAGAATCGTACAGCAGCGCCTCGCCCGAGCCTGATTCGAGATCATATCCGATGGCACATACTACGAACCCGATGATCTGAAGACCGAAGGTCTCTGCCGTATAGAGGATGAAGAGACTGATGAGAAAACTCAACCTGCCGGCTATCCTGCTGATCTTCCGGCCCCACAGATCCGCTACAGCACCGGTGGGCACCTCCATGGTGAACGAGGTGATATGGAAGATGCTCTCGAGCAGACCGAGCTGCATGAGAGAATACCCCTTTGAGGCGAGATAGATCATCCAGAGCCCACGGGTGAGATCCAGGTTCACGATCAGCGTGAACAGATAGCTGATTGTGACGTTACGGGCATAGCGATGGGTTTTCACGGGCTTTCCTCGTTCAGTTGGTCACTCCACTATGGACGAAAACCAGAACAGAGGTCAAGCCTCAAAGTGAGAGCAGTATCAGGAAGCAGTGACCGACCGTCCCGCCGGCCGGCTGTAGATCACGGCATGGGCACCGATGGCTATGATGATGATCAGACCTCCGAAGAGGGTGTTCACCGACGGCATCTCCCCGATGACCAACCACGGCCAGAGCGGGCCGAGGACAGCCTCGAGAATAACGATCAACCCTGTCTGAGAGGATCTCAGTCGCCCGGACCAGGAGACAAAGAGGATGAATCCGATCCCGACCTGAATGACTCCCAGATAGATCAGGATCAGCAGTTCCTGAGGATCAAGAGCGAAGGAGTTGACCATCGGCAGCGCAGCAAGTGCGCTCAATCCCGCTGCTGCGGTCATGGCAGGCAGGATCCCGACGCTCTTCTTCGCCCTGACCGCTACCGTACCACAGGCAAAAGCCACTGCCTTCGCAAGACCGAAGAGGTTCCCTGACAGTCCCCCATGCGTGAGCGAGGGGAGCATGATGACCAGGATTCCCAGGACAGCGAGCAGGAGGGAGATGATGGTGATGCGTTCGATCTTCTCCCGAAGGAACATCCAGCCGAAGAGGACGATGAAGATCGGGGCTGTCCCCTGGATCAGCAGTGAATCTGCGACAGTGGTCTGTGTGACAGAGAAGATGTAGAAGATGAAGGAGAGGGCAAAGCAGATACTGATCAAGGATGGGAGGAGACACTCTTCAGCCACCCCCTGCCGCTGTGAGCATCCCGGGTGACCAGTCCCCAGACAGACAGGGTAAGACACATGAACACAGACCGCCAGAAGAGGATCTCCCAGACAGGCAGACCATCAAGCAGCCTGACACCCAGCCCGCCGGTACTCCAGAGTACCGGTGCCAGGGAGGTCATCAGCAGCGGCAGCACGGCTTCGCGTCCTGACCTACTCAGTCTCTTCATCAGGACCACCGGCAAGCTGCTGTGCCCTGTTCGCTCTGTTCGATTTGATGGTCTTCGAGATATCATGGATATGATCTCTCATGATCGTCTGTGCCTGCTTGTCATTGCCCTGCTCGATGGCATGGGCCAGTTTCTTATGCTGGATCAGGGCTTTCTTCGATTCCGTCTTGCTGCTTGAGAGGTGTTCCTCACGCTCGAGTTCCAGGAGATTACCGCACAGCAGCAGGAGCTGCTGAAGGACCGTATTACTGGTGGCTACCGCCAGTGCTTTATGGAAGGCATTATCACCAAGCAGCCCGGTCTCTCCACGACGTATGGCTGTTTCCATCTCTTCTATCGCTCCATGGATCTTCTTCAGGTCCTCTTCATCTCGTCTGATCGCCGCAAGACGGGCGACCTCGATCTCCAGAAAGAGCCGCACCTCAAGCAGCTCCACGATGAAGTCATCATTCTGCAGAAGGATCTGAGAGAACGGAGAGAGGATATTGTTGATGGTGATCTTCTTCACATAGGTCCCGCCGCCGACACCTACCTTTGACTCCAGGAACCCCATCATCTCAAGGGATCTCAAAGCCTCCCTGATAGCGGTCCGACTGACATTCAGCTGCTCGGCAAGCATCCGTTCAGGCGGAAGGCGGTCCCCCGGCTGAAGTTCTCCGCTGAGAATCAGTTTCTGGATCTGTTTGACGATGCTCTCATATAATCTGATCTTCTTTACCGGTTCTAACATGACTACTATCCTATATGTTCTGCGACTGATGTACCGATTGTGGTATTGATGTACTACTATAATCGGTAACAGGTTCTTTGTAAATTGAATAAAGCACTATTAGTGCTTGAATAACGTAGAAGCTCAGCCCTGCCCAGTGTACAGAGCGGTACCCGAGGGTCATCGCCAGGACCATGGCCAGTATACTGGCACTCAGAGTGGCTATACTGTTGAAGCCCATCAGCCAGGGATAGAGGACTGCACCCCGGTGAGGATCGACACTCGTCTTCAGCAGGTAGGGAAACGGCATCCCCATGAAGAAGAAGACCGGGAAGACCACTGCTGCAGTGACCAGGAACTTCATCGAAGGGGCAGCTCGTTCCATGGAAGACAATACACTCTCAAGCCCGAACAGCAGCAGCAGATGCAGGACGACGATGGTCCCCAGCACGGCTACGAATCCCCTGTTTCGTGTCAGGCGGGAAGAGAGCAGACTCCCGAGTCCGCTGGCGATCAGGATCACCGCAAGGACGATGGAGAGTGCGAGGGTCTGATGCCTCCAGAAATTGATGAACTTCTGCAGGATGGCGACTTCGATGAGCATATAGCCGAAACCGATGACACCGAAGGAGAGGAACTTCAAGAACCGTCCATTCCCGCTGTTCTCACCGCGATGGAGCGGGACCTGCTTGAGGAACAGTATGATCATCAGCACCATCAGTGCAGGGATGACCGCTCCCACGAGCTTGAGTTCAGGAGGCAGTCCCCGGGTCATCTGGTAGAAGAACGGGGAGTCATCCGAGACCCAGGAGATATCCTCTTCACTGGCATCGATGAACTGATCAAGCGATAACCTGCCCTCAGAGAGTCCTTCCATAGCAGGATCGTTCAACATCCCGGGGTTCTGACCGCTGTCGCCACCGGGGATGAAGGTGGTGGAACCTGCGACGGGAAAATTCTGCACGATCGTCTCGAAGCCGATCAGTTCAGAGTTCGTGAAAGCACTCCGCTTCATGATCAGTACGGGATTGCGATCATCCCCTATGCTCACCAGATTCCTGGAGGCTTCAGCAGCAGTGATCTGGTACTCCAGCTGCAGCGCTCTCACAGCGTTCGCAAAGAGCCGTCGCAGCTCATTGGGATAGTGCGCGATGATGACCAGGTAGCCGTCATCTTCAAGAGCCCCCAGATAGTCCGAGAAGGCCTGATGGGTGAACAGGAAATTCTCTGTCAGGGCATGGTTACTCAGGTTCCGCACACTCTTGATGATCGGCAGCCCCATGAGAATGAGATCGTATCGATGCGATGCACTCCTGAGGAACGAACGGCCTTCATCAAGATAGACGTTCACCTTCGGGTTGTCAGTATAGATACCTCCGGTATACTCGCTCTGTTCTTTCACGATCCTGATGAAATCGGGATTGATCTCCACAGCATCGATCTGTCGGTACCCGGCCAGCAGCAGGGTCACCACATCGATGCCTCCCCCGCTGCCGATCACCACAGCCCGATCCTTCTGATCCTCGCCGACGATCAGCAGAGGTAATCCTCCCATATACCCGAACAGCAGACTCTCAGCTACCGCCCGACTCACAGTGCCCTGCTCCATCTGGATCATCTTGGTCCCGGAAGCACCGTCGATGAACATCGTCTTGAACAGGGGGTTGTTCGTCTCGACGAGATCGACACGGCCGAAAGAGGTCCAGGAAGTCTCGGTGATGCGGGCATCACTCCCTGGATCATCGAGCATGATCGTCATCTCTTTCTGCCAGTCCTGATCCGGGAACATCCGGGAACCCAGTCCCAGCGTATGAGAGGTGACCAGCAGTACAGCAGCTGAGATCAGCAGCACAGTGACCACCGAGCGGACTGGGAAGAACATCCTGTAGATGATGGTGAAGATGATACACAGGATGAGTATCGTCAGATAGAGGACATCGATCGTCCCGAGCGCATTCAGTGCGGCATAGGAGAGCAGCGATCCGACCGAGGCACCGATGAGATCTGCAGCATAGAGCTGGGAGACCGGTATCTCCGACTTCTGGAAGATCTGGATCTGCATGATACCGACCGAAGCATAGAGCAGAAACGTACAGACCAGAGAAGGGATCAGCATGGTACTCAGGGAATTGAGCAGGAACAGACCGATCAGCATCAGTACAGGGATCCCCGCTGCTGCGAGAAGCACCCGGTGCAGGATCCGATCCTTCAGGAAATAGGCGGTCACCGCCCCGAACCCGAGACCTGCCATACTGATAGATATGATAATATAGACATAACTCTGCACGAACAGAAAAGAGAACAGCCGTGTCAGAGAGACCTGAAGACTCAAAGAAGCTGCAGTGAGCAGAAAGAGCGAGGTCAGTATGACTGTCTTGCGTAGTGCTTTTGGTATGACCATTATGACAATAGACTATACCTCAAAGCTCTTTCCTGTCAAGCAGAACCTGCAGGCAACTCTGTAAGCCTCGCGGATCACCGGATGTGATCGGTACAGGTTGTAAAAAGACTTACAATAATAGTAATTTTAAAAAATCATTGACAGGTCACCAGTTCGATGGTTTAATTAGTAAATGGTAATACCTTTCAACATGTATACGGCAGTGTTGGATCTGCACAGCATGAAGAAGACTGGAGTCGGTGATCATACACCATCAGGGTGTACTCCTGAACACGACCGAACCACCGGTATCATTCCGACAGCACCGCAGCATTCCCTGGTGTGACATGCTGCTTCAACAGACAGGAGAATCTGTCAGATGTTCAGGTACATGTTCACCATGATTTTTCTTGACAGGGTTTCAGTACGATGTTTTACTTACTAAAGGTACTACCATAAGACATTTTTTGTATCATTATTCTACATACTAAAAAAACAGGAGTTTTATTATGAGCAGTTTTAGAGACGTTAACGGCAAGGTAGCAATCGTTACCGGTGCGGCACGAGGGATCGGGAAAGGGATCGCTGAGACACTGGCAAGTGAAGGTGTTCATGTAGTTCTGGCAGACCTGCTTGAACTCGTACACGCATCATGCAAGGAGATCAATGAAAAGTACCCTGAGAGCAACTGTACTTCAGTCAACCTTGATGTATCAGATGAGATGGCTGTCAAGGACCTGGTCGAGAGCACAGTAGCAAAATACGGCAAACTCGATATCATCGCAAATAACGCCGGCATGCACCTGAACACCGGTAATGTGTGGGAGACCGAAGAGAGTCAGATCGACAGGATCCTCGGTGTCAACTTCAAAGGGATCTTCTTCGGTTGTAAATATGCTGCAAAACAGATGATCAAGCAGAAGAGCGGCACCATCGTCAACACCGGATCGTTCTTCGGAAAAGTCGGACATGCTGAATCAGCGACCTATGGAGCATCCAAAGGTGCTGTCCATACCATGACTCAGGCTCTTGCTCTGGAACTTGCACCGTACAACGTGAATGTCAACGCCCTCTGTCCAGGCCTTGCAGCATCAGAGATGCACTGGGCGTTCGTAGAAGCTGATGCTGAAGCAAAGGGTATCTCCTTCGACGAGATGAAAGAGCTGGAACTCAACGAGATCCCTCTTCACCGATACGGATATGGGAAGGACATGGCAGGTGCGATCATGTGGCTTGCAACCCCTTCAGGAGAATATATCACAGGTCAGCTGATCAACGTCAATGGCGGACTTGATTTCACCTGATAGCTCGACCGGTCCATCCGGAGTCTGTACCGGATGACCGTGATACATGTCTCACCGGTCGTGTCATGCACGACCGGTAAGACGAAACATACTGCAATCATTCAAATTTAGGAAGGTAGGGATCTTCATGGTGTATATATCTGGTTCAACACGCATATGTGACGGAGGCTGCTCATGCCGCAGTCGAACATAAAATCAGGAGTTACCGGCTTTCTGGCTAAACAGGGGCTCTTCATCGCGTTCTTCATCGTTGTCATATTCTTTTCGATCGCTTCAGATTCCTTTCTCTGCACGAACAATATCATGCTCATCCTGCGGCAGGTATCTGTGATCGGAACGATCGCCATCGGCATGACCATGGTCATCATCATCGGGCACTTCGACCTCTCCGTCGGCTCTCTGGCTTCATTGACCACGGTCGTCGTCATCAGCCTGCACGATGTGATCGGACCGCTGCCTGCCATGCTCGTAGCGATCCTTGTAGGTCTGATCTCAGGTTCCATCACCGGCTATCTGGTCGGGTTCCTGAAACTGAACTCAATGATCGTCACCCTCGGTATGCTGGCGATCCTTCAGGCAGTGACGTTGATCTATACCGGGGGAAATACTCACGGGTCGCAGATCCTGAAGCAACCTGGTTCGGAGTCATCGGTCGTGAGTATTTTCTTGGGATACCGGTACCGGTCATCATACTGGCAGTACTGATCACCATCTTCTCTGTCATCATGCTCAAAACAGTATTCGGACGACAGATCTTTGCCGTGGGCGGAAGTGAGAAGGCAAGCCGCTTCTCAGGGATCCACGACAGCAAGATCACCATGTACGTGTTCATCATATCCGGAGGACTCACGGCGATCGCCGGTATCATCCTCGGATCACGGCTGATGGCTGCACAGAACTACATCGGACAGGGCTATGAGTTCCAGGTGATCTCCGGAGTCATACTCGGCGGGACCAGTCTGGACGGTGGAGAAGGAAATATCTTCAAGGCATTCATGGGTATCCTGATCATCGGGATCCTGTTGAACGGGTTCATCCTTCTTGGATTCCCCTACTACACCCAATGGGTAGCACAATGGATCATTGTACTCGGTGTGGTCTGGCTGGATATCGCGTCAAAAAGAGGAAGGATACTAGGATGATAATACAAATGAAGAATGTATTGAAAAGGCAACCGATCTGGGCGATCTTTCTGGGAATGTTCCTGTTGTCCAGTCTGTTCGTACCGGGATTCTTCAGCAGTGGTAATTTTCTGAACATCCTGGTACAGACAGCGGTCGACGGTATGCTCGCACTGGGAATGACCTATCTGATGATCAACGGGTATTTCGACCTGTCAGTCGGAACGGTCATGGGACTCTCGGCAGCTCTGACGATCGGTATGCAGAAGTATGGATTGTTCCCGGCTATCATGAGTGCAGCTCTCGCCGGGGCAGCCATCGGACTGGTGAACGGGTTCTTCGTTGCCAAAGTGAAGATCAATGCGTTCATCGTGACGCTTGGTTCATTCATAGGAGTCCGCGGTCTGGTCTATATCTATACGAAAGAAGATGCCCTGATCGGTGAGATCATGGAACTGGGCATCTTCGGTTCCGATTCGTTCCTCGGACTGCCGGTACTCTTCGTCGTGATGATCGTTGCCATGGGAATAGCTTCGTTCGGACTGAGGATGACCCCTCATGGGCGATACACCTATGCGGTCGGCGGGAATATGGAAGCTGCTGAGAATGCCGGTATCCCGGTAGACCGTACCATCATGATCAACTTCACGATCTGCGGTCTCACCGCAGCATTGGGCGGCATCCTGCTGGCAGCCCGTCTGAATGCCGCTACCCCCGCCCTCGGCTGGCCCGATAAGAATCTGATGATCATCGCCACCGTCGTCCTGGGCGGAACCAGTCTCACCGGAGGGTCAGGAAGCATCGTACGGACTCTGGGAGGACTGTTCACGATCGGCATGCTCTACAATATTCTGAACCTGATGAATGTACAGAGTTACTACAACACGCTCATCATGGGACTGGTCCTGATCATGGTGGTCTATGCCGATTCTCATATCAAGAAGAGGAATCTCAAGACTGCTTAAAGTAAGTTCACTGTTTTGCAACCAGCATCTTTGGTGCTGTATAAATGACATCTTGTCAAAAAAAGGAGAAAAGGGATGAAGAGAGTATTTACTGTTCTATTGATCACCGCACTGATCGTTTCTGGTTCAATGGCTTTTGCCGCTGGACAATCAGAAGCTGCTGACGATGGCACCATCGTCATCGGACATACCGCGAACAATACCGGTATCGACAGCTACCAGACGACTCATGACACCGTGTTCAGAGATACCGTGGAAGCTACTGATGGTGTCGAGGCTATCATACTTGATGCAAAGGGCGATGTCGCTCAGCAGATCAGCCAGATAGAGACACTCATTCAGCGAAACGTTGATGTGATCACGGTATGGCCGGTAAATGGTAAAGCCGTGGTACCAGCAGTGAAGAAGGCATTCGATGCAGGGATCCCTGTACTGATCGTCAATTCACTGATCGATGAATCAGGCTACCAGTATGTCTCAGGATTCGCTGGACCTGATACCTATGCCGAAGGTGAGAATGCTGCAAAAGGTATGATCGAAGCACTTTCAGGAAACGGTAAAGTGGTTGAGCTGATGGGACTCCCCGGCTACGTCACCGCCATCAACAGGTCAGGAGGCTTTCAGGACTATGTGAAAGCGAATGCCCCGGGGATCGAGATCCTGGCAACAGAACCTGCTGACTGGAACAGAGCGAAAGCTACACAGGTCATGGAGAATCTGATCGTGAAATACGGAGATGCCATTGATGGTGTCTATGTGGCTGATGACAATATCGGTATCGGCGCACTGAATGCCCTCAAAGAAGCAGGACTTGCCGGCGAGATCGTGATGACCAGTGCCTGTATGTTCGGTGAAGGATATGATGCGATGGAAGAAGGCTATATCTATGGCTCAGTATTCCAGTCACCATCAGAGGACGCCATCAAGGCTGTCCAGACCGCGATCAAACTGGCAAATGGCGAAGAAGTCCCATTCTGGAACTACTTCGACACTCCAGTGGTGACCCCGAAGAACATGGATCAGTACGAACGACCGAATTTCTAGGAAACTGACATTTGAGCATCCTGTGAGATCCAAGGTGCCGTCCGGCACCTGGATCTCACGGATCTATCTATCAAGAAGGATGAATACAATGGGTGAAACTATGGCAGTCATAGAAGTCTGCAATATATCGAAGACCTTTCCCGGGGTAAAAGCGCTTGACTCGATCAGCCTGAAGCTGAACAAAGGCGAGGTCTTGGCACTGGTCGGAGAGAACGGGGCTGGTAAGTCCACGTTCACGAAGATCCTCTCAGGATTATACCAGACTGATCCGGGAAGCGGAGACATCAAGCTTGACGGAAAAGTCACACATTTTCAGAACTCCATGGATGCCAAGAAGAGTGGGATCATCACGATCTTCCAGGAACTCTCACTTGTCCCCTTTCTCAGTGTCGCAGAGAACATCTTTCTGGGAAACCTCCCACGATCCCCCCTTGGACTGATCGATTGGAAGACCCTCAACGCCCGGGCAGCAGGGATCCTGAAGGATCTTGAACTCGATATCAGACCGGAAGTGCTTGTCGGCAGTCTTTCGATCTCAAAGCAGCAGATGGTCGAGATAGCAAGAGCCCTCTCTCAGGGCGCGAAGGTGATCATCTTCGATGAACCGACTTCATCATTGACTGAAGTAGAGAAAGATATATTGTTCAAGAACATCCTGCGCCTGAAGAACAAGGGTGTGGCGATCATGTACATCTCTCATAAGATGGACGAGGTCTTCGAGATCACAGACCGCATAGAAGTACTCAGAGACGGAAAGAACCGCGGTGCTCTGGTGACCAGAGACACGAAGCTCGAAGAGATCATCCAGTTGATGATCGGTCGAGTCATAGATGATTATTTCCATAAGAACGAAGCCGAAAAAGGTGAAGAGGCCCTGAGGGTCCAGGGATTATCAAAAGAATCCCTCTTCAGCGACATCACCTTCTCGGTACGCTCAGGGGAAGTAGTCGGGTTATACGGACTCGTGGGTGCCGGTCGATCAGAAGTCGCAGAGACGATCTTCGGAGCCAGGAAGTCTGATGCAGGTCAGATCTTCATTGAAGGTAAAGAGGTGCAGATCAGAAACACCCGTGAAGCCGTTCATGCGGGCATGGGGTTCATCCCTGAAGACCGAAAAGAGCAGGGACTGATCCTCGGTATGAGCTGTATCGAGAACACGAGTATCGCAAAGCTATCACAAATAAGCAGTTATGGATTCCTCCATAAGGATCAGGAACAGGCGATCTTCGATGAGTACAAGAACAAACTATCGATCGCTACCCCGAGCCCCCTGCAGAAAGTGATGAAACTCAGTGGAGGGAATCAGCAGAAGATCGTACTGGCAAAGTGGCTCTGTATGAATCCCAAGATCCTGATCCTGGATGAACCTACCAGAGGTATCGATGTGGGATCTAAGGCCGAGATCCATAAACTGATCGCCAAACTTGCAGAATCAGGGATCGCGGTAGTGGTCATCAGCTCAGAGATGCCCGAGATCATGGGTGTGAGTGACAGGATCATCACGATGAAAGAAGGAACGATCACCGGAGAGTTCACCGGTTCTGATATCACCGAACAGAATCTAATCAATGCCATAGCCCTGACCGGGCAGGCAGTGGAGGCATAGATGGACAGAATACGTTTGGCCGTACTGGGAATGGGAAGACAGGGTCAGATCCATTCCCAGAACATAGCATACAGAATACCGCAGGCAGAGCTCGTCGCTGTCAGTGACATCACCCTGGAACGTGCAGCTGCGGCAGGTATCGATGGAGTGGACCTCTATGATGACTATCGGGAGATCCTTGCCCGACCTGATATAGATGCCATCGTCATCGCCACATCGACCGATACACACGAAGAGGTCATCAGAGCCGCTGCGAAAGCAGGGAAACACATGTTCTGCGAAAAACCGATCGCGACGACCCTCGAAGCGATCGATGAGGTCCTGGCGGTCGTCGAAGCGTCGAACGTCAAATTCATGGTCGGCTTCAACCGAAGATTCGACCCGACCTTCAGTCAGGTACGGAAACTGGTGACCGACGGTGTCGTCGGAGACCCCATGATCGTCAACATCACCAGCAGAGACCCCCAGCCACCACACCTTGAATACCTCAAAGTGTGCGGCGGTATCTTCTTCGACACCACGGTCCATGATTTCGATATGGCTCGATTCCTCACCGGAGATGAGATCGTAGAAGTCTATGCGACCGGCAGTGTCCTGGTCGATGAGCGCATCGGAGCCCTCGGGGATCTTGATACCACCATGGTCACCCTCAAGTTCGCAAGCGGTGCTGTGGGTTCGATCAACAACTCGCGAAGGACCGGATACAGTTACGACCAGAGAGTCGAGGTCTTCGGTAAGAGATCCTGCGCCTTCGGCAACAACGAGACTCCCACCAGAGTGGAGTATGTCAATCCAGAAGGGACTCACAGCGACACCCCGCTCTACTTCAATATCGAGCGGTATCCTGAAGCCTTCTATGGTGAGATCAGAGCCTTCACCGATTGTCTGGTCAATGACACCCCCGCCCCGGTCACCGGAGCTGACGGCAGAAAGGCAGTAGTACTCTCGATGGCTGCCAAGAAATCCTGGCAGGAGAACAGACCGGTCAAGATCTCTGAGATCGGCTGAGATAAGGACATACCATGTACGAAGGTAACAAATTAGGCATATGTGAATGGGCGATGCCGGTCGATGGGCCCTACACCTGTAAGATGGCACGGGAACTTGGGTTTGACGGGATACAGCTGGAACTCGGCCCCTACGAGAGGGGCTTCTCCAAATCAAGGTCAGCGGTACAGAAGGCCTACCTTGAGATGGCAGAGACCCACGGGATCGAATTCCCTTCGATGGCTGTCAGGGTCACCGACTACTACAGCATGGTCAGCGAACCCGGTTCTCCTGAACATGAGATCGTACGATCGGGGATCGATGCCGGCATCGAGGCCTGCGCCGCGATGAACGTTCCCATCCTGATGATACCGAACTTCGTAAAGAGTGCGATCCGCACAGAACGGGAGTTCGACATCGCCGTAGCAGTGTTTCAGAAGGCCTGTGACAAGGCCGAAGGACTCGGTATCACCATAGCCGCTGAGAACCCCCTCTCAGTACCCGATACCTTCAGGTTCTTCAAGTCGATCGACCGGAAGAATATCGGGCTCTATTTCGATCTGCAGAACTACTATCTGCACAATGATGCCTATACCCCTGATATTCTCGAGGCACTGTTCGATCTGATACTCGAACTCCATGTAAAAGACGGCAGGGGAAAGAGCTCAGCGGAGCACTGCTCGGAGAGGGCTCTGCCTCGTTCAACGCTTCTGTGGAGGTACTCAAACGACATGAGTACAGCAAATGGATCATATCAGAGAACTACTATGATATGCCCCCCCTCTGCGGCCCGGCAGATGATCCGGTCGCACTGATCAAGAAGGATGTAGCAACACTAAGATCGTTGTTCTCATAGAGATCACATATCATGCGAGAACATGATACGGGTGATGGAAGGTTTTTTAACAATTTAAAGGTCATACATTTGTATGGTAGGAGGATTTTATGGGTATACTCGGGACTATGGCAACAGACTGCGAAATTCGTATCGATTACGACAAACTTCGCAAGGACAGATTGAAGAAGATGCAGGATCAGATCCGTAAGGATAAACTTGGTGCCATCCTCGCATTCGATCATGATGCGATCAGGTACATCACCAGTACCAAGCTCAATGACTGGATGAATAACAAACTTGCACGAGCGACCCTCGTGTCTGCCGATCAGCTGCCTATCCTGTATGAAGCAGGCAGTGCCATTGAAGCGAAGAAGAAACTGTGTCCCTGGATCGCTGACAGGATCTTCCCGTTCACCGGTGGTGCCATGAGAGGATCGTTCCCGAAGGAAGTGGTCTTCAAACATGCGAAGAACTTCGCAAAAGAGATACGAAAGATCCTGACAGAATGGGGTGTGGAGAATGAACCTCTGGGACTCGATATCACCGAGATCCCCTTCATCCTCGCGCTGCAGGAAGAGGGCCTGAACGTAGTAGATGCTCAGCAGACCATCCTCGAAGCACAGAAGATCAAGACGAAGGAAGAGATCGATCTTATCGAGATGTCCATCGCCATCGATGAGGCTGCCTTCTTCGAAGTCATCGAACATGCAAAACCGGGAGTCACAGAGAACCAGCTCAACGGCCTCATGAGAAAGAGGATCTACGAACTCGGCGGCGAGGAGATCCAGAACATCAACGTCATCTCGGGTAACCGCTCCCACCCGCATCCCCACGATGCCTCTGACCGTATGCTCCGCATGGGAGATATGATCTTCATCGATATCGTGAGCGTGTTCAACGGGTATCACACCTGTTACTATCAGTCATTCGTCGTAGGACCACCTTCAGAGAATCAGCTGAAGATCTACCGACAGACCTATGACTGGCTCTTTGCTGCAGCAGCGCTCCTGAAACCTGGTGTCAGCACCGCTGATATCGCCAGACAGTGGCCTGAAGCAGAAGAACTGGGTCTGGAGAGTGAAGCAGCTGCTTTCGCGCTGGAACTCGGACACGGGATCGGGATCACCCACTGGGCAAAACCGGTGATCAGCAGATGGTTCAGTATCGAATATCCTGAGATCCTGGAAGAAGGAATGGTCTTTGCCCTTGAGACCTACTGCGGGGAAGGCAATGATGCAGCTCGAATCGAAGAGATGTTCGTCATCGAGAAAGACGGCGCACGACAGCTGAGCAAGTTCCCCTCAAAGCATCTTATTTCAACTCCGAATGTTGGAAATATATTACCAAGATAACAGTTTTCATGTTACAGCAGATCCCCTTCCCCCTGCCGTTGGCAGCGGGGGAGCGGGTCTGCTGTTCTTATCTTTGGCAGCTATCCCGAACACCACCTGAGACATGACACAAGATAAGCCTGAATAACTGTTTGACAAACAGCTGATTTGATAGCATAATGTTAATGGTCATACCAATAGTATATTTATATAATTAGTCCATGTGGAGGAACCTAATGAACGATTTGGAGTACATCCAGGATCTGGTACAGAAATCCCGAACAGCACTGAAGCAGGTCGAATCCTTCGATCAGAGACAGATAGATACGATCGTCAGAGCTCTGGCCAAGTATGTGTACGATCATGCGCAGGAACTAGCGCAGATGGCTGTCGAAGAGACCGGAATGGGAACTGTCGAATTCAAGACTGCGAAGAACCTCGGCAAAGCCAAGATCATGTGGCACAGCCTCAAGAACAAGAAATCCATCGGCATCATCAGTGACGATGAGCAGACCGGTATCATAGAGATCGCGAAACCCGTGGGAGTGGTCGGAGCCGTCCAGCCTACGACCAACCCCCAGGTGACCCCCATGGCCAATGCCATGGCAGCGATCAAGGGCAGGAACTCGATCATCATCGCACCTCACCCGAGGGCGGAGAAGACCACACAGTACCTGGTGGACAGATGGAACGAACTGCTGAAGGAGCTTGGTGCTCCTGAGTATCTGATCCAGTATGTCGAAGGGGCCAGTGTCGCGAAGACCACGCTGCTGCTCTCACTCTCAGACGTCACCGTCGCAACCGGAGGACCTGGTATGGTGAAAGCCGCCTACTCAAGTGGGAAACCTTCCTTCGGTGTCGGACAGGGTAATGTACAGACGATCATCGATCGTGATGTCGATATGAAGGATGCCATCAAGATGATCGTGGACGGAAGAGTCTTCGATCGGGGCATCATCTGTTCAGGAGAACAGACGATCATCACCCCTGTCGAACGATATGATGAGATGAGAGCAGAGATCGAAGCCCGCGGCGGGCTCTGGATCGACGATGAAGCGGCTAAGGCACGGCTCATAGAGGTCCTCTTCCCCGGAGGGGTGATCGATAAGACGATGGTCGGTCGTGATGCGCAGGGTATCGGAAAAGCTGCCGGCATCGATGTACCCGACGATATCATCGTGCTGGTCGTCCCTGAAGATGCTTCGAACAAGACCAGCCTGCTGCGTAAAGAGAAGATGTTCCCGGTCATCACCCCATTCGTCTATAACGATTTCTCCGAGGCCATCGATATCGCGATAGAGAATCTGGAGATCGAGGGAAAAGGCCATTCAGTGTCGATCCATTCACACAATGAGGAACACATCCGCGAATTCGGACTCCGAGTCCCGGTGAGCAGAGTCATCGTGAATCAGCCGTGTGCGACCCATAACGGAGGGAACTTCGTCAACGGCCTGCAGGCGACCAGCACCCTTGGCTGCGGCTCATGGGGAAACAACAGCATCTCAGAGAACTTCTACTACAAGCACCTGCTGAACATCACCCGGATCGCCAAGGTACAGAAGAACCCGATCATCCCCACCGATGAAGAACTGTGGGCAGAAGTAGAATAAAGGAAACCTAGTATGAAACTGTTAGAGTACAAAGCACATGAAGTATTCAGTGCCTATAGACTGCCCTGCATGCATGGATATACCGCATCAACGGCAGATGAGGTCAAAGACCTTGCCGGACTCCTTACCTACCCGGTAGTGATCAAGGCTCAGGTACAGACCGGAGGACGGGGAAAAGCAGGCGGTATCCAGTTCGCAGAGGACACTGCAGAACTATTGACCAGGAGCACAGAGATCCTGAACATGAAGATCAAGGACCTGCCGGTCCATAAGGTCTTCATCGGTCATAAAGTCGAAGTAACGACAGAGATGTACCTGAGCTTCACCCTGGACAGAAAGAGCAAACAGCCTGTGCTCATCTTCAGCACCGAGGGCGGTGTCGATATCAACGAGATCGCAGAGAACAATCCCGACAAGCTGGCAAAGGTCCTGATTCCCACCGGTCCTGACCTCTCGGACTTCGTCCTGCAGTATGTGATCGACAAGACGGGCCTGGAACCTGCGCTCCAGGATCAGTTCAGAACATTCTGCAGAACGCTCTATACCATCTTCCTGGAACAGGACTGTCTTCTTGCAGAGATCAACCCCCTGATCGTTGACCAAGCCGGTACGCTGATGGCCCTCGACGGCAAGATCGATATCGACGACAACGCACTGTACCGGCATCCGGAGATCAAAGAGTTCAGAGACGAGATCACCGACAACCCGCTGGTCCTGGAAGCCAGGTCATTCGATTTCCTCTACATACCGATCCAGGAGAGCGGCAACATCGCCGTGATCAGCAACGGTTCAGGTATGATCATGTCATCGATCGACCTGATCTCGAAACGGGGGATGCAGGTTACCTGCGCACTCGATCTGGGAGGCGGGGCGACTTCTGAGAGGATCGCTGAAGCACTGTGCATCGTCGCGAAGAACCCCAGGGTCGACACCATATTCATCAACATCTTCGGAGGAATCACCCGATGTGATGAGATCGCAGGCGGAGTGAAGAACAGCCTGGAGTATATCTCACAGAAACGACTGGTGATCCGCCTCGAAGGCACGAACAAAGAGATAGGGCTTGACATACTTCGTACGATCAGCGGGGATCTTGAACTGGTCGACGGACTGTACGAAGGGGTCGATGCACTTGCACAGGGGATGAACATATGAGTTTTTTCATAGATACCGACACACGACTGATCGTACAGGGAATAACAGGCAGAGAAGGTACCTTCCATACCGAGCAGATGCTTGCCTACGGGACTCAGGTAGTCGCCGGGGTGACTCCTGGGAAAGGCGGGACCGAAGTACTGGGGATACCTGTCTATAATACCGTCAGAGAAGCTCAGGAACGCCATGATGCGAATGCGACGGTACTGTTCGTACCGCCGAGATTCCTCTACGGTGCGGCATATGAAGCTATCATGACCGGCATACCGCTGATCATGACCATAGCCGAAGGCACCCCTGTGCATGACATGATGAGACTCCATCATCTGGCAAAGGAACAGGGAGTCAGGCTCATCGGCCCGAACTCCTTCGGGGTGATCTCCCCGGGTAAGGCAAAAGCCGGGTTCATGGCACACCGCATCTTCGCCGAAGGGCGTGTGGGGGTCATGTCACGCAGTGCGACGAACTGCTACGAGACGGTCTACCTGATGAAACGCAACGGTATCGGACAATCGACTGTCGTGGGAGTCGGTGGCGATATGATCCCCGGCTCCACCTTCGCTGACATCCTTCCCTTCTTCGAAGCCGATGAGCAGACAGACATCATCGTCCTGATCGGAGAGATCGGAGGAAGTGAAGAGGAGATCGCGGCACAGTACATACAGGAACATATCACAAAACCGGTGATCGCACTCATAGCCGGGAAGAACGCACCGAAGGATACCAGCATGGGCCATGCAGGAGCTATCGTATCTCCGAATGGAGAGGGATCGGCTGAGAGCAAGGAGACAGCATTACGGACAGCGGGAGTGCATATCGCTGAAAGCACTGAAGACATCCTTCGGCTCATCAAGAAACTATTATAGGGGATAACCATGGACAAACAGACGATCCTGAACGTACATGAGACGATGTTGGTGATACGTAAGTTCGAAGAACGTGCACTGAATCTGTTCGAGACGAACAAACTGCGAGGCTCGGTACACCTGAGCATCGGACAGGAGGCAGTCGCGGCAACTGTCGGAGCATATCTTCGCGATGAGGACTACATCACCAGCACCCATCGAGGTCACGGACATGCGATTGCAAAAGGTGCGAGAGCTGACCGGGCGATGGCAGAACTCATGGGGAAAGTGACCGGGTACTGCGGCGGACGCGGCGGCTCGATGCATATAGCTGATGTTGACAAGGGGAACCTCGGTGCCAACGCCATCGTCGGAGGGGGAGTCCCCCATGCCGCCGGCGCGGCCCTGAGTGCGAAGATGCGTGGTACCGATCAGGTCGCTGTGACCTTCTTCGGCGATGGAGCTCCAATGAGGGTATCTTCCATGAGACTTTGAACATGGCCTCCATCTGGAAACTCCCTGTCATATTCATCTGCGAGAACAATCTGTACGGGATGACCACCAATGTGGAACGCGTGACCTCGGTAAAAGATATCGCCGTACGTGGCGCTGCATACGATATCCCGGGGGTCGTAGTCGACGGGAATGATGTGTTCTCGGTCGAGAAGGCCTTCAAGAAAGCACTCAAACGGGCGAAAGCGGCGATGGACCTACCCTCATCGAGGCTAAGACCTATCGATGGAAGGGACACTGGACAGGCGATCCTGAGATGTACAGGAGCGAGATGAGGTGAGCAGTTGGAAGGAAAAATGTCCGATACTGCGCCTGGAAGCTCATATGATCGAGAATCAACTACTAACAGAAGAGCAGATACGTACCAAGCATCAGGAGATCGATCAGCTGATCGATGAGGCGGAACGATTCGCTCTGGAAAGTCCTGAGCCCGATCCTTCGACCGTGCTTGATAATGTCTTTGATGAGGGGGATCAGTAAGATGAGCAAGAAGAAATATGCAGTAGCGATCAGAGATGTCATTGCAGAAGAGATGCGTTCTGATGAGCGTGTGTTCGTCATGGGTGAAGATATCGGAGCACTTGGCGGCGTGTTCGGCTGTACCAGAGGCCTGCAGAAGGAGTTCGGGACACTGAGAGTCCTTGATACACCGATATCGGAATCAGGATTCGTGGGGATCGGGATCGGAGCAGCCCTTACGGGAATGCGACCGGTGATCGATTTCATGTACCTCGATTTCGTCTATGTCGCCATGGATCAGCTGCTCAATCAGGCAGCGAAACTGCGATACATGTACGGTGGACGTGCCTCACTGCCGCTGGTTATCCGTGGTCAGCAGGGAGTTGGTCGTGGTAACGCCGGGACACACTCCCAGAGCATCGAAGCATTCTTCACCCATATACCCGGCTTCAAGGTCGTCATGCCCTCGAATGCCTATGATGCGGCGGGACTGCTCAGAACAGCCATTAGAGAGAACAACCCGGTCATGTTCATCGAACACAAGGCACTGTACATACAGACCGAAGAGGTCCCCGACGACCCTGACTTCATGATCCCCTTCGGACAGGCTGCCGTGAAGCGGTCCGGTTCCGATGCGACGATCGTCGCCACCTCACTGATGGTGAGTCGGGCACTCGAAGCTGCAGAGAGACTCGCTGAAGAGGGCATCGAGGTAGAGGTCATAGACCCGAGGACCCTGATCCCCTTCGATATCGATACAGTGATCACCTCAGTGAAGAAGACCGGAAGGGCACTGGTGGTGCACGAGGCACATAAGAACAACGGACCGGGGTCGGAGATCGCATCTCAGATCATGGAGAAGGGATTCAGATATCTCGATGCACCGGTAGCGCGACTGGGAGCGAAGGCTTGTACCCTTCCCTTCAGCCTGGTACTGGAGAATGCCGTGGTCCCCTCAGTCGAGGATATCATACAGTCAGTACACGAAATATGCTACCACTAGGAGGTCAGCCATGGCAGTAGACGTGATCATGCCCAAACAGGGCCTGCAGATGACCGAGGGAACCATCATCTCCTGGATGGCCTCAGAGGGTGATTCGGTACAGGAGGGCGACCCGCTCTTCGAGATCGAGACCGACAAACTCACCATAGAGATCGGAGCACCCGCTACAGGGGTCCTGCTGAAGATCCTCAGCCAGGAGGGGGATGTGGTACCCATCACCGAACGGATCGCCGTCATCGGTGAACAGGGGGAAGACATCTCCGAGCTGATCGCCCAGCAGCAGTCGGGACCCGAACAGGACCAACCGACAGAACCAGAACATACAGAGGGACCGAAGACTGTGCAGCCTGCCGGAGAACCTGCTGAGCAGGTCGCCACCGGCGGGAGTTCCCGATATGCATCCCCGAGAGCACGATGGAAAGCTGAAGAACTCGGCATCGATGTCTCATCCATTCAAGGCACAGGACCTGATGCACTGGTGATCGAACAGGACGTCCTGCAGTATGCACAGCAGGCACCGAAGGCCACACCTCTTGCGAAGAGACTCATGCAGCAGAGCCATACCGATATGGATTCTGTCAAGGGTACCGGGCCGAGAGGGAAGATCTACAGCAGGGACCTGGTCTCTGCTGAACCAGTTCAGCCGGCAGCTGCACAGCCCGAGGATACCATCGGTAAACTCTCGGGTATGCGAAAGACCATAGCTGCCCGTATGAGAGAGAGCCTTGATACCGCTGCACAGGCAGTCCATCGCGTCGATGTCGATATGTACGAAGCCGTACGCCTGCGCAAGCGGCTGAAAGCCGCAGACAGTGCCGTCTCCTTCAATGATATCATCGTGATGGCAGTCGCGAAGAGCCTGCGCAAACACCCGAACATGAACAGTGCCTTCACCGACGACGGGATCATCACCTATGGCTCGGTACATGTGGGCGTGGCTGTCGCACTCGATGAAGGGCTGCTGGTACCGGTACTCCGCAATGCAGACAGTATGAGTCTGCATGATATCCATCAGGAGACCAGACGCCTGGGCGAAGCCGCCCGCAGCGGCACCCTGCTCCCCGATGAGATGACCGGAGGCACCTTCAGTGTGTCGAACCTCGGCATGTTCGGGATCGACAGCTTCACGGCGATCATCAACAGTCCTGAAAGCGGCATCCTGGCAATCGGGGCGATCGTGGAGAAGCCGGTGGTCATTGACGGTGAGATCACCGTACGTCCGATCTGCCAGCTCTCACTGACCTATGACCATCGTCTGGTTGACGGGGCACCTGCGGCACTATTCCTGCAGGAGATCAAGAAGATGCTGAGCAATCCCTATCTATTACTGTAAAAGAGGCAGCCATGAAGTATGAATATGATGTGATGATCATCGGCAGCGGGCCCGGCGGATACGTCTCGGCGATCCGCGCCGGTCAGTTCGGATTGAAGACAGCGCTCATCGAAGGGCATGTGCTCGGAGGGACCTGCCTGAACAGAGGCTGCATCCCCACCAAAGCCATGCTGCATGCCGGTGAGGTGCTCAACACGATACAGACTGCGAACCTGTGCGGTATCGAGGTCGAGAATCCCCAGGTGAATCTCAAGAAGCTGTATGCCTATAAGGACTCAGCGGTCAAGAGACTGAGGAACGGGATCAACAGTCTGCTTACAGGCAACAAGGTGGACCTGATCCTCGGGACCGCCGCATTCATCGATTCCCATACGATCTCAGTCACCAAAGAGGAGACGACCCGCACCGTCTCAGCGAAGCACGTGATCATCGCTACCGGGTCAAAACCGGTGATCCCACCCATACCCGGTCTGCAGGATGCAGGATACTGGACCAGCACCACGATGCTGGAGACCAATCCTGAACTGCCCGAACGCATGGTCATCATCGGCGGCGGCGTGATCGGTGTCGAATCGGCAACGATCCTTCAGGATCTCGGCGTACAGGTCACGATCATCGAGATGGCAGAACAGCTGCTACCCCGTACCGAACCTGAGATCGCACGGCTGCTGAAGAAACAGCTTACCAAAAGCGGGATCACCATCAAGACAGGTGTACAGGTCATGGAAGTGACCCGGACCGATACCGGAAAGACCTGCCGGGTACAGACCCCCTCAGGTATCCAGGATATCGAAGCTGATGAGATCCTGGTCGCAGTCGGTCGAACAGCTGTGTTCGATTCGGTGAACCTCAAGAGGATCGGCATCACCTGTGAGAGACGGGGCATCACGGTGAACTCGCATCTTCAGACCTCCATCCCCTGGATCTATGCCATCGGGGATGTCACCGGCAGCTGGCAGCTCGCTCATGCAGCCTCAGCTGACGGGCTTGCAGCTGTGGACCATATCGCCGGTAAGAACCATCATATCAACCGTAAAGTGATCCCATCGTGTGTCTATACCAGACCTGAGATCGCTTCGGTGGGTATGACAGAGAAAGAGGCGATCGAAGCCGGCTATGAACCTGCGATGGGAACGTTTCCCATGGCATCGAACGGCAAGGCCATGATCATGGGTGATACGTCAGGATTCGTGAAGATCATCACCGACAAGATCAGCGGTCAGATCCTTGGAACGCATATGGTCGGTCCTCGTGCGACCGATATCATAGCTGAGCTTGCCGTGGCCATGGGTGCCGAACTGACCATAGAAGAACTCGGATCGATCGTACACCCCCACCCTTCGGTCTCCGAGGCGGTCATGGAGAGTGCACACGATGTCGAATCCCTTGCGATACATATTGCATCGAAGAGAACGATGAACGTATGAGGCTCGAGGCCCTGTGCAGGCACTCTGTCCCGGCAGCTGACATGATCCATGGATTCCCTGCCCTCCCATAGGGGATCGCTTATTGCCCATGAGTACGATACTGTCATGCTGCCTGTGCACAGGAGTACCGAGACTGCTGATCTTCCATCAGATGGTATCTGATTGGATAGGAAGCAGCAGGTACGTGTACTCGAGGTACTGCATATCGGTCTGTTATCCATCCTGAAAGGGAATCCGGTATGCCCTGTACAGGCCTTGGGGACCTTCACACGTTCTGGACACATATCTGTTGTACTGCATGCATACGTCCTTACGTCTGCATGCAGTACATTTTTTTGTCTTTGGTCATCAGTATGCGGGTATTCGGCTACCAGATGCTCTGAGTATCTGTAACCATCAGCTTCCGGAATGACTTTAACCTACGTACTCCCAGTGGGTTGTTCATACCATGTGTATTGACAAATCGAGGTATTAATCTTTAACTGAAGGCACATGCAATTACGAGTAGATGAGATAAAGGCAAAACACAGGATCCGCAAAGACCTTGGGGATCTCACACAATTGATGGATAGCATCAAGACTCACGGACTGATGAACCCGATCGTGGTCAATGAGCGGAAAGAGCTCATTGCCGGTGAACGCAGGCTCGAGTCCGTGAAACGTCTTGGCTGGACTACCATCGAAGTGCATGTAGTCCATCTCTCCAGTGACATCGCGAAGATCCAGATGGAAATAGACGAGAATCTCTACCGACGGGCATTATCGACCTCTGAACTGGCTGATGGGTTCGCACGGATCGACAGACTGAAGAATCCCAATCTGTTCACTCGCATCATGACCTGCCTCTCACACCTCATCTCATCGATCTTCCACCGCCGCTGATCATACACCATACAGGAGTACCTTATGAACCATCCGATCCCCTACTATCAGGAACTGTACGCTCAGATCATTCTGCACACAGGCATCAATATGAGAGCGCATCAGAACATCGTCATCAAGACCAGCCCGAAGAGCTATGAGTTCGCTCAGACCATCGCAGCACAGGCATACCGCCTGGGCGCAGGTTTCGTCTATATAGACCTGGTGGATTACGCCCTCTATCGGGAGCGCATGAGCGCTCAGGATGCACAGCAGCTCTCCTATGTCCCCTACTTCGAGCAGGTCATGCAGCAGCAGTACCTTTCAGAAGACTGGGCTACATCAGGATCGACAATACCGAGGACCGTTCGGAACTCTCAGAGGTCCCCACTGACAAGCTCACCGCCCATCAGGCAGCGATCAGATCAAGCTCCGCGCCCTTCAGGACTTCCATGATGAACCATGAACATCCATGGTGCGTGGTGTGTGCTCCCGGACCGAAGTGGGCACAGCAGGTGCTGGGAGAGGACGCCACCGAGGAGGATCTCTTCGAGGTGCTCATCCCTATCCTGAGACTCGATGAACCTGATCCCATAGCAGCATGGGATCAGCATGCTCATCGGCTGCTGGATCTGTCACAGAAGCTCACGGATCTGCACTGCACATCACTGCACATAACCGACCAGGTCACCGGCACAGACCTGCATCTGGGTCTCCATGAACAGGCACGATGGGTCGGCGGTCCTGAGAACCTGCCCGGAGGCCAGCCGTTCTTTGCCAACATCCCCACAGAAGAGGTGTTCACCGTACCGCTGCGGACCAGGACCGAAGGGGTCGCCTATACCACCAAGCCGCTGACGATCTTCGGCACGCTGGTAGATGGTTGTTCCTTCACGTTCAGAGAGGGAAAAGTCGTGGACTTCTCTGCAGAGACCGGGGAAGCTGTACTCGAGCAGTTCCTCAAGACCGATGAGGGGGCTTCGTTCCTTGGAGAGGTCGCCATCGTCGATAAGCTGACACCGATCGCGCAGAGCGGAAAGGTCTTCGGCTCCATTCTCTATGATGAGAATGCAGCCTGCCATATAGCTCTGGGTGCAGGGTATCCGACCTGTCTTGCTCACGGCCACAGCTTGAAGACCGACAGCCAGCTCCATGAAGCAGGCTGCAACACCTCGCTGCTCCATACCGACTTCATGATCGGCTCACCTGCGACGAAGATCACCGCACGAACAGCAGACGGCAGAGAGCTGCAGATCATGACCGACGGTTCGTTCACGATCTGATCGATCGTGCTGATGAGAGCCTGTACAGACACATGGTTGAGAGATTGGGACGGGAGTTCTTTCGTGAGCACGGAGGGTATCGGACGTCCCATGACGGCTCATCCTATACGGGAAAAGCCACAAAGGAGTTAGCTGAGGTTCATCTCATAGAGCAGCTTGAGACCATCGAGGGTGTGCCAGGGCTTCAAGTGATCGATCCTGGGCATGTTGGGTGCGATGACCTGAGAGAAGCCGCCTGTGGCGATCACCGTAAGCCTCAGACCGGTCTCGATCTCAGTCTGCTCGATCAGACTTGATATCAGACCGGTATACCCGAACACCACCCCTGCCTGGATAGCCGAGACGGTCGTGAGTCCGAGTACACTCCTGGGCATCTGGATGTCGATATGAGGCAGCTGCGCGGTCTTCGTAGACAGGGCCTCGACCGCTGACCCCACTCCCGGAGCGATAGCCACCCCGAGGATGCGCCCCTGTGCACTGACGGTGGTGAACGTCAAAGCGGTACCAAAGTCGATGACCATGCAGTCCTGCTGAGGGAACTGAGCATGTGCCGCTGCTGCATTTGCCAGAAGATCGCTGCCGATCTCCGGCGGCATGGTGCCTTCTGCCAGTCCGGTGATGATGGTGCTGTCAATGAGGAACGCAGAGATGCCGAACAGGGACTGCACGGCACGCTTGAGGGTCGATACCAGCTCCGGCACCACGCTGCTGAGCACCGCCTGCTGTACCTCATCAAGCCTGATATGCTGCTGATGAACGAGTGCATAGATCACCGACGCGTACTCGTCCGAGGTCCTGTTGGCCTCGGTATGGATGCGCCAGTGATGGACCCAGGACTCTCCATCGTTCAATCCTACCGCAATATGCGAATTACCGATATCGATAGCCAGCAGCATGGGTTTCCCTCCTGTTCCAGATCTAGATCGTCAGACTGCTATGCCCGTGGTACAAGGTGTCACGAAGGGCGGTGATCTCAGGATCGACCAGATACTCATCGAACCTGATGAGTCGGTCGATGACTCCGCCGGGAGTGAACTCTATGATCCGGTTGGCGATGGAGTCTACGAACTGGTGGTCATGGCTTGCCATGAAGAGGACACCGGGAAATTCGATCAGGCCATTATTGAGGGCTGTGATCGATTCCAGGTCCAGGTGGTTCGTCGGTTCATCGAAGATGAGGCATTAGCCCCTGAGAGCATCAGTTTCGAGAGCATGCATCGCACCTTCTCCCCACCTGAGAGCACCCTGCAGCTCTTGAGCGCCTCATCACCGGAGAAGAGCATCCTGCCTAAGAAGCTTCTGATGTAGGTATCATCCTTCTCGACCGAATACTGTCTGAGCCAGTCGGTGATGCTGTAGTCATTCTCGAAATAGGAGGCGTTGTCTTTGGGGAAATACTCTCTGGTGATCGTGACACCCCATTCGAAGCTCCCCGCGTCAGGTTCCATCTCCCCGGCTATGATCTGGAAGAAGGTGGTCTTTGCCAGATGGTTATTACCGACGAAGGCGATCTTCTCATCAGGCTGTATGGTGATCGAGAAGTCATCGAGCACCTTCACCCCATCGATCACCTTCGTCAGGTTCTTGACATCGAGGATGACCCGTCCGCATTCACGTTCAGGCTTGAAGTTGACATAGGGGAATCGTCGTGATGAGGGTTTGATGTCATCGATCGTCAGTTTGTCGATCAGTTTCTTCCTGCTGGTGGCCTGTCGTGCCTTTGAGGCATTGGAGCTGAACCGCTGGATGAACTCCTTGAGTTCTGAGATCTTATCTTCACGTTTCTTCTTGTCATCTTTCTTCTGTTTGTTCGCAAGCTGACTTGCCATATACCAGAAGTCATAGTTGCCGACGAACAGCTGGATCTTGCCGAAGTCGATATCGACGATATGGGTGGTGACCCTGTTGAGAAAGTGCCGGTCATGCGACACGACGATCACCGTGTTCTGGAAATTGAAGAGGAACTCCTCGAGCCAGTTGATCGATTCAAGATCGAGGTGGTTCGTCGGCTCATCAAGCAGCAGGATATCGGGATTCCCGAACAGAGCCTGTGCAAGCAGGACCCGAACCTTCATGTTATCTTCGATATCGCTCATGAGTTTCTCATGGAACGCGACCGGTATACCCAGGCCGTCAAGCAGGGTGGAAGCTTCAGCCTCTGCTTCCCATCCACCCATATCGGCGAAGTCATTCTCCAGTTCAGCTGCCCTGATACCGTCTTCCTCAGTGAAATCCTCTTTTGCATAGAGCGTATCGCGTTCGACCATGATCTTATAGAGCGATTCATAGCCCATGATCACTGTCTGCATGACCGTATAGGAGTTGAAGGCGAAGTGATCCTGCTGCAGGACTGCCATACGCTCACCCGAGGTGATATGTATGGAACCGGAGTCGTGTTCGATCTCTCCGGAGAGGATCTTCAGGAAGGTCGATTTACCTGATCCGTTCGCTCCGATGACCCCGTAGCAGTTGCCGGGAGTGAACTTTATGTTAACATGTTTGAATAGCGATCTTGTCCCGAACGCCAATGCAAGATCTGATACAGTAATCATAGATTAATCCTCATACAACAGTGTTTCGCGAAAAAAGCCAGCCTGTACAGGCTGGCCTTAACTAGTATAGTCCCTAGGGGAATCGAACCCCTCTCTGAAGACTGAGAATCTTCCATCCTAGCCGATAGACGAAGGGACCATAGGTAAAAAAAAGCTGGCCGAGAAGGATTTGAACCCTCACAAACAGAACCAGAATCTGTAGTGCTACCATTACACTATCGGCCATCGCTTGTTTAATACTGCGCTAATGTACTAAAAGCCCTCTGTTTTGTCAATATCCTTTTAGATATTTTATTCATGATCATACTCGATGAGTGTTGAGACCGTATAATCCTTCAGGACTTCCTTATAGGGAAGAAAGGGAAGACCGATGACGCAGAATATCTCCTCCACCCGGGCTTTCGCCTCAGTGAAGAGCTCAGCTGCTGCTTTTACCGTACCGCCGGTAGCGATAAGGTCATCGATGATCAGGATGTTGTCCCCTTCGGTGATGTCAGACTTATGGATCTGGATCACATCTTCACCGTATTCGAGATCGAATCGTCTCTCATAGATCTCTCCGGGGAGCTTCCCCTGCTTACGCACCAGAATCAGGGGAATGCCCATACGCTGGGCAAGCGGGGCTGCGAACAGGAACCCCCGTGCCTCGATACCGGCGATCGCGTGATCTCTTTCTCTGCATACAGCTCTTCCATCCGATCGATGCAGTAGGAGAAGGCCTCAGGGTCTCGCAGTATGCTGGTGATATCATAGAAGAGGATCCCGGGTTTGGGGAAATCCCTGACTTTCCGTATTGCCTGATCCAGATCAAATGTCTTACTCATCTTCTGCTCCTGTCAATTATGGATAGGTACGCTTGAATGCACTCACCCTGGGGGAGGCATTCAGTTCCAACGGTGAACGTTCACCGGATGTGAGATACTGATACCCGATACCGGCGATCATCGCCCCGTTATCGGTACAGAGGGTCAGCGAAGGATAGTAGACATCGATCCCCTGCAGGGAGGAGAGTTCACTTCGCATACGTGAGTTGGCGGCTACACCGCCTCCTGCTACGATACGGGTAAGACCGGTATCGCGAAGGGCCTTCTTTATCCTTCTGATCAGGATGGTCACCGCTGCACGCTGAAAGGAAGCAGCGATATTCTCCGGGCTCTTCTCGGAGGCACCATCCCAGAACTGATCGAGCTGGTTGATCACAGCGGTCTTGAGGCCCGAATAGGAGACATCATAGGTGTGCTCTCCCTTATGAAGCGACGGATTTGGGAAATCGAAGGCACGATCGTTCCCTGTCGCTGCAAGACGATCGATGTAGATGCCTCCGGGATACCCGAGACCGTAGTGCTTCGCGACCTTGTCGAACGCCTCCCCGATCGCATCATCGATGGTGGTCCCCATGACCGCTACTTCATCGAAACCGGAGACCTTCGCCAGGACCGTATGCCCGCCTGATACCAGTACCCCCAGATACGGATAGGGGATATCGTGCTCGATATGCGGTGCATACAGATGGGCTCTGATATGATCGACCCCGATGAACGGGATCCCCAGGGTATAGGAAAGGCCTTTGGCGAAACTCAGTCCCACCAGAAGGGATCCTACCAGCCCAGGTCTGTTCGTGACGGCGACCCCGTCGATCTCGGAGGCAGATATCCCCGCCTCTTCCATCGCCTGCCGGTAGACTGACAGGATCCACTGGGTATGCAGTCGGGATGCGATCTCCGGTACCACGCCGTTGTAGGGCTTATGCAGCTCGATCTGTGTGGCTATCACATGTGAGAGGATCTGCTTGCCGTCTTTCACCAGCGCGATCGCACACTCATCACACGAAGATTCGATACCCAGCACGATCATAGCAGAATATTCCCGTTGATCATGCGAATGAGATCCTTCATGTCCATATCACTTTCCAGGATATCGGGATAGATATCAAGGATGAACTGAGCCACCGGTTGAGACCAGATGATACCGTTCTGAACCGGTTTTCGCTGCCGATTCCCTATGGTGACCTGATCTCCAGCGGTGAACGTCAATACCTGCTGTTTCTTTTCTGATTTATGTTCCAGAACACACTCCTGATTGGTAATACTTTTGCATCTTACCATATAAGAAATTAGTTGTTTATCCCGCTTTGGTCAAGTATCTGTGACAGGCAGAGTTTACACTATTATGAGTAACTCGGGTCGAAAGGGGTTGAAATTTCTCCCTATTTTGCATACGTTATGTTGCAGTGATCATGCCAAAGTAGCTCAGGGGTAGAGCAACGCTCTCGTAAAGCGTAGGCCGTGGGTTCGAATCCCACCTTTGGCTGTATTTAAATGTATTTTCTGCAAGTATTTACTTCGGCCTACAAAGTAGCAGTCAACAATGACTGGTGACAATTTGGTGACAGGAGGAATGCGATGCCATATACCTTCGTTCATACTCCGTATCAAACACTGCAGTTCCGCTTCACAGCGCATATACCCGTTCTTCTTTGATGTGCCCCCAGATCGTAGAGATGCCACAGCTTCACCATATTCTGGGGGGCAAGTCATAATGGGACCAGCTGCCCAAGCAAGTCCTTATTCCTAAGGTCACGGAGAATTGTGCACATTTGAACTGTCAGAAGAATCTTGCATAGTTTCCCTTGACATCTACAGACACATTAATAAACACTCATCTTCTGTACGAACACAGCCCCGGTTGTTCATGCACGATAGGCAGGAGCCGTCCTCACATTGGGAAGAAGAGGAACCGTAGAAGGCTCTCTAGCTCTCGTCTTTGAGCCGCCCGAGAATACTTTCGGCCTCATCCGGGTAGAGCTCTTGCAAACACTCAGGGCAGAGACTGTGGCTGAAGGAGGCCTCACTGTGATCCCCGATATACTGCTCGACGGCAGACCAGTAGCCGGAGTCATCCCTGACGCGCTTGCAGTAGGAGCAGATCGGGATCAGCCCCTGCAGACGTTTGACGTGTCCGAGGGCTTGCTCGAGCTTCTCGTTGCGCTCCTGCAGAAGGTCCATCTGTCTGCTGTTCTTCAACCCGATGGCGGCCATATCCCCGAGGACCATGGCGATCTGGGCATCCTCGTCGGTGAAGTCACTCTCCTTGTTGGCTAGTCCCATGATCCCTACGGTCTTCCCTTCGATGTTCAGAGGGGAGAACATCACATTCTTCATATCCATGTGCCTGCCGGCATGAAAGAGACCCAATTGCTATGCATGAAGTCGTTGTGGTAGACCGCCTTGCCCGTCCGGTAGGAATCCTCTCTCAAGCCCCTGATCGGCATCGGCAGAGAAGGGTCGACAGTACAGGGCATCCCCCCTGACTCGAGAAAGAGCACCTCGTTCTCACTTCCGTCCGAACTCAGCAGTGCCACATAGCCACTCTTTGCTCCGGTGACAGCACAGCACTCATTGAAGATGATCCGGGCAGCCTTCTCGAAGGAGGACTGCTGCAGGATCGCCTTGGCTGATCTCATCAGCGCTTTCAGTTTATCAGCATCTGTTACCATAGGTCTATTCCTTAGTCTTTTGTTAATCCTTTCTCTCAAGTTCGATACCAGTATACCATGAATACGAGGTTCTGTTGAGAACCCCTGTGTAAAATAGTAGTATTTCTGTAGTTGGAAAATCAAAGGTGTTATCCTGTTCTTGACGGAGAACGGGAACCGGTGACCGTGTAACAGAGTTTTGTGATGGATGCTGATTCTTCAGACATACCTCTATAAAAAAGATACACTAGCCGGTCATCGAAGACTACTTCGGGACTTCCCGGGGATTCTCCCCGGGAAGGATCTCAATAATAAACATGAAGGACATCTAAGAACTTCCTGTCATAAAACTTCCCAATAATCCGTTAATTCATTTTGAGGAGGCTGCCATGATAGACTGACCTTTACGATTGGCGACAACCAGGATCATCGGCTTGGATCTTTCCAAGAAGACTCTGGTTGGATGTATGCTTCTCGAAGAAGAGAATTTCTTGAAAACTCATTTCTTCAACGAGAAGATGAACGCTCAGGGACGTCAGCGACTCGCTGACCGATTCAGAGCAGGAGATGCAATCTTCATGGAGGGAGGGACCTCTTCCTTCAATCTTGCACGGTATCTGCTGAATAACACAGAAGCTGAAGTGTATATGCTAAACCCCATGAAACTCCATATCATCTTCGAATCGATGTGTAAAACAGACAGGCAAGATGCTGCTAAATTGGCTAAGTATGCTCGTGATGTCCATCCTGAGAACTGGGTACTGGCCCCGATTCCGAGTGAACAGGAGTCTGCTGAACGCTCAGTGGTAAAACTGCACATCGCCTAATCACAGTATCGTACGAGGACCATCAACAAGCTTCATGCAGTATTCACAGGAATGGGGTTCCCTGATCTGAAGAAATCGGATCTGAAGGATCCTCGCAGGCGACGGGACTGGGTTGAGACCCTGCTCACCCAGGAGACTGCTCTATTCAGTGCAGGGCTCCTGCTCGAAGAGCTTGAATCATTGGAGACTCAGATAGAACGTATCCATATGATAAGCTCAGGAGTATCATTCTCTCTCATCCCAGAGAATCTCTTTCCTGGCTCTCAATCCCCGGTATTGGCGATATCACAGCTGCTACACTGATTTCTTTCATCGGTAATGGGGATCGGTTCTCTTCTGCTAACCAACTAAGGAACTATATCAGGCTCATCCCGAAAAAAGATCAATCTGGAGCAGTCGATAAGCAGTTGGGGGGTCTCTCGCCACGGGTGTATGCCAATCAGGAGAACATCATACAGGGAGCCTGGGGAGTTAAGAAGTTCAGACATGATTGCTCTCTTACTCGGTACTGACAGCGTCTTGAAAGCCGACGGAATCTTAGTCAGAAAGCATCAGTTGCCATTGCTAATAAGATGATCTCGATTGGATTTGCTCTGCTGAAGAATGGAGACATCTACCGAATGCCTGATTGGAACCAGTATCTCTTGAAGAAACTGCATTATTACAAACTTGAAGCTCTCATCGGAAACAGATCCTGGCAGATTAATTCCGATAAGAGCTCCATAACTAGCTAAAACCTAACTGATGGTTTTAGCCTAACACTAACCACCAACCCAAGCAAGTCCTTATTCCTAAGGTCTCGTAGAATTGTGCACATTTGAACTGTCAGAAGAATCTTGCATAGTTTCCCTTGACATCTACAGACAAATAAAAATTACTGTTGGTTCGCTTTGCAGCCGGTCCAACAGGAAAGACCTACTCATCACTCTGCAGTATCCAGTCACCTGGACACTGTCGATGCACATCTGCATATGCAAGAAGCCTGTCGGATACATACGGGAGAGTATGTGCATGTCGACTTTACCTCTTTCCCGCAGGGCGCTGTGCTTGCGGGCCTGTTGATCACAGATATCATCAGGAAAGTATGCTATACTTGCATATACAATAATTATAGCAGTTATGAATGATAGTTTCTAATATAAATATTGCACACGCAACCTAGCGGGTTCTGGAGGTGTGCGATGTTTCTCATGAATGAATTCTGGGAACGTTTTGAGGTGCAGCGGAAGAGCCTGTCCCTCACACGCAGTGAGATCTGTGCCAGGACCGGCATCTCCGTCGGTACCATGAACAGCTGGCTATCACGCGGGAACACCTATCCCAGTGTCCTTGAAGCTGCGAAGATCGCCAAAGCTCTCGACCTTTCGATAGAATGGCTACTTACCGGCAGAGAAGAACCGGTGGCGAACTCTGACATCCTGCTGTTCACGATCCTCGAGAACCCGCGGCTGCTGCTCATCGCAGAGGTCCTGCCGCTTTTGAACAACACCCAGCTGCATGCCCTTGAGGCACAGATTACCGCCATGGATGTAAAGATCGCCTACAAGCCCGGAAGACTGAAGCTATAACATCACCGAACAGGACTCACAGGCCCCCTCCCCGTTCTCTGTACACCACCACATACTGTCATCCCTTCACTGCATGCGGTACTCCCAGCAGAAGGATGGATCACCTGATGCGATGCATTTGACCAGGAACGATACGAGGGCTGCCCTGACGGGCAGCCCTCGTGCAGCACTTCACCGGTATCCTGAAAAGATCACCAGTGATGATCAGATTCAGCTGTTGAGTACAGCCTGTGCAGCAGCCAGTCGTGCGATCGGTACTCTGAACGGTGAGCAGCTCACGTAGTTCAGACCGATCTTGGCACAGAAGGCGATGGTCTTGGGATCTCCGCCGTGTTCACCGCAGATTCCCAGCTTGATGTCAGGTCGTTTGGACCGTCCGAGCTCGACTGCCATCTTGATGAGTTTTCCCACACCATCCTGATCCAGGACAGCAAAGGGGTCATATTCATAGAACTGTTTATCAAGATCATCCACATAATGGCCCAGGAAGCTTCCTGAGTCGTCTCGGCTGAATCCGCAAGTCATCTGTGTGAGGTCATTGGTACCGAAACTGAAGAACTCTGCCTCTTCTGCGATCTCATCAGCAGTCAGGGCGGCACGGGGGACTTCGATCATGGTACCGATCTTGTAGTCCACCTTCTCGTTCGTCTCTGCGAACACCGCAGCGATAGTCTCCTCAGCATAGCGCTTGCAGAAGGCAAGCTCCTTCACATTCCCGACCAGCGGGATCATGATCTCAGGATAGACGGCGATACCGGCTTTCTTCACATTGATCGCAGCCTCGATGACCGCTCTCACCTGCATGACCAGGATCTCTGGGTAGACGACAGCGAGCCGGCAGCCTCTGAATCCGAGCATGGGATTGAACTCGCTCAAGGCGGTCACTTTCGCGGCGATCTCCTCGACACTGACGCCCAGCTGCAAAGCCATCTCGTGGCGGCTGGTATGGTCGTGGGGAAGGAACTCATGCAGTGGCGGATCGAGCAGTCTGACAGTGGCAGGCCTTCCATCGAGTGCTGTGAAGATCCCTTCGAAATCCTTTCTCTGCATGGGAAGCAGCTCAGCAAGAGCGGTCTCCCGATCACTGAGGTTCTTGGCCAGGATCATCTTTCGGATCGATATGATCCTCGTCCCTTCAAAGAACATATGTTCTGTACGACAGAGCCCGATACCTTCTGCACCGAACTTCACTGCCATCTCCGTATCGGCAGGAGTATCGGCATTGGTCCTGATGCTCATCTGTCGGATCTCATCCACATACCCCATGAAGGTGTTGTAGTCCTTGAACAGCTGGGATGCTTCGGGATCCATCTCACCATTGAGGACCTGCACGATCTCTGAGGGTTTCACATTGATCGAATCTGCATACACGGCACCGGTAAACCCGTCGATGGAGATATAATCCCCTTCTTTGAGCTTGACCTCTCCGATCGTAACGGTCTTCGCCTTGTAGTTGATCAGTACTTCACCTGCTCCTGACACACAGGGACACCCCATGCCTCGAGCGACGACTGCCGCATGGCTGGTCATACCACCTCGTGCGGTCAGGACTCCCTTGGCTGCAGCCATACCCCCGATATCTTCAGGGCTGGTCTCGATTCGTACCAGGATCACATCCTTACCGGCAGCAGCCATATCCTCTGCCTGCTGTGCAGTCAGGGCGATGTGTCCACAGGCACCACCGGGACTTGCGTTCAGCCCTCTGGCAACTTCCACGATCTGCTTGCTGCTGATCTCGTTGTTATCAAGGATAGGAGCGAACAGTTTACCGAACTCACCTGAAGGGACTCGGGAAACAGCGGTAGCCTTATCGATCAGGCCTGACTCGACCATCTCGACCTGGGTTCTCAACCAGCTGAAGACTGTTCGTTTTCCGGTACGGGTCTGCAGCATATAGAGTTTCCCCTCCTGGATGGTGAACTCGAGGTCCTGCATGTCCTTATAGTGATTCTCCAGAATGTGTCTGATGTTGACCAGCTGGTCATAGACCTCTTCATTGACCTCTTTGAGGGTGTCGATCGTCAGGGGGGTCCTGATACCGGCTACTACATCCTCTCCCTGAGCGTTCATCAGGTATTCACCATAGAACATATTCTCTCCGGTAGAAGGGTCACGGGTAAAGGCCACTCCAGTCCCTGACGTGTCACCCATGTTGCCGAATACCATCGACTGGATGTTCACGGCAGTCCCGAGCAGTCCTCTGATGTCATTCATCTGACGATACTTCTTCGCTCTGTCATTATCCCATGAACCGAAGACCGCATTGATCGACTTGAACAGCTGTTCTTTGGGGTCAATGGGGAACTCCTCACCGGTGGCCTTCTTGTAGACCACCCGGTAGGCTTCGATGACTTCTTTGAGGTCATCGACATTCAGATCGGTATCAAGGTCCTTGCCGGTTCGATCCTTGACCGCCTGCAGGGCTTCCTCGAAATCGTGGTGGGGGACTCCCATGACCACATCGCCGAACATCTGCATGAACCTTCTGTAACTGTCCCAGGCAAATCGTTCGTTCCCGCTTTTCCTGATCATTCCCTGTACTGCTTTAGGGCTCATCCCCAGATTGAGGACCGTGTCCATCATGCCGGGCATGGACTGTGCAGCACCCGAACGTACTGATACGAGCAGGGGGTTCTCATCATCACCGAGTTTCGCCCCCATGACCTTCTCAAGACGTTCAAGATGTTCAAGAACCTGTTCGCGCATACCTTCAGGATAGGCACCGTCATGTTCAATGTAATAACCACAGGCCTCTGTGCTTATAGTAAAACCGGGAGGTACGGGGAGTCCGATGCTTGTCATCTCTGCAAGATTCGCTCCCTTCCCCCCTAGCAGTTCTTTCATTCCCGCGTTGCCTTCGGCTTCGCCTTCACCGAAAAATAGACATACTGTGTGTTAGACATAAATTCACAACCTCCATGATAATTGAATTCTGACCACATTGTTATACTATTGAATGTACGTGATAAGAGTCCGCTCTGTCAATAAACAGAAGGCGGACTCTTACAGTTGAGCGGAAAAAGGATGGTATATCGAACCTGGAAGATGTTCGTCTCTCAGGCAGTGTATGCCTCGAGGTACTTGCTTCGAGAGGGATGACGCAGTCTCTCGAGTGCTTTCTTCTCGATCTGTCTGATCCTCTCTTTGGTCAGATTATAGATGTCGCCGATCTCTTTGAGAGACATCTGATTCTTCCCGTTGAGACCGAATCGATACTGGATGATCTCAGATTCTTTCTCTGAGAGTGTATCGAGCACGTCATTGATCGCACTTCTGAGCGAACTCTGCATGGCCTCTTCTTCCGGTGACATATAGTCGCTGTCTTCGATGAAGTCCCCGAGCAGGGAGTTGTTCTTGTCAGCGAACACAGGGGTCTCCAGCGAGACCAGGTCCCGTGATATGTTCAGCAGGTCTGCGATATGCTTCTCATCGAACTGTGTGAGTCTGGCGATCTCCTGCAGTTCAGGTTCTTCACCATGGAGACTCGTCAGCTCTTTCTGAGCCTTCTGTATCTGCAGCAGTTCATTGGTCCTGTTCAGCGGCAGTCTGATCGTCCTGGACTTCTCACAGATGGCTTTGAGTATCGCCTGTCTGATCCACCATACGGCATAGGAGATGAAGTGATACCCTTTATCGACATCGTAGCGTTCGATGGCATTCATCAAGCCGATGTTCCCCTCATTGATCAGATCACTGAGCGGCAACCCCTGATTCTGGTATTTCTTCGCTACATTGACTACGAACCGAAGGTTCGACTCAACGAGTCGCTTGATCGAAGGGGCATCACCCTGGGCAGCCTTACGGGCAAGATCTATCTCTTCTTCTCGCTTGAGAAGCGGTATTCTATGTATTTCCTTCAGATACATCGAAAGGATGTTCTCATCATCATTGTAGGAATTGTAGGAATTATTGATATAAGCAGCAGCATGTTTCATCGTATGCCTCCTTAATGGATATATACATGCAATGACCATGCCATATTCTTGCTCATTGAGATGTTTTATTCTATCTTATTGTAATACAAGGTCTTGCAACCCATTTTGCTGTAGTGTAGCAGACAGGGTCATGAAGCAGGATCCAGAAGAACCGTGTCAAAACGACGCAAGAGGAAGGAATCAGACTGAAAGTGTGTCAATTCTACACACTTCAGGATTTATGCTTGATAAATGGGACAATATGGCTCGATTCCTTGCCCTTCGCACTGATCTGCTTGATACCGAACTCAGGAAATGCGATCTGGATCGAACGATAGTAGTCGCACCGCTGGTAATAGCCCATGTGTTGGAGACCTTCCAGATCATAGATCTCATACCAGGTCATCTTGATCAGGTCATGGATCATGTCACTCTCAGCGAGAGAATCGAACTGTCCGGTACCCTTTCTGATCAGGTACCTGCTGGTCTGTATCGTATGAAAGACCCTCCAGTCCTTCCCTTCGACATCCTCACCCCGATCACGGATGAATGCCGCATTCTCCCAGCTTCGCAGAGCATATTCGGTGTGCCCGAGATTTCGAAAGGCAAGCCCGAGGAAGAAGAAGATCTCCCCCATGCTCATCCTGTCCTCCGGAGGGCAGACGATGAGCGCCTCACGAAAGGTCTGCATGCTCGAATCGGCACGTTTCTCGAAGAGTTCCTGTTTTCCCTGTTCTATCAGCCGTCTTACCTCTTTCATAACTCCTACAATATACCTAGAGCATCAACAGGCGGCAAGTAAAAGTGTGAACTTTCATGAGATGGAGGTAATTGCATGAAATACCGGCAGGGTGATTGATGAGTCCACGGTCTGCATGGTATGATACAAAAGTAGAAAATCACTTGACGTTACCCGGGATCATGCATATATTTTTTTACGACTCAATGAAACACATATTATTATAGCTATATCTATGGAGGTCAATCATGAAGATCAAACCACTTGGTGATCGTGTACTTGTCAAAACTGAGCAGGTAGAAGAGAAGACTGCTTCAGGAATCTTTATTCCACAAACAGCACAGGAGAAAACTCAGACTGCAGTAGTAGTGGCTGTCGGTGATGATGAAGATGCGATCACAGTGAAAGTCGGTGACAAAGTCATGTATGACAAGTATGCCGGTACCGCTGTCAAGATCGAAGGAGCAGATCATCTGCTGCTTACGATCTCCGATGTACTGGCAGTGATCGAAGAATAATACGCGACCGATGCTCTGAGGCATGAGAAGCGGCAGTTCATTGGGGCTGCCGCTTTTTTCATGGCTGCTTCGCATAGAGAAAGTCTTCGACCCGCTCCACGATGCGCTCCCCGGTACCGGTCATCAGCTGCGTCTGCGGCAGCGATGCGATCACCTGCTTGCCGTACCGCTTGTTCAGGATGCGTGAATCAAGGATACATACCACACCCCGGTCCTCACTGGTCCTCATGAGACGACCGAACCCCTGTTTGAGTTTTATGATCGCATCTGGAAGTGACAGTTCGAAGAACGAGTTCCTCCCCTGCTTCTCCAGAAGCAGCTTCTTCGCATAGAAGATCGGTTCGGTGGGTACACTGAACGGCAGTCTGCTGACGATGAGCAGCCGCAGGGTGTTTCCCGGAGCATCGATCCCCTCCCAGAACGACTGTGTGGCAAAGAGCACACTGTGTTCATCCTCGACGAACTGCTTCATCAGCCGATACCGGTCCTGATCCCCCTGTTTGAGCATATGCAGCTGCTGAGTGGTCTGCTGAGCGCAGACCAGATCATACATCTCATGGAGCATGGCATAGGAGGTGAACAGTACCAGAGCACCACCCTCGGCAGTCGTGATGAGTTCACTGATCAATCGGGAACCATAGTCCATGTACTCCCGGTAGGAGGTGGGTTCCGGTGCATCCGAAGGGAGACACATCAGTACCCTGTTCCGGTAATCGAAGGGTGAGAGGATGCTCTGACGGATACACTCCCGATCGATCTGATCGCCGATACCCACCTTCTGCTCCCAGTGATCGAAACGGTTCTGTACCGTCAGTGTCGCCGAGGTGCAGATGATCGAGTGATAGACGTTGAAGATCCCCTCTCTGAGCAGGGACGAGAAGTCCACAGGAGTGAGCTTGAGACTCAGATGCCTGATCTGCATATCGCTCACCCAGAAGTCGATCCAGTAGACATGGGTCTCTGAGAGATCGAACGAGATATAGTGTCCTATCAGCTTCCCGATGGACTCTATCTTCACCCGTATGGCGGTCGCCTCATAGAACTGGCTGGCAACCTCGGGCATCTCTTCACAGGAATCAAGACAGGCACGAAGGATCGCGGTATAGGCACGTATCTGCTCGTGAAAGTCGCTGCAGGCTGTGGTGATCATCCTGTTGGACAGGAACCGATCCCGTTCGATGAACTGGGAGCCCTGTCTGGATGCGATGAACGTCTCGATCGCAGTATCAAAGGCATCGATGGCTAGCTTGAACCCGTTGAGCTGCTGATAGATCGCATTGAAGGAGAGCGGATCATGAGAACTCACCCGCAGCTCTTCAAGCAGTCCGCCGATGCTGCCCCTTCGTGTATGGGTAAGCCGGGCGAGCAGCGAAAGCAGGGTACGCCCATCGTAGACATCGGTGAAGTAGCTGGTGGCGTTCTTTTCGATGTTATGGGCCTCATCGATGACCAGTCGGGAGAACGGCGGCAGGATGATCGAGAAATCAGGATCTTCCTCTCCCTGCTTGAGGATCATATCGGCAAGCAGCAGGTGATGATTGACGATGACGATCTGTGACTGCAGAGCCTTCTTCCTGGCTTCCATGAGGAAACAGCTGTCACGGTGCTGGCACCTGAAGCCCATGCAGGTATCAGCATCAGAGCAGATCTGAGACCACAGCTTGCCCGACACGGGAAACGGCAGTTCAGCCCGGTCCCGCTGATCGTCTGATTCGACCAGACCATGATCCTGCCCAGCAGGTCCCCGTCCTGCGCATCGAAGATCGAGCGCTGCCCGATCGCCTTGTACATCCGGCGTTTACACAGATAGTTGTTCCTGCCTTTGAGCACACTCGAGCGCACCGGCATGTGCAGGGCCTCCTGAAGGAAGGGAATATCCTTCTCAAAGAGCTGATGCTGCAGATGGATCGTCGAGGTGGCTATGACGGTACGATCATCGGGATGGTCCATGCACCAGATGAACAGCGGTATGAGATAGGCGAACGACTTCCCGATCCCCGTTCCCGCCTCGATGATGCATATCTGGTCCTCATCGAGGGCCGTCTGTACCAGCGAGGCCATAGTGACCTGTCCATCACGGTATTCGTAGCCGGCTTTGGCCCCGGCAATGGGCCCTTCGCTGCCGAGCAGCTCCGGGATGCTGATATCATTCTTCAAGCTGGTATTCCTGTATTTTGCGATGCAGTGTCTTTCGTCCGATACCGAGCACTTCCGCAGCCTTCGATTTGTTTCCCTTGCAGAATGCCAGGGTGGCTTTGATGATATCCTTCTCAGCCTCGCTCAGCGAGACTCCCAACGGTATGGATATCTGATCATCGGTCACACCGCTGCGTACTGTGAGCGGCAGATCATCCACATCTATCACAGATCCCCTGCACATGACAAGAGCACTCTCGATACAGTTACGCAGCTCACGGATGTTACCGGGCCATGAGTACCGGTACATGATCGACTGAGCCTTCGGCGAGAACCCTTCCACCGATCGGCCGTTCTCCTCGTTGAACTCATGCAGGAACGAGGTCATCAGCAAGGGAATATCCTCTTTTCTCTCCCGCAGCGAGGGTACTTCGATGTTCACCACGTTCAGCCGGTAGAAGAGGTCCTCTCTGAAGCTGCCGTCTGCGATCTCCTCTTTCAGATCCCGGTTCGTAGCCGATATGATCCTCGTATCGACATGGATGGTGGTCTCACCACCGACACGTTCGAAGGTCTTCTCCTGCAGCACTCTCAGGATCTTGACCTGTACCTGTGCATTGATCTCACCGATCTCATCGAGAAAGATCGTTCCTTTGTCTGCCAGTTCGAATCGCCCTTTCTTCTGAGAGAGTGCTCCGGTGAATGAACCCTTCTCGTGCCCGAACAGTTCACTTTCGAGCAGCGACTCGCTGAGCGCCGCACAGTGGACTTTCACATAGGGACCGTCGGCACGGGAGGAGAGGTCGTGCAGCGCATCAGCGACCAGTTCTTTCCCGACTCCACTCTCACCGGTGATCAGGACCGAGGCTTTGGTATCAGCGACCTGCTTGATCGCATCCATCATCTTTCGCATGTTCGCGCTCTTGCCGATGATGGCCGAGTATTCGGTCTGCTTCTTGAGCATCTCGACCTCACGCTTGAGTGCTTCATGCTTCTGATGGAGTTCCCGGTTCGACAGGGCTCGCTTGACCAGCAGGACCAGACGGTCGAGATTGATCGGTTTGGTGACGAAATCGAAGGCCCCGTCCTGCATGGCATGCACCGCAGTCTCGATGGTGCCGTGTCCGGTGAGAATGATCACCGGCAGGGTCGGATACGAAGAGGAGATGCGTTTGAGCAGCTCCTCGCCGGAGAGCTTCGGCATCTTCAGGTCGCTGATGACCAGATCGATCTCGGTCGAATTGATCAGGTCCCAGGCCTCTGCTCCATGCTCTGCGAGTACGATCTGATACCCCTCCAGGGAGAGCGCCTTTCCCAGTCCGTTCCGTATGTTCTTCTCATCATCTACGATCAGTATCTGCATTATGCATCACCCTCCCAGTCCAGCATCACCCGTTCACTCTGGGGCAGCGGCAAGGTGATGGTGAACGTGGTCCCCTTCCCTTCCTGCGAATCCAGGGAGATCTCACCACCATGTTCTCTGATCACCTTATACACTACCGTAAGACCCAGCCCCGAGCCGAAATCCTTTGTCGTATAGTACGGTTCGAAGATCTTGTTCATATGTTCTTCTGAGATACCCACCCCGTTATCGGTGATATCGATGCTCGCCATATCCCCTGAGACCGCTGTCGAAACATGCAGCACCCCACCTTCGGGCATCGCTGCTATGGCATTCTTGATGATATTCAGCAGTGCCTGTTTGATATACTTCTTGTCGATCTCGATCTTGGGAAGATGGTCTGACGGGTCGAAGACATAGGCGATCTGGTTCTGCTCCAGTTCATACTTGGTGAACTCCAGCAGTTCTTTGATGACCGCATTGATATCCTCTGACTTCATACGGGTATCCATCGGCCGAACGGCAAAGAGAAAGTCCACCACGATACTGTTCAGCCGTTCGATCTCCTCTGAGATGATGTCCAGATACTCAGCGGCACTCTCTTTGCCGATGCAGTTCTCCCGTTCGAGTTCCCGCTGCATCAGTTGCAGATGGATCCCCATCGAGGCCAGCGGGTTCTTGATCTCATGCGCCACACTTGCCGCCAGGGTGGTCAGCGATGCCAGATTCTCCGCTCTGCGGTATTTGGCTTCACTCTTCTTGCGCTCGGTGATATCTCTGAGCATGATGATGTTCCCCATGATGGCCTTGTCTCTCACCAGAGGGAACACTGAGAAGGAGAGCACACGGATCAGTGAGCTCTTCTGCACATAGAACTCCTCATCAAGGATCCTGTCGCCCCTTCCCATGTGCAGCTCGAGATAGTCTGCGATCTCATGGTCGCTGATCACAGCCCACAGCACCTTCTCGTCAGTCTCATTGTGCATGGGCAGCAGTCGTCTGGTCGTCTTACTGATGATCTTGATCCTGTTATCCAGATCGGTGACGATGATCCCGTCTTCCATGGAATCGAGTACTACCGAAAGCATCTCATTCTCGTCCGCAAGCAGATCGATCAGCTGTTCGATCTGCTCGGAAGTGAGTTTCGGCAGTTTCTGTATGGCCTTTCTGATGAATTTGTTCATACTGCTTCCGATATTCTGTAGAACAGGGTTTCCATCAGCAGAGCGTCTCCCTGATGGTAGGTCACCGACCGCTGCCGGAGATCCGCCATGGCAAGCATGACCTGCTGAGCTGCAGAGGCAGGGATGAACCCATCGGCAACCTCCTCTTCCAGGATGGCGGCGATCTCACTGAAGAACATGAGGAACTGCTGCTTCTTCAGGACTTCGGTGATGATCTTCTCGATCTCTATACGTGAGATGATCCTTCTTCCCATAGCGGTGAAGATGAAGTCCTCTGCCTGTTTTCTCACCAGTCTGCAGTCCACACCGTGCTTGACGGCGAAGAAGGTCTTCAGCGAGTCGTACTCCTGTGCATCATCGGCATAGACCTGTTCTATGACCTGCTGTTCTGCCTCATCGCGTTCTCCGAGATAGTAGATGCGCACCCGCGAGAGGATCGTGGGGATGATCAGATTCCGGTTCCGGGCTATGAGGATGAAGTAGACATGCTTCGGGGGCTCTTCCAGGATCTTGAGCATGCTGTTGATCGCAGCATCGTTGAACTCATCGATCCCCTCGATGATCACGATCCTGATGATGTTCTCCGAGGTGCTGTGCAGCCATGAAGCGATACTCCTGATGTAACTCACCGGAAGCTGCCGATAGGAGCCCTCTGCGAGTTTCCTGCAGCTCGAGATGATCTTCTTCGCCTGCCGTACCGCCTTATCGATCGCATCTGCTGCTGCAGACTGTTCGATCATGCTGCTGATCTCATCATCGATCTCAGCGGCAAGTTCGAACAGCGGTCGCTTAGCCGCCGTGCAGACTTCAAGAAAGGCTGCATGATAGGTACCGAGCAGCAGTCGTACACTGCGGATGAACAGATGCATCGCATTTCGTGATTTCTCCCTCTTGAGGGTGTCATAGGCAGCTTCGATCTCCGGGATATGATCCCGCTTCGAGAGGATCATGGTATAGGGGTCCTGCAGGCTCCTGTGCGCCCTGCAGCGCCTGCAGTCACAGGCACCGAGAGCCACCCGTTCGCAGGAGAGTGCCCTGGCACTCTCAAGGGCCGTGGTCATCCTCCCGGAGTACTGATTCCCATGGATGAGGATCGCAGAAGGGAGCTCGTTCCGTTCGATATCCTTCTGCAGCTGACCGATGATATTCTGATGTCCATATACTTGTTCAAACACGGGTTACAGATTCTCCTTCACGAATTCGATGCTGTACGGGGCGATCGGTTCCAGCATCTCGACTACCCAGCTCTCGGCAAAGAGCGGCTGAAGATCTACCATCGTCTGCAGTTTCAGGACGAAGACCATGAAGGAGATGATCACCGCACCCTCGATGATACCGAGGGCGAACCCGAGGATGTTGTCGAGGAACGGCAGGTGCAGAGCCTCCAGGATCCCGGTGATCGCTATGGAGATGAATCTCATGATCAGATAGCCTGCGAAGAACAGTACCACGAAGGCAATGAGATTACTCCAGGAACCGATGTTCAGGTAGGAGTCTATCCCCGGAGCAAGCAGCGTGGTGAACATGAGTGCTGCCGCAAGTCCTATGACGATACCAGCTTTTGACATGAATTCGTCAAAGAAGCCCTTGAAGGTGACTCGAAGAGCCATGAGTACGATGATAACCAATGATACGATATCCAATACGCTGAAGGTCATAAACTGCCTCTCTCTAGATAGGGTGTGATCACCGAGGCGATTCGCCCGGCTGCATCGGGGTGCATAAGCAGCGATGCTGATACAGAAAGTCCTTTCGCGGTCTCAGGATCTTCCAAGACTAATGATACCGCATTTTTCAGATTCTCCAAAGTGACTTCTTCATCTTTCAGTACGATAGCCGCTCCATGGGATGCAAACAGCTGTGCATTGCGGATCTGATCGCCCCTGCTGCTGGATCTGCCCTTGGGGATCAGGATCATCGGAGTCCCTGATGCGGCGATCTCACTCAGGCACCGGCTCCGGCCCGTGATATGACCAGATCAGCGGCTGCCAGCAGATCGGAAAGCTCCCCGGAGAGGTAGCGGACCGTATGATAGCCCTCAGCCTGCAGGTCTCTGAAGGTCTTCTCTCCTGCCTGATGCACGATGGAACAGGAGGATATACCCTCCTGAGCCCATTGCCAGATCACTTCGTTGATCTCCAGAGCCCCCTGACTTCCCCCGAGCACCAGCACCAGCGGGGTACTCTCGTCAAGAGAGAACAGCGCTCTACCGGCAGCCCCATCTCCGTCCAACAGAGCACGGCGTACGGGATTGCCCGTCACATGGACCTGTGCCGGACCCTGTACCCAAGGACTGTCTGCTCATAAGCTGCGCAGAACGACCTGGCGAACCGCCCTATAATACGGTTGGCCAGTCCCGGATCCATATCAGATTCGTGGGTCACGACCGGGATGCCGAGCAGGCTTGCGGCGATCACCGGGGGGACACTGACGAACCCTCCCTTGGAGAAGAGGACATCAGGCCGATACCGACGCAGGAACCGGTAGGAATCGACCACACCCGCTGCGACCCTGAAGAGATCGGAGAGATTCCGCATCGAGAGATACCTCCGCAGCTTGCCGCTGCGGATCGCATGGAAGGGTATTCCCTCCTGACCGGTGATCAGAGCCTCAGGGCCCATGCGGTCCCCGAGCCAGCAGTACTCAAGTGAGGTGCCGTACTGTTCTTTCAGTGCTTCGAGCACCTCTATCCCGGGGTATACATGCCCCCCGGTACCGCCGCCGGTACAGACGATCCGTCTTCTCATGGTCCCTCGGTATCTTGTCGTTCGTTCTTCATGCATATAGTAGCTGAATTCAAGATATTATGCCATACAGGCTCTGCAGGTCATCTCTCATGATGTTAACGGTATTCTAACATGGTTCTGATACTCCTCTCATCATTTTCGTCTATCTTTCATACATCTGCAGGTTCTCATACACACCGCGAAGGTGATACGCCAGAAGGTTTGAACTGATGATCATATCCATGGTATGATGGGAGGGTCAACACGCTTCACGTCGCTGCACAGGGGAATCAGGCACCTGAGATCTGCCCGATGAGCCGGCGATACCTTCGTCTGAAGTTACGACCTGTTTTGTTACATTGATCCGAAAGGGGAACAGCATGGCTAAAGAACTGATTCTAGTAGTTGACGATGAAGAGAGTATCCGGGAACTGATCCAGTTCAATCTTGAGCGTGAAGGCTATACGGTCATGGCCGCATCCTCGGGCGAAGAGGCCCTTTCGATGACTCAGCACCATAAACCGGATCTGATCGTTCTTGATCTGATGCTTCCGGGCATCGATGGTCTTGAGGTATGCAAAGCCCTCTCATCATATGATATCCCCATCCTCATGGTGACCGCCAAGAGCGAGGATTCAGATATCATACTCGGTCTTGAGATGGGAGCAGATGATTATATCACCAAGCCGTTCAGCCCGAGAGTGCTCGTCGCACGGATCAGGGCGGTCCTGCGCAGGAAGCGAAAAGATGCCCTGCCCTCGAACAGTTTCAAGAGTGTCTCGCTCCATGGGATCTTCATGGACCCTGCACGACATCTGGTGACTATCGATGGAGAGCCGGCTGATCTGAGCGTCACCGAATTCGGTATCCTGGAATTCCTCATGAGGAATCCCGGCTGGGTCTTCTCCCGCGGACAGATCATCGAATCGGTCAAAGGCAATGATTATCCGGTGACCGAGCGATCGGTCGATGTACAGATCCTGGCACTGAGAAAGAAACTGAAAGAGAAAGGGGCGATCATCGAGACCGTGCGGGGCATCGGTTATCGATTGATAGAAGAATGAGTCGAAGCACCAGGAAGAAGACACTCAGGACCATCATCTACCCCCGTCTCGCATTGATCATGCTTGCCATCCTCCTGATCTTCACCCTCTTCGCGGGGTATCTGGCAAAGCAGTTCATCTACCGTCAGAGTGAAGACAACCTCAAAGAGGTCTCCAAGATGGTATACAGCTATCTGAGTACCAGTGAGAACACCTCCTTCGATGCCCTGCAGCAGAGTCTCACGATGATCACCGGTGACTCCTTCACCCGGATCACCATCATCAGAGATGACGGTCTGGTCATCGCCGACACCGACAAGGATCCCGCACTGCTTGAGAACCACGGGGACCGTCCGGAGATCATCCGGGCGTTCCGTGGTATCCCCAACTCTGTCATCAGATCGAGTGACTCACTCGATCTTGACATGTTCTACTTTGCCAGATCGTTCAACTTTCCCGGCAGGGTCGAATCCTATGTATTGAGGATCGCCATGCCCTACACGCAGTTGCATGAGGCCTACAGGATCATCTATCTCTACATCGGAATCGGATCGGTGCTCTTCATCCTGCTGTCGATAGTGCTGTTCCTGTTCATCGATCGCAAGATCGAACAGCCTCTGGCTGTGCTTGCACATACGGCTCATCAGTATGCCGATCTCGATTTCACCACAGAATCGCTCAGCGTGACACAGTCTGTGGAGATCCAGGATGTCTTCACCTCGATGAGGAACATGGCCCTGAAGATCAACGAACAGTTCCATGATGTGAACGCACAGAAGGAGGCTCTGCAGGCCGTCCTTGACGGGATGAGTGAGGCGGTGCTGGTCCTTGATGATACGGGTCTGGTCATTCAGACCAACCCGGCAGCTCAGATCTTCTTCGGTTCTTCGGTTGGCGACTCCCTGCTTGAGAAGAGCTATCAGCAGATCCTCGTGCATACCGAACTTGACGAGATCATCGAGAGGTATCTGCAGTTCCCGCACAAAGAGTTTGCCAGAAAAGAGATCAAGGTACAGCTCAAGGCGATGTTCTTTCAGGTGCATCTCTCACGCATCGGGCTTGAGGATAACAAGCATATCCTGATCGTACTCAACGATATAACCGCTCTCATGCACCTTGAGCAGGTTCGCAAGGACTTCGTGGCGAACGTCTCACATGAACTGAAGACGCCGGTCACTTCGATCAAGGGGTTCACCGAGACGCTGCTCTACAGCGACCTGAGTAAAGATCAGGAGAAGAGCAAGCGGTTCCTCTCCATCATCAACAGCCAGTCAGACCGTCTTCAGGCGATCATCGACGACCTGCTGGTCCTCTCGCGCCTGGATCAGTCCAGGGACCGTACCAAAGATTTCACACCGATCGATCTGCACCAGATCCTCGAGGATGCGATCCAGATCTGTAAAGAGAAACCTGGGAACGAGCATCGACAGATCTCCATACGCTGCGACCGATCACAGACGGTGACCGGCAGTTCCCTGCTGATCGAGCAGGCATTCATCAATCTGATAGATAACGCACTCAAATACAGCGACGATCAGCACAGCGTATCTGTGGTCTGCATAGCCGGGGATCAGGCGGTGCGTATCGAAGTACGCGATCAGGGCTACGGGATCCCGGAGTCTTCTCTCGACAGGATCTTCGAGCGGTTCTATCGTGTCGACAAGGGAAGGAGTCGCGACAAGGGTGGGACCGGGCTTGGTCTTTCGATCGTCAGACACATCGTCCTGCAGCACCACGGAGAGGTCTCAGTCTCCAGCATCGAGGGCAAGGGTTCGGTGTTCACCATCACCCTTCCCTACGACGGGAAGCATCTCTCTCCGGCTCAGCAGGATTAGCCGATCCGGATCGGCTCTGCCCACCGAGGCTTCCCTGGTACAGGGGCACTGCCGATCATACCTCGTCAGTATCACGATCGCATGAGGGACCTTCACAGGACTTTATCGCTGAAGCGTTGACTTTCCCGACTGTTCACAGTAGAGTGAGTTTGTCTTGGGGTGGTTGTTTCGTAGATACGGACAACCTGAGATCAAACCCGTTGAACCTGATCTGGGTAATGCCAGCGAAGGGAAACGACATGCAGAGTAGTCATCTCAAACAGATCCCCACAGACAGAACAACTCAGATTCCTTAAGGAGAAGGTAATGAAACGATTATTATCTACTGTTCTGGCTGTTTCACTGATGGTTCTCACCCTTGTATCATGTGAGCGATCAGAAGCACCGGAACCACAGGCAGCAGCAGCTGCACCGAACGAGGCCGCAGCCCAGACACCTGAGCAGCCGGTTGAGATCACCGTCTATGCCTACGACTCGTTCATCTCTGACTGGGGCCCGGGTCCTGTGATCAAGGCCGGCTTCGAGGCCGCCTATGACATACAGGTCAATCTGGTCTCCATGGGTGACAGCGGACAGGTCCTGCAGCGGGCTATCCTGGAGAAGGATCGGCCCAAGGCCGATGTGATCATCGGGATCGACAACAACCTGCTCTATCAGTCGATCGAGGAGGAGGTCTTCCAGCCCTATGACTCCCCGGCCCTCTCAGGCATCGACCGGTCCCTGATCTTCGATCCCACACTGCACGTGTTGCCCTTCGATTACGGGTTCTTCTCGATCATCTATAACTCAGAGGTCATCACCGATCCTCCGCGATCGTTGGAAGACCTGACCGATCCCCGGTTCGAAGACAAACTGATCATCATGGATCCAAGGACCTCTTCACCGGGGCTCGGACTGCTGCTGTGGAGTATCGCCCGCTATGGTGATGACTATCCGGCATACTGGGAGTCACTCAAACCATCTCTGCTGACGATCACCGACGGCTGGGATACTGGGTACGGTCTGTTCACCAACGGGGAGGCCCCCCTGGTGCTCAGCTATACCACCAGCCCGGCCTACCATGTGGAGTACGAGGAGACCGATGTCTATCAGGCAGCGATCTTCGAGGAGGGTCACTATCTGCAGATCGAGGGTGCAGGTATCGTGAACGGAACAGAACACCTGGAGCAGGCTCAGCTGTTCATGGACTATCTACTGGGACCGGAGGCTCAGTCAGCGATCCCGCTGACGAACTGGATGTATCCGGTAGTGGAGGGAATCGAACTTCCTGAATCCTTTGCGTATGCCCCCCTGCCCTCGACGATGCTGACGATCGATTCACACATGATCACCGAGCAGATGGACTCCTGGCTTGATACCTGGACATCCATCATGAGCAGGTAGGCCCCATGGACGTGAGGAGCTACCGACACAGGCACCGTAGAGACATCTCACTGATCCTTGGATCTGCACCGGGGATCATACTGCTGACCCTGCTGTTCCTGATACCTGTCGGTATGGTCCTCATCGGGGCCTTCAGAGCCTCTGACGGGAGTCTCACAGCAGCCAATCTGCTGGATGTGGCTGCTGATCCCTACAGCTGGCGTATTGCCTGGTTCACCTTCCTGCAGGCTGCTGTGAGCACCCTTGCCGCACTGGCTCTCGGGCTGCCGGGGGCGTATATCCTCTCGCACTATCAGTTTCGCGGCAAGCGGCTGCTGCAGTCCCTCTCACAGCTGCCGTTCGTACTCCCATCCATCCTGGTGGTTCTGGGATTCGTCATCTTCTTCGGCAACAGCGGAGTACTCAACAGAGCCTGATGGATCTGTTCGATCTCTCAGAACCCCTGTTCGCCTGCTGTACTCATTCAAATCGATCATCCTCGCCCATGCCTTCTACAACTTCCCCATCGCTCTGAGCTTGATCGCCTCATTCTGGGAACAGCTCAACCACAGGCAGGAGTATGCGGCCCTTACGCTGGGGGCACACCCGATGAGAGTCTTCGCGAGTGTGACCGCCCCCCGCCTCATGCCGGCGATCACCGCAGCCGCTTCAATGATCTTCCTGTTCTGTTTCACCAGTTTCTCCATCATCCTCGTGCTCGGGGGCGGGCCGAGGTTCACGACTCTGGAGGTGCAGATCTACCAGCTGGCACGGGTCCGTTTTGATCTGCCCCATGCGGCAGCCTTCGCCCTCTTCTCCCTTGCCATCTCATCCGGGGTCCTCATCTTCTATATCCGATCACAGCACTGGATGCAGCGAGCCTCTGCAGATCTTTCCTATCCGCTGCAGCCGAAGGCTCCCAGGCGTACGCACAGGGTACTGATCATGCTCTACGGGGTCATAGCGGGGCTGCTGATCATCGCACCGCTCGGTGCCATCGCCGTTCGTTCCTTCCAGGCCCCGGTCTTTCGTACGGGAACCTCTGTCTGGACCTTCAGGTGGTATGAGCAGCTCTTTGGGGCGGGGTCGACTCTCGGGTCCTTCACCGGTTCGTCCTCTGCGATCCTGACGAGTCTATCGATCGCCTCGATCGTGACACTGATCACCATCCCCTCGGCTTTGAGCCTCGGGACGCTGATCATCAGACTCGAACGTCGTGCGAGCATGACCATGGAGACGATCCTGATGCTGCCCATGGCGATCTCCTCGGTGATCCTGGGACTGGGGTATTCGATCATCGCCCGCATGATCCCGGTGGAGCATATCACCTACCTGCTGATCATCGGTGCCCATACGGTGATCACCCTGCCGTTCATGCTCAGGGCTATCCTCCCGACCTACAGGACCATCCATGCCGCGTACACCCCGGCAGCCCTGATCCTCGGAGCCAGACCGTTTCGTACGTTCGTCGATATTCAGCTCCCGCTGCTCTCGCGTGCCATCGCCTCAGGTGCGATCTTCGTCTTCGCGATCTCCATCGGTGAGATGCATGCGACCATGCTGCTCTCCGATGCCCGGGTGGTCACCATCCCCATTCTGCTCTACCGGCTCATCGGGGCCTATAATTTCAACGGGGCCTGTGCACTGGGCACCCTGCTCATGGCAATCTGCCTGCTGCTGTTCGCACTTACCAATTCCTTACATAAGAGAGAGCTATGAAACAGGATATCGTCATACGCAATCTGAAGAAATCATTCCCGGAGTTCCTGCTCGATGTGGATTTCACGATCAGGCATCGAGAGATGATCACCATCGTGGGGCCATCCGGATGCGGGAAGAGCACGACGCTGTCGCTGATCACCGGTCTGATCGAGCCAGATCAGGGGAGCATCGCGATAGGCGATGAGATCATCAGGATCTTCCGGTCTGGGAACGGAACATCGGGTTCGTGTTCCAGGATTATGCCCTGTTTCCCCATATGCGGGCAGCACAGAACATCGGGTACGGGCTGAAGATCAGAAACCGTCCTGCTTCCGAGATCTCAGAGGCTGTGACCGGACTGCTGGAGACCATTCAGCTGCAGGGGTATGAGAGTCGTTCGATCGAACACCTCTCTGGCGGTGAGCGGCAGCGGATCGCTCTCGCCCGAGCAGTCGCACCCAACCCGCGACTGCTGCTGCTCGATGAACCCCTCTCAGCCCTTGATGCCAAACTGCGTGTCCAGCTGAGAAAGGAGATCCAGAGGATCCATCATGATCTCGGCTTGACCACCTTGTATGTGACCCATGATCAGGAGGAGGCTCTGGCGATCAGTGACCGGATCATCGTGATGAATCAGGGACGCATCGAACAGATCGGCACCCCGGAGGAGGTCTACCACCGACCTGCATCACTGTTCGTCGCTCAGTTCATCGGAGAATCGAACATCCTTCCCCGTTCTGCAGTCCCGCTGAGACCGGATGCTGCAGAGAACGACCGGATTGCACGGTATGTCAGTTTCCGGCCTGAGAAGACGACGATCAGGAGAGCTCCCCATGTACCGCTGCCTGATGAGATACTCTTCGATGACGTGCAGCTGCTCTATCAGGAGTTCGCGGGTCAGTACTATGCCTGCACCTTCACTCACCAGGGTGTTCAGTTACATGCATACAGTAAAGAGCGCCTGGACGGTAAAGATACGTATATGCTTACGGTAGAACAAGAAGATTTGCAAACTATTGTATAATTGATTGGTATTCTCCCGGTTTTCACGATATATTCATCTTATGAAGAAGTTGTGCCTCATACTGCTCCTGATGATCTCTGCCGGTAGTTCCATCTACAGTCTCACCGTGGAGTTCTCAGCCTATCCTCACCTCTACACGACCAACGGTGCCGACTCCTTTGATGAGTTCCTGCACCTGCAGTACGGCATGAGCCTGCGTACCGGTATCTCACATCCTATCACCGACCGCTTGTCCTGGGCAACTTCTCTGGGGATCGACTATACCGGACCTTCGATGCCCTACGGCAACCTCATAGAGCGGGGCTTTACCTCAGTTTCGCTCTCAGGGGGGATCGATTACCAGATCGGTACCCGAGCCGGTCTCAGAGTACTCATAGCTGCCCACAGCTCTTCGTATCTCTACACATCCATCATCTTCTCTCACCTGCAGGGAGTCCTCACTCCCTACGTGCGCATCTATGAAAGTGATACGATAGACCTGCTGGTGGATCTGCCGCTCATCTATGATGTGCGTAGAGACACCCCGGTCAATCAGGCCGTGGGAGTGGGCCTGAGAATACTGCTGTGCAAGGGGGCAGACCGGTGAGGGCAAGACGCTATGCGCTGGTGCTGCTCACAGCAGCTGTTCTGCTGCTGGTGAGCTCCTGTGATCCGTTCTCCCATCAGCCGAAAGGATCTGCATGCTCTGATCTTCAGCTCCAGCTATGAGGATATCAGTGGTATCAGTACACTCGATTACACCATCCCTGACGGCGATGACATGGCCATAGCCTTCTCCGCCTACGGCTACAGGAGCCCGGGAGAGGCTGCAGCGATCAACGACACCGATTCGACCGGGACCTATCTGCTCGATCGGATCGAGAATGCGTCACTGGTCGCCACAGCGGATGATACGACCCTCTTCTACTACTCGGGCCATGGGGGATTCGATCCCGTTCGGGATGAATCATTTCTTGTGACCAGCGAGGATAGCGACTATGCACTCCATGCATCGACTCTGCTTGCAGCCCTTGATGAGATCCCGGGAAGGAAGATCGTCATCCTCGATATCTGTAATTCCGGAGGGTTCGTATCAAGAGGAGGATACGATGTGGACGGACTGCCGGAGGACTACTACAGTACCACTGGGGGCTCTCCCTTCGCTGAGAGCTGGGAGCGGTACTTCCAGTCGGAGGATCTCTCCGCAGGTGAGTATGCTGATATGATCGTGGTCTCTGCAGCAGGGGAAGATGAAGAATCATATGAATCCGGCAGCTATGAAAATGGTTTTTTCACCTACTTCTTTCTTGAATCGATCGGGTTCGATCATGAGAGTCTGCAGGTGTATGACAGTCCCGGGGCAGACCGCAACCATGACGGTCTGATCACCATCAGTGAGGCCTACGGGAGTACCTTCGATCTGTTCGAAGAGCATATCTTCACCAGCAGCTATATCCCCAGCTACTATCCTCATATCTCAGGGGGACCTGCCGATACGGTGATGCTGCAGCTGCAGCGGTAGTCGTTCATGATAGTACGGTGCTTCAGGTCCTGATCAATCCATCTTCTTCAGTTCATCGATCTCATCACGCAGCAGGGCAGCCTGTTCGAACTCCAGTCGTTTCGCATGCTCGAGCATCTCTTTCTCCAGTGCCTGATCAGCTTCTTCCTCTGTGCGGGGATGATGATGTTATACCCCTGTTTGATGACTTCGATGTCGGTCTCTACGGTCGCTCTGGCATCCTCTTTCTTTCGGTGCAGGATGTCCTGAACCGCTTTGTGGACAGAGATCGGCGTGATGCCATGCTCGGCATTGTAGGCAAGCTGTCTGCTCCTGCGATGATCGGTCTCTTCGATGGCCTCTTTCATGGCAGCTGAGATCTTATCGGCATACATGATCACTTTCCCGTTCTCGTTACGGGCGGCCCGCCCGATGGTCTGGATCAGTGCGGTCGCCGACCGCAGGAACCCGATCTTATCTGCATCGAGGATCGCTATGAGTGATACTTCCGGCAGATCGAGCCCTTCTCTGAGGAGGTTGATCCCGACGAGCACATCATAGGTCCCCTGTCTCAGGTCCCTGAGGATCTCCACCCGTTCGATGGTCTCTATCTCCGAATGCAGATACCGCACCTTCACCCCGATCCCTGCAAGATACTCACTCAGATCCTCTGACATCTTCTTGGTCAGGGTCGTGATCAGTACCCGCTCATGCACGGCGGTCCTCTTGAGGATCTCGCCGTAGAGATCTTCGATCTGACCGGTCGTCGGCCGTACGGTGATCACGGGATCCACCAGTCCGGTCGGCCGTATGACCTGCTCCACCACCTGTTCTGAACGTTCGAGTTCCTGTGTTCTCGGTGTCGCGGTCACGAAGATCCGCTTATAGAGCAGATCATCGAACTCCTGATAGATCAGGGGCCGGTTATCGAGGGCCGAGGGGAGCCTGAAGCCGAAGTTCACCAGATTCGTCTTCCGCGAACGGTCTCCTTCATACATGGCGCCGATCTGCGGGACAGTCACGTGTGCCTCATCGATGAAGGTCAGGAACTGTTCGGGGAAGTAGTCCAGCAGCACCGCAGGCCGTTCGCCTTCGGCTCTGCCGCTCAGGGGTCGGGAGTAGTTCTCTATTCCCGAACAGTATCCCATCTCCTGCAGCATCTCGATGTCATACTCGGTGCGGGTCTTGATACGCTCTGCTTCCAGCACCTTCCCCTGAGCTGTGAAGGTCTCATACTGCAGCTCCATCTCCTGCCGGATCCCCTCGATCGCCTGCCGTACCTGTTCTTCAGGGATGACGAAGTGCTTCGCAGGATAGAGCATCACATGGGCAGCATCTTCCAGAGAGATACCGGAGACCGGATCGAATCGGGTGATCGATGCGATCTCATCCCAGTCAAGCTGGATCCTGAAGGCCTCTTTCATATAGGCAGGCTGGATCTCAATGGCATCCCCGCGTACCCTGAAACCGCCCCGCTTGAGAATGGCGTCATTGCGTTCATACTGCATGCGTATGAGTTTCTTGAAGGTCGCCGAGTGATCGAAATGGTCTCCGACGGTCATACCGATGCGCATATCCTTGAAGGCGACCGGATTCCCCAGTCCATAGATGCACGATACGGTAGCGACGATGATCACATCGGATCGTTCCATCAGGGCAGAGGTCGCAGACAGACGCATCCGGTCGATCTCCTCATTGATCGATGAGTCCTTCTCTATGTAGAGGTCCTTTGAGGGTACATAGGCTTCAGGCTGATAGTAGTCATAGTAGGAGACGAAGTATTCGACGGCATTGTCAGGGAAGAACGATTTGAACTCACGGTAGAGCTGTGCTGCAAGGGTCTTGTTGTGAGACAGCACCAGGGTCGGCAGCTGTACCTGTTCGATGATCTTAGCCATGGTGAAGGTCTTTCCCGAACCGGTGACCCCTTTGAGGGTCTGGATGTCATAGCCCTTCTGTATCCCTGAGGTGAGAGCCGCTATGGCAGCGCCTGATCTCCTGCTGGTTCATAGTCTGATCGTACACGAAATTCAGGCATGATCAATCCCACTCATACTGTTCGGGACGCTCGACGAGCTCCACATCGAGATTGATGCGCTTGTTCCCGCGCATCACCACCACATCGATGGTATCGCCGGGTTTGGTCGATTCGAGGGCACTGAAGTAGTCGGCAAAGTCAGAGATGATGATTCCTGCTACCTCGACGATGATATCACCATCGAGATAGAAGATCAGATCCCCGTATTTGACCTTCTCAGATCCGCCTCTGATCCCTGCGGTCTCTGCCTTGCCTCCGGCCTCCACCTTGGAGACGATGATCCCCGCATCAGTCTCCAGCCCCCCATAGGCGGCGATACGGCTGTCCAGCTGTACCGGATTGATGTCGATCCAGCCCCTGACGACTTTCCCGTACTCGATCAGTTCCGGTATGACTCTCACGGCAGTATCGACCGGGGCGGCGAACCCGATCCCCATGGACCCGCCGGTCGTCGTGAAGATGGAGGAGTTGATGCCGATCATCCTGCCCCTCGAGTCGATCAGCGGTCCGCCGGAGTTTCCCGGGTTGATCGAGGCATCGGTCTGGATCATATTGAGCATGATCAGATTCTTATCGGTCTTGATCGGTCTGTTCAGTCCTGAGACGATCCCGACAGTGAGGGTCCTGTCGTATCCGAAGGGGTTCCCGATGGCAAGGACCTTCTGCCCGATCTTCAGGTTCTTCGAGGACCCGAAGTCTATGGTCGTGAGTTTGACACCCTTCGGGTCGATCTTGACGATGGCAAGGTCGTTCTCCTTGTCCTTCCCGATGACTTTCCCCACATAGCTGGTCCCGTCGTAGAGACTCACGTAGACCTCGTCGACACCATCGATCACGTGATAGTTGGTCACGATATGACCCTCCTGATCGATGATCGACCCGGAACCTGAGCCGGATTCTGACTCGGGGATGGCTTCGAGGAAGAGGTTGTACTGATAACTCTGTTTCGTGATATTGACGACAGCCTTGTTATATTTTTCATAGATATCGATGTTCTGCTGTTCACTCTCGGTGTAATCGGAGTACCCGGCACTGGAGAAGACTGCCAGAGCCTCAGCGATGATGCCCAGAGGACCTGCATCCTCCTGCTGTGAGATACCGGCAAGCTCAAGCAGTCCTGCCTCTCCCTCATCCATCATCACCGTTCTTGCAGCCTGCTGCAGCATCTTCTGAGCTGCACGTTTGTTGAGATAATCCGTCCAGGTATAGATGCCGTATCCGATCAAAGAGGCGATCAGCACCAGAGCGATCAGCCCTATGATCTTCTTTGTATCTGTTGATGGTTTGCTCATATACTCAGACTCCTACGCGCACACATGAGATTACTATAGCATAGTCACCAGACAAGCTAAATAGTATCAGGATCCAATTTGTATTTCCATCGGCCTGTACGATATAAGATATATATTATGACCGCTACGATCAGATTTGACAAGAACATGGCCCACCAGATACCATTCGGTCCCATCTGCAGGGTGGTACTGAGTACTATCGCTGCCGGCACCCTGATCCCCCACAACCTGAGGATCTGCAGTACCATGATCGGTTTGGTATCCCCCCGCCCTGGAAGGCCCCGACGAGTACGGTGAACAGGGCAAAGAAGACCACTGAGACCGAGACGATCCTGAACAGTGATGCACCGTAGATGATGACTTCAGGATCAGCTACGAAGAAGCGTACGAACAGGTTACCGTAGAAGAAGGTCAGGCTCATACCGGTGATGATGAACACCCCGATGGTCCACATCGCATACCTGACCGTCCGTACCGCATCTTCGTGGTTCCTGGTCCCGAGGTGCTGTCCGACCAGGATAGCCGTTGCCTGACTGATCCCCTGTCCCGGCATATTGAACAGCGCTATGATGCGCCCTCCGATGCCGAAGGCTGCGATCACTGCGGGGCCGAAGGTATTGACCACGCCCTGCAGTACGGTGAAACCCAGTGCAGACACTCCCTGACCGAGGGATGAGGGAAGACCGATCGAGGTGATCAGTCTCCATGCTCTCATATCGGGTCGCACCGATGCCCATGAGAGATGAACCGATCGCTTCCCTGTCGCCAGGATCCAGATCCCCGCCGCAGAGGCTGCGATACGGGAGATCACAGTCGCCACAGCGGCTCCCGCGACCCCCATGGGGGGGATGGGACCGAATCCGAAGATCAGCAGGATATCGAGCAGGACATTCAGCACTACCGTGGCAAGATGGATATACAGGGGAGTCATGCTGTCTCCGACCCCCTGCATGACAGCCCGGAAGGCAAAGGAGATGAACATCCAGGGCATGCCGATGAAGATGATCTGCATATAGATGCGGGTATAGTCATAGGTAAGCCTGAGGGGACCTGCAGCAGGTCAAGCAGCGTATCAGTGAGCAGCAATCCGGTGATCATGATCATCGTCGAGACCAGCAGCAGGATACTGAAGGTCTGCCCGACATAGAAATCCACCTTCTGATCATCCCCCCTGCCCTTTGCCTGAGAGATCAGGGTGGTCCCGGCCGAGGAGAAGCCGGTGCCGAAGACGACCAGGAAGAAGATCATGTTGAAGGCGATCGAGGGGGCAGAGACCGCCTCCTTACCGAGCCGTCCGAGAAAGAAGGTATCTGCAAGATTATAGAGGGTCTGCAGCAGATTGGCCGCCATGATCGGGAGGGCAAGGAGTATCAGTCGTCTGTAGAGGCCGTTATCGGCACCCGGTTCTTGTATCATAGTGTTATTTCCTGATTATGAGAGATATACTACCACATGGCGACAGGACTGCAAGGACTACCGGTGATCTCCGGCTGTTTTTCGTACGAATCCCGTAGAGAGTTCCTGCCTCCCTGCCGCCGGACAGATCGTTAGCTGTCTCCTCAAGTAGTGACTATACCAGAAAGAGCGGACCTGGGGAAGAAGTCTGCCTGACAGTACCTGCGGGCTGCTGAACCCATATAGCATAAATAATGCTTCTATGGTATCATAGGGCATAAAAATCGAATCAGGAGAGCCCGCAGGTATGGAAACAGAAACAGGACATGAAGAGGTCATCTCAAGGAACTTCATCGAACGCATCATCGATGAGGATCTGGCACAGGGTACGCATGGGGGGAAGGTCGTAACCCGTTTCCCGCCCGAACCGAACGGATATCTGCACATCGGTCATGCCAAGTCGATCTGCCTGAATTTCGGTCTCGCACAGCAGTACGGAGGGGTCTGTCACCTGCGGTTCGATGATACCAACCCTGCGAAAGAAGAGGTCGAATACATCGAATCGATCAAACGCGATATCGCATGGCTGGGCTTCACCTGGGACGGGTATGAGTTCTATGCCTCGGACTACTTCGAGATCCTCCACACGATCGCCCTGAAGCTGATCGCTGAAGGGAAAGCCTATGTGGACGAACTCTCCCCTGAGCAGGTACGCACCTACCGGGGGACACTGAAAGAACCCGGGGTGAACAGTCCCTACCGGGATCGATCGATCGAAGAGAACCTTCGGCTGTTCTCGGAGATGAAAGACGGCAAGCATGCCGAAGGTACGCTGTTCCTCAGAGCGAAGATCGATATGGCCTCCCCGAATCTCAATATGAGAGACCCATCCCTCTACCGCATCAAACATACCATGCACCACCGCACCGGCGATGCCTGGTCGATATATCCCATGTATGACTTCACCCACCCGCTCTCGGATGCACTGGAGAAGATCACACACTCCATCTGTACGCTGGAGTTCGAGGATCACAGGCCGCTGTACGACTGGATCGTCGCCGCCTCAGGTCTTCCTGATGTTCCCCATCAGTATGAGTTCGCACGTCTGAACCTCAACTATACCGTGATGAGCAAGCGACTGCTGCTGCAGCTGGTCAAAGACGGACACGTATCAGGCTGGGATGATCCGAGGATGCCCACGATCTCAGGACTGCGCAGACGGGGCTACTCCCCTCAGGCCATCAGGGATTTCGCGGGGAGGATCGGTGTCTCGAAGACCAACAGTGTCGTCGACTTCGCCCTGCTCGACCACTGTCTCAGGGAAGACCTCAACACCAGAGCCAGACGGGTGATGGCCGTGATCGACCCCCTCAAGGTGGTGATCACCAACTACCCTGAAGATACCACTGAATACATCGAAGCTGACAATAATCCTGAGGATCCCTCTGCCGGGAAGCGGCAGATCCCGTTCACTCGAGAACTCTATATCGAGCAGGATGACTTCATGGAGAATCCTCCCAGGAAGTACTTCAGACTCTCACCGGGCAGGGAGATCAGACTCAAGCATGCCTACTACATCACGTGTGATGAAGTGATCAGAGCTGAAGACGGATCGATCATCGAACTCAGATGTACCTATGATCCCGATTCACGGGGTGGATGGACAGCAGATGAGAGAAAGGTCAAAGGGACGAGTCACTGGGTGAGTGCCGTTCACGCCCTGCCTGCAGCAGTCAGATTATATGATAAACTCTTCACCGCTGAATTCCCCGGGGAGAAGACCGGGAATTTCCTCGATGACATCAATCCGGACTCGGTCAGGGAGCTTTCGGGCTGTATGGTCGAACCGTCTCTTGCACAGGCTGTTCCCGGTGATTATCTGCAGTTCATGAGGACCGGGTACTTCTGTGTGGACAGTGTCGACTCAAGCCCCGATGCGCTGGTATTCAACAGGACCATCCCCCTTCGGGACTCCTGGGCGAAACTGAAGAAGAAGATGGGGATCTGACACCGGTACAGAGGGGGTGATCGATATGAGTGACAGCCTTGACATCTTCTTCGATGCACATCTTCATGCCATGTCGATCAGCCATCCGAACTTTGCGGCGTTCATGCATGAGATCGAGAGTAATTTCTCCGAAGAGGTCGTCAGCGGTATGTTCTCACCGAACTACCTGCTCAACTACAAGGGGTCCACGGCATTCCTTGCCAGGGTGCAGAATCTCATGGCTGTCGTAGAGCGGTCGATAGGAGAGATCTTCATCCTGATGGAACAGGACCTCTCTACCCGGTTCGATCAGTTCCCCTCATGGTCTCTTCTGCCGAAGAGTTCCGAGAAGAGACCCTATGACCCGTTCATCGCAGACGGACACTTCCATTTCCGATCGAGGACCTATGACCGGATCGGTCTCTGTCCCATGATCATGGATTTCACGCAGATCGAACAGATAGATCACGGGGTCTATACACATACGCACAGTGAAGACCGCCTGATCACCTATATCGACGACACGCTCGAAGGGATCGACTACTACAGACGGATCAGTCCTCATGGGATCTTCGAGTTCTTCCCGTTCATGGGGATCAACCCCGCCGCTCACGACCTGTCATTCATCAAGGATCTGATCGCAACCTACATGATCACAGACCTCGATGAGCGAAAACGGTGCTCGGTCCCTCTGCCGGGCAGCAAACGGTTCTGCTTCGGCATCAAACTCTATCCACCTCTCGGATTCGACCCGTGGCCGAAGGATGATGAGCAGGAGATGGAGAAGGTCCGTTACCTCTATGACTACTGCGTTCGACATCGCATACCGATCACCACCCATTGTGATGATCAGGGATTTCGGACCATCGGGGCCAAGAGAGCCTGGGAGTTCAGTGCCCCGAGAACCTGGGAGCACGTATTGCGGGAGTACCCTGATCTGATCATCGATTTCGCCCACTTCGGCAAGCAGTATCGACCGGTGTCACAGATGGCATCGAAGGCCCAGAATCTCATCATGCCGGTACGACTGATGACGCAGGTCTCCGAGAACAACTGGTTCACCGGGATCATCGACCTGATGCTGAACTATGAGCATGTCTATGCAGATTTCTCGTTCTCCGGGTGTACCGCCGCCTTCTACAAGCAATTGATCGAATACATCGAGAACCTCTCTGAAGAGGACCAGAGGATCATCATCTCCCGATCGATGTTCGGCTCTGACTTCTTCGTCAATCTCTCGAAGATCGATTCCTACTCCCACTTCTTCAAGCTCTATGAACTCTCAGCCTTCTCCGATGATCAGATACACCGTATGGCATCTGAGAACGTGAGGAGCTGGCTTCAGCTCGATCAGGCGTGTTTGATGACCCAGCAGGAGTGAGCCCGGCGCTTGGTGGAGAACCCCGGGGGGAGAGTCGGTCCGGGTGAGGTTGGTACAGACCGTTCGAGGGAGCCTGCCCGAGTCGAAATGAAAGTCGGTCAGGTTGGTGGAGAACACGAGGAACCCCTCACGAGAGAGGTGCTTCATGCACTGCTGGATGTACCAGATGTAATCACGCTGCACTTTGAAGTTCCCGCTGGAGTGGTTGCTGTTGGAGAAGGAGGGAGGGTCGAGGATGATGATATCGAAGGGCCCGTCTTCAGGAGCCTGGACTTTCAGATACTCTTTGACATCCGAGCGGACGCACGGGTAGAGTTCCCCTGTGAAGCCGTTGATCTCCAGGTGCTTCTCAGCCCAACTCAGGTAGGTATTTGACAGATCGACCGTCACGACCCGTTGAGCCCCCCCTGCAGCGGCATAGACCGAAAAGGATCCGGTATAGGCAAAGAGATTGAGCACCCTGGTGCCGAAAGCCTGTTCACGAACCATGACCCGGGTGGGCATATGGTCCAAAAACAGCCCGGTATCAATGCGGGTCTGCAGGTCCACAAGGAACTTCAGTCCTGATTCTTCGACTTCTATCGTACCGATCCTGCTCTCATTGGCAGCATCCTGGATCGTATGCTGCTCAAGCCCCTCGCGCTTCTTCCGTTCCTGATAGAACACCCTACGGGCCGGGATGTAGAGCACCCTGCTCACGGCATCACAGATGGCACCGGTATCAAGATCCCTGTTCCCGAAGTTCTGGATCTTCACATATGATCCATAGACATCCACGGTCACAGGATAGGTACTGAGATTCTTGTCATACACCCTCATGCAGTTGGTGTGGTAGGGTTGGAACTCCTTCCTGATCTGCTGATAGGTGAGTTTCACTATTTTCTTGAACTCTTTTAAGTCGTAATTCATATACCGTTTGCCTTTTTGCGGTGAAGTATATATGATTATCAAGTGAAGTAAAAGGAGTTTTTACATGGATGAGGATATAAAAGATCTCTTGGCGCTGATGGAGAAGCAGAACGGCGGACCGATGGTGTTCAAAACCTACTGCCGGCTTCTCGGCTATGCAGACGGCACTCCTGTGAACCTGGGAGGGATGCTCTATGTGATCAACGGCAAGCTGATCTTTGAGGATTTCGAGAATGAGAATCCGGGGATGATGGGACTGCTCACCTCCCGTTCGAAGAAGAAGAAGTACGAGAAGTTCAAGACGTTCCGTATGGTAGAACACATCACCGGGATGCATACCGTACGTGCAAGTCAGGCAAAGAGACTCATTGATGGTCATATGACCGCCGTCCATCTCCCTGAAGCTTCTGCACTGGAGAGGATCATCGCGCAGACGGTGCTGGAGATCTCCTTCTCCGATGCTCCTGCATGGTATGTGGAGCTGCTCAACAATAAGGATTTCATAGATTTCGTGGAGGGGTACAATGAAAGCATTCAAGGCGTATGATATCAGGGGAGTCTATAACAGGGACTTCGACAAGGACGATGTGTACAAGATTGGGTTCTTCTTACCAAGACTGCTCGGAGCAGCTAAGATCCTTGTCGGCAGGGATGTGAGGACTTCTTCTGAAGAGGTGTTCGAGTATCTGTGCAGGGGTATCAACGATGCCGGGGCAGATGTCGACTCCATCGGCCTTGCGACGACACCCATGGTCTACTTCGCCACTGCTCGTCTCGGCTACGACGGATCGGTGCAGATCACTGCTAGTCACAACCCGAAAGAGTACAACGGGCTGAAGATATCAAAGACCGGTGCCCTTCCTGTCGGTGCCCAATCGGGACTGAAGAGCTCGAACGCATGGTCAGCGAAGATGAGATCGTCCCTGCAGAGCATACCGGAGTGGTGCGTGAGATCGACGTGAAGCAGCTCTATCTTGAGTTCTTCCGTCCCTACACTCCCGATATCTCCGGTCTTGACCTCTCGATCGATAATTCCAACGGTATGGCCAATCTGCTGATCAAGGACCTGCTTGGTGAGGAGCCCCACTACCTGTTCGATGTCCTGGACGGGACCTTCCCCAACCATGAACCCAACCCGCTGGTCGAGGAGAATGTCGCCGACCTGAAGAGCGCGGTTGCTGAACACCACAGTGATCTCGGGATCATCTTCGACGGTGATGCCGACCGGGTCATGTTCGTCGATGAGAACAGCAGGTTCATCCAGCCTGATATCATAACGGCTGTCATCGGTTCCTATTTCCTCAAGAACGAACAGGGCTATATCCTCCAGGATATCAGGACCTCCCGTTCTACCACCGAGTTCCTCGAACGACTGGGAGCGAACGTAGTCACCTGGAAGGTCGGACATTCCTATGCGAAGGCCAAGATGAGAGAACTCTCTGCGATCTTCGGTGGAGAACTTGCCGGACACTACTACTTCAGAGATTTCTACAACTGCGACTCAGGGATCCTTGCCTGTCTGATCGTTCTTCAGGTGGCAGCTGAACTCAAGAGAGAGGGACGCACCTTCTCCTCCCTCATCGACGAGATCGTCTCCTATGCGACCTCCGGTGAGACGAACTTCCACATCGAGCAGAAGAGCGAGGCGATGGAGGCACTCTTTGATGAGTACACCAGAAAACAGACCCCTGTGAAGGTCCTCGATATCGACGGCTACCGCATCGAGTTCGAAGACTGGTGGTTCAACGTACGACCTTCGAATACTGAACCCTATCTGCGTCTGGTAGTCGAAGCCAAGACTCAGCATCTGCTTGATGCCAAACTGACCGATCTGAAGAGGATCATCGGTCAGTTCTCATAATGAAACAGCACAAGGAGCACACATGAAGATCTTACTGTTTGGCGGTGCCGGCTATATCGGTACCCATGTAGCCTGGCATTCCAGGAACGCGGCGATACCGTCGGCATCTATGACAACTTCTCCTCCGGCCTGAGAGAGAACATACTCGAAGGGTCCATCGTGTATGAGGGTGATATACTCGATCGTACTCGATTGCAGGAGGTCCTTGCACAAAAATGGGATGCAGTGGTACACCTAGCCGCATTCAAGGCTGCAGGGGAATCCATGACCAGACCGGAGAAGTATGCACAGAACAACATCACCGGTTCTTTGAACCTGATCACCGAATGTGTTGCCGCAGGAGTGAAGAACTTCGTACTCTCCTCCTCTGCCGCTGTCTATGGGGAACCGGTCTATCTGCCGATCGATGAGCAGCACCCCACGAACCCGGAGAACTATTACGGGTACACCAAACTGGCGATCGAACGACACCTGCAGTGGTTCGATACCCTCAAAGGGCTGAAGTTCGCCGCTCTTCGCTATTTCAATGCGGCCGGGTACGATCCCGAAGGGAAGATGACCGGTCTTGAGCACAGCCCGGCGAACCTGATCCCCGTGGTGATGGAAGCAGCGGTCGGGAAACGTGAGGCCCTGAAGATCTTCGGTGATGATTATGACACTGAGGATGGGACGGGAGTACGGGACTATGTCCATGTCACCGACCTTGCAGATGCCCATGTGCGGGCTGTCGATTATCTGGTGAAGAACCAGAAGAGCCTTACGGTGAATCTCGGCAGTGAGAGCGGATTGAGCGTGCTTGAGATCCTTGAAGCGTCACGGAAGATATCAGGTCAGAAGATCCCGGCAGAGTTCACCGGAAGACGGCCTGGAGACCCTGCGAAACTGGTCGCGACCTCAAAGATGGCCAACAGCCTCCTGGGATGGTATCCGAAGTACAGTTCTCTGGATTCGATCATCGCATCGACCTGGAACGTCTATCACAGGCATTTCCCCGGCCATTGATCATCCTCTTCCGAGAGAAGACGGCCTCCATGATATCGGTGGCCGTTTTTCTTCTTTTTTCTGAGAACGTATTGACATATATGTGCCTATTGTGTAAATTAGCAATCGTTCGATACGAACACTTTCCCCTGTAGCTCAGTTGGTAGAGCGGGTGACTGTTAATCACTAGGTCGGCGGTTCAAGTCCGTCCGGGGGAGCTAGCAACTCTATACAGAGTATCAATATAAATGAGGCGCATAGATAAGTCTATGTGCCTTTTTTATGTGACTGGTAACAAACTGGTACCAGTCGGTCAGAAAAGGCACACTCACATGAGGTCCTGGGCATCAGGGTAAGGGTCTCCTGCCTGTGCTCAGATGCTGACCCATACCGATACCGACCCTGCCGGACAGCTGAATTCCCCATACCCTCTTCATCAGTCTCGACCTCCCCCGCTACATATCCCGTCCTGTCTATGAATCTTGCCTTTGCCATACCTGTATGCATCGCTTTTCTTCCCTCTGACCCGTTTGACATGAGCACTGCCATGGCACCCGGATGCTCTGCATCACCGGAAAAGGTCCAGCCGATGACATTGGCATGATCGAAATAATCACGCTGTTCACCAAAGGTGAACGCACCTCTGACAGAGAGCAGCGTATCGATCAGCTGCCTGTGGGAAGGGATCACGATCTCATGGGCATTGCCGTCACGCCCCTGATCAGTATATGCAGCACCATGATAATCTGCAGAGAAGACACAGGGATACCCCTCTCGTCGAAGGAGTATCAGCATAGGCCAGGGGTTTGAACCATGATTCGACAACGGACTCCAGAGACTGCAAAGCCTGAGAGTCATGGTTCGCTACAAAGGTGACAGCAGAAGCAGATCGCTCTTTCATGAGTGTATGATCGAGGATCTGTCGCAGATCATAGGTGTTTCCCAACCTGCTTGCCTGATGGAACCGGTAGTGCAGCGGGACATCGAACAGCAGAAGCGTCCCTTCGGTCTGATCGAGATAGGTCATGAGATTCCCGAGTTCAGGATCCCAGTACTCTCCGATCACCGGAAGCTCTCGTCCGGTATGTTCGCGCATCTGTCTGATCCAGGATACGAAGAACCATGAAGGTATATGCTTCAGTGCATCGAGCCTGAATCCATCTGCCCCGGTAGTATCAAGATACCATCTCCCCCAAGCAGAGAGCTCCTCTCGCACTTCATCCTGCTGGAAATCAAGGTCACAGCCCATCAGATAGTCATAGTTCCCATATTCGGATCCAACATAGTCATCAAAGACCTTCCCTTCGAACACGAAGATGGTCGAAGACGCCTCCGGCGCTCGAGCATCGTAGTCGACTGCATCGAAATGCCACCAGTGCCATGAGAAGGAAGAATAGGCACCTTCCCTGCCCGGAAAGGTGAAGTTCGTATGTGCTTCGATCTCATGCATCTCACCTGCAGGCTGCAGACGATCATCCTTCTGATAGGGGGTCGCCTTGACGATCTCCGTCGCATCTGATCCCATGCGATGGTTGAGTACGATATCCACATAGGAGTGCATACCGGCCTGCTTCAGGGCCTTGAGTGCCTGGAGGTACTCACCCTTCGTGCCATACTTCGTCCGGATCGATCCCTTCTGATCGAACTCTCCCAGATCATACAGATCATAGACACCGTATCCCGTATCTGATGCACCGGCATGCCCTTTATACCCGGGAGGCAGCCATACGGCAGAGAATCCTGCCGTTCTCAGCTGTTCAGCCTCATCAGACAGGGTCTTCCACAGCGTGCCATCAGCAGGGCTGTACCAGTGAAAAGACTGAAGGATCACCCCACGATCGTTCTTCATACCTCACTCCTCGTACCTGATCGGTACATCCAGAGACACATCCTGGGTATCCCAGGTCCATACGCAGTGACAGCGCACTCTTCGGTCAGGATACGACGAACAGCTGCCTGCACCAGTATACCATCATATCTGCTTGATGTGACAGCTGTGAAGACAGCAGAGGGGTACTAAGCTGAGTTATACTCAGGGCACTAGGTACCATATACAGCAATGATGAAGCTTGCCGAGGAGAACAGATTGCACAGGCAATGGAACCAGATGGACAGGTAGAGGTTCTTCTTCTTCCAGGCTGCATAGGCAGCCGGCAGGAAGATCGCGATGCGAAAGAGGTTGTTGAACGGAAGCCATAGATGATAGAGAGAGAACAGCACTGTGATGATCAGGGCGCCCATCTGCCGTATCTGCGTATCCCGGAGGTCAGATACCCTCTGAAGAAGAGCTCCTCGATGATGGGACCGACAAAGCCATTGAGCAGCACGTATGCGATGCAGGTCATCAGTACGATACCCTTCGAATAGCTCCTGAGCTGCTCTATATCGGTCCAGTCGAAATAGGCCGGCAGGTGGGCATGGAGCTGGCGGGCAAGGGGTGCAGTCACCCGGAGCTCGAAGGGAACAATCACTGCAGTCATGAGACCTGCGAACCCAAAGAGCACACTGGCATAGACAAGGATCTTCCACCAACTCATCCTGGTATGGTCGGTACAGGCACTGCGCAGCGAGAACCGTCCATACTGCCTCCTGCCTGCCCGCAGCACAACAGATAGTTCAAAGGGAAAGAGTATGACCGTCGCAAGGAGGAAGAACAGCAGCAGAGATGGGATCCGATCCTGTATCAGGCCGACTATGATATAGGTCGAAGTCAACAGGGTCGTCGGAATACCGATCAGACCGATCACGCGCAGCAGGCTCAGATCCTCCCCTGCCCCTGTATACGTTTCTGGTCCTGCCACGGGGCCGTAAGAGTTCATGATCGAACCTTCAGTGTAATAGCAAAGCGCATACACGCCATGGGCATGAGCCAGCTGTCCCATACAGAATGAGCCAGCATAGCCTGAGGACCTGAAGAAGTCAATGAGCTGTGTTCTGTGACACCATTGCCGCCTCAGCGATACCGGTGATACAGATCTCGTCTGAGTAGAGAACCTGAACGGCTGCGAACCTCCTTCACATGCATCAAGCGGGCAGCCGGTATCGGACCGGCTGCCGCTTGATGATCAGTCCGATACGACCGTCAGGCGAACGGTCCTCCCCATGTCAGGTTCACCGGTTTGTGCAGCTGCCGTGCTACGGTCATCTCCCGCATCCTGCCAAAGACATCCACCCCGATCTGGGCATAGACATGCAGCAGGTCAACCAGGACCCAGTTCTCCCTGATCAGTCCGTGTTCACATCTCCAGAAGTCCAGAGAACGCATATCGATCATGCCCTGCTGTGTCGACGGCAGACCCAGCCAGCCCCCTTCACTGATGGTGACTTTCATCCCTGACCAGGCAGTGACCCCGACGAACGGACCGTCTGAGAAGAAGTAGTTTGGAACCTCATAGTTGAGCTCCCGGTCAGGCATCCCCTTGAGAAACGGCCTCTGATGCCAGTTCCTGAAGCCGGAGATCCTTCGGTTCGTACCGATCCCAGCCGGTCCGTACCAGGTCATCTTCGGATGCCAGTACTGCTGCAGACCCATCGCCTCAGGTCCGTGTTCCCGATGCTTGAGAAGCCCGTTGAGCATATCCATGATCAACTGCTCATTAGCCGCTGATGCTTCAGGATCACGGGGAGACAGATCCATGCCGTTCTGCGGTGCCGGAGCCGGAGCGATCCAGTCAACGCCGAGACTCGGGACCAGAGGCCATGCATCGGCCTGCATCATCAGGTGCGGGATATCCCAGACGGCCTGCATCTCAACGATCTGCCCCTCTTCGATGCGGTAGAACTCATGGAAGCGCATGGCTACCGGGTGCCAGGTCGGCGGGATATCCAACCAAGGGCTTTCGAAGACTCCCACATAGGTACCGGCACAGCGACCCAATTCGTATCATGCACCGAATCACCAGCCATCATGATATAGGTCCTTCTCTCCAGATCCGGTACAGCCTCCAGCAGCGGTGCATAGACCCGTTCATAGTACTCTGCAGGGCCTGCGATGTCCTCGAACGGTGAACAGAGATGTATCACACACTCCGGTGCGAACAGCAGTGAGAGCTGCCCCTTCAGTCGTTCCGGTTCGATATCATACAGATATCCATTCAGCTTGGCGATCAGTCCTTTGTTCCTATCATGAATCGATGACATAGAGTGCTCCTTGTTTATCGTAGTACTTCGGTATACACGCGAAGTGTGTTCTCACCAGCGATCTTAGCGATATCCTCTTGTGCATAGCCATGGGCCTGCAGCACCGGAATGATCTCCCCGAATCGTTCGTGGTGGTCAGGACCTGTGATATAATCACTCGTTCGGATCCCGTAATCGACTCCCTCGACGTATCCAGGGTATTTCTCGCTCTGCATGGGGGTGAGCCTGTCGAACTCACAGAAGCAGGGACCTCTGTTCGCATAGCCCCTGATCACAGACCGGTTCACCGGCGTCTGATACGCGCAGTAATCAGGACCCAACGCTACATGGTCTATCCCGGCGACCCCCGCGATATGGTCTATCTGCCGCAGGAGATCATCCGTATCAGGATGCTCTTTCTCTCCGGCAACGATCGCAGAGAGAAAGCTCACCCCGATGACCCCGCCGGTTCGGGCGATGGTACGGATCCGTTCATCACTGATGGTTCGCAGATGGTCACATACAGCCCTCGCCCCGGTATGGGAATCTATGATTGGTGAGTCAGTGAGCTCTGCGAGATCGAAGAACCCATAGTCAGAGAGTTGTGAAGAGTCGATGACCATACCCAGCCGGTCTGATTCCTGCACGACCGCCTTTCCGAAGTTGGTGAGTCTCCCGCGGCTGCACTCCTGTGCCACCCCGTCCCCAAGCCGATTCCTCCCGTTCCCGGTCAGCTGCACCGAACGAAGTCCTGATCGATAGAGTGAGCGCAGGTTCGCCAGAATATTCAGGTTCTCCTTGCCCTGCAGCGGACGACCGCCTGAGATCTTGGCGATGATCCCAACGGCATCACTACAGAGTGTTCGTGCGATGTCTTCTGCACTTCTGATCAGGATGAACGAATCATCACCGAACTCCTCTTCCGTGAGCAGGATATCGAGCTTCTTGTGTGCATCCCAGAACCTGTCCTCCGACGCACTGTAGAGGATCTGAGCCACATGGTCCCCTCCCACCGACATCGTGACGAACTTCACGCCCTGGGCAGCAAGGACCGGTCCATACACCGAGCTGAAGATGTGCTTCCCGTTATAGAGCACGTCCTGCTCCTGTACGATGAACTGATACACATATTCATCCAACATCTCCTGATGTGTATCGAACAGCATATATGATCGTGCATCTACCATATCGTCTCCTCCAGCAGTCGCATCATGTTTCCTCCCAGTATTGCTTTGACTTCGTAGTCACTATAGCCGTGACGAAGCATATATTCTGTGATCAAGGAAAGCTCCTGCAGATCATTGGGTTCATCAAGCATATGGTTCTCTTTCGGGATCCCTGTATAGAACCCCTCGATGGTCCCGGGGGCCGGACACATGGCTCTGTGGATATTGTCGATCATCCCGAAATGGTCAAAATCAAGACCGAGTCCCACATGCTCGATACCGATCAGCCCGGCAATATGATCGATGTGTCTGATCACATGTTCCCAGGTGATCGGCTTATGATACCGTTCGTAGTCCCACAGGATCTCGGTCTTCACCATCTCCATCCCGATGACCCCGCCGTTTCGGCCGATCGCCCTGATGCGCTCATCACTGAGGTTGTTCGGGTTCGGGCAGACGGCCTGTACCCCGACATGAGAGACGACCACCGGTCTCTGTGATGCTTCGATCGAGTCCATGAAGGATCTGTCGGTCATATGCGTGAGGTCGACGAGCATGCCGAGCCTGTTCATCTCCTGAATGAACTCCCGCCCGAAGGTGGTAAGACCTGCATCAGCTCTTGCCTCTCCCATACCGTCAGCGAACCGGGTCCTGCCCCCTCCGACGATGCAGATGGTTCTCAGCCCTAGGCGATAGAACGTCCTGAGCATGACCAGCGACTCTTCCTGTTCCAGCCCCTGGGCAGCCCGTGCCCCCTCGAAGGCAAGGATCACTGCTATCTTCCCTTCCGAGCAGGCTGTCCTGATCTCCTGTGCGGTGTGACAGATGACAAAAGAGGTGCTTTCTGCCTCTGCACGTCTGAGCATATCGATCTGTTCGAGAGAACCATGGACCAGATCATCAGTCAGATTACATACACACGGGGAGTTCCCCCCGACGGAGGTCGCGATCACATTGATCCCCCCTGCCCTCAGGGCAGGGGCATAGCAGGTATCGAAGACTCCGGGGTCCCCAAGGCCTCGTGGATCGCATATTCGAACATCATATGGTTATGGATATCTATCACCAGAGAGCCTTCGTGCAGCCTCTTTGCCCGGTCACTGATGTGATTCATTCCGATCAGACTCATCTTCTACTCCTTCTGGTGTTCAACCAGCACAGGATCCCCGGACATACAGTTCACCGGTTATCTCGATCTTTGCCGGTCGGTAGTTGATCCCGGAGATCCGCTTTGTGAGCCGCTCCATGGCGACTCTGGCTATCTCATCGAAGTAACATTCGATACTGGTAAGCGGAGGGTCCATACTCTCACAGAGCATCGTGTTCTTCGCACCGATGACTGAAATATCCCCGGGTATCGATAGACCTGCATCACTGCAGGCCTGCATGACCCCTGCCGCGGTGATATCGTTCACACAGAGCACACCGTCCGGCTTCCGCTGAGACAGCAGCTGTGAGAACCCTGTCTTCGCATCTGCTGTCCCCCACCCTCGGCACCGGTAGTGCCTCAGCTGAAGATCCTCTCCAGGACGGGCTGCAACCGCTGATCGGCAGCCGGAGAATCTACGCTCTCCCTGATAATAGGTACCAGGCCCATCAACATAGACCAGATCCCTGCAGCCCCTGTCGATCAGATAGTCTGCTGCGATTCGATAACTCCGCTCATTCTCACTGCCGATATCATCGATGTGTTCGACATCGATATTGGACAGGATGGAGATCACCGGTATCGGCAGGTCCCTGAGGTACTGCAGAAGATCCTCGGTATGCAGACCGATGACACACAACCCGTCGATCTTGGGGATCATCCGATCCAACCGCTCAAGTCCTTCTGGATGAGAGGGGTCGAGGTAGGCAGTGAGCAGATGCTGACCATACCGACAGGCTTCGCTGTCGAGGGTCTGCAGCAGTCGGTCATAGACCAGCTGGACATCATGCACGGCATCTTCCTCGTTCCCGACATGCAGCAGCAGCCCGATCATCCCGTTCTGTGCAGGAGCTTTCACTGACGGGACCTGCCCGCTCACAAAGGTCCCCCTACTCGGCAGGATCTCCACGATCCCCGAATCCTGCATGGTCCCCAGAGCCAGTTTGGCAGTCTCCCTGCTGACCTGGTACCGGTCAGCCAGTTCGCGGACCGAGGGCAGCCGCTCTCCTGTGCGATAGATCCCCTTCTCGATACATCCTGTGAGGATAGACACCAGCTGTTCCTGAAGAGTCATCTTCCCGCTTCGCTGAAGAGCTGTACCTTGTACTGTAATTGACTTGTAGTTTGTCGGCATATGTCACAATAACACAGTTTTTTGCCTATATAAAGCATTATTTTCTGTTTTTTTTCTGTTTGATTTGTCACGTTTTGTCGGTTCATACCCGCAGGCCGGACCATTTGGTCACTGCAGAGACCTGATCGTAGCCTCTCCCCGTGATGGCACAAGCTCCCATACACTGCACTGGCATTCACTTGCAGGACGGGAAGGACAGGCGTACGCTGATGAAGAGATCAGGTCAGGGACCATCATCTGCAGCCGGCAGGTACCGGAAGGACTGGATGCCACTCGTAGGGACCGATACCGGGGATCTGCTGTCTCAAGATGTTCTCACGACCTCAGCAAGGCACGAAGGAGAAGATATGCAGATCACGGGATCCCATTTGACACAGAACGAGAGACACTGCTGGTCCTGTCATATGGGAAAGCGGTGGAGAGCAGGAAGAGACGGCCGATCCTCTATGATGCAAAGGCACTGGAGATCGTCCAGAGCATCGATTATGATATCTCTGCACTGAAGATACCATAGAAGACCCATACCATGGATGTGTATGCGGGCAAAACTGATCGACACCGCTGCCCGGGCTTTCGTACGGGACCATCCCCACTCCAGGGTACTGCATCTGGGGTGCGGGCTTGACAGCAGGTATATCGGGATCGATGATACCAATGTGGACTGGTATGACCTTGATCACCCGGAGGTGATCAGCATACGCAGGGATTTCTTTCCTGAGACCGATACCTATCACCTGATCGCATCCTCTGTCACCGCACCTGCATGGCTGCAGCAGGTACCCTCAGATGGACGTCCATCTCTGGTCGTCGCAGAGGGATTGTTCATGTATCTTGATGAGCAGCAGATCAAGACGCTGCTGCAGGCTATCAGGGAACGTACAGGTCCATATACCCTCATATTCGATGCGTTCAATGTCTTCACTTCCAGAATGGTCAGGAATCACCCATCACTCAAAAAGACCGGGGCCTCCATACGCTGGGGGATCGATGATCCAGAAGAGCTCACTCGATAGTACAGCGGTATACAGTCAACCGAAGAGATCTTCTTCACCTCGAACGAGGTAATCGATGATCTGGGCTGCGGCACACGGATCACCTGCAGGATCGCTCACATCTTTCCCATGGCCAGAAAGGCTCACCGGATACTGGTCTATGAGATCGGGGATGCTTGATCAGGAGATGTCACTACCGGCCGCACGCTGATGCTGCGACACGCCACGATCAGTGATGAACAGCAGGTCGCGGTGTACCATCGAGGACCTGACGGACTTTGGCAGCCAACTCATGCAGGGACATCGGTTTCTGCAGAAAATGCACCCCGGCATCCAGCACTCCCTGATGGGCTATGACATCTGCAGTGTACCCTGACATGAACAGGCATCGTATACCGGGATCATCTGCCGTGATCCTGAGTGAGAGCTCTCTGCCGTTCATCTCGGGCATGATCACATCGGTAAGGAGCAGATGGATCTCTCCTCTGTGCAGGGAGGCCTGCTGCAGAGCAGCATCAGGGCCGGAGGCTTTCAGCACCCGATAGCCAAGCCGCTGAAGCAGCAGCGTGGTCATGGTGAGCAGTACCGGCTCATCTTCGACGAGCAGGATGGTCTCCCCGTTCCCGGGAACCGGTCCTGCAGGTGCGCCGGCCTGCTCATCAGCGACATCGACCTCCTCCCTGGGGATATAGATCCTGAAAGTGGTCCCCTCATCCGGCTCACTGTATACGTTGATATACCCGTCGTTCTGTTTGACGATACCATATACGGTAGAGAGCCCGATACCTGTTCCTTTTCCGACCTGCTTTGTGGTGAAGAACGGTTCGAAGATCTGTTCACGGGTGAGCTCATCCATTCCCGAGCCATCATCACTGACAGCAAGCATGACATAGGCACCAGCGACCGCTCCCAGGTGCAGGGCACAGTAGACATCATCGAGCATGACGTTGGTCGTCTCGATGATGATCTTCCCGACTCCTGAGATGGCATCCCCGTGCATTCACACACAGGTTCGCCAGTATCTGGTCCAGCTGAGAAGGGTCCATCCTGACCGGCCAGAGATCTGCTGAAGGCTGCCACAGGAGTGAGATATCTTCTCCCAGCAGCCGGCGCATCATATTCAGCATGCCCTCGACCGTCGTATTGAGATCCAGCACCCTGGGTTCGACGGTCTGCTTGCGAGCAAAGGCCAGCAGCTGCCTGGTAAGATCAGCCGAACGTTCGGCTGCACTGTATACTTCTTTGAGATCAGCCTGCAGCTGATCGGACACATCTGCGTTCTGCAGCGCCATCTCAGTATACCCGAGGATGATACTGAGCATATTGTTGTAATCGTGTGCCACCCCGCCGGCAAGTCTGCCGACTGACTCCATCTTCTGAGACTGACGGAGCTGGGCTTCGAGTTCAAGCTGTGCAGTGATCTCACGCTTGACGCCGACATAGTTGATGATCCTGCCTGAGGGATCCGTGACCGGGGAGATCGTGACATCTTCAGTATAGAGCTTCCCATCCTTTCGTTTGTTCACCAGCCTGCCATGCCAGATCTCACCGCTGGAGATCGTCTTCCAGAACTGCCGGTAGAACTCCGCATCATGCTTGCCGCTCTGTACGATGGAGGGCTTCTGCCCTATGGCCTGGTCTCTGCTGTAACCGCTCACCTGTTCAAACGCTGGGTTGATGTATTGGATGGTCCCGGAGGTGTCGGTGATCATGATCACCTCCCCAGCCTGTTCTATGGCCATGGTGACCTTCTCCAGCTCATCCTCACGTGCTTTTCTTGAGAGGTTCTCTGCCTTCAACTCTTTGAGCAGCCGCTCGGAGGTCCTCTGGCTCGACTCCAGTCTCAGGTTAGCCTTCCTCAGGGCCTTCAGATGGCTCTTCCGTTCTGTCACATCCATAGCCATACTGATCACCATCTGGCGACCGTCGGGAAGCTGACCGATACGCGATGAGCTGAAATCCCAGATCAGCAGATCTCCTGACTTCGTGGTGATGGGAAACTCACCCTCTGAGGACGGTTCCTCGATCGTATAGGTGTCAGCGATGATCACTTCGATCTGCTGCCTTCTTCCACCATAGGCCTTCTCTGTCCATGCAGCGATGGTCGGTATCTCATGATGCTCATAGCCGGTAAGGGCGCTCCAGGGTCTGTTGATGGTCACTACCTCGCCGTCTTCGGCATGGATCATGATAGGGAACGGGGCTCCCATCACCGCCTGACGAAACCTGCTCTCACTCTCCTGTAATGCCTGATTCAGCTCCTGCTGCTCGAGTTTCCCATAGGTCATCTCGCTGATGAGCTCTGTCATGTTCTGCAGGAATCGCATGGCGGTCCTGACCTCTTCCCGAGACACCACCGGGACCTCATCAAGAGCTCTCATATACGAAGTCTGATCGAACCCATACGCTCTGGCCTGCTGCAGGAAGGATTCACGGTCGGGCTCTTCGAAGAAGAACTGACCGGAGAACAGGTTGGCAATGTGATCTCCTCTGATGATGATCGGGACAGCGACATCGACCAGACCATTGAGACAGGTGTAGTAGTGATAGGATTCACCTTCTGCGAGTTTTCCCGCAAGTACCGTATCGCTTCTGGTACACCGCAGCGAGGTTCAGGGTGCACGCGATGGAAGTCGGTACAGATCTTCCGCCAGCCTGATCGGGAGAGTATCCTGCCGTCAAGGTCCAGGATGGCAGTCACGAAACCCGTGGAAGCATTAAAACCTTCGAGCAGTGCATCGATCCGGGTAAAATCAATCAGATCAAGAATCTGTTCTCTCATACTTGCCCCTTGTCCCTTCATCAGTTCATGAGCTACCCCTCGAAAGCAGGCAGACCTCACAGTCCGACACAGGATCACAAAAATCCTGCAGGTCCTGATCCAGCAGTCGAGGCTCATCGCATGATCTCTCATCATAGCACATATCATGCGTATGACACAGGTATTCTCTTGAGAATGGTATCTGCATCCGAAGACATCTGATGGCAGTGATCCATGAAGAGCTACAGTAGCTGTCCATATATTTCGATTTGTTTACAGAACTTCATACACGCTATTGACCGACGGTCGGTCATTTGGTATAACAACCCTCATAAGGAGATACAGGACCATGAGAGTAGTGAAACAGGCCGAAGAACGAAGAGATGATATCCTCACGGCAGCCATGCGGCTGTTCTCATCACAGGAGTATGAGAGTGTCACCATGAAACAGATCATGGATGAGCTGAGTATCGCGAAAGGGACGATCTATCACTACTTCCCCTCCAAGCAGGCACTGCTTGAGGGGGTGATCGATCGCATCATCGATGAGGAGCTGTCGAAACGACAGCTGCTGATCTCACAGGACTCATTCAGGGATAGGCCTGCCCTGGAGCAGCTGAGCATGCTGCTCTCAGCATCGAGTATCGCTGCTGAGCATGAGCAGGTGCTGCACTCCCTGCATGAGAAGTCGAACGAGAAGTTCCATACAAGAGCACTTGGTGTCTATATCACCAGGATAGCCCCGCTCTTCGCTCAGGTCATCGAACGGGGCTGTTCTGAGGGGGTGTTCCACACAGCCTACCCGCTGGAGAGTGCGGAACTGCTGCTCACGGGTATCCAGACCCTCTCTGATACCGGGATCTTCCCCTGGGAGGAAGACCAGCTCAGACGCAGGGCAGCAGCGATCCCCTCGCTCATCGAGCAGCAGCTGGGTGCACCGGCGGGATCCTGTGCATTCCTTGCCGACACCTGAGATCCAGCCAGGATGATCATGAAGGAGGCTGGCATGCCAGCCTCACCGCTATCGAGATGTAACAGGAGACCATCATGTCATCGATAACCGCAGATACCCGATTCAGAAGATTTCGCATCATACTGATCGGACAGCTGCTCTCCCGAGTCGGCAGCGGCCTGAGTGCCTTCGCCCTCGGAGTCCATGTCTATCAGAACAGCGGCAGCGCTACGGCCTACTCCATGCTGCTGCTATCAGCATTCCTGCCTTCAGTGCTGCTGAATCCGATCGGAGGGGTACTTGCAGACCGGTATGATCGAAAGCTGCTGATGATCATCTCAGATACCGGTGCAGCCTGCTCTATCGTGTTCATCATGATCATGCTGCAGCTTGATCTCGTGAGTCTCTGGCCTGCCTATGGCGGACTGCTCGCATCATCGATCTGCATGTCACTGCACTCACCAGCATTCAAAGCCTCTGTGACTGACCTGATCGACCAGAAAGACTATGCCCGGGCAGGCGGTCTCATCCAACTGGCAGAAGCCTCCCGCTTCCTGATCTCACCGATCCTCGCGGCTGTGCTCCTCTCGCGTTTCTCCCTGACTGTCGTACTGGCGGTGGATGTCATCACCTTCGCCGCTGCCGTAGTGACCGTGGCTCTCATCAGAGGCCGCACCAGTGCTCAACCTGTGCGCTCAGATCCGATCCACGTGTTCAGGGACCTCCGTGCAGCCCTCTCCTATATCACCGGACGTCCGGCGATCCTGCAGCTGCTGCTGCTTGCCAGCAGCCTGACATGCTTCACCGGCGTACTGCAGTCCCTCTTCGGTCCCATGATCCTCTCCTTCGCAGACGAGCGGACCTTCGGGATGATACAGTCGACCGCCGCTCTGGGGATGATACTCAGCAGTCTGTTCATAGGGATGGTGCAACGGGGTGCCGACCAGAAGACCATACTCTCAGCAGCACTCACTGCTGCCGCTGTCAGTTTCACCTGCATAGGGCTCTATGAGCAGGCTGCAGTGATCACCATCGCCGCATTCGTCTTCTTTACCACCCTGCCGTTCGTCAACACCGCGCTGGAAGTACTCTTTCGCCTGGCGATAGACCAGCAGATGCAGGGACGAGTCTGGTCGATCATCTCCTGCGTCTCACAACTGGGACTGCTCCTTGCTCTGGCCCTCACCGGGTTCTGTGCTGACCGATTGTCTGTCACCTGCACAGGTCCATCTGGTCCTTGGATCGCAGGAGGGGCGAACGGGCTGCTGCTGGTACTGTCAGGAGGACCGTTCATCCTCCTCGCGCTGCTGGGTCTGCCATCGCTTCGCTCCAGACACACCTGCCCGACTGCAGCGTGAAAGACCGCCGGATTCCCACGGTGTGCAGCATCACACCCAGCCCATCGGTACAGAGTGTCACATCGATCACTGTTCATGTACACCTAGATCAGGTTCCATGATAGAATGATCAACATCATTCATAGAAAAAGGAGCTTT